>Ga0210408_10001322_pt1 | contig 26398 bp, 24 predicted proteins | sample IncBWH4MmetaG_FD_155471 | JGI IMG/M metagenome (GOLD analysis project Ga0210408, IMG submission 155471) | Forest soil microbial communities from Barre Woods Harvard Forest LTER site, Petersham, Massachusetts, United States - Inc-BW-H-4-M | ecosystem: Environmental > Terrestrial > Soil >...
GGTCGGGGAGATCCGCGACCGCGAGACCGCCCAGATCGCGGTCGAGTCCGCGCTGACCGGACACCTGGTCCTCTCCACGCTGCACACCAACGACGCCCCCTCGGCGATCACGCGCCTGGTCGAGATGGGCATCGAGCCGTTCCTCGTCGCCTCCGCGCTTGACTGTGTAGTGGCCCAGCGCCTGGCGCGCAGGCTCTGCTCACACTGCAAGCGCCGCACGATCGTCCCGGCCCAGATCCTGCGCGACAGCGGCTACAAGGCGCTCGTCGACCTGGAGGCCTACGAGCCCGTCGGCTGCCGGCGCTGCGGCGGCAGCGGCTACCGCGGCCGCGTCGGCCTGTATGAGGTGATGGACGTCTCTCCCGAGATCCAGAAGCTGGCGCTCGAACGCCGCCCCGCGGAGGAGATGCGCGACGTCGCCGTCCGCCAGGGCATGCGCCGCCTGCGCGACGACGGCCTGGAGAAGGTTCGCCAGGGGCGCACCTCGATGGCGGAGATCGCTCGGGTCCTCGGGAGCGGCTGAGCCTCTCGCGCCACCGTCGATCCGGGTCGCGCCGGGCTCCCGCCGAGCCTCCCGGCCGCCATGACGGCGCTCGTACCTTCGTCCAATCCCTGCCCCACGAACCCCGGCCGCTAATGGCCGAGCCCGCAAATGTCGATGGGCGGGCATGGACATCGATTTCGCGGACCTGCTGATGGAGGTCGTATCCCGGCGCGCCTCGGACCTGCACCTGAGCGCCGGCGCGCGCCCCACCGTGCGCGTGCGCGGGCGGCTCTCGCAGGTGGAGGACTATCCGGAGCTCTCACCGTCGGACACGCGCGAGATCGTCTACTCGATCCTCAACGGCGACCAGCGCCAGCGCCTGGAGACCGACTGGCAGCTGGACTTCGCCTACTCGATTCCCGGGCACGCGCGCTTCCGCGTCAACGCCTACTACCAGCGCGGCGCGATCGGCGCGGCCTTTCGCCTGATCCCGGTCGGGCTGACCTCGATCGACGAGCTCGGCCTGCCCGCCGCGGTATACGAGTTCACACGCCGCCCGCGCGGCTTCGTGCTCGTCACCGGACCGACCGGCTCGGGCAAGTCCACCTCGCTGGCGGCGATGATCGACGAGATCAACCGCACGCGCGAGGAGCACATCATGACGATCGAGGACCCGATCGAGTTCCTGCACGCGCACAAGAAGTGCCTGGTCAACCAGCGCGAGCTGGGCTCCGACGCGCACAGCTTCGCCGACGCTCTGAAGGCGGCCCTGCGCGAGGATCCCGACGTGATCCTGGTCGGGGAGATGCGCGACCTGGAGACGATCTCCACCGCCCTGACCGCGGCCGAGACCGGCCATCTCGTGTTCGCCACGCTGCACACCCAGGACACCGCGCAGACGATCGACCGCGTGATCGACGTGTTCCCCGCCCACCAGCAGGGCCAGGTGCGCGTGCAGCTGTCCGTCGCGCTGCAGGGCATCATGACCCAGCAGCTGCTGCCGACCGCCGACGGCTCCGGGCGCGTCGTCGCGACCGAGCTGCTGGTCCCCAACCCGGCGGTGCGCAACCTGATTCGCGAGGGCAAGACCCACCAGATCTACTCGGTCCTGCAGACCAGCTCGGCGTCGGGCATGCAGACGATGGACGCCTCGCTGGCGTCGCTCGTGCGCGCCGGCAAGATCACCCAGAAGCTCGCCGAGAGCCGTTCCTCCACGCCCGAGGAGCTGCGGCGCCTGCTCGGCGCGGAATCTTTGGCGGCGGCGTAGGAAGCGGGGTCGTTGGCATGAGCACGTTTGTCTTCAAGGCGATGGATCTGGCGGGAGTCAAGGCCAAGGGCGAAGTCGAGGCCGACTCCAAGCAGGCGGTCTCCGACCAGCTGCGCGCGCGCGGGCTGATCGTCCTGGAGATCGCCGACAAGCACGCCTCGCGCGAGATCGAGCTCGAGTTTCTGAAGAGCGTCAAACCCGCCGAGCTGGCCGTCTTCTCGCGCCAGCTTTCGACGATGATCTCCTCCGGGATGAGCATCCTGCGCGCCCTCTACGTGCTGGAGGAGCAGACCGAGAGCAAGTTCCTGAAGGAAACGATCGTGGCCGTGCGCAAGGACGTCGAGGTGGGCCTGTCGTTGAGCGACGCGATGTCGCGCCACTCGAAGGTCTTCAGCCCGCTGTTCGTCGCGATGACCCAGGCGGGGGAGGCCGGAGGCGTGCTCGAGGGCGCGCTGTTGCGCGTCGCCGACCAGCTCGAGAAGGACGCCTCGCTGCGCCGCCAGATCAAATCCGCGATGGTCTACCCGACGCTCGTGATCATCTTCGCCGTCGGCATCATGATGGCGCTCGTCGCCTTCCTCGTGCCCGTGTTCGAGAACGTCTTCAAGCAGTTCGGGGGCGAACTGCCCGCGATCACCAAGGTCTCCGTCGCGATGTCCCACGCGGTCACCGGCTACTGGTGGCTGCTGTTCGGCGGGACCGCGGCCGTCGTGGTGGCGTTCCTGAAGTGGAAGAAGTCCTCGTGGGGGCGTCCTCAGTGGGACCGCTTCCGCCTGCGTGTGCCGATGAAGATCGGCACGATCGTCCAGCAGGTCGCGGTCGCGCGCTGGTCGCGCACGCTCGCCTCGCTCACCAGCGCCGGCGTGCCGTTGCTGCTGGCCCTGGAGATCACCGGGCGCACGGGCGGCAACGTCGTCGTGGAGGAGGCGATGGACGGCGTGATCGCCTCCGTCAAGCGCGGCGGCACGATCGCCGCGCCGCTCGCCCAGGAGCCGATCTTCCCGACGATGGTCACGCACATGGTCGGCGTCGGCGAGGAGACCGGCGCGCTGGACGCGATGCTCGACAAGATCGCCGAGTTCTACGAGGACCAGGTCGAGGCGTCCGTCAAAGCGCTCACCTCGATCATGGAGCCCGTCATGATCATCGTCATCGGCGGCATCGTCGGCTTCATCGTCGTCTCGATGTACCTGCCGCTGTTCACGGTTTACAACCAGATCAAATAGCCGGCGGGCGGCGGCCGACCTGACTCACGGCAGGATCCGAAGCTGCCGCTCGCGTACCGACAAAGACACCCTGCCGTCGAGCAGTTCCAGAAGCTCCTCGCCGATCAGCTCGCGGCGCCAGCCGCGCAGGGTGCGCACGTCGGCCTCGGCGCCGTTGGTGCGCCTGGCGATGACTATTGCCTGCAGGTCGGCCTTCGTGGCCAGCAGCTCGTAGGCGAGTCCCGCCTCGCGCGCCCGCGCTCGCACGAGCGCCTCGGCCAGCGCTACGAGCGGCGCGTCGTCGGGGTCCGGGGCGGGAGGGCGCTCGTTCGGCGCCGGCTCACTTGGGGGAAGCTCCGCGCCGCGTCTTACGGCCTCCAGCAGGTCTCGTCCCCGCCGGCGCAGGCTGCCCTGGCTCACGCCACGGATCTGCTCCAGCTTGGCGGAGGAGGTGGGTCTGCGCTTGGCGATCTCCACGAGCGCCGCGTCGGCGAGGATCCGTTGCACGGGCTGGTCCTGGGCGGCCGCGAGCTCCTCGCGCCAGCGCACCAGCTCGCGCGCGATCGTCTGTGCGGGGGCGCTCAGCCCGCGCACGCGCGGCAATCGCGCGAACACCGCCTCCAGGTCGCGCTCGTCGCTTGCGTCCCGCAGCGGCTCGCACTCCTCGCGCGCCCACTCCAGACGTCCCAGCTGGGCCAGCCGGCGTTCCAGCGCCACCGCCAGCTCCAGCAGGTGCACGACGTCCTCGCGCGCGTACGCCAGCTGCTCGGGCGAGAGCGGTCTCGCGTCCCAGCGCGTGAAGCTCGCGCTCTTGGCTACCCTGACGCCCAGCAGCTCGGTCAGCAGCGTGTCGTAGGAGGCCTGCGCGGCCATCCCCGCGAACCCCGCGGCGACCTGCGTGTCGAACACGTTTTGCACATCCGTTCGCAGCCGCCGGCGCACGAGCGCGATGTCCTGGCGCCCGGCGTGCACCACCACCTGGACGTGCGGATCGGCGAGCACATCCGCCAGTGGCCCACCCTCGAGATCCTCGGCGAGCGGGTCGATGAGCTCGATCCGTTCGCCTCGCGGCCCGTCCGGGACCGCGAGCTGGATCAGGCACAGCAACGTGCGGTAGCGGCCCTCGCCCATGAACTCGGTGTCGAGCGCGATCTGTCCGCTCGCGTGCGCCGCCTCGGCGATCTCGCTCAGGTTTGACGCGTCCATTCTGGTCATCACGCGCTTCCATGGGCTCGGCACATGAGCGAGGGAGGACGCCGATCCAGCGCCGCCATGCGGGCCCATGGGTTCATGGTCTCGCGCCTGGGAGGAGCCACAGTATGCCGCCCCGGCTCAACCCGGCCTGTCGCGAGACGTCGGTTCCGTGTGCTCGCGCCCACCGGGCGGGTTCCGAGCAGGCGGCGTTGACCGAGGAGACGTGCTTGCCGCAGAACGAGTTCAGGAACGCGTACCTGACTTCGCCTTTCGCGATCCGCTGTCGCAGCTCGGCCACGTTCGTGAACACGCGCGCGCCGTACGTCGTCAGGATCAGCACGGGCCGCGCGTCCTGGACGATCAGCGAGCCGATCTGGGTGGCGGACTCCGCCGCCAGCTCGTAGCGCGCGCCGCCCTGGTGCGCGCGCAGGTAGGAGCTCAGCAGGCGTTGCTCTTCGCCGGGCAGGGCGCCGACGTACCCGGCGTCGGTCACGCCGTTGTCGATCGCGGTGACGTCCGCGCTCAACGGCAGCGCGCCGACCGCCACGAGCGCCAGCGCGATGCTCGCGCCCGCTGGCAGGCGTGCGCGCAGATCGTCGGCGCGCGGCCCGACGCGGGCGAGCGCCGCGAACGCGATCGCGCCGAACGCGCCCGCGAGCACGACCCACCACACGCCCGTGCGCCCGTACAGCAGCCGCTCGACGTAATACACCGTCGCCCCGAGCGCCACCGCCAGCGCGACCAGGCGCGCCCGGCCGTACGTCGATTCCCGATCGGTCGCGCAGGCCCACGCCACGCCGATGCCGAGCAGCGCCGCGACCGCCGGTACGAAGCTCTCCACGTACCGAGGGTGCAGCCGCGACATCTCGCTGAACAGCGCGATCCCCGTCAGCGTCCACAGCGACAGCCCGGCCGCCGCGGCGCGTCGCATTCGCCGTCCCGTCGCTGCCTCAAGAGCCAACGCCTCGTTCTCCGAGGACTTCCGCCCGTCGTGCTCCAGGGCGGCTCGCCTGTCCGCCAGCAGGGTGAAGATCAGCGCGGGCACGCCCAGCAGCAGCGCGACGAGCAGCTCCAAGCCGAGCCGCTCGCCCGACAGCGGTCCGATGCGCGCCAGCAGGCGCGTGGGGGAGGGGGGGACGATCGGAATGTGGTCGCGCTCGGACTGCGTGGCTTCGGGGTAGTGGTGGCCGGGCTCGTAGACGGTGAACTGCGGTTCGGGCGATTTCCCGCCCAGCCGGTCGGTCCCGTTGAACACGAACGCGGCGTTCCACGCGCTCCCGTTCGTCGAGCCGATCGCGTACGGCCGGTCGTGGGCGGGGACGAGCAGCGTCGCCGTCAGCCACGCCAGCGCGACCGCCACGTACACCGCCCCGGCGGCGCCCATCTGCAGCAGCCGTCGCTTCCAGGGTCCCGGCAGCCCCAGGTACGCGAGCAGCGCGAGCCCCGGCACGGCGACGAGCGACTCCAGCAGCTTCACGTCGAACGCCACCCCCAGCGTCGCCGCGCCGGCCAGCAGCCAGGCGTAGCGTCCGGTCTCACACGCGCGCACGATCAGCCACAGCGCGAGCACGATCAGCACCATCATCACCCCGTCCATCGTGTCGCTGCGCGAGGTGATCACCTCCACCGGCAGCACCGCCAGCCCCACGGCCGCGGCGAGCCCCGCGGCCGTGCTCCACATCCGCCTGAGCGCCGCGAACAGCAGTGGCACCGCGGCGATCCCGGCGAACACCTCCGGCAGCTTCAGCGTCGTCGAGCTGAACCCGAACAGCTTCACGCTCGCCACCTGCAGCCACAGGTCCACGGGCGGCTTGTCGATCGAGACGCTCCCGCCGGGCTCGAACGCGCCGAGCAAGAAGTTGTGCCACGACAGGCCCATGCTCCTGACCGCGGCGTCGTAGAACGGATCGGGCGAGACCCTGCCGATGTACACGAGCCGCAGCAGGGCCGCTCCAAGCGTGAGCATGGCGACCGCCGCCCAGGCCCAGGTGGTCTGCGGATGTCGCGCCTGCCGTCTCATCGATCCGAGGAAACGCTAGTCTCATCGCCTTGGTGGCGAGCGATGACGGCAAGAAGGATGGCAATCGGACTGAGACGTCTCACGGGCCGCGGGAGTGTATGCCCTGTCGCGGCACGGGTCGTGTGATCTCCAACCTCGGTGGCGCTCCCAGCACGCTCCCATGTCCCTGGTGCCGCGGCGGCGGCGTGCGCCTGGCCGGGATCGACGCGCAGGCTCCGGGGCGCGGCGAGCAGACCGGCGCGGCGGCGTAGCGCCGGCTGCGTCCAGAAGCAGCCCTTCAGCCTGAAGTCTGCCTGGTCGGTTATCCGTCCAGCGTTTATGTGGCGCTAAAGGTCGGGCGCGCGAGCGTCGATGCGAACGCTGACAATAGCCAGTGCCGAGACGCCAAGGCAAGAAGACGTCCGTACGGACGTTTTTGCAGCAAAGCCGGCGGCTCTCGAAAGCTGACCCTAACGGATCTGCTCATGGGGGGCGCATCGCCGTTCGAGGCGGTGGGTCGAGGGCTGGCGCCAACGACATAAGGAGTTAACCACATGTTGTATCGACTGCGCCGGCGCTCGGGTGATGAGGGTGGTTTCACGCTCATCGAGCTTCTGGTAGTCATCCTGATCATCGGCATTCTCGCCGCGATCGCAATTCCGTCGTTCATCGGTCAGCGGACGAAGGCTCAGGACGCGCAGGCCAAGGTGCAGGCGCGCACTGCGGAGACCGCCATGGAGACCGCCGCCACCGACAACAACGGCACGTACGAAGAAGGCGGTAAAGGCATCGCGGTCACTCGGCTTGAAGAAATCGAGCCGACGCTCAAAGACCACAGCCAGGCCACTCCGGCGGTTGCGACCGCGACAGCCAACGAATACGAAGTTACGTCGACCGAGACCGCAACGGGTGACGTGTTCAAAATCAAGCGCAAGTCCAACGGAGAATTCGAACGGACCTGCACCACCAAAGGCAAGGGCGCCTGTCCGCCCAGCGGCACCTGGTAGAAAGTCACTGGGGCTCGCCCGAGTGACATTTCGAGTAACGTGACGAGGAGGCGGCCCTGTGGCCGCCTCCTCTCTTTGCCGGACAGCGGTCAGCATCTGCAGATTGGGCTTATGTTTGTCAGCGAACCCGCCGATACTCCCTGCATGGTAAGTCAGCTCCACAAGCGAATGAAGGGTGAAGACGGCTTCACCCTGATTGAGCTCCTGGTCGTGATCCTGATCATCGGCATTCTCGCCGCGATCGCGATTCCGTCGTTCATCGGTCAGCGCACGAAGGCCCAGGACGCCAACGCGAAGGTGCAGGCGCGCACGCTCCAGACCGCGATGGAGAGCGCCGCGACTGACAATAACGGCACGTACGAAGAAGGCGGTAAAGCCATCACGGTCGTACGGCTCGAAGAACTAGAGCAGTCGCTGAAAGATCACTCGCAGGCTACGCCCGGAGTCGTGAAAGCGGAAGCAAAGGAATTCGAAGTCAAGTCGACCGACGCGGCGACGAAAGACGAATTCTTCATCAAGCGCGACTCCGAAGGCAAAGTCACGCGCTCGTGCAAAACCGCCGGCAACGGCGGCTGTCCTCCCAGCGGTACATGGTGATCCGTGTAGTGCACTGGATGATGTCGAGTAGCACTGGCGAGGAGGATTGCCGCCGGCAACCTCGCCGGTTTCCGGGCGCTCAAGCCGGCTCCCGCCAAGGCCGATGACATCCACATGGAGGCCGTCACCTTTGCGGGAGTCCTCGGTGCGATCGTCGGCTCTTTCCTGAACGTCGTCGCCTATCGTCTGCCGCGCCACGAGTCGCTCGTCAGCCCGGCCTCGCACTGTCCTGGGTGTGGCACGCCGGTCAAGCCCTACGACAACATCCCGATTCTCTCCTGGCTGCTGCTCAAAGGTCGCTGCCGTACCTGCTCCGAGCCGATTTCCCCGCGTTATCCGCTCGTCGAGGCGCTCACGGCTGCGCTCTGCGTCGGTGCCGTACTTGCCCACAGCACTGCCGCCGGGATCGCTTTGAGCGTCGCGCTGATCCTGATCGTGATCCCCGCCGCCCTGATCGACTTGGAGCACCGCGTCATCCCCAACCGCCTGACGCTGCTCGGCGCGATCCTCGCGCTCGTTCTCGGCACCGTGCTCGACCCTGCCGGCGAGCCCGAACGCCTGATCGCGGGGGCCGCCGCCGGCGGCTTTCTGCTGCTCGCGGCGCTCGCCTATCCCGGCGGCATGGGCATGGGCGACGTCAAGCTCGCGGGCGTGATGGGTCTGTTCCTCGGCAGGGCCGTGGCGCCCGCGATCCTGATCGCGCTGCTCGCCGGCGTGCTCGTCGGCGTTGTCGTCATCGCCCGCAAGGGCGCTCGTGCGGGGCGCAAGACCGCGGTCCCGTTCGGCCCCTTCCTCGCGCTGGGGGCGATCGTCGCGATCTACGCCGGGCAGCCCCTGATCGACCTTTACACCAATCACTTCCTGCGCTAAAGCACGGTCGTCTCCGCGCCGATAGACCCGTATCGGCGGCGCCCTGTCATCCGCGCCGCCTGAACCCTCGACATGCCCTCCCTACCCAACCCCACGCTCAGGCTCGGCCGCCGCTCCGCCGCGGACGTCGTCGGTCTGGACATCCAGCCCGGCCACATCGCCGCCGTGCAGGCGCGGGTCAACGGTTCGGTCGTGGCCGAGCGGGCGGCGACCCTGCCACTGCCCGCCGACACCGTCCGCGAGGGCGAGGTGCTCGACGAGAGCGTCCTCGGCGACACTCTGCGCGAGCTCTTTCGCGACAGCCGGCTGAGCAAGCGCGTGCGCGTCGGCGTCGCCAACCAGCGCACGGTCCTGCGCACGCTCGAGCTGCCGCCCATCACCGACCGCAAGGAGCTCGACGCCGCGGTGCGCTTCCAGGCCCAGGAGCAGGTGCCGATGCCGCTCGCCAACGCCGTCCTCGACTTCCACCCGCTTGGCGTTCACGACACGCCCACGGGGCCCCGCCAACAGGTCGTGCTCGTCGCCGCCCAGCGCGACATGGTCGCGCGCCTGCTCGCCGCCGTTCGCGGCGCGGGCCTGCGGCCCGAGGGCGTCGATCTCTCCGCGTTCGCGCTGATCCGCTCCCTCTACCGCTCCGACGCCGAGCACGACGGCCGCGTCCTGTACCTGAACGTCGACGGGCTGACGAACATGGCGATCGCCGAGGGGGCGATCTGCCGCTTCACGCGCGTCGTCGGCGGCGGCCTGGAGGCGATGGCGAGCGAGCTCGCCGAGCGGCGCGGCGTCGCGGTTGCGGACGCTCGCGCCCTGATCTCCTCAGCCGATCTCCTGGTCTCGGCGCCGGGCTCCGCCGAGCCTGCCCTGCCCGAGCCGGGCGCACTGGAGGCGCTCCTCACCGAGTCGACCTCGCTTGAGTCGCAGACCCCCGCTGCGCCGGCTGACCCGGAGTCGTCCACCGAGCCCTACGCGGAGTCCCTCGAGGACGCCCTCAACGCCTCCGAGTCATTTGCGGCCCTCGCAGAGCAGACGCCGCAGGCGCCCGACGCGGAGGTTCGCGCGGTGCTCGAGAACGGCATCCGCGAGATCGCCGGCGAGGTGCGCAACTCCCTGGAATTCCACCGCTCACAGGAGGGTGGCGGCGAGGTCGCGCTGGTCGTGCTCAGCGGCGCCGCGCTCGACGTCCCCGGCTTCGCCGACATCCTGGAGGCGGAGCTGGGCGTCGCGGTCACGCGCGAGACCGTCGGCATGGCCGACGGCGCTCTGGACGGAGCGGGCGACGTCTCGCCGCAGCGCCTGGCGGTCGCCGCCGGCCTCGCGATCGAGGAGGCGCACACGCGATGAGAGCCGTCAACCTCATCCCCGCCGACCAGCGCGGCGACGCGGGCGGCGGCGGCGGACGCTCCGGAGGCGGCGTGTACGTCGTGCTCGGCCTGTTCGGCGGGCTGGCGGTCATGGCGCTGCTCTACGGCCTCGCCGCTCATGAGACCTCGAGCCGCCGCTCCGACGTGGCCACGCTCACCGCCGAGGCGCAGCAGGCGCAGGCGCGCGCCGCCCAGCTCGCCCCCTACACGAGCTTCCTGGCGATGCGCGAACAGCGCGTCCAGGCCGTCTCTGAGCTCGTGAACTCGCGCTTTGACTGGGCGCACGCCTTCCACGAACTCGGCCGCGTGCTGCCCGCGAACAAGGTCTCGCTGACCTCCCTGGACGGCAAAGTCGGCTCAAGCTCGGCCGCTGCGGCGGCGCCCGTCGCCGCCGCGAGCTCGGGCGCCGGTGCGTCCACGACCGCGGCGGGCGGCTCATCGGGCTCAGCGGTGGCCTCCGCCACCCCACCCGGGAGCATCCCCACGTTCACGCTCATCGGCTGCGCGAGCAGCCAGGCCGAGGTCGCCCTGATGCTCGACCGCCTGCGCCTGATCGAGGGCGTCAAGGAAGTCGCGCTGCAGAGCTCGATCCAGAGCTCGACCAAGTCCAACTCGTCCTCGGGCAGCGGTAGCGGTGTCTGTGCAGGCGGCGAGCCCGCGTTCACAGCGCAGGTCGTCTTCGACGCGCTCCCGAGCGTCACCAACCCCGCGTCCGGCTCCTCGGGCTCGGCCACGACCGTCGCCGCCTCGGCGACCACGCCATCCACGGGAGCGACCCGATGACCGCCCGCGACCGGATGGTGGTGATCGTCATCGCCGCGCTCGGCGTGCTCGCCGCGGTCTGGCTGCTCGCGGTCGCGCCCGAGCGCCGGCAGGCCGCCAAGCTCGCCACGGAAGTCAGCGCGGCGCAGGCGCAGCTCGCGAGCGCCGAAAGCCAGGTCTCCAGCGCCAGTGCCGCGCAGGCTCGCTATGAGACCGCCTACGCGTCGATCGTGCGCCTCGGCAAAGCCGTTCCCGCCAGCCAGGAAGTGCCCTCGCTGATCTATCAGCTCGCGCAGGCGACAAACGAGAAGAACGTCGAATTCGCGTCGATCACCACCACGGTCCCCGGCGCCGCCGGGTCGAGTCCCGCGGCGAGCGGCTCCGCGGCAAGCGCCTCCGCCACGGCCGGCGCGGGCTTCACGCAGATGCCGTTCACGTTCGTCTTCAACGGCGGCTTCGACAGTCTCTACAGCCTCTTCCAGCAGCTCGACGGCTTCGCGCTGCGCACGAGCGCCGGTGGGCTGCAAGTCAGTGGGCGCCTGCTGACGATCCAGAGCGTCAAGCTGGCTCCCGTCTCCGAATCCGGCCCCTCCAAGGGCAACGGCTCCGAACAGCTCTCCGGCACGATCACCGCGACCGCCTACGTGCTCCCCGCCGGTCAGACCCTCACCGGCGGAGCGACCTCTGCCGGCCCCGCCGGCACGACCACGCAGACGGCCTCCACGGGCGCTTCCAGCTCCCCCAATCCTCCGGCCATAGCGCGGGTGACCCCATGAGCGAGTTCTTCAGCTCGCTGAAGTCGGACCTGCTCGACAGGCGCTTCCTGCCCGTGCTCGCCGTGCTCGGCGTGGCGCTCCTGGCCGCGCTCGCCTACGCCGTTCTCGGCGCGCGCTCCTCGACGAGCTCGACCCCGCCCACCTCGAGCAGCGCATCGGCCGGCGCCAGAGAAGCGACCGGGGCCATCGCCATCAGCCAGGCGCCCGCCCCCAATCAGGCGGTCGCCGAGACGACCAGCGGCTCCCACCAGCACACAAGCGCTCCGCACAACCCCTTCACGCCGCTTCCCGGGGCGAAGAAGGCCTCCAGCACCAGTGGCAGCTCCGCCGCCGCCAAGAGCTCCAGCTCCTCCGCCACGAGCTCCTCGGGGTCTGGAAAGTCAACGTCAAACTCCGGAGGAACCACTCCGGCCACGACCCTCAAACCGATCGCGCCGGTGAAGCGGGTCGTCATTCACTTCCATGTGACAGCGCAGTTCGGCGTCGTGCCGGTGGTGGCCGAAGGGGCGCCGCCGCAGCCCGCATTGCTGCAGACGTACAAGGACATGGCCATCGACGAACCGCTGCCCGGCAAGGACAATCCACAGCTCGTGTACCTGGGCGTGGTGCTGAAGACGGGCAAAGACGCCGTCTTTGGGCTGATCGGCGAGGCGATCCTGCACGGGAGCGCCACCTGCAAGCCGAGCCCGACGCAGTGCCAGGCAATCGAGTTGGGGATCGGGCAGACCGAGAAGCTCGAAGTGCTCGGAGCGACCGGCCAGCCCGTCACCTACGAACTGAAGCTCCTCAGCATCGCCAAGAGCGTGAGCTCCACCGCGTCCACCGCTCGTGCCCGTGCCGCCTCCGGCGCCAGGTCGAAGGCCGGGCGCGCACTCCTACGCCATGCGGGCCTCTCGGCGCTGCCCGGGCTGCGCTACTCATTCCAGCGAGGCGGACTCGTGCCTGTCGGGCATCGGGCCTTCGGAGCTCGCCGCTCCTCACGTCACCACTAGGACGCTCCTCAGCAGAGCCTCTCAGACGCCGGCGGCTGCGGTGACCGGCGCCGACGGCGTCCTACGAAGATGCGGGGCTTCCGGGTCACCCACCCAAAACCCGCGCCCGTTCGCGCGGCGATCGTGACCGGCAAATATGCTGGCTGTCCATGAGCTTTCGTCTGATCACCGCCGGTGAGTCGCACGGGCCCGGGCTGACCTGCATCGTCGAGGGTCTGCCGGCCGGTCTGCGCCTGGATCCGGAGGATCTGAGCGCCGATCTCGCCCGCCGCCAGCTCGGCCACGGCCGGGGCGGGCGCATGAAGATCGAGCGCGACCGCGCCGTCCTCACCGCCGGCGTGCGTCACGGCCTCACGCTCGGCGGTCCCGTGGCGCTGCACGTCGCCAACCGCGACTACGCCAACTGGGAGGCGCGCATGAACCCCTGGCCAGTCGCCGAGCCCGCCGCCGAGGTCCACCTGCCACGTCCCGGCCACGCCGATCTCGTCGGCGCGCAGAAGTACGGTCACTCGGACATTCGCAACATCCTCGAGCGGGCCTCCGCGCGCGAGACCGCCGCGCGCGTCGCCGGCGGCGCGCTGTGCAAGGCGTATCTCGCGGCGCTCGGCGTGCACGTGCGCTCGCACGTCGTCCAGATCGCTTCCGTCCACGCCCCCGCGCCGGCGGGCTCGCTCGCGCTGGAGGACTTCGCCGAGGTCGACGCCTCGCCCGTGCGCTGCCTCGACGCCGACGCGACCCGGGCGATGGTGGCCGAGATCGACCGGCTGCGCCGAGCCAACGAGTCGCTCGGCGGCGTGTTCGAGATCCAGGCGTTCGGACTCGTCCCGGGTCTCGGGTCGCACATCTCCTGGGAGCAGCGCCTCGATGGCCGACTGGCGATGGCGATCTGCTCGATCCAGGCGCTGAAGGGCGTCTCGATCGGCGATGGCTTCGCGATCGCCGGCGTGCCCGGTTCTGAGGCGCACGACGAGATCTTCTACGACGACGCGCGCGGAGGCTACTACCGCGAGACCAACCGCGCCGGCGGCCTGGAGGGAGGCATGACCAACGGTCAGCCCCTGATCGTCCGCGGCGCGATGAAGCCCCTGCCGACGCTCACCCGGCCGCTGCGCTCCGTGGACACCGCCACGCACGCCCCCGCCGAGGCGCTGCGCGAGCGCACCGACTCCTGCACCGTCCCCGCCGCCGCCGTCGTCGGCGAGGCGATGGTCGCGCTCGTGCTCGCCGACGCCTGCTCGCAGAAGTTCGGCGGCGATCACATCGACGATGTGCTGCAGGCCGTGCACGCATACCGCGAGAGGATCGGGTGGCGTTCGTCCTGATCGGGTTCATGGGCGCCGGCAAGTCGACGGTCGCCGCCCAGCTGGCCGCGGCCCTCGGCGGACGGGCGCTCGACAGCGACGCGCTGCTGCAGCAGCGCCTGGGGCACTCGCTCGCGCGTGAGTTCGAGTCCCGCGGCGAGGCTTCCTTCCGCGCGACCGAGGAGCGGGTGGTGTGCGAGTTGTTGGGCGAGGCCGGTCCCCGCGACGCGGTCGCACTCGGCGGCGGCAGCGTCCTGTCGGAGTCCGTGCGCACCGCGCTCGCCGACCACCTCACGCTGCTGCTCGACGTCGACCCGGCCGTGGCCTGGGCGCGCGTTCGGTCCTCGCGCGAGGGCGCCGAGCGCCCGCTCGCGCGCGACCCCACCGCGTTCGCCGCTCTGCATGCCGATCGTCGTGGGCTGTACGAGCAATTGGCCGACGCCTCGCTGCTGTGGGCGACCTCGGCCGCCGGCGACTATCCCGTGCTCGTCGGCCGCGGGTTGCTGCGCTCCGGCGCCGAGCGCCGGCTCGCCGAGGTCTGGCCGTTGGACCGTTCGCGATCCCGCCCCTTCCTCGTCAGTGACGAGACCGTGTCAGCGCTGTACGCCGACCGTTTGGGGGAGGTCGTCGTAGCGCGCACGGTCGCGATCCCCCCGGGCGAGCACAACAAGACGCTCCCCACCGCCGAACGCGTGTGGCGCGAGCTGCTCGGCGCCGGCATGACCCGCGCCGATCACGTCGTCGCGCTCGGCGGCGGCGTCGTCGGCGACCTCGCGGGATTCTGCGCCGCCACCTACCAGCGCGGCGTGCCCGTCGTGCACGTGCCCACGACGCTCGTCGCCCAGGTCGACTCCGCCTACGGCGGCAAGACCGGCGTCGACCTGCCCGACGCCAAGAACTACGTTGGCGCCTACCACCAGCCCGCAGCCGTGCTGGTCGACCCCGACGTCCTGGCGACGCTGGCGCCCGCCGAGCTCGCCGCGGGCTGGGTCGAGGTGCTGAAGACCGCGCTGATCGCCGGCGGTGCGCTGTGGGAACGCGTCTCCCAGACATCCGGTTGCGAGGTGGACGAGCGCACGATCATCGACTGCGCCGCCGCCAAGCTCGCGATCGTCGCCGCCGACGAACGCGACGGGGGCGCCCGCCAGGTCCTCAACCTCGGCCACACCGTCGGCCACGCGATCGAGACGGTCACCGGCTACACCCGCTACCGCCACGGCGAAGCCGTCGGGCTCGGACTGCTGGCCGCGCTGGGCCTCTCCGGCGCCGAGGACCTGCACGCACAGGTGCGTGAGCTGCTGCGCGCGCACGGTCTGCCGGTGACACTCGATGGGGCCGATATCGGAGTCGAGCAGATCCTCGCGGCCGTGACCCGCGACAAGAAGCGTCTGGGCACGGGCGGTGTTCCGTTCGTGCTGCTGTCAAAGCCGGGCGAGCCTCGGATCGGCTGTGAGATCCCCGACGACGAGCTGCGTGCCGCCGTGGCACAGTTGATCGCTTCATGATCGAGTCCGCACTCCAACGTGTGGAGGTGCTGCACGGCGTCAACCTCAACCTGCTCGGCGAGCGCGATCCGCTGCACTACGGCACGCTCACGCTCGCGGACCTGGAGACCCAGATCGCGTCCTGGGCGGCGAAGGACGGCCTGAGCGCGAGCTTCTTTCAGACCAACGCCGAGTCGGAGTATGTCGAGCGTCTGCACGCGCTGCGCGGCCAGGTCGCGGCGGTGATCCTCAACCCCGGGTCCTGGACGCACTACGCGTATGCGATTCACGATGCGCTGGAGCTGACCGGACTGCTCGCCGTGGAGGTGCACCTGTCCGACATCCACGCCCGGGAGTCCTGGCGGCGACTGTCGGTGATCGGTGACCTCTGCATCGCGACCTACTCGGGCAAAGGTCCCGACGGCTACCGGCTCGCGCTGGCGCGCATCCGCCAGGCGCTCGACGAGGTCGCCTCATGACCCCGCCGCGATGGCGGGGAGAGCAGGGATGACCGCAGTGGGCGGCACGGCCGAGACTGAGCGCGTGGAGCGCCTCGTCACCGACTTGCGCGAGCGCAAGCTCGATGCGCTGCTCGTATGGAGCGTCGTCAACGCTCGCTATCTCACCGGCTTCACCGGCAGCAACGCGCTGGCGCTGATCCTCGCCGGCGGGCGCTCCGGCGGGCACCGCTTTCTGACCGACTTCCGTTACGAGACCCAGTCGGCCGAACAGATTCCCGAGCTGTTCGCCCGCGAGATCGTCTCCGGAGAGCTGCTCGACGCCGCCGTTGCCACATTGGTCGCGGCGGCCGGCGCGGCGGGGCGCCTGGGATTCGACGACGCGAGCCTTACGGTCGCCCAGCACACGCGTCTGCGCGAGCTGCTGCCGGCGGGCTGGCAGCTCATTCCCTGCGCGGGCGCGGTCGAGCGCATGCGCGCAGTCAAGGATGCCCGGGAGATCGCCCGCATTCGCGCCGCCGCCGAGCTGGCTGACGAGGCATTGCTGCGCAGCGTTCTGCAGCGTGGGCTGGTCGGACGCACCGAGCAAGAGGTCGCGATCGACCTGGAGCTCGAGATGCGCCGGCTCGGCGCCGAGGGACCCAGCTTCCCCTCGATCGTCGCCTCCGGCGCCCACGGCGCCCTCCCGCATGCCCAGCCTCGCCTGGAGCCGATCGCGCGCGACGTGCTCGTCACGATCGACTGGGGCGCCCTGCACGAGGGCTACTGCTCGGATTGCACCCGCACCTACGCGACCGGCGAGCACGTCTCCGCGCGGGCACGCGAGGTCTACGAGCTCGTGCGCTCAGCCCAGGCGCGGGCGCTGGACGCCGTCATCGCCGGTCCCACCGGCCGCGAGCTGGACGCAGTCGCGCGCGAGGAGATCGAGCTGGCCGGGCACGGCGAGCACTTCGGTCACGGCCTCGGTCATGGTGTCGGCATGGAGATCCACGAGGGCCCGCGCCTGTCGCGCACCGCCGGCGATGATCAGGTGCGCGCCGGCAACGTCGTCACGATCGAGCCCGGCGTTTACCTGCCCGGGGAGTGCGGCGTGCGCATCGAGGATCTCGTCGTCGTCCGCGAGGACGGTCACGAGGCGCTGACCGGGCTGCCCACCGAGCTGACCTTCATCGCCTGAGCGCCCGGCCTGCGCAGCCGATTCGGCGATTCGCCCGCTGCCCTGCGGGGCCGTGCACAACCAACCAATTTTGAAATGTGCCTAGAACGTATAGCCTTGCGGGATGGAATGAGAGGCGCACGCAGGGGTGTGTGTGTCAGTCCTTGGCGATGGGTCGGGCCGACCCCGGACCGGGGCGGCCAGGGGGCGCAGCGACTTCGTGCTGGCTTGATAAAGTCTCTGCCCGATGTCTTTCGGGGATCAGTGGCGGCGTGCCCGAGGCAGCCGTGGGGGACTCGGTTTCGCCGGGCTAGTCGTAATGGTATGCCTTGCGTCGACGGCTCCTGTTGGTGCACTCGCGGCCGGAGCATCGCACACCCAGTCGATCGACTCTGGCGCCGGCGTGAATGCTGTGTCGTGCGCGCCGGCAACGACGGACTGTGTGGTGTCCGACAGCAAAGGGAACGCGCTGTACTCGACGGACGTGAGCGCTAGCGCTGAAGCGACCTGGAAATCCTGGAGCGGTCCGGAAAGCCCCAGCCAGGCTGTCGCCTGCCCGTCGAGTTCGCTGTGCGTGCTCGCCGACGGCGCAGCCGAACCCGGCAGCGTTGGCGGCAACATGTACTACGCGAGCTCGCTGGGCGGCGCGTGGACCGAAGCATTCAACCCGGGATTCGGCGTGGTGGCGGTTGCTTGCGCCTCCGCGTCCTTCTGTGTCTCCGGAGAGGAAGGTATTGGCGCCATCCGCTACACGAACAAGCCCGCCTCCGGAGAATGGGTAGCGGTGGACAGCATTGGAGGGTCGGACGCCGCGATGAATGGAGTCGATTGCCTCTCGTCGTCGTTCTGCGCAGTCGTGGACAGCAGGGGAAACGTCCATATCGCCAACACCGAAGCAAAGATCAAGGAAACGTCTGGCTGGAAGTCCACGGATATCGACGGCTCGACCGCGTTGCACGGTGTCGCCTGTGCCGCCAGGGCATCATGCATCGCCGTTGATGAAACGGGCGATGTCCTTGACATCGGGATCAACAGCGGTGGCGAAGCAACGGCGTCCAAAGACGATATCGACGGGACGAGCAACCTGAGCGCAATCACGTGCACAGGCTTCACCTGCGCCACCGTGGACAAACAGGGCAGCGTGTTCGTGTCGGGCAACGGCGGCGTCAGCTGGACCAAAGAGCTTGCTACCGGCACGGACCTCACGAGCGTCTCGTGCGCCTCGAGCGCGCTCTGTGTCACCACCGACACGACGGGCAACGTCACCGCCTTTACGGCTCCGTCGTCCGACTACGCGCTGACCGTGTTCGTGACCGGAGAAGGCAAGGTCGAATCGAGCCCCGCCGGGATCGCGTGCGAAGCCGAAGAATGCCTCTCGCACGAGTTCGAAGGCGCTGTGACGCTCACGGCTACGCCCAAGCCGGGCTATGTGCTCGCCGGCTGGCTGGGATGCAAACACACGGGATCCGACACCTGTGAAATCACTACGCCCACGAGCGAAGTGACGGCGGTGTTCCTCAAGCAGGGAGCCGAAGGCAGCGAAGGTAAAGTCGGCAAAGAAGGATCCGCTGGTAAAGAAGGCGCCCCCGGCGCAACGGGTCCCGCCGGAGTCGCGGGCCCCGCTGGCGCACAGGGTTCCGCCGGCCCACCCGGCGCGAATGGCCCCGCGGGTCCCGCCGGCAAGGAAGGACCGGCGGGCAAGGTCGAGCTCGTGACGTGCAAGAAGGTCGGTGGTCGGCAGAGGTGCGCGACTAAGCTCCTCTCGGGCAAGGTGAAGTTCACGGCCGCCTCGGCGCGGGCGACGCTCTCCCGCCACGGTGTCGTCTACGCCGCCGGGACGGCGCGCCGGCGCCGTGGACGCATGAGCCTGCGGCTGATCGCGGTTCGCTTCCTGCGCCCCGGCCGCTACACGCTCACGCTGACCAGCGGCTCCGGGGCACACCGCACCACGCGCAGCGAACCGTTCACGCTGAGCTAGCGGCCGAATCCATTGGACGGGCAGCTTTGTCCTTGCGGCAAGGTTCAACCTGGCGGTCTGCGAAGGCGTCCGTCAGGCCATCCGATTGAACTCCTCGCGGCTGATCTCGGCCGTGCGGAGGATGTTGCCAAGCGTGCCTCTCTTGATGGGCTGATTGCCGTGGACTGGCACCGGGATCGCGTCCGGCACGGTCGGGTGGCGCATGATGTGGTGGCTGCCGCGCACGCGCTTGACGTACCAGCCTTGGCCTTCGAGGATCTTGACGAGCTGCTTGCCTGAGACGGTAGGCGTCTGGCTCACGCGGCCTGAACCGCCACGCGGTCGCGGTGGACCGTGGGGATGGGCAAGCCGTCCTCGTGCATGACTTCGAGATACCCCTCGATTGCCTCCTGAGCATTCGCGCGTGCTTCCTCGATCGTCTCGCCCTGCGTGGCGACACTCGGCAGCTCGGGCACGAACACGCTATAGCCGCCCTCTGACTCGGCCATGATCACGACGTCAAACTCGCGTTCCGCGCTCATCAGCAGCAACGATAGCGCTCCGGCCGAGTCCCGACACGCCCCGGCTTCCCCCAACACGCACGGTCCCTCCTTCCTCTGCACAGACTAGATGCACTGTCTGTGCGGACCCTTGACTGGGCCACAATTCGTTGGCCGTTTTCTGCCGCTGGGGGTCAATACATATGTGAGGCCACACAGCTCAGCACAGAAGCCGAGCCGTTCCAATCGCTCCGGGCTGCGTCTCGCCACGGCAAACCCCCAAGGCACGGCCGATGCCCCGAGAGACCCGCGAACGGCTGGAGCGAGCGCTATGCGGTGTTCTCGAGCGCCGCTACCCCGGACGACGATTCGCTTGAAAGACCAGCTCGACACGCTCGGCCATCGGCCCGCGGCCGCGGGCGCTACCGCGGCCAACACGAACAGACTCAAAGACGCTGCGTAGCACGGTCCTAAGCTCGGCAGGCTCCAGGCTGTCAAGCAGCTCGATCGGTGGCACTACGATGTCCGCCGCGCGCATCGTGTCCACGTGATCGCGGTACTCGACCCGTGCGGCTTCGGCGCGTTCGGTTCGTGTCCGCAGCGCGGCCGTCCAGGCGGCCTGCCCAAGCAGCTCCGCAGCAGTCGGATCGGCGGCGAACCGCTCCAGCTCGCGCTCTGCCGCCTCCAGCTCGCTCTGCACGTCCTCGAAACTGCTGTCCGTCTCCGAAACGCTGGTCGCAAGGCCGGACGTGTCGCCCTGTTCGTATGCCTGCTTGATCTGCTCTACCACGTAGCTCTCCAGCCGGTCGGCCATGATGTTCGTAGGCGAGTCGCAGCGCTCTCCTTTCCAGCTTGCCAGCGACGCGCGGCAGCGATACGTGCGCAGACCACGCCCCCCGCGTCCGCCCGCTCGCGCGCCGATCAGGAACTCACCGCAGTTGGCACAAGTGGCGAGCCCGCTCAGCGGGAACACAGCAGCGGGGCGGCGCTGCGGCTTCTCATCGCCGGGGTGCGCCCGCTCGAACGTCACGCGATCGACAAGCGCAGCGTGCGAGTCCCGCACCAGGCGGTCGCCATAGTGCGTCTCGCCCAGGTAGCTGCGGTTGCGCAGCAGTCGCCGGACAGTGAACGCTGTCCAGGTGCGGTGATCCTCCGTGCGCTTGCGGTGGACGCCGGGCTGAGCGGGGGAGGGGTCGGCCGGTGCCATCTTGCGCAGGTGCGCGAGCGCCGCGTCGACCCCGCCGTCCGCGGCGAGCTTGAACGCTCTTGTCACGACGCGCGCCCACTTCGGATGTGGCAAAAGCAGGCCATCGTCAGTCCGCGTGTAGCCGAACGGTGTTGGTCCCATCCGAGCGCCGCGATCGAGCGCCCGCGTCTTGGCGTGCTCCCATGCTTCGCTCATGCGGCGGCGTTCCATACGTGCCAATGCGAGCATGATCGTCATGCCGAACTCGCCAAACGGCGTCGTCGGATCGAGGCCGAGGTCAAGCGCCGCGATCACGCCGCCCGCCTCCGTGATCTGTTCGACCAAGCGCAGCGCGTCGGCCACACCCAAGCGGCTCAGGCGATCCAGTTTCGAGACGATCACGCCGTCCGTCTGTCCTGCTCTGATGCGTGCCATGAGGGCATCCAGGCCCGGACGATCGAGCTTTCCGCCCGACTGGTCGAGGTCTTCATGGATGACCGCCACCTCGACTCCCCGCGAGGACGCCCAGGCCGCGCCCTGCTCGCGTTGCAGGTCGGGCGATATGAAGCTCTCGCCCGAGCGACCCGCAACGCGGCTGACCCGCACGTACTGATCCATATGGCTAGGCTTCTTGGCTGTCGTGTCCATGTGGAACAATGGTAGGCTCAATACGTGCTAGGCACAAATCAATTCAAGAACGGCAACCACATAGAGGTCGACGGGACGATCTACAAGATCCTCGAGTTCCAGCACGTCAAGCCCGGGAAGGGCGGGGCGTTCGTGCGCACGAAGCTGCGCAGGGCCGCGGATGGGAACGTGATCGACAAGACGTTCAGGGCGGGGGAGAAGTTCAGGCCTGTGAGAACTGAGGCTCGCAGGATGCAGTTCCTGTACTCGGACGGGACGGACGCGCACTTCATGGACACGGAGTCGTTCGAGCAGATCGCGGTCGCGGAGACGGTGCTTCGGGATGCGCTGCGCTGGACCAAGCCGAGCAGCGAGGTGGACGTGCTGTTCATCGACGACGAGCCCTCCGACGTGCAGCTGCCGAGCGCGGTCGATCTGGAGGTGACCCAGACGGACCCGGGACTGCGCGGCGATACGGCCTCCGGGGGCGGAACGAAGCCGGCGACGCTGGAGACGGGCGCGAGCATCCAGGTGCCGCTGTTCGTAGATGTGGGCGAGCGCATCAGGGTGGATACGCGCTCGGGCGAATACGTCTCGCGCGCGTGAGGCGGCGGGACCCCGCGCCGAGCCGTAACGGCGCCCGAGCGCTCGGCGTCGGGGGCGTCCGCTAGATGCGTCGAACCGAGCAGCGCAGGGCCGCGGTGGTGGCGCTGTACCAGCACGATCTGACCGGCAGGCCGCTGGGGGAGACGCTGGGGAGGGATGCGTCGCCGATGACGCTGGCGCTGGCGCACGCCGCGGCCGATCGCTGCGAGGAGCTGGACGGGGTGATCGACAGGCACGCGCACGGTTGGTCGGTGCAGCGGATCCAGCCGCTGGAGCGCAGCATCATGCGGGTGGCGCTGATCGAGATCCTGCACCCGGATGTCGCGCCGGCGCAGGAGCCGATCCCGGCGGAGGGGGCGATCGACGAGGCGGTGGAGAGCGCGAAGGTGTTCTGCGGATCGGACGCGCCGGCGTTCGTGAACGGGGTGCTGGCGGCGGTGTTGCGCGAAGTGCGCGAGAATGCGTCCGACGTGCCCGAGAATACGCCGCCGAGGGAGAGCCGTAGATGAACGACACCGAGCAAATCGTCGACGAGCGCCTGGACGAAGTGATCTCCAAGCTGGAGCGCGCCGCCGAGCAGCTGCGCTCGGGCGAGCTGACGCCGGACGCGGCGGCGACCCTGGTCGAGGACTGCGCCGGGCTGGCAGGGGAGGCCGCGGCCGAGCTGGAGCGACGCTCGCGCGCCGAGGTCTCGACGGTCGCGCCCGGCCAGGACTCGTTGCTGTAGCGGTGTGACGGCCGACATGACGGTAAACCGTCCGGAGCAGGCCGAGGACCCGGGCGAGCGCTCGGAGCACGTTCAGGATCCCGAGCAAGCCGCCTACCCGGAGCATCTGCGCATCGAGGTGGAGCGGTATCTGGAGGGGATGCGGTTCTCGCACGAGCCCCTGACCGCCGGGCTGGAGGAGGCGATGCGCTACTCGCTGCTGGCGGGCGGCAAGCGGATCAGACCGGTGCTGGCGCTGGCGACGGCGCGGGCGGTCGGGTTGGAGCAGCGCGAGGCGATGCCGCTGGCGGGCGCGATCGAGCTGATCCACACCTACTCGCTGATTCATGACGACCTGCCGGCGATGGACGACGACGCGCTGCGCCGGGGGATGCCGACATGTCACGTGAAGTACGGCGAGGACGTTGCGATCCTCGCCGGGGACGGGCTGTACGCGGAGGCGTTCAGGCACCTGCTCTCAGAATCGCGCTCACCCCCGGAGCGGGTGCTGCGGGCAGCCGCGGAGCTGGCAGGGGCGACCGGCGTGGCCGGAATGGTCGGAGGGCAGTACGCCGACGTCAGCCTCGACACCCCCGACGGGCCGATGGCGCTGCGCAGAGTGCACGAGCTGAAGACGGGAAGGCTGATCGGCGCGTCGGTCGTGTGCGTACTGTTGCTGGGTGGGATCGACGGACCTGCGACAATGTCGTATCAGCGCTTCGCGGTCGAGCTGGGCGTACTGTTCCAAATCGTCGATGACATCCTCGACGTGACCGGCACAGACGATGCGCTCGGCAAGCCGCGGGGCAGCGACGAGCGACACGGCAAGCGGACATACGTGAGCGAGTTCGGCATGGAACGGGCAAGAAAGCTGGCGGCGGAATCGCACAGGACGGCGAGAGAAGCGCTCGCGCAAGCCGCGACCGCGGGGCCGGGAGCGCCGAACGCCGGAGCGGAGCTCGAGCAGATAGCTGATTTCATCTACACCCGCACCTCATGACCACTACGCCCCTGCTGGACAACGTCGACGGACCGGAGGACCTGAAAGGGCTCTCCGACGCGGAGTTGACCCAGCTGGCTCAGGAGGTGCGCACGCACATCATCGACACGGTCGGTGAGATCGGCGGGCACTTCGGGGCGAACCTCGGCACGTGCGAGCTGGCGGTGGCGCTGCATTCGCTCATGCAATCGCCACGGGACAAGATCCTGTGGGACGTCGGGCATCAGGCGTATCCGCACAAGATCCTGACGGGGCGCAGCGAGCGGCTCGGCACGATCCGTCAGTACGGAGGTCTTGCGCCGTTCTGCTCGATCGAGGAGTCCCCGCACGACATCATGGGCGCCGGGCACGCCTCGACCTCGATCGGGTACGCCGTCGGCATCAAGGAGGGAATGCGCCATCTCGGCGGCGAGGGGTCCGACGGCCGGGTGGTGGCGGTGATCGGCGACGGCGCGATGACCGGGGGCGTCGCGTTTGAGGCGATCGGGCAGGCCGGCGGGTTGGGGACGCCGATGGTGGTGGTGCTGAACGACAACGGGATGTCGATCGCGCCGAACGTGGGGGCGCTGTCGCGGTACTTCAACCGGGTCAGGCTGAACCCGAAGCTGTGGCACGCGCGCTCGGGCGTGGAGGGCGGGCTGGCGAAGCTGCCGGGAGGGATAGGCTCGGCGTTCGAGCGGCTGGGGCCGCAGCTGAAGGAGTCGATCAAGGCGTTCTGGGCGCCGGGATTGTGGTGGGAGGAGCTCGACTGGGCGTACATGGGGGTCATCGACGGGCACGACGTGCGGGCGCTGCGCGAGGCGCTGCGAGAGGCACTGGCGGCGCAACGCCCGGTGGTGGTGCACGTCGCCACGGTCAAGGGCAAGGGGTTCGCACCCGCCGAGGATGGTGGGCTGGAGGGGATGGAGCGCTGGCACGCGGCCAAGCCCAACTCGATCGCCAACGGGGCGCCCGCCCCGAGCGCGCCGGCCGCCACGAGCGCCCGAGCCAAGCCGAGCCCGCCCCAGTACACGCAGGTGTTCGGCGAGGCGCTCGTGCGCGAATGCGAGCGCGACGAGCGCGTCGTGGGGATCACCGCGGCGATGAACTCGGGGACCGGGCTGAGCATCCTGCAGAAGGCGCTGCCGGAGCGGTACTTCGACGTGGGGATCGCCGAGCAGCAGGCGATCCTGTTCGCCGCGGGGCTGGCGCTTGCAGGCGTCAAGCCGGTGGCGGCGATCTACTCGACATTCCTGCAGCGCGCGTATGACCAGATCGTGCACGACGTGTGCCTGCAACGGCTGAACGTCGTGTTCGCGCTGGATCGCGCCGGGCTGGTGGGCGATGACGGGCCGACACACCACGGGGCGTTCGACATCGCCTACATGCGCTGCCTGCCGAACATCGTGCTGATGGCCCCGCGCGACGAGGCGATGCTCGTGCACATGCTGCGCACGGCGCTTACCTACGACGACGGGCCGATCGCGCTGCGGTATCCGCGCGGGGAGGGCACGGGTGTGCAGCCGCCCGAGCAGCCGCGCGCGCTCCGGATCGGCACAGGCGAGATCCTCCGTGAAGGGGGCGCCAGTGCCGCGGTCGGGCGCAGGGTGGCGCTGATCGGGTATGGCAGCGGCGTCGGCAAGGCGTGCGAGGCCGCCGAGGAGCTGAGCGCGAGCGCGATCGACGTGACGGTCGCCGACGCGCGCTTTGCCAAGCCGATCGACGCGGGATTGATGGCCCAGCTGGCGGCCGAGCACGACCTGCTCGTGACGGTCGAGGAGGGCGTGCTCGCGGGCGGGTTCGGCAGCGCCGTATGGGAGACCCTGAACGAGACCGGCGCCACGCCGCGCATCCTGCGGGTGGGGCTGCCCGACCGGTACGTCACGCACGGCAAGCCGGTGTTACTGCACGAGGAGGTCGGGTACACGGGCGCGCGCATCGCCGAGCGGGTGAGGCGCGCGATCCTGGAGCGCGACTCCGCGACGATCGGCGCGTGAACGCCCCGCCGATCGTGATCGGCGAGCGGATATGGATGGGTGACCCATAGCCAGTTCCGTGCGAACAGCGCGGTCGGCGCCGGTCACCGCAGCGGTGGCACGGTTGGGGGCGCTTCGGCTGTAATCGCCAACGCACGCGACGATCCCGGGCGTCGCCGAAGCGGGAGAGTGGTTAAATGAAACGACCCGCTGGGGAGGCGGGCCGTTTCGGGGAGGAGGGATGCTGCTGTACTTCGGGTCGTTCACTATGTTGCCCGGAGGGCGGGAATCTATGTGTGATATAGGCCACACATATCCCATAGAAGGGGGTACAGCCCTCTTTGTGCCATAACGTACGATCTTTCGTGCCTGTCTGCCCCTGTTCGTAGGCTAAGCGTATGGCTAATGCCGACTACACATTGGATGCGGTGGAACTGGCGCAAATCGCAGCCTGGAAAGAGAACCACTGGCATCACGGCCCATGCCCCGTGTGCGGAAATGAGGCTTGGGAGACGGGACCGAGAATCGCCTATTTCAACAACGATCAAACGCCTATTGACGGTACGTCATACCCCGTGTTGCTCATCTATTGCGCAGTCTGCGGCTATACGATCTCCATTAGTGCTCGCGTCGCTGGTCTTAGGCCGCGACCCGGAGAGGCATGACGGACGAGCAAGCAGAAGCCCCAGAGCAGGACGACTCAAGATTGAATGCTCCTACACCGGAAGGTCGAGAGCGAGCAGGCCCTCCGAAGGGTGCGACAATGCCGCTCGATGAGCTGTATTACCCGCAGCTCTATCAGCACAGTCAGCAGCTCGGCCTGTTGACGCGCTGGAACGGCCGAAGCGTAATCGCGAGAGCCGGGGTGCTCGCACTCGGGGCGGCTATCGGGGGTTTTGCCAGCGGGGGCGATGGTATAGGGCTGTGGATCTGTCTAGCCATTGGACT
>Ga0210408_10001323_pt1 | contig 26394 bp, 30 predicted proteins | sample IncBWH4MmetaG_FD_155471 | JGI IMG/M metagenome (GOLD analysis project Ga0210408, IMG submission 155471) | Forest soil microbial communities from Barre Woods Harvard Forest LTER site, Petersham, Massachusetts, United States - Inc-BW-H-4-M | ecosystem: Environmental > Terrestrial > Soil >...
CAGAGTACCGGGTAATAAGAGGTTCCAAATGCGTCGGTCACGGATATCTCAGCTCCCACATGAGCGCGGATGCCGTTCTTCTGGGCAGCCATGTGAAAGCGTGGCGATCCGTAGACGCCGTTGCGGTCGAGGAGCGCCAGGGCGGGAAGGTTCTGCGCAACGCAAACGCTCGCCAGGGTTTCCGGAAGCGAAGCTCCCTCAAGAAATGAAAACGCAGATCGGGCGTGCAACTCGAAATACGGCATCGTCAGTCATACATCCCTTCGACAAACCATAGGCCCGAAAGCGAATCGCGAAAAATCCGGTAAATGCCAGCCACGGTGTCACCGCCAAGCGTGACATCCCATTCCTCCCGGTCCCATTGCTCTCTGCGATTCCACCAGCGGCCATTGCTGCGCCATGGACCCGCCGCGATCAGGACCTTTCCTTTGCTACCGTTGAAAACAACCCCTGCGGGATTCCCTTGCTTTACTTCTACCCGTGCGCTCACGGGAGGACGGAAGATCCTGAGAGCAAGCTGCGGCGAAGGCAGGCACTCATGAATCGTGACCGGCTCTAAAGAGCGGAAAGGCCTCACCTCGAAATTGTCGGGAGCGTGAGAGTCCAGGACCTCCGGAGCACCAACGCGCAGGCGGCCCTCGGCATCTTTTTCTCCAACCACTGCGTTCAGCCGGGAAAGAGTGATTTCCAGCTGTCCCGGCTCGGGAGCCAGCGGCTCAAACAAGCCGGTTTGGGTATGGCGAAGCAAAGCCACATCCGTGACCAGAGTGATTTTTTTCACAGGCGCTTTGGGCGGATGCTGCGCCAGGTCCAGTTGCAACAGCTTCAGCAGCAATTTGGAATCCTGGGTTGGAACCGGTAACTTCAAATTTCTCTCGTATGGTTCCCTCACGCTGGCGCATGGACTTCCTTTCAGCTGCCGGTCGGGATGAACCTCCAGTTCCAGTGTCACGTGAATGACATCCGTGGCCAGGCTCCTGGCCCGCAGTCTTGCGGTTGCCTGTTCCAACAGTCGATTAAGAACAAATGCGAGCGGTTCGAGCAAGTCGATTGCCTCTTCAAGCTCGATGCATTCCTGTATGGAGAGGGGCGGCTCGCACGGAACAATCTCTCGTTGCACTTCGCCCCGTGCCAGCCGCTGCAGGATGAGTCCCTGCTGTCCTAGTCGCTCGACCAGCGAAATAGGAGGCAGACCAGCCAGAGCGCCGAAGTCGCGAATGCCCCAGCTGTCGAGCACATCAAGGATGCTGGCGTCGGGATTCAAGACTTCGATTGGCAGACGCGACAAGGAAACAGATTCTTTGCCTGGTGCAATGACCGCAATACCCTCCATTCCGCTGGCGGCATGGAGAGCGGTGTCGGGATTGCTGGCGACACCGACCTTCGCGATGAAACCACACTGTTCCGCGCATCTTTGCAGCGCGCGTCCGATCTGGCGCGGAGCGCCGAGCAATGATTCCGTGCCGGTGAGATCCGCAATGACGATGCCCGGAGCCGCGGATTCGACGCGAGGAGAAAAACCGTACGCGCATTCAACCAAAACCGCCTGCGAAGACTCTTCCTGAATCGGGGATCGTTTGCGCAAGACAATGCCGATGCAGGTTTCTGCCTGCAATCGGGTCATGCCCCGATCAATCCCAGATCTTCTTGCCGCATCGTTGACGGCGAATACCTTCAGGAGGGATTCCGGTCCGTCGAGAATGGCCGCCGGTTGTTCGGCGAGATTGCAGTCCGAGTTCCGCAGTGCTGCCTGTACGGGAAAATCGGGAATATAGAGACAGGCAAACAACATGAGTTAAGCCCACTGTGACCTTGCGATGAATTTCGGCCTTACCGATTGCACCGGCTTGCGCGTGCTCGACCGCACGATCTCTGCAGTGAAGTCCACGCCGGTGAGCAATTGTGTGTGCGTGAGCGCACCCTCCTCCTCCCAGCGTGCGCTACCTCTATCGAGTTGCAGGGTTAAGGCTGCGCAACTCCGAGCCGCGGGCGCTGAAGTCACGAAGACCAAAGCTCCCGGCATCTTCTCGACGACACGGGCAAAACGAAACCAGGTTGTAAGCGGAACCTTGCGTACCAACCGCTCGTCCGCATTGCCCAGATCGACGGCGATTAGGCCAAAGCCTCCGTTCTGCACGAGAATATCTGCCGTCTTGAATGCCTGTTCCAGCGAACGCACTCCTGGCCTCTCTCCACACCGCACCCAAAGCACACGGGAGAGTTCTACCCCGGAAGCTTCGGCGGACGCCGGATCGAAGCAATCGCTGGCATCGACAAGAGCTGCAAATTCTCCTCGTCGTGTTGTTTGCGCCATGAGCGACAGCAACAGCGTTGTCTTGCCGGAGGAACTGCCTGCCAGAGAACAGATTTGCGTCAACGCGCTCTTGGGTATGCCTCCAGTCTCCCGATCAATCGCCGGAATTCCGCTGGGCAGCATTTCGCGCTCCGAGCGCGTATAGATGGTCAATGCGCCGGGGAGCCGACTCTCGACCTGGGCGCGGATGAGGGCTAGAGATGCCATATATAAAGAGGAAAGACCTGGCTGGGGTATATTCGCCTTTTGTTCGCTATTGAGGCTATACAGTACGGCAGCCTGAAGAGGCTGTCAACATTACCAGGGCAGAGCCCGTGCTAAGTGATTGAGCTGTCGATGAATATTCTTGCCTGGAGCATTTGAATCCAGATCAAAAATCACACGTTTTTCCGCACGACCCAGGTGGTCATGCAACGTTGATTCTGAACGACGGTTGTCTTCAATGGATCGACCAACTGCCCACCCAATTCTTTCGTAAGCTTGCCGAGAAGCGCTTCATCCACCAGATAGCGCTCTGAACCGTCAGGTAAGAAAAAGCGGCGACCGGCAATCAGTTTCATCTGCTGTTCCATTCCGATGGAAGATGCGAGCCGGCAGAACAGGAGGCCACCCGGCTTCAGGCTTCTCCAGGTACCACCCAGCATTGCCAGAAAATGATCGTCATCGCGAGCAAAATGCAAGACGGCACTACTGAGCGCTACATCGGCAAAGCCGCTGGGAAAAGATGTTGCTTCGATGGCTTCGGCGCGAAAGTTCTCTTTTGGTAGAGACGGAGCGAGGGATGCGGCGAGGCTGTGTATGCCTTGAATCGTGCGCGGGTCTGCGTCCACTCCAAAGACTTCGTATCCCTCGCGGAGAAAATAGACCAGGTTGCGGCCCGAGCCACATCCTGCATCGAAGATCCGAAGCCCTGGAACGATACGGCCTCGCAGGATTTGGTCGAAGAGATAGATGTCGATCTGACCGAATTGCTCTTGCAAGTTGGACATAGATTTCGGTTGATACAAAAGATTAGCAGATTCAATTTTCGCGTCCACTCCTCGGGGCAGTCCCGATAGGGACCTATCGTTTCCCGTTATCTATCGACTTACCGATCGAAGGGTAGAAGTAGAATGAACACGGATGCCGCTTCGCCTTTATCTTGCTGAAGCTCGTCAGCGATAATGTGGACTGGCCGGAATAACGAAAACCGAGTGCATGGCAAGCGTTGTAGGAGGATGAATGGCAGACACTAAGGCCCTTATTGAGCAGGCGTACTCCGCATTCAACAAGCGGGACATAGACGGTGCATTAGCACTGATGACGCCGGACGTGAGCTGGCCTAAAGTTTCGGAGGGCGGCAGGGTCGTCGGAAAGGAAGAGATCCGCGCCTACTGGACTCGACAATGGGGAGAGTTCGATCCCCATGTCGAGCCGCTAACAATCACCGAGGAAGACGGAGGCAAGGCCCGCGTCAGGGTGCACCAAATCGTCAAGAGCCTTCGAGGGGAGGTTCTATCGGACAGCGAAGTTCTCCACATATTCACTGTGCACACCGGTCTTATCGCAGCCATGGACCTTGGGGGTGAGGCTGATCCAACTGCTGGTCCGTCTGCCGCATTCGCACACCGATCCTAACTAACAGCTACGCGTCGTGGAACTTGAGATTAGGAACCAGCCTCGACAATCAAGAACGGGCAGCGACCACAATTCTCAACGCAACCGGATCGCTCCCGATATCCTCTGAAGTTGGACTGGCAGGCTGGAAAGCGAAAGGGTATCCGGTCGAGCGATACGAGAAACCAGAACCGGTACATCTTAAAGGCTGAATAGCATCTATAGAGCTCATGAGACCACCTTGCGATGAAGCCGTAATCGGAGCCGGAGTTGCCAATGTTCCGTGCGACGCAAAGGCGAGATCTTGGATCCTCGCTGCAACCATTCTCGGATCCAGCATGGCTTTCATAGATAGCACGGTTGTCATCGTCGCTCTGCCTGCAATTCAGGCGAGCTTTCATGCAACGGTGGTGGATGTGCAATGGGTGGTCGAGTCTTACGGATTGTTCCTGGGCGCCCTGATTCTGGTCGGCGGCTCGCTCGGCGATCTGTTTGGCCGCCGTCTGATCTTCGTAGTGGGTATTGCAATCTTCGCCGCGGCTTCTATGGCGTGCGGAATCGCCTCAAACATTCCTCAGTTGATCCTTGCCAGGAGCATGCAAGGTGTGGGAGCGGCGCTGCTCGTGCCCGGCAGCCTTGCGATTATCAGTACTTCTTTCGACGAGAAAAATCGTGGCCGCGCCATCGGTACCTGGTCGGGCTTTACCGCAATTACTACCGCAGTTGGACCCGTTCTTGGCGGTTGGCTGGTTGAGCATGCCTCCTGGCGCTGGGCTTTTTTCATCAATCTCCCGATCGCGGCCGTAGTGATGGCAATTTCGCTTTGGCGAATTCCGGAAAGCCGCAGCACCGTTACAGCGCGCGTCGATTGGGTCGGAGCCCTTCTTGCCACACTGGCACTCGGCGGTTTGGTCAACGGCTTCCTCAAACCCGTCAACCTGGGTTGGGAGAATCCGCTGGTTCTCGGAAGTTTGATCGTTGGTTTCGCGTGTCTTATCGCGTTGGTTTTCGTCGAAGCCCACGTCTCTTCACCGATGGTGCCGCCCACGCTCTTCCGATCCCCCAGCTTCAGAGCCGCGAATCTGCTCACTCTCTTTCTCTATGCGGCGATTGGAATTTTCCTTTTCTTGTTCCCGTTGAATCTGATCCAAATCCAGGGATACTCGGCAACCGCAGCGGGCGCTGCCATGCTCCCCCTGATCCTGTTGCTGTTTCTTCTTTCTCGCTGGGCCGGCGGACTGGTTGCTCGCTACGGGCCAAGAGCTACGCTGACGATCGGCCCACTGATTACTGCTGTGGGATTCGTTCTGTTCGCCTTGCCGTCCATTGGGAATAACTATTGGAAGTTGTTTTTCCCGGCGTTGGTTGTTCTGGGATTCGGGATGTCAGTCACCGTGGTTCCTCTTACCACCGTAGTAATGAACTCAGTGGATCAAGAGCGGGTCGGTACCGCTTCTGGAATCAATAATGCAGTAGCCCGAGTCGCGGGTGTTCTTGCAATTGCAGTTCTAGGCATCGTGATGGTGAAGACCTTTGGTTCTCGGCTAAACTACAGTCTCGCTCATCTGTCACTGCCGCTTGGCATACGTGAGAAGCTTCAATTGGACGAGATCAGGCTCGCCGGCTTGCAGGTGCCGGCTGCCCTCGATCCTGGTACGAGATCTGCCATTCAGGAAATGGTTGGCAATGCATTTGTGTTTGGATTCAGAATCGTCATGTTGATTTGCGCAGGCCTGTCAGTTACAAGTGCCGGGATCGCGGGGCTTATGATTCCGAAGGAGGTTGAATCGCCCATGGACGGAAGCCTCAAAATCAGGTAACTCCCGGATCGTCGGCCATCTGGAAGTTATCCAGAAATGCTCTTGGAGTGTACTTGTCGTACGACAGGATGACCAGCTTCTTAGCGCCTTTATAGGAATGCGATTGCCCTGGAGGCAGCACAGAATCCGGATGCGAAAGTCGAAGACATTGTGCGGCAAGCTGCAGCTTGAGCATGCAGCCTTAGCTGGGGGTAGAAGCCACTGAAACGAAGGCTCCGAATTTGGAAAAATCTCAACTCGCCTTCTGCAGGCGCACTTGTCGAATTACATCAGATCGGCGTTCACGCACCTATCCAAACGGAGAGTGACTCTACTTTTCGGCGAGACTCTCAGCCCGCTTACCGATTTTTTTGAGCACTACTTCAAGCTGTTTCATCTCTTCTGAAGAGACATCCTGGAAGGCACGTTGGATGAGTGCCGTATGCCGGCGAAAGAGAGGGACGAACATTTGCCGTCCCTTTTCAGTCAGTGACACGGTCCTTACCCGACGATCTTCGCTACACTCAACGCGGCTGACGAAGCCCTTCTTATATAAACGATCCACAGCGACGCTGACTGATCCCGGATTGAGGTAAACTTTCGGGCCAATCGCGTTTACCGGCATCGGTCCTTTGTGCAGCAAAATTTCGAGAACACGAAAATCGGACTCCCCTAACCCCTCCCTGAGCAATGCTGGAAGGACATAACGGGACATCGATTGCCAGGCTTTCAGCACAATCAGCCAGGCATGAAGGGCACCCGGCTGATTCTTTTCTTTTTTCATAGAAATTTGAATCCCGACCAGTATACCAACATCGATAGTATCGATGTCGATATATTCGATATCATCAAACTTAAGGAGGAGATTATGTCAGCAACTTCAACAGCAATTCCTTACGAGGGACGTGCTCAAAGCCTCGCCACGGGCGCCACGATTCTTGCTGGACGGCTGCTTTTCTCGCTGATCTTCATACTCGCAGGCCTGAATCACTTCTCGAAGCAGACCATCGCATTCGCAGCGTCGCAGGGCGTACCCCTGGCTTCGGTCGCGGTGCCGTTGTCGGGAGTGATTGCCGTGGCGGGCGGGTTGAGCATTTTGCTTGGCTACCGCGCCAAACTTGGAGCGTGGCTGATTGTTCTGTTCCTCGCCGGCGTGACCCCTCTGCACAACTTCTGGGCCGTGCACGATCCCATGATGGCACAAATTCAAATGACCATGTTCATGAAGAACATCTCCATGATTGGCGGCGCATTGCTGGTTTCACAGTTTGGCGCGGGACCGTTCAGTCTGGACGCGCGCCGCTCGCGTTGATCCACGAACGATATCAATTCGTGATTAAGGAGTCCTTATGCCGACTTTGCTTTATATAACCACAAGCCCCCGTGGAGACTACTCGATCTCGCGCCAACTCGGTCATGCTGCTGTCGAGGCATGGAAAGCCAGAAACCCCGAGGGCCGCATCATTGAACGGGACTTAGCCAAAACCCCGCTGACTTTTGTTGACTTCGATTGGATTGCAGGCGCCTACACTCCGCCCGAACACCACAATGAAAACCATAAGAAAGCGATTGCGCTCTCGGATGAACTGGTGGCGGAGGTCGTTGCCGCCGATGAAATCGTTGTTGCAACTCCGATGTACAACTTCGCGGTTCCCGCTGCCCTGAAGGCATGGATCGATCATGTCGTGAGGGCGGGAAAAACTTTCCGTTATACGGCCGCCGGGGGGCCCGAAGGGTTGCTGGCCGGCAAGAACAAAAGGTAGTGGCGATCATCGCGAGCGGAGGAAGCTACAGAGAAGCGGGACTAAACGCACTGGACCATGAAATTCCTTATTTGCGCTTCATCTTCGGATTCATGGGTATAACTGACATCCAGTTCATTCAGGCGGGCGGAACAGGTGCTGTGGCACAGGGTCGAATCTCACCTGAGGATTTTCTCGCGCCCTATTTGAATGAAATACCACGAGCGCTCGTGCAGAAGGGCTCGCCTTTGCAATAGAGTTGTCCCGGGACGAGACACGCAGAGCTGCCCTCGATTTTGAGAGAAGACAAAGCGGTGTCCTACCGCATAAATGTCACCAGACTTACGCGACGATTTGACGGAGGTTTCACCATGGCAAACAATCGAACGATTCTCATTACCGGAGTGACAGGCAAACAGGGCGGCGCAGTCGCGCGGTTTCTTCAGAATAGTGGGTTCCATCTGCGCGGCCTGACACGGAAGCCGGAGAGCGAGCAGGCGGCGGCGCTGGCGCGTCAGGGCGTCGAAGTCGTGAAGGGCGATCTCGATGACGAGGCGACGTTGCGCCGCGCATTGGCCGGCGCGTGGGGCGTGTTCGGCGTGCAGAACACCGGGGAGGCGGGCGTCGCGCGCGAAGAGGCGCAGGGCAAGCGTCTTGCAACACTGGCGCGCGAAGCCGGCGTCGAACACTACGTCTACACCTCCGTGGGATCGGCGGACAAGCGGACGGGCGTCCCGCACTTCGACAACAAGTGGCGGATCGAGGAAACCGTGCGCGACCTCCGCTTCGCCTCGCATGTGATTCTGCGTCCCGTGTTCTTCATGGAGAACCTGGTGGCGCCTTTCAGTCTTCAGGGCTCCACACTGGCGTGGGCGCTCGCGCCAGGCACGAGACTACAGATGATTGCGGTGGACGACATCGGCTGGCTCGGTGCGCGCACGTTCACCCACGCCGTCACCTTGAACCGCCGCGAGATCGATTTCGCCGGTGACGTACGAACGATGCCAGAGGCGGCGGAGATCCTGACGAAGGCACTGGATCGGCCGATTGCGTTCACGCAGGCACCAATCGAACCGGTTCGGCAATACAGCAAGGAGATGGCGTTGATGCTGGAATGGTTCGACCGCGTCGGTTACAGCGCCGACATCGCGGGCCTGGAACGCGAGTTCGACCGCCCGTTCACGAAGCTCCCGGACTGGGCACGCCGCAACGCGCGACCAAATGGGCGCTGAAAGGAGAGCTTGTATGAAAGCTATCAGGCTGTTGGAACACGGTGGGCAGTTGGTGTTCAACAATGTACCGAGACCAACCATCGCACGCGACGAGATCCTGGTGAAGATCAAGAGTACCGCCGTCAATCATCTGGATCTTGTTAAGGCCTCCGGAACGCTAAGACAGATACTCCCGATCGATCTGCCGTGGATACCTGGACACGAGTTTTCAGGGGTCGTCGAACAGATTGGTAGCGACGTTGCGGGATATGCGCCAGGTGATGCCGTGGGCGCGGCGCACTCGAAGAAATTTGCCAATTCCGGTGTCTATAGACGCAGTTCTCAAGAGTCATGGCGCAAGGCTGTGGACGGTCTTCCCGACCCGGAGGGCCGCAGGGTGCCCGTCCTCGCACCAAGTGATGTCGAGTCGGGTGTGTTTTACCTGCATTGGGAAGGCGAGCTTTATCAGTCAGCCAATAGTGGCACTGAGTGGCAGAAGCTCACAGTGGATTGGGCAAAGCGCCATTCCCCGCAACACGCCGGCGACATCGCGGTTGTCGAATCATTATCGACTTGCTCTGGGCGCGAGCCAAGACCGCGTGAAGAGAAAAAAGACCAAAAAGTCACAAGATAGCCAAGGTAGCTCCCTCTGAAACGGAGAACACGATGTCCAACAGCATATCGACCTTGTTGCTTCGTAAATCTGAACGAGGTATTTGGCGAGAATGATCCCGTGCGCCATCGCGCTGCAAATCGACGCGGACGCCAACGAACAGATGGGAGGATTCACGATCCTGAAACCGTCACTTGAGACACCCGTGGAGTGGCAGCACGGTGTCCGGCGGCATCCAACCCCGGAGGACATTAACAAATGACCTTTCAACCCATTGAAAATTACGGCGTAATCGGGAACATGCAGTCGATCGCTCTGGTTGGCATGAACGGCTCGATCGACTTTCTCTGCTATCCGAATTTCGATTCGCCAACGGTGTTTGCTGCACTATTGGATGACGATAAGGGTGGACGTTTTGAAATTCGACCACAACTGTCGAACATGCGCGTGCGTCAGCTGTACCTGCCGGAGACAAACATTTTGCTCACGCGATTCCTTGCCGAAGAAGGAGTGGCTGAGTTGACGGACTACATGCCGATAGAACAAGACGCCGAGCAGCAGCCGAACGAGATCGTCCGAACCGTCTCAGTCATCCGAGGAAACGTACACTTCGAAATGCGTTGCCAGCCCCGGTTCAATTACGCAGCTGGCAGACATGAACTCCAGATATCAGAGCGCTGCGCAACGTTCCGCCCGGCCGACAGCATCTGTCCGCCGATGTCGCTCTATGCCACTGTCCCACTGGAACGACAATCGCATGACGTTACGTCAGCATTCATGCTAAAAGCAGGTGAGAGAGCTAACTTTATCTTTGGCTCTCCGTGGGCCGAGGGACAGCCACCCGAAATGGACCTGCTAGGAAGCCGATTTTTTGATACCGCCCACTTCTGGAAAACATGGATTTCACAATCGAATTACAAAGGGCGTTGGCGGGAAATGGTCCATCGCTCAGCCTTGCTACTGAAGCTGCTCATTAGTCGGAAACATGGCTCTCTCGTCGCGGCCCCGACGTTCTCTCTGCCTGAGAGCATTGGAGGCGTTCGGAATTGGGATTATCGCTTCACCTGGCTCAGAGATGCAGCCTTCACTTTGTACGCCCTCATCCGTTTAGGGTTCGTTGACGAGACAGAAGCGTTCAACGAATGGTTGAAAGATCGATTGAGCGACGACGCACAGCGAGGCCCACTGCAGGTGATGTACGGACTTGATGGCCGGCAAAGGCTCGACGAGATTTCGCTGGATCACCTTAGCGGGTACGAGAATTCGCGTCCAGTACGGATTGGCAACGCCGCGTATGAGCAACTCCAACTCGACATTTACGGCGAGTTTATGGATTCCATGTATCTAGCAAACAAATATGGCCATGGCGCCTCGCATCATGGTTGGCAGAACGTGCAGCGAATTTTGGATTGGCTCGGGAATAATTGGCAACATCCGGATGAAGGAATTTGGGAGGTTCGGGGCGGCGCACGAGAATTCCTCCACTCCCGCGTGATGTGCTGGGTTGCCTTCGACCGGGCACTGCGCTTAGCGCTGAAACGATCACTTCCTGGGCCGCTTGGTGAGTGGGCACGCATACGAGACGCGATCCGAAACGACATCTTCACAAACTTCTGGGATAACGAACTGCAGTCGTTTGTTCAAGCCAAGGGCACAAAAGATCTGGATGCCTCCGCGCTGCTGATGCCGATGATGAGGTTCATCAGCCCGGTTGACCCGATGTGGCTCTCCACAATGCGAGCGATCGAGGAGCGCTTGATCGAAGACACACTCGTACGCCGGTACGAAGTTGAACGTAGTAACGTGGATGGCCTTCCGGGAACCGATGGAAGTTTTACCGCGTGCTCATTTTGGTACGTAGAATGCCTTGCGCGTGCTGGTGAGCTTGAGAAAGCGCAGTTATTGTTTGAAAAGCTATTGGGATATGCCAATCATGTTGGACTTTATTCCGAGGAATTGGGCGCCGACGGAAGGCATCTCGGCAATTTTCCGCAAGCCTTCACGCACCTTGCGCTGATCAGCGCAGCAACCTATCTCGACCGCGCCTTATCTGGCGCAAAGGACGTGTGGCGTTAAGGTGACACCGTTATCGAAGGGAAACGATCATCGCCCGGGACGGGCGGATTGCCGCAACTTATCTCTTTTTCGACAAGCTACCCTAACGAGGCCTGCACAGTTCTATGAGAGAGAGGCGATTGACATGCGAATGACAGAAGACAACGAATCTCGAAAAAGACCTTCAGCTAACCGAAAGGGATGACACATGTCGGAAAGACTCTCAGGGAAAGTCTGCATCATCACGGGTACGGGCGGGAGTGTCGGGCGTGAAGCCGCTTTAATTTTCGCTCGAGAGGGCGCTTTGGTCGTCGGCTGCGATGTCCAGGTCGACGCTGCGCAAGGCACCCTTGAGGCGGTTCGCGCCGCCGGTGGAACGATGGTCTCCTTGCAGCCATGCCATTTGAGCAAATCTGCCGACTGTCAGGCGCTAGTCGATTTTGCGGTGCGCGCTTTTGGACGGATCGACGTGCTGTTTAACAACGCGGCCATGGCCTACTTCAACTGGCTCGAAGACATCACCGATGACGAGTGGGCCCGCAATCGTCGCGAGGAAGTGGACCTCGTGTTCTATCTCACGCGTGCCGCATGGCCGTTTTTGAAAACCAGTCATGGCGTGGTCGTGAACACCGCCTCCTTGACCGCCCTGATGAGCTTCAAGAACTTAGGCTCCCTTGCACATACGACGGCCAAGGCGGGGCTCATCGGCATGACCCGGCAACTGGCCATGGAAGGTCGCAATTATGGAATTCGCGTCAATTCGATTTCGCCTGGGGTGATCGAAACCAACCAGACGCGCGAGCAGCTGAAAGATCCGGAATGGGCTGGCTACATGCTCGGCAAGACGCTGTTGGGTCGCCTCGGCCGACCAGAAGAAGTAGCTCTTGTAGCACTTTTCCTTGCCTCCGACGACAGTTCCTACGTGACCGGAGTCGATATCGTCGTCGATGGCGGGATGAAGGTGTGGTGAACATTGGTGGGGTAGTCCCGCCGCTTCGCTTTCTGTGTTGAACGGGAAACGATCAACAAATTAAGGAGAAACCGAATGATTGCGAGAAATGATCTCGCCGGCAGCTTCACGCTGCTTGGCACATCGTTGACTGTGAACCGCATGGGCTACGGTGCGATGCAACTTGCCGGCCCGGGTGTTTGGGGACCGCCGCGCGACGTTGACGAGGCGATCGCCGTTTTGCGGGAAGCGACGGAGTCTGGCGTGAACCACATTGACACCAGCGACTACTATGACCCGCACGTGACCAATCAAATCATTAAGCAGGCGCTCCATCCCTATCCGGAAGGTCTTGTGATTGTCACGAAACTGGGTGCTCGCCGCGGGGCGGACAAGTCTTGGATTCACGCTCTTTCTCGGCAGGAGCTGATTGACGGAGTTCATGACAATCTTAGAAATCTCGGCTTGGCCACCCTGGACGTGGTGAACCTTCGAGTTGGCGGAAATATGGAACCAGAGGAGGGGTCGATCGAGGAGCCATTGACCGTCCTCGCTGAGCTCAAACGTCAGGGGCTTATCCGTCATATTGGACTTAGCAACATCACGCCCAGACAGTTGACTGAGGCGCAGACCATTACGGAAATCGTCTGTGTGCAGAACTTCTACAACGTAGCGCAGAGGAAAGACGACGCCCTCATTCAGGACCTGACCAGCCAAGGCATTGCGTACGTTCCGTTTTTCCCACTAGGAGGTTTCACTCCGCTACAGTCGTCAGCACTCGACTCAGCAGCAGCGGCCGTCGGTGCTACCCCAATGCAGGTTGCGCTTGCCTGGCTTCTCCAGCGCTCTCCTAACATCCTGTTGATTCCGGGGACATCTTCCCTGCAGCACCTTCGTGAGAATCTTCAGGCTTCACAGCTGCAGATTCCTGCTGAAGTGCTTGCGAGCCTCAACTCAATCGGTAAACACGAAAGGAGTTTTGATAAGTGAGTATTCGTTACCGGGCGCAACAGGATTCGTCGGTCCACAGTGGTCCGAGGGCTGATCTTCCCGTCATGAACGCCCTGCATTCGCCGAGCGATGCCCCCGGATCACCTGTTCGACCAATTCCTCGCCGAACGGTCTGTTCAATGGACCAGACTGCAATAAGAGCCGATAATAAATTGCGCCAAAGATTGCGTCGTTCAGTAGTTCAGGTTTTGTCTCCGACCGCAACTCACCTGCATTCTTGCCACGCTGCAGATCGGCGATCGTAGCATTGCGCCGCGGACTGACCCATCGATCATAAAACTGTTGAAGAATCCCTGGCTCGCTCTGGCTCTCGGCGATCAACCCGGCCACGATCTTGCCGAACGGCCCGTGGAACGCATCGATCAATCGCCGCACTCGAAACCGCAGGGACTCTTCCGCGGTCAGGGTCGTCGGCTTCTCCAGATTGGGAGCCATCCGTTCGCAGAGCATGGCCAGCACCAAGGTCGCTTTGGTCGGCCACCACTTATATAAGGTGGGCTTGCCGACTCTGGCTCGCTTAGCAACCTCTTCCATGGTCAGGTCGCGCACTGACTTTTCCTGCAGTAGGGCATAGACCGCATCCATGATCACTGCGTGCGATGCCGCCATTTCGCTCGGAGGCCGGCCTTTACGCACCGCCGGAAGGACTTTTTTCTTCATGGTAGCCAAGTTTTAACTGAACGTATCGTAAAGTCAATTGACATCCTCAACTCTCCAGTCCTATTATAAAAACGTAACGTAAAGGAAATGAAATATACTGCCGGTCGAACTGCTGCCTGAAACCAATTCACTCAAAGGAGAATGCGATGAATAATCAAGCACGTCCCTACGAACCTCTCACCTCCAAAAATGCAGCGCTCGTCCTCGTCGATCACCAGGTCGGCCTCATGACGGGCGTCCGGGACATTTCCACGGGCGAGCTCAAACATAACGTGATCGGCCTTGCCAAAGCCGCGAAGCTACACAACCTGCCGATCGTCGTTACCACTACTGCACGCGATAGCATGTGGGGGCCGACCTTCCCGGAACTGGTCGAGGCCCTGCCCGGAATCGAAATCATCGACCGCGCCACCGTGAATGCCTTCGACGATACGCGTGTGTCTCGCGCGATCGAGGCGACCGGCCGAAAGAAGCTGATTTTCGCCGGCATCTCACTTGAGATCTGCGCCGCTTTCCCGGCGATCACGGCAGTCGGCAAGGGCCTGGACGCGTATGTGGCCGTCGATGCTTGCGGAACGTTCAGCCAGACCAAGCGCGAAGTCGGTCTCCTGCGGATGCTGCAGGCAGGCGTGATCGTCAGCGACTACGCGAGTTTGATGGTCGAGATCCTAAGGGACAACCTGCGGCCGGACGCGGGCGCCATTTACGGGGCCATCGATATGCCGTGGGCAAAGCTGGTGGGCCAGATCGCTCAGGCGTATGGCAAGTAGGGGCAAGATGGCAACGGCTTCTGGGCAAAGCCAGCGTGCGGTTCCCAGGGCCCATCCCACGCCCAACCAGTACGCCGCGACTACGCACTTTCTTGGACAGAGCACGATCCTCACGCTGACCCGCGACCGAGGCACAGGTGAAACTTATTGCATGCCCCATCACCTCGCCGTTGACGGTGAAAAGCGGTGGCTCATGATCGCGGCACTCCGTTACTACGACAGCTTGGTGAAGGTGGACGATGTATGGTTGTTTGCGGAGCGCCTACTGTTCGTTGACTGGATCGAGGAGCGCATTCTGTCGTGAGAACGATTAACAAGGTGGGTCGATGACCGTTGACACTTTAGGCCAAAAACAACTCGTCCTAGTGGGCGCGACTGGAATGGTCGGCGGATACGCTCTTCGCTTTGCGCTCGACAACTCGGCCGTGAAGAGCGTCACTTCGATTGGACGGAAGAGGCTTGGAATCTCGCATCCGAAACTGAAAGAGGTTCTGCATCAAAATTTCGCAGACTGTTCCCCTCTTGCAGATGCACTCTCGGGCCAGGACGCCGTCGTCTATTGCCTGGGGACATACACCGGGGCGGTTTCGGACGCGGAACTCCGCACGGTAACTGCCGATTACACGATCGAATTCGCGCGAGTTCTCCAGGGGAGTAGTCCTGACGCGGCGTTCTCATTCTTGAGCGGGAGTGGTGCAGACCAATCGGGGCAGAGCCGGCTTGCCTTCGCGCGCTACAAAGGAGAGGCAGAGAAGGCACTACTCGCGGCTGGTTTCCCGCGTGTTTATCTTTTTCGGCCTGCGTATATCTACCCTGTGGAGCCCCGGAAAGAACCGAATTTCGGCTACCGCCTGATGCGCGCGATCTATCCGGCGTTTCGGGCGTTATTTCCGAGTCAAGTGATTCGGGCCGACGACTTGGCCTGGGCCATGGTGCATGTCGCAGTCAGCGGAATAACAGAGCGCCAAAGCCTGGTTTTAGAGAACCGTGACATCCGGACGATGGTCAAGTCACATAATGTCCCTACCGGGCATCCGCATGCATCAGCCTGAAAGCCGAAGCCAATGCACCGGCAACAACTTGTTGCTGTTTCGGATGACGGACAAACGAAACTTGGGTAGAGGGTTCCGCCGGGTTACTCTCTCAACAGTTGGTGAACAAACGAGATCGCGATCGACCCTTCCCCGACAGACGACGCAACGCGTTTGACATTGCCTGCACGAACATCTCCCGCGGCAAAAACACCGGGCAGGCTGGTTTCCAGCAGGTAGGGTCTGCGACTGAGGGGCCAGTGCGCGCCGCTCAGCTCTTCTGATGAGAGATCGGGACCTGTCTTAATGAAGCCCTTATTGTCGAGCACGACGCAACCGTTGAGCCAGGCCGTGTTGGGGTTTGCTCCTGTCATTACGAACACATGAGCGACGTTCTTCTCCTCGTTCTTCCCAGTTTGAGTATTCCGCACTGTGACCCGTTCGAGACGATCAACGCCTTCGAGGCCGATAACTTCCGTGTGTACCAGTATGGTGATGTTAGGGGTTTGTTCAATGCGACGAATGAGGTATTTCGACATTGTGTCAATGAGGCCAGAGCCTCTGACAACTATGTACACGTGCTTTGTGCTCTCGGCCAAAAACACAGCGGCCTGCCCCGCGGCATTTCCACCGCCGACTATAATGACGTCTTCGCCGTTACATACCTGCGCCTCAACAAACGTTGCGCCGTAATAAATGCCGACGCCTTCAAAGCGGGACAAATTCTCAATCGGTAACTTGCGGTATTTGGCCCCGGTGGCGATCACGATCGCGCGTGCTGGGATCCTAGTGCCATCCTCCAGTTCTATTTGATACGGCTTCCGGTCGCAGGTTAGGCGGGTTCCCGTGGTGAGCAGCATCTGTGCCCCAAATTTCTGCGCCTGAGTGTATGCCCGACCAGCTAGTTCGTTTCCGGAAATTCCGGTTGGAAATCCAAGATAGTTTTCAATTCTCGAACTGGAACCCGCCTGCCCTCCAGGCGAGTAGGTTTCCACGAGCAAGACGTCAAGCCCCTCCGAAGCTCCATACACAGCCGAGGCCAGTCCAGCCGGCCCGGCGCCCACGATCACCAAATCACGCACACGTGTCTCCTCTACCGCCTCGTTGAAGCCGAGACAATTGGCAATCTCGCTATTCGTGGGATTGCGCAGTACCGTTTCGCCGCGGCAGATCACCACCGGTGTTTCTGCGACAGAGACATGAAAGTGATCGAGAAGGCTTTGCACGTCGGCGTCGCGTTCCAGATCGATATACGTGTATGGGTGGCCGTTCCGAGTCAAGAATTCCTTGATACGAAGCGTATCGGCAGAATGACTTGAGCCCAAAAGGGTTGCATCACCAATGCCTTGCGCCAGCAACTCCACGCGTCGAAGAATGAATGCGCGCATCAGGACCTCGCTCAGCTCGGCATCTGTTTGCACCACGGTGCGGACACTGTCGCGAGCAAGCTGGATTACTTCTCCATCTTGCCGTGCACGAATCCGCGCCAGCGCAGGACGGCCCGAAAGTGTATTGATTTCTCCAGTGAACTGACCAGCTCTGACGATCGTAATGAGCGTTTCGGTTTCGCATGTCGGCCGCACCGCCTCAAGTTCGCCTGAAATGACCACGAAAAATGGAATGGCTCGATCCCCTTGTTCGACCAGAACCTCGCCGCTGCGAACTGCGCGCGTGCGGCCGTGCGTGGCAACACGTTTGATTTGCATTGAAGTCAATGTTGGGAAGATCTGGTCGGCACGCGAGGACGTTAGCGGTAGTGGAGTGGTCGGTTCGGCCATACTTACCCATTTTATTTCCCGGCTAGTCAGGATGGTGAGCGAATCTGCTAAACGCCGCTGGCTGTGGCATTTTCTGCCATGACAAGCGGCACGTTAACCAAGTGCTCGCTTAGGAACCACACTTGAAGCTCGTTTGTGCGCAGGACTTCGCTTACGAGAAGATCATTCGTGCCATCGTCACCAAGTTCCGCCGCTCGTCTCGCCAGCTTGCGAGTCTGGCGAATGATGATTTGGTGCGCATCCAGCAGGCGGGAGAGCTGCACCGGAACCTCTTCGCGGCCGCGCGGGGGCCGCTCGACCTGGGTGGTCTCGGCCACATCAGCCGCCATGGCGATACTGACGCCCCCGAGAAGCTGAATACGCTCGGCGATGGAATCTACCAATTCGACTTGCTCGTCGAAGTGCTTATCGAAGAGCAGATGCAGTTGGTAGAACGTCGGTCCGGCTACTTGCCAGTGTGATTTCTTGTACAAATCGCGAAGCGTCATGGTATCGGCAAGGAGTTGATTGAGCTGCGCAGTCATCTCCAACCGTACCGGCTCTTCCAATTCAAGGGGCAGCAGATGGTTGACGGTTCCGTATGCCTGAATTTCAGCCGCTCGCTGGTGAAGGCGGGGCTGAGCGCTGATTTTTCTGCCGGGTTTGGTGTTCGAGTCGTTCCTGGTCATGAGTGCTCCTTTAAGGTTTGCTCACGCAGCAGCTTGCTGCAAAAGATCTTCCACTTTCTTATCCAGATTCCGGGCGACATCTAACGCGTCACCATTCTCGTAAGGAGCTATGAGGCTGGCCATCCTGTCGTATGACAAATGCACGCCATCGGCTCGCTCATCCACCAGCACTGTAACCGGCGCGTAAGAGCCCGCATCAGGAACATGCTTTGCCATTTCCTTCATGATGAGCGGATTGCCGATAAGCACGCGGATGATTCGAGGTTTGTCTTTACCCGTTTCTTTCTGCACAACTGCGCCCTGATCGAGCTGCATAAACAGCATCAATCCTGCTTTGCTCAAGCCTTTCTCGACCGCGCTCTTCAGTTCGGCAAAAGAGCGCGCTTCGCGGGTCGATCGCATGAATTCAGCCATATCCGGATGACCGATGCCAGCGTTAAGAGCTGCCACTACCTGGTCAAACGGCTTCGAGGAGATGAGGGTCAATCGCTCAATCTGGACTTTCCTTATCATTTAACCTCTCCTGATCTTGGAAATTGACCGACAAAAGAAGCTGACAATTGCGGCCACAAGCCGTTCTCATGACTTAACTGCGCGTGCCGAACTCCAGAGTGCCCACCCAGGATTAACCCGGTTCGGATAGAGTCCCAACATCTTGTCGTAGAGATCTTGAGCGGTGGTCGTCGTTTCCGCTAGCCGGTCGAAATCGCGGATGTACTGACGAGTCTCGTCGATGATCCTTGGATTGTCGTCGTTTTCAGGTCGTTTATGTGAAGCGACAACTGCGCGTGGGTTGAGCGACTCAATCTTGTCGAGCGCAGAGATCCACTCCTGCCGTGTCTGCGCATTTGACTCGGCGAGATAGAGGTGGACATCATTGTAGACGGAGTCACCGGCAACCACGAGACCGATCGAAGGAACATGCAAACAGGTCGTATGGTCCGTGTCGGTATGGCCCAACTCCACAGCGACCAATTCATGCCCTTCCAGGTCGATGACATTCCCCTTCAGCTCTTTTGCGATCACCAGCTTGTCTGGAATCTGTCCTGGGAATCCTGGCTTCCAGGCGCCGTCAAGCGCCTCCGGCGAAGCATTCTGGCGCATAACCTTAATGGTGTTGGGTGTGGCTACCGCTCTGGCACTCGGGAATCGCTCGAGAAGAGTGCCAATTGCAAACCAATGGTCTCCGTGGCCATGTGTAATGTAGATAGTTGTCAGGTTTTTATTTTTGGATGCAACCCAATCTGCCAACGAATGGGCCTGTTTGACCGTCATGAACGCATCGACGAGGACGGCATCCCTGACCCCATATATGAGCGTTGACGCCATTGCCTGAAAAAAAGTCTCACTGACGCCGGCAGGCCGGTCGCGAGTAACGATAGGTATGCCCGGCGTCACATAGACTTCCCAGTTCAGACGAGAATCCTTGTTCGTATCCATTTACTCGCCTTTCATTTGAGCAATCGCTCCCACCCAATTTTCAACGTGATAAGCAGACGACAGCTTGCCGTTTTTTACGGTGAATATATCGAGGGAGATCGTTTTAAAGCTCCTGCCAGTCGGCTCGACTCCGAAAAAGCTTTCCGTAGGCGTACCACTGGCCTCGCCGAGCACTACGATTCGGTCTTCAGTAACCCAGAGGTCCTGGATTGTCCAGCGGAGATTTGGGACCATCTTGCCTACCGCCTTGAATACCTCGGCAAGGGCCTCACGATTGAGGCAATCTGTTAACGTCGAACACGAGCGGTAGTCGGGATTGGTGGCTTGAGCAATCAACGCCGAGACGTCTTTTTTCAGCGGTTCATTGAGGGCCTCGTAGAGAGGCGCAACGATTGCGCGAGCCTTTTCCTTCGTGAGGGTGTGAGCGGGACCGCCCACACCTCTTGCGGAGCCTTGCTGATCAACTCGATCCATAGCTTTTTCTCCAAGCAGAATCTACCGTAAGTGCGTTGCAGTAGCGCTACTTACGCCGCTACCGACTCTTGCACCGCTTTAGCCGCGTCACGGATGACATCGAGGACGCGTTCCGGTTGCGAGAGCATCGGCACATGGCTGCTGTCGAGCTCGTAGATGGTTGCGCCCATGCGCTTAGCCAAGAAGCGCTCCAGATCGGGATGAACCGTGCGGTCCTTTTTGCCGACGATGTACCAGCTGGGCTTTGATTTCCAGGCGGTTCCTCCGACCTTTGCTTCGAACAGGTCGGGTTTCGGAACACCCTGCGTTGCCAAAACGAGCTTTTTCTCGTGCTCGGGCAAATCGCCGGCGAAATCATCGATGCCATCCGGAAGCAACCAGATGCGTCCGTCCTTGACGTCGATGTGGGAGAAGACCGCTGTCCTCGGGAAATTGGACTGCTGCGTCTGGGAGGTCTCGTCTGCGTCCGGAGCAAGCGCGCAGATGTAGACCAGGCCGGCAACGCGATCGTCGGTTCCGGCGCCGGTGATGACACTTCCGCCGTAGGAGTGGCCGACAAGGATAACCGGGCTGCTGACCCGACCAATCGTTGCTTTCGTCAAGGCAACGTCCTCTGCCGTTGAGTTGAGGCCGTACTGCGCCGCGATGCACTCGTACCCCTCGGCCTGCAGAGGAACGATTAACTTGCTAAAGCACGAGCCGTCCGCCCATAGCCCGTGGCAAAAAACGATGCTTGGTCTAGTCTGCGTTGATTTCGCTGTCATTTTGGTTCTCCTTCGTTCTCTGATGTACAAAAAACTTTCCATAAAGCCCCACGGTTCGAATAATTTGCAACTCGGCGAAGCTGCACATCGCCACGCGGTGACTACGTCTCGAAGAGCGTGCCGAGCACAGCGGGCCACCGAGTCTCGAAGTCGACGTCCCGTTGCAGCCCGCGCTCCAACAGAGCCTGGATTCGCTGCTGCGCTTCAGGCCACGTCAGCGCGGTCTCAAAAGAGCTAAGCGCATCGAGGAGCCGGTCGGCGGATGGTAACGAGACCTGATTAATGAGATGCTTCGCCGCCGCGATGGCACGCCGATCGAAGGAGGCGATCCGGCGCGCGAGCGCGTCCACGAAGTTGTCCAACTCGGCGTCAGGAAGCGCCCGGTTGACGTATCCGTATCGTTCCGCAGTGTCGCCATCGAAGTCGTTCGCGCCGAGAACGATTTCGAGCGCGCGGCCTCGCCCGACCAGATGTGGTAGGCGTTCCGCACCACCGCCGCCGGGATGCAGTCCTACCCCGACTTCGGGTTGGCCGAGTCGCGTGTTCTCGCGCGACGCGAAGCGCATATCGCAGGCGAGGACGAACTCGCTGCTCACTCCCCGGACACAGCCTCGGATCTTTGCGATGCTGACCACCGGGGACTTGGTGAGACGCACGAACGTATCCATCAGGATCGGGAGGCCCGAAGACCCGACAGCAGTCATGATGTTCCCTATCTTGCCGGTCAAATCAAAGTGGGCAAGGTAAAAGTCGGGGTTCGCGCTTTCGAATACGACGACCCGCAGGCTCGAACTGGCGTCCATTCGTCCGAGCAGATCCTGGAGGGCTTCGAATATGCTGGCGTCTACGATATTGAAAGGCGGGTAATCGAACACAACCCTCCAGTACGCAGGCGTTTCCTCGATCACCCGCACGTGCGGCGGGGAATTAGTATCAGCCATATGGTTCTCCCTTCCTAGACCTCGAAACCGCGGGACGGCGAGGTGATCTTCTTCCCTTCATAGGAACGCATGCGCGCGAGTGCAGGTTCAGAGATGCACAATTTCAAGAAGAGATTTCGTTCGAGTGCCAGTCCCTGGGCCAGCGGTGTCTCGGTGGCGCTGCGGACGAGACGCTTGATGCAAGCGACCGATTCCGATGGGAATGAGGATACCCGCCGTGCAATCTCCATTGCGCGATCGAGAGCCTTGCCGCTGACCGTTTCATGCACCAGCCCCTTCCTTTCGGCTTCACGCGGATTCAGTGGCTGACCCATGAGGATGTGCATGAGCGCAGCCGGTGTTCCGATAGTGCGCGGCAGCCTTTGCGTGCCGCTGGCGCCGGGAACGAGTCCAAGGTTCGCCTCTGGCAATCCGATCAGATAGTCACCATCCTCAGCGATGCGAAGATCGCAGGAGAGCGCCAACTCGAATGCCCCGGCCAGGGCTGTGCCGGAGATGGCGGCGATGACCGGTTTTGGCACGCTCTCGCACAGCGCCATGGCCTTGTCGAAGAATCCGCCATTGTAAGTGGCGTTGTCAGGCCACTCGCGACCGGAAGCGCGCAGGGACTCAGCGATGTCGATCAGCGCAGCGATTGTAAAATGACGAACAAAGTAACCGGGTGCGCCGCCAGTCACGACGACAACGCGAACCTTAGCGTCGCCCGCGAATCCGTCCAGTGCTTCGGTGAGCGCGACGCCCATGGCGTCGTCCATGTAGATGCGTCTTGCGCTGCCAAGTGTAATGACCGCAATTCCATCGGCCACTTTTGTCGTCAGAACCTCGGTGTTCATCGTTCTCCTTCTGTCTTTGAAGCCTTGATCAAGACTGCAGGCTATTGATGGACGGGAGCAGAGGTCGCAGCCTCTTCGATGAGTTTGGCTGTTTCTTTCGGGTGAGACATGTAGGCCACATGGCTGGCGTTCACTTCGACCGTCTTGGCCTTGGCGCGCTTCGCCATCATGCGTTCCTGGTCCGGATTGATCGACCGGTCTGCGGTGGCCACCATGTACCAGCTAGGCTTGGTCTTCCAAGCGGGACTCGTGACCTTGTGCGTAAACGAATCGGTGGAGATCGGCACCTGCGATATAGCCATGTAGTGGGATTCGGCGGGGGGAATATCCGCCGCGAAGTCGGCCGCGAAATGCGTTTCGTCTATCCACCAGTTCCCGTTGCTATCCGGCTTGAACGCCTTGGACGCTTGCGGCAAGGCCTGTTCGATCGACGCACAGCTGTCACCTTCATCGAGTGCAAATGCGGCGATGTAGACCAGTGCCGCAACGTTTGGATCATTGCCGGCCTCGCTGATGATGGACCCGCCGTAGCTATGGCCGACCAGGACGACCGGCCCGCCCATAGCGTCGATTGCGGCTCTCGTGTACTTTTGGTCGTCGGCGTAGGAGGTTTCGGGGGGCTGCGCCACCGACACCGTGTAGCCATCCTTCTCGAGGATCTTAGCGACGGCTTCCCAGCCGGAGCCATCGGCGAATGCACCGTGCACCAGAACCACGTTCTTGATCCCGGTTGGCGCCGCCGCAGCGACTTTAACCGTCCTCTGCAGCAGCAGAGTCGCGCCCATCAGCATAGCAACGAGCGTTAGAACCCCGCAAATCTTCTTCATGATTATTCTCCTCTCCAGTTTCAGATTCAATGAATCATCCAAGTTCCGGATGGTCTTTCGGTCGGTTTCTTTCCTGCAGCATCCATTCCCTGATGTAAGGCGAACAGTGCAGGATCGAGACGCCTGCCGATTCACACGTGTTGAGAAAACGAACACCTTCGATATCCACCAGCTCGAGTTCCTCCAGATCCAGCGTGACGCGTGGTCCGCCGCGCTCGATCTCAGACTTCAACTGATCAAGGTGCTCAGATCGCAGCTGCCCGCTCAAACAGATCCGTATCTCGTGTTCGCCAGCAATTTGTCTGATCTTCAGCGTCATGGATCTCTGTTCTGAAGAACAGTCAGAACAAATGCAATAACCAGGCCATTCGCAATTTCTTGTAGGGATGGAAGTTAGAGTTGTGGGCAGTCCTTAAATTTCAGGAATTCCTGTCTTATGAGGAAAATACGATGGGGGAATAGTTCTGCGCTGCGGATCAGTCAGGCTGTGGAGCTTTGAACTGATATTTGTTAATTTTCAACCGTTTGATTTTGGAGTCGAGTGTCCGTGCCGGCAGACCGAGTTTAGCTGCCGCACCTGCGGACCCCGAGATTCGACCCTGGCTTTCTGCCAGCGCCGCTTCAATCATTTCCTTCTCCTGCTTCACGAGGGCGATATCGAGCGCACGGGCCCGCACCGGGTTTTGGGCCGGTTCCCCCGTCAGCCATGTCTCGTCCACAGCCAAGGTGTCATCGTCGCTGAGGATCACGGCGCGCTCGATTATGTTTTGTAGTTCACGTACATTCCCAGGCCAGCCATATGCCTGGAACACTTTTAGGAATTTCTTGTCGATGGTTCGGAACTTCTTTCCCGCTCTCTTTCCAAGGCGATCGATGAAGTACTCAACCAGCAGGGGAATATCAGCTGCTCGTTCACGCAATGGCGGCATCTGAATAGGCACGACATTCAACCGGTACAGAAGATCCTGGCGGAACTTGCCTTCGGCAACAAGCGCTTTCAAATCGCGATGCGTGGCTGCAACCACTCTCACGTCGACCGGAATGGGCCGGCTGCTGCCAACGCGTTCGATTTCACGCTCTTGCAGCACTCGCAACAGTGCAATCTGGATTTCCGCGGGTAAGTCGCCGACTTCGTCGAGAAAGATCGTGCCGCCGTTGGCCGATTCAAAGCGCCCCATGCGGCGTTGTGTCGCACCCGTAAAGGCGCCTTTTTCATGACCGAAGAGTTCGGAGGCAATCAAAGAAGGCGGGATGGCGGCGCAATTCACGCCGATGAATGCTCGTTCCGCACGCCTGGACCGCTTGTGGAGGGCGCGAGCGATCAATTCCTTGCCAGTGCCAGTTTCGCCTAAAACCAAAACGGTGGAGTCGGAAGCGGCTACCTTGTCGACCTGGCGCAGCACCTTGCGCAATGCTTCCGAAGAGCCGACGACGTCCTCGAACATAGACGAACGATCCATCTCTTCGCGCAGCGCCAGGTTTTCATTGCTCATCCGGTATTCGACTTGCTTGCGATCATCAATGTCCGTAGCCGTGGCGAACCAGCGAACGATGCGGCCATCTTCACTACGGACTGGCTTGTAGCGAAACAGAAACCAGCGAAACCGGCCATCTCTGCCCAGCATGCGCTTTTCAATTTCAAAAGGAACTCCCTTTGAAATGCCGCGGCGGCGTTCGTTTGCAACTCTGTCAGCATCATCCGGATGAAGGTCCCTCTTGATTCGCTCCTGAGTGCCGGCACCCCTCATCTCGCCCAGCGTGCGGCCGCTATAGTCAAGCATTGTCTGGTTTGCCTGCACCAGAGTCCCCTCTGCGTCCAGGACGAGAACATGCTGAGGAAGAAAATCCATGAGTTGGCGAAGCTCCCGCTCATCCTGCCGCAGCTTTTCTTCTGCTTGCTTGAGGTTCTCTATATCCGTGCTGGTTCCGTACCACCTGACAAGTTTTCCACTTTCGTCGCGGAACGGCTCGACGCGAATAAGAAACCACCGATAGACGCCATCGTGGCGACGAAGACGCGCCTCGATCTCGCCTGGTTCTCCCGAGACCAACAACTCCTGCCATTTTTCCATTAACGGCGGTAGGTCATCCCGATGGAAGGCGGCTTGCCATCCCCAACCATGCGATTCTTCCGGGGAGCGGCCCGTGTACTCATGCCATCGCTTGTTCAGGAACTCGTTTGGACCATCCGGCAGGTCGCACCAGACCAGTGTCGGGATGGTATCGATCACCTGCCGAAGTTTGGCTTCGGATTTTTGGACCTGGTCGAGCGCATTTGTTAAAGCTTCCTGCGTTTGCTTTCTGTCCTCAATATCGGTGGCGGTTGCATACCAGCGAATCACTTTTCCGTTCTCGTCCAGGAATGGGTTATAGCGGATCAGGAACCAGCGATATTTGCCGTCTCTTCCTAAGCCGCGTTGCTCGTTTTCGAAAGGAACCACGCCGGCGAGTGCGTTCTGGCGTTGTTCTCGAAGCCTCTGAATATCCTCGGGATGGAAAACGCGATCCCGAAAATCATCGGCGCGCACTTCCTCAAGAGACAGTCCTGTATACTCCGTGGACCCACGGTTTGCGTATATTGCTTTCCCCTGCGGATTCAACACAACGATTTGCTGTGGAATAAGATCGACGATTCGCCGCAGCTCTTCTCGCTCCTGACGGATCTGTGCCTCAGTGTGCTCGATATGCTCTTGCTGCAGCTTTTTGGGGGCTACCTCTGGCATTAGTTCGATCCCTTAGATCACATTCTAATAACAATCCATTCGGAAACGAAAGAAGTCGGGTCTGCGTCCAGGGCCGACGCATCTTAAATTTAGGTTGTAAAGATTACTCATTCGATTCCGATGGAAGCAGTTTGGCAGTTCAATTGACGGGTGGGCGTTGCCTGTGGCAGGCCGCGCATCTGAATTGCTATATGC
>Ga0210408_10001326_pt1 | contig 26359 bp, 26 predicted proteins | sample IncBWH4MmetaG_FD_155471 | JGI IMG/M metagenome (GOLD analysis project Ga0210408, IMG submission 155471) | Forest soil microbial communities from Barre Woods Harvard Forest LTER site, Petersham, Massachusetts, United States - Inc-BW-H-4-M | ecosystem: Environmental > Terrestrial > Soil >...
CAATCCGCGTCGCAAAGCCGTCTGGATACATGGTCTTAACGTCGGGATTCCAGATCAGGTCGACATTCTCGGCGGCGAGTTTGGCGACATCGGCCTTCCAGGTGCGCGGGTAGGAACTGAAATCTTCCGAAGGCGCGAACTGGGTCGGGTTGACGAAGATCGACACGATCACCTTGTTTGCACGTCGCTTCGCCAGCCGAACCAGCGACACATGCCCATCATGGAGGGCACCCATGGTTGGCACCAGCGCGATGGTGGCCTTTCTCACCCGAAGGCTGTCGACGGCGCGACGCAAAACAGGAACCGTGCGGACGATCGTGGGGCTTCGTGACATCTGGGCTCAAATTTTTGAAGGGTCGGGGGAAGCCGCGTCTACCGGGCTCGATGAGAGGAAGCCGACCTTATCAAGGTCGCCACTTGACCGCCAAGCCGGCCTCCCGGCGTCGCGGTTCGGCCCATCTTTCGACCAACGTTGTGTTGATGGCGTGCTCCGACGGTCGACGCGGCCGCACGGTAAGGAGCGATTCATGCTTAAGTAGAACGCGTCAACGATTCCTTCAGTCTGTCACGCATTTCACTTGACCGCAGCCGCACGTGATTTGAAGATATCTACAGGGGTCGACAAATGCTTGTGCAGGCTAGCCAACGGCAATCAGGCTCGGCGCACGTCGTAGTGCTGGGCAACGAAAAAGGCGGATCCGGTAAATCAACCACCGCCCTGCATATTGCGGTCGCCTTGATGAAAGCGGGCCAGCGCGTCGCCACCATCGATCTCGATTGCCGCCAGCAAAGTTTCACCCGTTATATCAACAATCGCGGCTCATGGGCGCGGCGTACCGGGCTCAACCTGGAACTTCCGGTGCATAGCTGCATCAAGCTCGGCCAGACCATGCAGATCGCCGACAACGAGAATTCGGAACTCCAGCAATTCATGGACGCCGTCAGCGCCGTCGAGCGTACTTTCGATTTCATTGTGATCGATACGCCCGGCAATGACAGCTATCTGATGCGGCTGGCGCATTCGATGGCCGACACCCTGGTGACGCCGATCAACGACAGTTTCCTCGATTTCGACGTGCTGGGAACCGTCGATCCCGCGACCTATGCCGTGACCGGCGAGAGCCACTATGCCGATATGGTACGGGATACAAGGCGCAAACGCCGCCAACTCGACGGGGCCTCCACCGACTGGATCGTCGTACGCAACCGGCTGTCGATGCTGGGGTCGCGCAACAAGCAGCTTGTCGCCGACGGTCTCAACGAATTGTCGTTCCGCCTCGGCTTCCGCTCGATCGACGGTTTCGCCGAACGCGTGGTCTATCGCGAGTTTTTCCCACGCGGGCTGACGGCGCTCGACGATATCGACGAGGCAACGCTCGGCACCCGGCCGAACCTCGGCCATGTGACGGCACGGGAGGAGGTCACAAGCCTGCTGCGCCAGCTAAAACTGCCGCTCGACGAGCGGGGCCGGCGGCGGGCGGCGAACCGGGCCGAATGGTTCGTCCAAGTCGACAAGCCGCTTGAAGTCCATGACATTCTCGGCGCCTGACCGCCTTGCGGTGGTTTGCTACGGCCGGCCAGACCCTTTCCCGTAGTCGTCCGGATATACCCACGTCCGGCCGGGAACTAGCTCTCCCCGACGCCTGCTTTTACCCAACTTTTACCCAAGATTTGAACCCGACCTTGATCTGCGGCGTACCAAGATCAACACGGTCTTCATGCCGCATTGGGTGTTTGCCCAGACAAGCGTGCAGCGCACAACGATCGGGCGGTCAATTCACAACTTTTGGGCTTCCTATCAAGTCGGTGTGACGTAATAATAGGAAGAAAGGGGCCGCAAGAGCCTCTCGAAACAAACACTGGGAGCCGGGCTGCTTGCCCTGGTTTGAGGACAAACATGAAGCGAGGAATTGCGGTTCTGGTGTCGGCCGGCGCGCTGCTCACAGTCGGCTATTTCACCGCGAGCAAATGGGCGATCCACCACGAGACGGTCACGTTCAATGACGCTTCGCGCGACAACCGTCCGGTCCAGGTCGATGTCGCCGTACGGCGCGACAAGGAACTGCAGGCGGACGCTGGCATGATCAGGCTGCCGGTTGCGGTCCTCAATCACGGCAACACCGTCAAGTTTACTGAATACTCCTTCCTGGCGAACATCTTCGCCGCGCGCGGCTATATGGTGATCAGCATCCAGCATGACCTGCCGAGCGATCCGCCGATGGTGACCAAAGTCGGTGAGCCCTTTGTCGGACGCCTGGCGCAGATCCAGCGCGGCGTCGCCAACATCAAATTCGCCGTTGCGCAAATGCGGGAAGTTCAGCCCAACGCGGACTATGACCACCTCACCGTGGTTGGACATTCGATGGGCGGCGACATCACCATGTATTTCGCCAAGCAGTATCCCGACGAGGTCAAGAAGGTCGTGACCCTTGACAACCTGCGCGTGCCGTTCATTACCGATGGCAGATTCAAGATTCTCTCGTTCCGCTCGAAGGATCCGCAGTTCAAGACCGACCCCGGCGTCATTCCTGATCCGGCGATGTGCGAGAAGGCTGGAATCACGGTTGTGCAAACCGGCTTCCAGCATAATGACATGCGTGACACCGGCCCCGATACCGCGAAGTCGTCGATCCAGGACATGCTCGACAAGTTTTTAAGCGATACCGATAGTAGTGCGGTGGCGCCGGTCGACACCAAGGCGGCGATCGCGAACTTCAACGATCCCGGGCCGGTCGCGCCATTCGTGCCGGCCGGAAAGCCGCCGGCTGCGCCCGTCCCGAATTGATTGGGTTCGATTTTCGAACATTTTAGGCCTTTGACGCGCGCGCAGCGCCAGGGTGCTTCCGATCCCGCACGGATCGCGCATTGACCCCTTGGCAATCCCAGCCCACATAAGCTTGCAGCCAATGGCGAGCACCGATGTCCGGCGAACCCACCAAACCCAGATCCGGCGAAGTAAGTTCGGCACCTAAAACCGGTAAAGCCGGTACGCTGCCGGAGACGACATCGTCGGCGGCCGACGATATCGCCGCCTTCGTCGCCAAAGCCCGCGCGATGTCGCCACATGCCGCCGGCGCCAAGGGCAGGCTGGTATTCGCGCTCGACGCCACCATGAGCCGGCAGCCGACCTGGGACATGGCGTGCGCGTTGCAGGCCGACATGTTTCGGGAAGCGGCCGCCCTCGGCAGCCTCGATATCCGCCTCGTCTATTATCGCGGGTTCAACGAATGCCGCGCTACCGGCTGGATTTCCGATAGCGCCAAGCTTGCAAAACTGATGAGCAAGATCGATTGCCAGGGCGGCAACACCCAGATCGGCAAAGTGTTGTCGGAAGCAAGGCGCGAGGCGGTCGCATCCGCCGTGCGTGCGGTGGTGTTCGTCGGCGACGCCATGGAAGAGAGGGTCGACGACCTCTGCGCCAAAGCGGGCGAGCTCGGTCTATTGAAAGTGCCGGTATTCATGTTCCAGGAAGGTCACGACCAGATCGCCGAACGGGCGTTCCGCGAAATCGCGCGGCTCACCGGCGGCGCGTGGTGCAGGTTCGACCCCGGCGCCGCGGCACAGTTGCGGGAGCTGTTGCGCGCCGCTGCAGCCTATGCTGCCGGCGGACGCGAGGCGCTCAAGCGCTTGTCTTCGAGCGGAAGCGGCGCCGCCAAATTGCTTGGCCAGATGAAGTGATGTCTATTTCGGCGCCAGGCTAACCTTGCGACGTCGTAGCCGCTCTCGCCGCCGCCTGAAGGGCTGCCGACATGTTGCCGACCGCGGCCTGCGTCGCGTCGCTCAAGCCGTGCCGTTTCGCAAGCCAGGCGGGATCGTTGTAGGACAGGAAAGTAGCGCCGGAGGCATCCTGCCAAACCAGCGCCTTTAGGGGCAAATCGATGCCGATGGTCTGAACCGACTGCATCAGCGGCGTGCCGCCTTTGGCATTGCCAAAGATCAAGACCTCGGTCGGAGGCAGCGAAAGTCCCGCCGCAGTTGCGCCCGCAGCGTGATCGATGCGGGCGAAGATCGTCATGCCGCAGGTCTTTACCTCGGCCTCGAGCCTGCTCATGGTGTCTTTCGGCCCGTGACTGCTTGGTATCGTTATCAAACCGTCTGCCGCCATCGTGCGTTCCGTGGTCGAGTTGCGAAGGCCACCATGCTTTTTGGCGTCAGGGCGACTATAATAACACAATGCCTACCCTGATCGCCGGCGCCGTCGCCGTTATCGTTCTCTATTTTCTGCTGCAGATGTTTCGCGCGGCCAACCCGGCTGTGCTTGCGCGCGCGATCAAGATTGTGGGCGGCGTGGTGGCGCTCGCGATCGCGGCGTTTACCGGCTTCAAAGGCGAACTGGCGGTCGCTATCCCGCTTGGCATATTCGGCGCCGGATTGCTCGGCTGGTCGCCGTTCGGGATGCCCGGTTTTCCCAATATCGGCGGCATATTCCGCGGAGCGGGCGCTCCGCGCTCGGCGGGGCAAACCTCGCGGGTCTGCTCGCAATTCATCGATATGACGCTCGATCACGACAGCGGCGAGCTCGATGGCCGGATTGTGGCCGGGCCCCATGCCGGCCGCTCCTTGGGCGAATTCGATCTGTCGCAATTGACGGCGATGATTTCCAGCTTCGACGCCGAAAGCGTGGCGCTACTTGAAAGCTATCTGGACCGCAGGTTTCCCGCCTGGCGTCACGACGCGCAGGGAAATACGGCAGGGGGGCAGCGCCGCGCGGCGACGAGTGGCAAAATGACGGACGAGGAAGCCTATCAGATCCTTGGCCTGCAGCCGGGGGCGGGACGGGACGAAATCGGACGGGCGCACCGTACTCTCATGAAGAAACTGCATCCCGACCAGGGGGGGTCGACGTACCTCGCTGCCCGTGTAAACGAGGCCAAGGATACTCTTCTTCGCACGCATAACGGCTAACTCCGGCAACGCTACCAAACGCTACAAATTGCAGAATTGCTTCCGCCTCTCGTCTACGGGCGCCGCCCGTCGCCGCCCGCCGTTGTCCGGCGTGGTCGATACGCTTTCCCTGATATTTTAACCGCAAAATCTTGACGAGAAGTTTGCAAGCTCGCGACCGACCGCAAACTTTGCGAAGCGGCGGGGGCGGGGCACAAGAAAATACCGGCTAAACCGGCGTCGCCGAGCAAACCGGCCAGTTAGTTCCGGACGGTGATGCAGGAGATGTCGGAGCGCCGCAGCGCCTTGCAAACCGCTTCGGCCTGATCGCGTTCAAGACCGGCGAAGCGGGCCCGGAACAGCCTTCGATTGTCCTTGGCGACGACCGGCTCGGTAAACGGATCGGCCTTTGCAAGAAGGCCGCGGGCCTGGCTGCGGGCGGCCTCGATGCGCTGCTGGGCTTCGCCTTCGCTTTCGAGCGCACCGACCTGGACGATCCATCCGACGTGGGTGACAACCGGCTTGATGGCGCCGTTTTGCTGAATGGCTTGCGGCTGCGATGGCGGTTGGGGCGAGGGGTCGACATAGGCTGTTGCCTGCGAGGTCGCGGCAGCGGGGACGCTCGAGGCAGGCAGCACGCCGAGCAAACCGTTTCCGGTGCCATGACCCGGTGGCTGCGGTGGCGGGTCGGTCCGTCCGGTCTCGATTTTGGCGAGTTCGGCTTTGATCGGGTCCGCCTTGTTAGCTTCGGCAGCCTTTTCAGTCGCCTTTTCAGTCGCCTTGGCCACGAGCGCGTTCGATGTTTCCGGTACGTCGGCCCGTCCCGGCGGGGTGGCGTTGGTGACGGGGGACGCCGGTTGAGAAACACCCGCCGAGGCGAGCTTCACCTGCCCGGCCTTGACCTGTACGGTCTTGACCTTGACCGGCTTCATCGGTTCGGACGAGCCGGGAATGACCGACATCGGCTGGGTCTGTATTACCCCAGACGTGAGCGGGGCTGGTTGTTCGACCTTGGCTTCGACCTTGGCTTGGGGTGACGGCATGGCGGCGGTTGCCGCTGCGATTGCGGACATGCGCGAAACAGGCGCGTTGGCCCGCGCGCCGGGCTCGGTTGAAGCGGTGGCGGCCTGGATCGCACCCTGAACCTGGATCGTCTGTGTCGGACGCTGTTCGGCGGCGGCTTCTGCGACATCGGCGTTGACGTCGGATGTCGAGCGCTCGGTGATGGCCGCAACCGTGCGCTTCGTCGATGCCTTCTCGAGATTTTCGGCCAAAAGGCTGCGCATGGTCGCGTCGCGCGATCCGCCGCTGCGACCTCCCATCACGACGCCGACCAAATGCCGATTGCCGCGCCGCATCGAGGTCACGAGGTTGAAGCCGGACGCTTCGGTGTAACCGGTCTTGATGCCGTCAACCCCCTCGACACTGCCAAGCAGGCGATTGTGGTTGCGGATAGACTGGCCGTGGTAGTTGAAAACCTGCGTCGAGAAATAGCGGTAGTAGCGCGGAAAGCGGTCCTGGATGGCACGACCCAGCGTCGACTGGTCCCGCGCCGTCGTCACCTGCGCGTCGTCGGGCAGGCCGGAAGCGTTGCGATAGGTCGTGCGGCTCATACCGAGCGCGCGCGCCTTGCGCGTCATCAGCTTGGCGAAATCGTCTTCATCGCCGGCGATGGCTTCGGCGACGACAACGGCGGCGTCGTTGGCCGAACGCGTCACCAGCCCCTTGATCGCGTCCTCGACGCGGATAGCTTGGCCGGGCTTCAGCCCGAGCTTGGTCGGAGCCTGTTCGGAGGCGCGCTCCGATACCTGCATCTCGGAGTCGAGCTTCATCTTGCCGGCTTCGAGGCGCTCGAACAGCAGATAGAGCGTCATGATCTTGGTGAGCGAAGCGGGATGGCGGCTCGCGTCCGGGCTGGTAGCCGACAGCGTCGCGCCCGAATTGCCGTCGACGATGATGGAGGAGAATTGCGGGTTGTAGCTCTGCCGCGCCTCATCGCTGTGGTGGTGGCGGACATAATGGCGGTGGCGGTGGTAGCGGCGCGCTTCAGCGCTGTCGCCGGTGAAAATGATTGCACTGATCAGTGCAAGCAACCCAAACGCGCCAATCCGCGCCAAGCGCGAGGAAGACAAGTTTTTGCGAAGCATGAAATCCCCGTCCCAGTTGCGATCTTGATCACCGGTTCGTGGGGCAAAATTGTGCCCGACGGACGATTGTCCTTCTCCTGCTCGAACCGCCGATCCGCGCATGCTCTTGCGCCGGGGAGGCCGATCGGGCCGCTTTTCCCGCTAAGATGCTGTTCACACGCAGCTTCTGGCCGTCTGTTGGATGGTGAACAAGTCCGGGAATGAGGTTAGGGGCGCCGAGTTTCCAAAAGATTAATGAACCCTTGCGTAAATTTCCGGGATTGGCAGTTAATTTCATATATTTGTGCGTCGCACAAGATTCTTGACTTTTATTGTGCGATGCACTATACGGAGTCTCGTCTGGGGGCCGGGACCTCCCGGCAGATCACTTCACGCTCAGTCTGGGAAAAGGATTCCATGATGTTCAAGGTCGAAGACATTCAGAACTACGGCAAGGAGCAGTTCGAGGGCATTCAGGCCATCGCAACTGCGTATGGCGATTACAGCAAGAAATCGTACGAGGACACCAAGTCCTTTGTCGAGAAGCTCTCGGGCGTGAAGTCGCTCGACAAGGCGATCGAAGCGCAGACCGAATATGCGAAGTCCGCCTACGAGTCGTTCGTCGCCGAGTCGCAGAAGATCGCAGGTCTCTACACCGACCTCGTCAAGCAGACCTATAAGCCGCTCGAAGGCGTGGTCGCGAAGTTCGTTCCGACCGCGGCCCAGTAATCGTTCAGCCGCTTTCGAAAATCAAAAAAGCCCGGCTTTGCAGCCAGGCTTTTTATTTTTTCGTCTTGTTATTCAGTCGGTCGTCTGGCGTGCGCCTATTTGGAGACGCGCAGTTGGGCGATCTGGGTGCCGATCTGCTGAAACGCGCTTGCGATCTGACTGGGCTGGGTCAGCATGAAGAACCGGCTCGATCCGCTGGCGCAATAGGGCAACACCGCCGACTGTCCGGCACCATCAGTGTCGATCTGCACGGTATAGATCGTGACGCCGGTAGCCTTGACGTTATCGCAGAGGTTCTTCATTCGCGTGTCGACCTGCGCGCTTTGGTCGGAAAAGTCGCCGTACCAGCGGTCGCCCGTGTTCAGGCCGTCCGTGAACAGGATGATGATGTGCTGGTATATCGTGTTCGGTGCCTCCGCCGGAGCATTGAGCGGGCTCTGTTGCAAGAGCGACATCCAGCCCCACTGTAGACCAAGCGTCTGATTGGTGGCGCCACCCGGCGACATTGCATTGATGGTGGCGTTGACGTTGTTCCAATCGTAGGTCAACGGCAGCAGCAGGGCCGCGGGGCAGGATTGGTCCTGGTCCGCAATGAAGTCCGTGGAATTCGAGCTCGGCACGGTCGCGTCGGTGTCGTAGTTCTGATCGCGATCGGTGACGCAGCCGTTCCATTGCAAATGGTTCGGCGCGCCGACCGCATGATTCCAGGTGTAACCATGGCCCTGGCACTGGGCCATCGTCATCCAATAGCCACCGCTACAATAGGTCTGCCATGGGGCTGACGCGTTCGGATAGTTCTTTGGATCCCAGCTATCCCAGCGCAGCCAACTGGCGTTGACGTTCGATGTGCCGACATTGACATCGATTTCGAACGGTACGACCGAGAGGTAGACGTCACCGTTGGTCTGGGCGAGGTTGGAGAGCTGACTGACAAGATTTTTGGCGGCGGTCTGCAGCGCGCCGATCTTGTTGAAGTTCGCCATCGATCCAGTGTTGTCGAGCACCAGCGCGATACGGAGCTTGCTGGCGCCCCAGGTCGTGGTCGCGGTGGTGTTGAAGCCCATGGTCGGGAAACCAACGACCCTCATGATTGCGGTCGTGATCGAGCCGGCCCCGTCGATCTGGATGGTCGCGCCGGTGCTTGATGTGCCAGGCGTGTAGGTCGCGTTGATCGAAACCGATTGGGCTTCTTTATTGGTAAACATGGCGGAGAAATAGGCCTGCGCTTTGGTATTGATCTGGGATGGCGTGATCAGGCCCTGCGTCAGGTCCCTCGACAGCATCAGGGCCGTCGAGTCCATCGCAGCCTGCATTGACGAGCGCGCCATGTTGGCGCGGCTATAGTCGATGGCAGCGCCGACAAAAGCGAGAACAGGCAGGATTACGATGCCGAAGATCACCGCGATATTACCGTCATTGGCACTGGCGAAGCGGCTGGCCGCTCGGCTGATATCACGGGCAATGGATGCGCAGGACATGGCAATCACCAAAATGGGGTTTCTGCCGTGATTGCAGCGCGCGCGACTGAATAGGCGGTAAATCAGCTATTAGAAAATCGGGTCAATAGCCACGCAAAGCCCAAATCGGCCGCCGAGCCGGTTCGTATCGTCAATGACTGCTCAACGGGATCACCGCAGGCTTTGTCAAAACCGACAGGATTGATTAACCTTGGGGGAGATCGCCGGGGTAAGGAATCGGACCCGCCGCGGGCCGCACCGCGCAATTCCCTAGCGCTTGCGGCGAGGCTGGGGCCGACCCATATTTCTCTTGCCGATCCGGCTGACGGGCCGGCCGGGGAGCGGTGATCTGAAGTGCGTGTCTGGGAAGCTGCGATGGCTCCATCGGGAAGATATCACCCGGTCGCTGTCCGGTTTGCCGTGGGGATTTCGAAACGCCTGTGCCATGCTGCAATTAGCTTCCAGACCTGATTCATCCGTCCGGGCCGTGCTCGCGGCGCCCGCGCCCCGAATGGGCAATGACGAAAACCGCGCCGGAGGCGCCGGCGGTCCCGCCACTTCCGTCATCACCAAGGTCAAGCCGAAGACCAAGCGTCCAAATCTCTACCGCGTGCTGATTCTGAACGACGATTACACGCCGATGGAGTTCGTGGTTCACGTCCTGGAGAAGTTCTTCCAGAAGGACGTCGAGGCCGCGACCAAGATCATGCTGCACGTCCATCATCATGGGATCGGCGAGTGCGGCGTATTCACCTACGAAATCGCCGAAACCAAAGTGACGCAGGTGATGGACTTTGCGCGCAAGCACCAGCATCCCCTGCAATGCGTGATGGAAAAGAAGTAGCTTTATTCCCGGCCTCGCGCCAAATTCCCGGCCTCATGCCAAATCAGTCCAAATCGGAACGGGTTTTGCATTAATTTCCGGTAGGCGCTTGAGCCAGTGGCGGAACCGATCTTTTGCCGTGATTTGGCATAACTATATGTGACAAAGGTTGTTGTTGCCTGACCGGGCAACGGCGATCATGATGGCCGGGGGCCACAGAGGACGCGAATGCCGACTTTTTCTCAAAGCCTTGAACAATCCCTGCATCGGGCGCTGGCGATTGCGAACGAGCGCCATCACCAATACGCGACGCTCGAACATCTGCTCTTGTCGCTGATCGATGACTCGGATGCGGCAGCCGTCATGCGCGCCTGCAGCGTCGACCTCGACAAGCTGCGCACCAGTCTCGTCAACTATCTCGAGACCGAATTCGAAAACCTGGTCACCGATGGCGCCGACGACGCCAAGCCGACGGCGGGCTTCCAGCGTGTCATCCAGCGTGCGGTGATTCACGTTCAGTCCTCGGGGCGCGAGGAAGTGACCGGTGCCAATGTCCTGATCGCGATCTTCGCCGAGCGCGAGAGCCATGCCGCGTACTTCCTGCAGGAGCAGGACATGACCCGTTACGACGCGGTCAATTACATCAGCCACGGCATCGCGAAACGGCCCGGCGTCTCCGAGGCGCGTCCGGTGCGCGGCGTCGACGAGGAAACCGAGACCAAGGGCAACGAGGATTCCAAGAAAAAGGGCGAGGCGCTGGAGACTTATTGCGTCAACCTCAACAAGAAGGCCCGCGACGGCAAGATCGACCCGGTGATCGGACGCAATTCGGAGATCAACCGCGCGATCCAGGTGCTGTGCCGACGCCAGAAGAACAACCCGCTGTTCGTCGGCGAAGCCGGCGTCGGCAAGACCGCGATCGCCGAGGGGCTTGCCAAGCGCATCGTCGACAGCGAAGTGCCGGAAGTGCTGGCGGCCGCCACCGTGTTCTCGCTCGACATGGGGACCTTGCTCGCAGGCACCCGTTATCGCGGCGATTTCGAGGAGCGGTTGAAACAGGTCTTGAAGGAACTGGAGGCACATCCCAACGCCATCCTGTTCATCGATGAGATCCACACCGTGATCGGCGCCGGCGCGACCTCCGGCGGCGCGATGGATGCGTCCAATCTGCTCAAGCCCGCGCTCGCCTCAGGCACGATCCGCTGCATGGGATCGACCACGTACAAGGAATACCGCCAGCATTTTGAGAAGGACCGCGCGCTGGTGCGCCGGTTCCAGAAGATCGACATCAACGAGCCGACGGTGGAGGACGCGATCGCGATCCTCAAGGGCCTGAAACCGTATTTCGAGGATTATCATCGGCTGAAATACACCAACGAGGCGATCGAGGCCGCGGTACAATTGTCGTCGCGCTACATTCACGACCGCAAGCTGCCGGACAAGGCGATCGACGTGATCGACGAATCGGGCGCGGCGCAGATGCTGGTCGCCGAGAACAAGCGCAAGAAGACCATCGGCATCAAGGAGATCGAGACCACGATCGCGACCATGGCGCGGATTCCGCCCAAGAGCGTATCCAAGGACGACGCCGAGGTTCTTAAACATCTCGAAACGACGCTCAAGCGTGTGGTGTTCGGCCAGGACAAGGCGATCGATGCGCTGTCGGCCTCGATCAAGCTGGCGCGCGCAGGCTTACGCGAACCGGAAAAACCGATCGGCTGTTATTTGTTCTCAGGGCCCACCGGCGTCGGCAAGACCGAGGTGGCAAAGCAGCTTGCGGCCTCGCTCGGGGTTGAATTGATCAGATTCGACATGTCCGAATATATGGAGCGGCACACGGTGTCGCGCCTGATCGGCGCGCCTCCGGGCTATGTCGGTTTCGATCAGGGCGGTCTCTTGACCGACGGGGTCGATCAGCATCCGCATTGCGTGGTGCTGCTCGACGAAATCGAGAAGGCGCATCCGGATCTCTACAACGTGCTGTTGCAGATCATGGATCACGGCCGGCTCACCGACCATAACGGCAAGCAGGTCAATTTCCGCAACGTGATCCTGATCATGACGACGAACGCGGGGGCCGCCGACCTCGCGCGTCAGGCCTTTGGCTTCACGCGCAACAGGAGGGAAGGCGACGACCACGAGGCGATCAACCGGCAGTTCGCGCCGGAATTCCGCAACCGGCTCGATGCCATCGTCTCGTTCGCGCATCTCAATGCCGACGTGATCGGCATGGTGGTCGAAAAATTCGTGTTGCAGCTCGAGGCGCAGCTCGCCGACCGCGATGTCACCATCGAATTGTCGGAGCCCGCCAAGGCCTGGCTGATCCAGCATGGCTATGACGAGCAGATGGGTGCGCGGCCAATGGCGCGCGTGATTCAGGAGCACATCAAGAAGCCGCTCGCCGACGAGGTGCTGTTCGGCAAGCTCAAGGGCGGCGGCCACGTTCGCGTCGTGCTGGTCAAGGACGAGGCGGGCACCGATCCCGAGAAGGAGAAGATCGGCTTCGACTTCGTCGAAGGGCCGGTCACCCCGAAGCCTGAAAAACTGCCGGTCGCGCGCAAGCGCAAGCCGAAGCCGAGCGGCCCCAATGGCGGTGGCGGATCAAAGGGCCCGGCCTCGCGCGGTCCGCTGGTGAAGGCCTGAGTAGGAGACAATTGCCACCACAAAGCCGGCGCGTCGCACGACCGCCGGCTTTTTTGTGCCGGGTTTATTTGCGGCGAGCCAGGGTTTCAGTGAGGAATGTTCGGCTCTCCTGGTCCATCGGAAAAGACATCTCGATTCGCAGTTCCTGCAATCCCACATCCTGAGGCGTGCCGAAGGTTGTAATCGTATTGAACAATCTCAGCGTCGAACCATCGACCAACAGTTCCAGCGGCACGGTCGGCAGTTCGGGGTGGTCCTCTTCCGGCAAGGGGCTGCAGTCGGCCCGCGGTCCCAGTTCCTTCAGTAGTGCCGCAGACGGCGACTGAGGGTCGCCTCGCGCCTCGTTTCGAAGTCGGGTGAAAAGACGCGGCCCGACCAGCTGCCAATTCCGAATACGGGGGCGCATTTGCGTCGGCTCGAACATCATCCGCATGAAGTTGAGCCTGCCGTCTGGCGACAGTGATTGAAGTGTCGCTTCGTTCAGACATGCCGAGACGAGCCGGGCCGCGCTGGCATTGCTCATGATGACCCGCCAGGCGCGATCGACGACAAATGCCGGGTAGGGCTCATGATGGGTGATGATGCGATCGAGCGCCTCCCGGACGCCCTCCATTTCGGAAATGTCCAGCGACCGTTCCGGATAAAGCGCGGCGTAGCCTGCGGCAACCAATAGCTCATTGCGTGCGCGCAGCGGGATATCGAGCGCCTCACAGAGGCGGACGACCATGTCTCGGCTCGGCAGCGTGCGGCCTGACTCGACGAAGCTGAGATGGCGCTGCGAAATATTCGCGCTGATCGCCAGATCCAGCTGGCTTTCACGTCGCCGTGTGCGCCATTCGCTCAGGCGGGCGCCGAAGTGATCAGCCGGTATCGGTCGCGGACGCCGACGTTCTGTCATGATCCCGATCCTGTACGACGCGGAACGCGGAACGCCAATTACCCCGGGGGTAATTGCGGCTATTCAAGGCGTCGGGGATAGTGAAATCGACACAGAATGCCAATCCAAATCGCACAGGGAGTTCGGCGGATGTCGAAGCCGAAAATTCTTGTTACCGGAGCAACCGGCAAGACTGGTGTTTCGACGACGCTCGGATTGCTGGAGAAGGGCTTTCCGGCGCGCGCGCTGGTCCGCAAGATCGACGCTCGCGCGGAACGCCTTCGCGCCGGAGGCGCCGAAATTTTGGTCGGCTCGCTGGAAAGCTATCGCGATCTCGAGGTCGCGATGAAGGGCGTCGTCCGCGCCTATTTTTGCCCACCGCTTGAGCCGGGAACGCTGCGGCGCGCGGCGCTTTTCGTCGCGGCCGCGCAGGAGGCGAAGCTCGAAGCCGTGGTCCAGCTCAGTCAATGGGTCGCCGACGCGGTTCATCCGGCGGTCCACGCTCGCGAAAAGTGGCTCACCAATCGCGTCCTGTCATGGGCGCCTCACATCGGGGTCATCACCATCCAACCCGGATGGTTCGCGGACAACTACTTTGCGGTGATGGGACAGGTCGCCCAATTCGGCCTGTTTGGCTTGCCGTTGGGACAAGGCCTCAATGCGCCACCCTCGAACGAGGATATCGCCCGTGTCATCGTGGCTTGTCTTGTCAATCCCGCGCCGCATATCGGCAAGGCTTATCGGCCGACAGGTCCGCGATTGCTGGCGCCGAATGGAATAGCTGAGGCAATGGGCCAGGCGTTGAACAGGCGCGTCAAGTATCAGGACGTGCCGCTGCCGATGTTCCTCAAGGCGGCCGCCTCGCTTGGGATATCCGAGTTTGTCGTTTCACAGTTGTACTGGTTTTTGCAGGACTATCAGGGCAATGCGTTCGGCCTTGGTGCGCCGACTGGCGTCGTCGAAGAAGTCGCTGGTTTGGCTCCCGAAGACTTTGCTTCTATTGCAAGGCGATATGTGGCGGCGTCTCCGGTTGCGGTTCGGGGATTGACAGGTGCGTTGCGCGAGGTTTCCGGCCTGCTGGCTGCCTTGTTGGCGCGAAAGCCGGACGTCAGCCGGATAGAAGCGCGGCTCGGCGCGCCGCATGTCGACGGCTACGTGCTGGCAAAGGAATCGTCAGGTTGGATGGCGACACACGCAGGGCCGGGACGGTCGTCCAACGAGCTCGCTGACCTATCCGCACGGGGCTAAATCATTCAGTCTTCGCCCAGCAGCTGCTTGATGCGTCGCTGAAGCTGGCGCTTCTTGATCTCGCTCCGGCGCAGCCGCTCGTCGAGATCATCAACCGGCCGATCCGATGTCATGATCCGGAAGGCAAGACCGACCTTGTTGGCCTGCCGCCAGATCAGCCTCGCAAGGAAGGAGCGGTCCTTGCGCGCGATAGCGAGGTTCATTTCCTCGGGCAGTTTGCCGGCTGAATACAATTCGACGCAGGCGCCACGCTCGCTGATGTTGCGTACCACGCAATCCATCGTTGAGCGCTCGTTGATCTCGGCGACGCCGCCGTAGAGTACCTTGTCGCGGACGCTTTGGCGCCGATCCGGCATCTGAAGTCTCCACCGATTTACGACGGACTCTTAACCGGCCTGGAGACCGATAGAAGGCGGCTGGCGGCGATATGTGGCGTTAACGTAAACCGAGTTTCGCCGCGATGATCGAAAATTCAGCGTATTTATCGCAACAGCAGCGATCAGGCCACGCTTTCGCGCAATCCCCGGGCGATTTCCTTCTGCGCGTCGAACTCGCGCCGGCGCCGCGCCAGCTCTTCGGCGCTCAGCATCGCGACATTGTTGTAGTCGCGCTTCCAGGACGCATCCGCACTCCAGCGCAGCGGCGACTGCACCGTGGTTTGCGGACCGGGAGCCGTTTCCAGCACGCGCAATGCGAGCTCGAGCGTAAAGGCCTGCGACGCCGGATCGTGCGGCTTGCCGGCCGAATTGCCGAGCGGAAAATCGGAGAACAGAAACCGCGAAACGGCGGCGTGTTCGACGATGTCCTTGGCGCAACCCATCACCACAGTCGAGATGCCGCCTGCTTCCAGAAGCCGCGCCACCAGGCCGACGGTCTGGTGGCAGACCGGGCAGTTCGGCACCAGCACGGCGGCATCGACATCATCGGCGCGGCAGCGGGCGAGGATCTCCGGCGCATCGGTCTCGATGGTGACCCTGTGGCTGCGATTGGTCGGCGCGCCGAAGAAGCGTGGCGCGACTTCACCGATGCGCCCCTCACGCGCCAGTTTCTTAAGCTGCGGCAGCGGAAACCAGGTTCCGCTGTCCTCGGCCGAGGTGTGCACGCGATCGTAGGCGACATGCGAGATCCGCAGATCATGTGTCTTCGTGCTATCGCCGTCATAGACCGAATAGAATTTGGCGCCGCCATTATATTTGGCGCCGGGACCCTGATCGCCCCTGGCGGGATCGAACGGCGCCGCCGTCGTGATGATGGCGATGCGAGATCGGTTGAGCGGCTTGTTCAGCGGCTGGAACGGTGCATCGATGTAATGCGCCCAGCGATAGGGCGTAGCGTAGCCGATCGCCTGATAATAGTCGCGGGTCCGCGCCATATAGGGGATCGGCGCGTCGTCATCGGGCGCGAAGCCGAGCTGCTGGTCGGACGGTGCAGTCATGCCTAGATAGCTAGACGACGGGTTGTCTGTGTCAAGCATGGTCTTTGCGGAAGTCAGAACTGCGATGCGAATGCGCAGTCGCCGGCGCGCAGCATTCGGCGTTGCCGCGATGCTTCTATCGCTCGCACCAGCGGCCGCCGATGACACTTCGCCTGCGAAGACCGGCATTGCCATTCCCAGCGTCGAGGAGCTGGCGATCCCTGACGAAGCGAACAAGGGTTTACTGCAAAAGCCCGCCGATACCGCGCGCGAAAGCGACACCCGCGAGGCGATTTGCCTGATGATCGAATCGGCGGCGAAGTCGAACGACCTGCCGCTCGAGTTCTTTGCCCGCGTGATCTGGCAGGAGAGCCGCTTCCAGTCCGATGCCGTCGGCCCAGTGACACGAAGCGGCCAGCGCGCGCAGGGCATCGCGCAATTCATGCCGGGAACCGCAAACGAGCGCCGGCTGCTCGATCCCTTCGATCCGGTGCAGGCGTTGCCGAAGTCCGCGGAATTTTTGAACGAGCTGCGCAATCAGTTCGGCAATCTCGGCCTTGCCGCCGCCGCCTACAACGCCGGTCCGCGCCGGGTGCAGGAATGGCTCGCCGGCACCGGTCCGATGCCGCAGGAGACCCGCAACTACGTTGCCGCGATCACCGGCTCTGCCGTCGATGAATGGGCGGCCGCGGGCAGGGGCGGCAAGATGCCGTCAGGCACGCCTGCGACCACTTGCCGCGAGTTGATGGCGTTGTTGAAGCGCGCGCCCAATCCCTTCATCACCCAGCTCGAGCAGCATGTGCGGATCGCGGCGGCGAAACTATGGGGCGTGCAGCTCGCCGCGGGATTTGACCGCAACAAGGCGCTCGCGATGTATGCGCGCGCGATCAAGCGGCTGAGCGCCGTGATCGGCGATCAGGATCCGAGCATCCTGAGCTCGATCGACCGCAGCCGCGGCAACCACACCTTCTACCAGGTGCGGATCGGCGCCGACACGCGGGGCGCGGCCGATGACCTGTGCAACCGCATCCGCCGCGCCGGCGGCGCCTGCTTTGTTTTGAAGAACATGATAGTTCGGGGGTGAGGGGAGAGGATCACCAGTCAATTTTGCACGTCGGCAAAAAGCGGTGCGAGAGCGCGCTCGCCTGTAGTAAGCAACAGCCATGAACAAGGACTGTTTCGACGTTTTGTCCGCCGCGCAGCGTGAGACCGCGCGCGCGGCGCTCGCTGCCGCCTTTGGCTCCGCTCCGATCGATGCGATCACGCCCATTGCGGGCGGAGCTACAAGCGCGGCGGTGTTCCGGGTCGAGATTGGCCACCGGCGCTACGTCATGCGGATGGAGGGTGAGCCAAGTCCGTTGCGCAATCCGCGTCAATATATCTCCATGCGCATCGCGGCGGAGGCGGGGATTGCCCCCAAAATCCACTATATCGATGAGGCGGCCCGCGTCGTGGTGATTGACTTCATCGAGCCGCAACCGCTTAAGGCCTATCCGGGTGGGCCGCGCGCGCTGGCGCAGGCACTCGGAGAGTTGCTTTCGCGCGTTCAGGCCACGCCGGTCTTCCCCACCTTCGTCAATTATCCTGACATCGTCGCGCGCCTGTTCGCGCATGTGCGCCGAACTGGTCTCTTTGCGGCCGGCCTGCTCGATGCGCATGTCGAGCGTCTTGAGTTGCTCCGCGAAGCTTATGACGCAGGTACAACGAGGTTGGTCTCCAGCCACAACGATCCCGTGCCGAACAACATCCTGTTCGATGGCGAACGCCTGTGGCTGATCGACTGGGAGTCGGCCTACCGCAATGATCCCCTCGTGGACGTGGCTATCGTGCTCGACAGCCTCGCGCGGTCGCCGGGGCTTCAGGATGTGTTGCTGCAGGCCTGGCTCGGCCGTACGTCAGATGAGGCCGTTCGTGCGCGACTCGCGGTGGTCCGAGCGCTCACCCGCCTTTACTATGCGGGCGTCATGCTCAGCGCTTCCGCGCTGGCCCCGCGAGCGACGCCCGACACTGATCTGTTGGCCCCAGCTGTCCCCGAATTCGAGCGGGCGATCCGCGAAGGGCGGCTCAAGCCCGGCGCACCGGAAACCAAGCATATCCTCGGCAAGATGTTCCTCTCTTCGTTTTTCTCCGGCGTTGCGCCTCCCGGACTCGACGCCGCCGTCTAGCGGATTGACGCTATGGTGGGATGGCTGATCTGTCGGCGGTTCGCTTGACGTGGCTGCCATTCGTCAGCCCTATGCCGACGACGACTCAATCTCTTCCGGTTGCTCTTGACCCTTCCCCCGCTCGATTCTCCCAAATGGCAAGGCCCGTTCCGTGCATTCGCATGGGGGATGAGGTCGGTCGCTTCCACGGTGCTGGCGCTTGTCCTGTTCGCGACTTATCTCGGCATCGGTGCACTGGCCCACGATACGCATTTCAGCCTGGCCTGGACGTTGCTGAGCACGCTTCTGGTCTGGGCGGGGCCGGCGCAGATCATCGTCATCACGACGCTTGGGTCCGGTGCAACCATCCTGCAGTCCGCGATCGCGGTGACCGTCAGCGCCGTCCGCTTGTTTCCGATGGTGGTGTCGGTTCTGCCCCTGATGCGGACGCCGGAGACGAAACGCCGGCAGCTCATCCTGGTGGCGCATTTCACCGCGGTGACGCTGTGGGTCGAGTGTCATCGATTCCTGCCGCAGGTGCCGCGCGACAAGCGGATCGCCTTTGTCCACGGGTTCGGCACCGGCCTGCTCTGCATCAGTCTCTGCGCCAACACCATCGGCTACTTCCTTGCCGCCAATCTGTCGCAGACATTTGCGTCCGCAATCCTGCTGCTGACGCCGCTGGCGTTCCTGTTCTCGACCGCCCGCAACGCCAGGGAGCCTGCCGATGTGGTGGCGCTGGTGCTCGGCCTTTTGCTGTACCCGCTGGCGGCGCAGATCAACAGCGGCCTCGACATCCTGATCAGCGGTGTTGTGGCGGGCACACTTGCCTTTGGCGTGCACCGCTGGCGAGCGCGGGCATGAGCGACTTTATCGGCGACTGGCATGCGCTGGTGGTGCTCGTGATCGCGGGCGTCATTCCCAACCAGATATGGCGGATGCTCGGGCTTTGGTTCGGCGGCGGGCTTGACGAAGGTTCGGAACTTCTGGTGTGGGTGAGGGCGGTCGCGACCGCTACCCTCGCCGGCGTCATCGCGCAAATCCTGGTGCAGCCGCCGGGCGCGCTCGCAAGCGTCCCGGGCGTGCTGCGCTATGGGGCGCTGGTCGCGGGATTTATGGCCTTCATGCTGACGCGGCGGTCGATCCTTGCCGCTGTCGTCTGCGGCGAAATCGTCATGCTTGCTGGCAAGTGGTGGCTCGGGTAATTACCTCCGAGCGATCCGATGCGAGGCAGAAATGGTTCGAGAAAGCGAAATCCGCGACGGCGAAGTGGCCGTCGACATGCCCGCCGCGCGCGACGCCGGTCTCGTCTTCATCGGCCGCATCCGCACGCCCTGGACCTCGCGGCTGGCGACGCCGCGGCAGGGCCGCCATGACGGGCCGGTGTGCCGGCTGGAGATTTTCGAGCCCTGGGTGCCGGCCATCAAGGGCGTCGATTTCTATTCGAACCTGGAGGTGATCTACTGGCTGCATCAGTCGCGCCGCGATCTCGTGCTACAAAGCCCGAAGAACAACAAATCCACGCGGGGCACGTTTTCGCTGCGCTCGCCGGTGCGGCCGAACCCGATCGCGACCTCGATCGTCAAGCTGGTCGGTATCGAAGGCAATGTCATTCTGGTGCGCGGGCTCGATTGCCTCGACGAGACGCCGCTGCTCGACATAAAACCCGACCGCTGCGAATTCACCCCGCTGGCACCGCCGCAAGCAGGCGATTTCGAGACGGAATGATTTTCCGCTGTCATTCCGGGGCGATGCGAAGCATCGAACCCGGAATCTCGAGATTCCGGGTTCGCATCTTCGATGCGCCCCAGAATGACGGCGCCTACAATCACCCGCCCTTCAGCGCCGCGATCAGCTTGGTCGCGTTGTCTTCCAGCACTTTGACCTCCTCCTTGCGGCTGGCCGGCGGCAACAGCGCGATGCCGTCATGGCGCGGCATCACATGCACGTGCAGATGAAACACCACCTGTCCGCCCGCGGCCTCGCTGAATTGCTGTAGCGTGATGCCGTCGGCCTTGAACGCGGTCATCGCGGCGCGCGCGATTTTCTGCGCGGCGCGCGCCACATGAGCGAGATCGTCGGGCTTGACGTCGAGGAGGTTGCGGGCAGGGGCCTTTGGGATCACGAGCGTATGGCCGAGAGTGCGCGGCATGATGTCGAGGAAGGCCAGAACATGGTCGTCCTCGTAGACTTTGTAGCAGGGAAATTCGCCGCGCAGGATTTTGGCAAAGATGTTGTTGGGATCATAGGCGGTCATGGCGGCCGGCTCCTGAAATCTATATCTAGCTTCGCGATCACGTCCGCGGCGGTCAAGGCGCCTCATCCGCTACTTTACGGAACGGGCCGGCCTCGGCAAGTTCGCGACCGGCCTCGGCGACATAGGCGCGCTCGCGCTTCAGGTAATCCGCGATCGCGCGGCGCAGGCCGGGATCGGCAATGTAGTGCGCGGAATAGGTGGTCTGCGGCAGGTAGCCGCGCGCGATCTTGTGCTCGCCCTGCGCGCCGGCCTCGACCGTCTTCAGGCGGCGTCTAATCGCAAAATCGATGGCTTGGTAGTAGCACACCTCGAAATGCAGGAACGGGTGATGCTCGATCGCGCCCCAGTTGCGGCCGAACAGCGTATCCGAGCCGATGAAGTTGATGGCCCCCGCAATCCAGCGGTTGTTACGCCTGGCCATCACAAGCAGGACATCCTCAGCCATGCTCTCGCCGACCAGCGAAAAGAACGAACGCGTCAGATACGGCCGACCCCATTTGCGCGATCCGGTCTCCATGTAGAAGACGAAGAACGCGTCCCAGGCGTCCTCGCTGATCTCGCTACCGGTCAGCCAATGCATCGTGATGCCGTTGGCGACGGCCTCGCGGCGCTCACGCTTGATCGCCTTGCGATGGCGCGAATTCAGCGTGGCCAGGAAATCGTCAAAACTCGAAAAACCGCGGTTGTGCCAGTGAAACTGCTGGTCGGTGCGCTGCAGAAAGCCGTGTTCGGCGAGAAACTTCGATTCCGCCTCGCGCGCAAACGTTACATGCGCCGATGAGGCCCTGCTGACGCCGCACAGTGCGACCAGCCCGCTTGCGAGCGCTGTGCCGATGGCGTCCTGATCGACGCCGCCGCGGATCAGAAGGCGCGGGCCGGTCGCCGGCGTGAAGGGAACCGAAGCCTGCAATTTCGGATAGTAGCGTCCGCCGGCGCGCTCATAGGCATCCGCCCAGCCGCGGTCGAAGACATATTCGCCTTGCGAGTGGGATTTCAGATAACAGGGCACGATGCCCGCGACCGCGCCGCCGACTTTTGCAATCAGATGCCGCGGTCCCCAGCCGGTCCGCGCGGTGGCCGAGCCGGAGGCTTCCATCGCAGAGAAAAACGCATGCGAAACGAAGGGGTTATAGGCGGGCTTTGAACAGGAATTGCCAGGGACCTTGGATGACAAGAGCGTATCCAGGCCGTCGAGGCTTGTTGATCGCCCCCGCGGGTTAGCGCAGGCGTCCCAGTCCGCAGCCGCGATATCGCTGACGGAGGGGACGGCTTCGAGGGTGATTTCGGATGATGCCATCTAAGATCTAAAGATCGTGCATTGCAGCAGAGACTTCAAGGGTCACGGTTCCGGCAGAAAACCTTCAAAGATCATCTGATCCGCATGACGGGCTGCGCGCTGGCGCTGCTCTTGCGTGCGCACGGTCCAGGTGAGCAGCGGACAGCCAAAAATATTGCGGGCAATCCAGGGTGCCACGGCCGGCAGCTCATCGATCCAATAGGCCACGAAATCGGGCTGCGTGCGGAAGAAATGACGCAGATGTGTCATGCCGCGGCGCTGCGCCGGCGACGCCTCCGGCCAATCGCCTGCGGTGTAGTGGCGCTCGGCGACGATCCCGCGCGGGCGCGTGGGGATCAATTCGCGGAGCGCCACCACATGATCGGGGTCGAACGACATCCCGACCGCCGGACCCGAATAGGAGGCGAGCACCTCCGCCATCCGGCTGACCAGTCGGCGGTCACCATCAAAATGACTTTTCACCTCGATCACCAGCGGCACCCGACCGGCGACGAGCGAACACAGATCGCCGAGCGTCATCATCCGCTCCGGCGTGTCCCTGAAGGCGACGCCCTTCAGCTCGGCCGCGGTCTTGTTGAGCAGCGCGCCGCTGCCCTCGGTAAGGCGGCCAAGCTCATCGTCATGATGCACCATGGCCTCGCCGTCGGAGGTCAACTGGACGTCACATTCGATCGCGAAGTTGCCGGCGATGGCGGCCTGCGCCGCCGCCGGCATGTTCTCGACGATGCCACGGGCGCGGTCGTGCAGGCCGCGATGAGCGACCGGCCGTGCCGTCAGCCAGTCGGGTGTGCGCAAACCTTTCTCATCCCTTCAGGAGACTTCGAAGATTCCCTCGACTTCCACCGCCGCGTCCGCGGGCAGCGCGACGACGCCGACGGTGGTGCGGGCATGGCGGCCTTTGTCGCCGAACACCGCGACCATCAGGTCGGAGGCGCCGTTCAAAACTTTCGGCCCGTCGAGGAAATCGGGCGCGGAGTTGACGAAGCCGCCGAGCCGGACCACGCGCACCACCTTGTCGAGATCGCCGAGCGCGGCCTTGATCTGGGCCAACAGGTTGATGGCGCAGCCGCGCGCTGCGGCATTGCCTTGCTCGACGGTGACGCCGGCCCCGAGCTTGCCCTTGGCGATCAGCTTTCCTTGCGGATCGACGCAAACCTGTCCAGAGACGAACAGCAGGTTTCCGGAGCGGACGAACCCGACATAGTTCGCCACGGGAGCGGGGGGCTCGTGCAAGGTCATGCCCAAGCCTGCCAGTTTCTGCTCGATCGTACCCGCCATGTGTCGTCCCCGGTTCAAATGACCAAACCCGATCCTGCATCGGGCCTGTTTGTGTCGCGCATCGTAAAGCGACATGCAAGCGAGGGCTGGCCGGCAATTCCCGTCGCTCGCGGTGGTAAATCCTGCGGATAGGTGCGCAAAAACATGGCACTTTGGCCCTCAACGCTACTTTTTCGTGAACTTGCCCTAGTTGCGGCGCAATAGGGCCGCCACTAAGGTAACAAATCTTTCCCGGCCCTAGGATCAGACATGGCTCACTCGTCGCGGACTTCGCTCGGTTTGCTCGCAATCGCCGCGGTCGCCGTTGGTTCGAGCGTCGCAAGCGGAGAGGTGCAAGCCGCCGCCGGCCGGTCGTTTCTGCCGCATCAGGCGCTCTATGAGCTCAGTCTGGTGAAGTCGCGTGGCTCCAACGCGATCAACAGCGCGCGCGGGCGCATCCTCTATAATTTCTCCGGCAGTGCCTGCGAGGGCTACACCTCGGAATTCCGCCAGGTCTCCGAGCTCGACAGCGGCGAAGGCAAGGTCACCCTGAGCGACCTCCGCTCGACGTCGTGGGAAGATGGTGCCGGCAAGAGCTATCGATTCAAGATCGACGCGCGGACCAACGATTCCGATACGAGCCCCGTCGACGGCATGGCGGAGCGCAGCGGCGACCACATCACGGTCAAGCTGACACAGCCGGAAGCCAAGACATTCACGCTCGATGGCGCGACTGTGTTTCCGACCGAACAGATCCAGCGCATCGTCGCGGCCGCCAAGGAAGGCAAGTCGCTGCTCGAGTTGACCGTCTACGACGGTTCGGACAACGGCCAGAAGGTCTACAACACGCTGTCGGTGATCGGGCAGCCGATCAAGGGCGACAAGGCTGTCGCCTCGCCCGATCCGTCCACCAGCAACGAGCAGATGAAATCGCTGACGCGCTGGCCGGTGACGGTGAGCTATTACGACCGCGATGCCAAGGCCGCCGGCGGCGAGCAGACGCCGGTTTATGCGATGCAGTTCGAATTGTTCGAGAACGGCGTCTCGCGGGCGCTGGTGCTCGACTACAATGATTTCGTCATTTCCGGCGCGCTCGGCAAATTCGACGTCAAGGATTCCAAGCCGTGTAATTGACGGCCGCAAGGCCGTCAATTGCACGTCCCGGACGCGGTGCAGCGTCCTTCACGATTCACCGCAGAGCCGGGATCCTGCCTACATTCAATAGGCTGGGCCCCGGATCAGCAGCGCACCGCTGCGCGCTGCGCAGCGTCCGGGGCACGATAGACCGGCTCACTCTTCCTTCTCCGGGCCGTCATAGGCGATGCCCCGGATCACGGCGGTTTGACCGAACTTCCTGCGCAGATCGTCGATCGCGCGTTCGGCATGCGCCGCGCGGCGGTCGAGCATGTCGGTGTCGTCGGCCTGCGATCCCGGCTTGAGCGCGCTGACGCCGGTGCCCATGAGCCGGAAGGCCGTGCCGTCGATCTCCTTTGCCAGCATCTGGCGCGAGACCGCGAAGATTTTTGCCGCCAGTTGGGTCGGGGCGCGAATCGACTGCGAACGGGTGCGCTGCCTGAAATCGGCGGTTTTCAGCTTTAGCGTAATGGTGCTGCCTGCGAGCTCGCCGTTCTTCAATCGCGCGGAGACTTTGTCCGACAGCCGCCACAACAGTTTCTCAAGCGTCGCGAAATCGCTGATATCGGTCTCGAACGTGGTCTCGCTGGAAATCGTCTTGGCGCCGCGATCGGCTACGACGCGGCGATCATCCAGGCCGCGTGCGAGCCGCCACAGCCTGCGGCCCTCGGTCGGAAATTGCCTCATCAGCTCGATTTCGTCGGCACGCTGCAAATCCACGATGGTGCGAAAGCCGCGGCTCGCGAGCCGTTGCTGGGTCGCCGGTCCCACGCCAAAGATGAATCCGACCGGCTTGTCCGCGAGCATGGTTTTGGCCTCGGCCTGGTCGAGCGCCGCAAAGCCTCGGGGCTTGTCGAGGTCGGAGGCGATCTTGGCCAGAAACTTGTTGCAGGACAGACCCACCGAAACCGTGATCCCGATATTGCGTTCGACCTCGCGGGCAAAGCGCGCCAGCACTTTTGCCGGGATCATGCCGTGCACGCGCTGGGTGCCGGAAAGATCCAAAAATGCCTCGTCGATCGACAGCGGTTCGACCAGCGGCGTCAGCGCGTGCATGGCGTGGCGTACCTCGCGGCCGACCCTGACATATTTTGCCATGTCCGGCCGGATCACGGTTGCGGACGGGCATAGCGCGAGTGCCTTGAACATCGGCATCGCCGAGCGCACGCCGAACGTGCGGGCGATGTAGCAGGCCGCCGATACCACGCCGCGTTTTCCCCCGCCGATGATCACGGGCTTGTCGGCGATCTCGGGGTTGTCGCGCTTCTCTACCGTGGCGTAGAACGCGTCGCAGTCGATATGGGCAATGGCGAGGGTGGGCAGCGCAAGGTGACGCACCAGGCGAGGGGAGCCGCATTCGCCACAACGCCGCGCTGACTGGTCGAGATCGGCGAGGCAATCCCGGCAAAAGCAGGTCGGCGTGCCTACCAGCGCTGGCCCAGGCTCGGTCACGGCACGTCGCGCTCCCAATGCGGGTCGCCGAGCACCTGGCGTGCCGCGGCAACGTTGGTGGGATGAAGCTTTGAGGCGTCGGCAAATGCCTTTACAGTGGCGTCATCGCGCATGACGAAATCCAGCACGCTCGCAAGGAACCGCGGATCGGCCGCCGCGCTACGCAGGGTTTCCGGTCCGATGCCACTTTCGGCCAAAAAGGTCCCTAAACGCTCAGGCTCGCCGGCAATAAAAGAGAGCGCCTGAACTGCAACGATTTCAGCTACTTCCCGGGGGTTGTGAACAGGCTTTTTCAACTACCGATTTGCCTTTCCGTTAACTTTTGGTCTCTAATTTGAAACCATCATGCCCGAGTCTCTGCGATCGGCACAAGCAAGCGGAAACCACCTCGCCAAGATGCACATCGGGCTTAACGGGTTGGAGCGAATCTGACGCTAGTTTGAATTCACATGTCGACACGCCCGGCGAAGACAGCAAAACCGGGCCTGTTTCCTTGGGATTGGGAGGGACGGGATGGCCAAAACCGTCCTGATCGTGGAGGACAACGAGCTCAATATGAAGCTCTTTCGCGATCTGTTGGAAGCGCACGGCTATCAGACCTCCGGCACCAGCAATGG
>Ga0210408_10001327_pt1 | contig 26323 bp, 28 predicted proteins | sample IncBWH4MmetaG_FD_155471 | JGI IMG/M metagenome (GOLD analysis project Ga0210408, IMG submission 155471) | Forest soil microbial communities from Barre Woods Harvard Forest LTER site, Petersham, Massachusetts, United States - Inc-BW-H-4-M | ecosystem: Environmental > Terrestrial > Soil >...
GCAATGTCTCGTGCCGAGCGGCTGAAGCCACCATGACCTCCGGGTACCGGATCATAACCATCTATGGCAAAGCACAGCGTGTCCGCGGGGCGAGCTTCGTCCAGAACGGAAACCGAGACCGCGCTGCCGCAAAACATTTGGCGACCGATCGTAACGGGCGGCAATCCCGGAAGCGGCGTCCCGGCGAGCACATGGTCCAGTCCCAGCACGTGCCGGTCATTGTCGAAGAACGTCTCGGCTCCCGTCGTCAGGTTCACCGCTCCGAGCACCAAGCGGATGATGCCCGAGTTGATACGATCGAAATCAACGGCCTCGCCGATCATCTCGCGCAACTCGGCGGCCGGGACGACGGGTTCCTCCGACAGAGACGTAAATTCGGCATCACGTCGTCCCGGAGCCAGCCAGTTCGCGAACGCCGCGCGTGCCCAGCGGGTCGGGCCGCGCGGACGCCGGGCCGCCACACGACCACTCAGTTTCCGCCAAAAATGCCGCAACCTTAGAGCGCGTTCATGCGGCAAATTGCCAGCAATAATCGCGGCGTTGACGGCACCGATCGCGGTGCCGGCAATCCAGTTCGGCCGCACGCCGCATTTCTCGAGCGCGGCATAAGCGCCGGCTTGGTAGGATCCGAGCGCCCCGCCGCCCGATAATACTAGGGCTATCCGCTCGAAACGCGCCAAGCTCTTATCCGGGCACCCTCGCGTCAACCCTTGCTCCTACGTCAAGCGCCTAACGGTGGGACGGCCAGGGGCCGCGGCACATTTCAGCCGGCCGAGAAGAGCTCAAAGGCAATGGCATGAGGGCGCGGCGCAACTGCAGCGGGGCATTTTTTCGGCGCCGCGGGGCTCCATTGGTGCTCCTCCGTCTCGGTCGTTCGTCATCATAGGAAGTCTCGCCCGCGCGTCCAGTGCGGAAACGCCCTATTTGTTGGCCGGCCCTGGGGAAGGTATGGCGGGGAGAGATCGCAGGTAGAGTGCGATCGCCTGACGGTCGGCGTCCGTGAGACGGGAGGTGCTCTTGACGACCTCGGCCATCGCGCCGCCGACCTTGTCGAAATCGGGAGTGTGGCCGTCGGCCAGCACACCGATGATGTCGTCCTCGCTCCAATTGCCGATGCCGGTTTTGCGGTCGGGCGTGATGTTCGGGACCGTCTTGCCGTCCGGCCCGTTCGGGTTCCCGGCGAGAAAGCGGTCCGGCTCGGTCGCGCCAAACCAGTTGCGCGGTGTGTGACATTCGCCGCAGTGGGCAAGCGCGGTAACGAGGTAGGCGCCGCGATTGTACGGTTCGGAGCGCTCCGGCACCGGCCGGAATGGGCCTGGATTAAAGAAGAGCAACTTCCACCCGTTTTGCAAGAAACGCCAGGAGAACGGGAAGGCCACGTCATGCGCACGGTTGGATTGCCTTACCGGTGGCTGGGCAAAGAGATATGCTTTGATCGCGCGCGCATCATCGTCGGTAATTTTAGTAAAGCTCGGATAGGGAAATACCGGGAAATAGTTTGAGCCATCAGGCCTTACGCCTTCGCGCAATGCACGCAAAAATTCAGCCTCGCTCCAGCGGCCGATCCCAGTTTCCGGATCGGGGGTGATGTTCGGACTGTAGAATGTCCCGAACGGCGTCGCGAGTGCGCGGCCGCCGGCATAAGGCCGGCCGCCATCCGCGGGATCAGTGTGGCAGGCGACACAATCGGCGGCGGCGGCGAGATAGGCGCCGCGGGCGATCAAGTCCGGATCGGCGGCGCCAGCGGGCGCCGCCAGCAGCATGGCGGCAGCGGCGACAACCCTTACTGCAACTTTGCGCGGAACGTCTCGTGGCACGCGATGCAGATGTTGAGATCCTTGAATGCTGCTTCGACCTTGGCTTTATCGCCGCCACGGAGCGCCGCGTCGAGCACTGCAACCTGATCACCAACCTTCTTGACGGCGGCCAGGAATTTGTCGTGTTCGCTCCAGACCTCAGCTTTCGTCCCCCATTTGCCATCGGGAGCCGGACCCTCCGTTCCCGGCGGAAAATAATTCGGCACCGTCGGGACGGATTTGGTCAAGGACTCCACGGCAGATAACGCCGCTGCCTGATCAGCTTTGCCCTCTACATAGTTCCTGACGACGAGCCATTCTCGACCTTGAGCCTTCATCAGGTTTTGCCGCTCGGCAATGATCTTCTCTTTGTCCTGCGCAAGCGCCAGCCCGCCGAGACCCGCCACGGCGAAAGTCATAACCGCCGCGAGCACCACGTGCCGTGTCGATGATTTCATCCCCCCTCCACTTTCGTCAACTTGGACCGTATTGGTGGTTGCCGCAGAATAACGTCCGGCTTTGCCAAAGCAACAACGCCGAACTCTCCTCACCACTACGTGATCGGTATTTCGCGCGAATTGAGAATTTGCGCCGCCTGCAATCGCTATGGAGGTGGCTTGTGATGTGGAAACGTTGGATAATCCTGCTTCGCCAAACACGGCAGCTGATGGAGGTCGCGACGTGGCGTTGTCTTCGGAGATCAGCTGGGCGGGGCTCGTGCGCCGCGGGCCGTCAATCGTCCGCCGGCTTCGGCTGGCCAGTGGTCTCGTCCTATTTTCTTATGTCTTTCTGCACTTTCTCAACCACAGCCTGGGCAACATCTCGTGGGAGGCGATGGAGCGCGGCGCTGTGGTGCAGGAATGGATTTGGCGCGGCCCAGTTGGTACCATCACCCTCTACGGCGCTTTCGCGATCCACTTCTCGCTCGCCTTCTGGGCGCTTTACATCCGCCGGCACTTGCGCATGGGCGCGATCGAGGCGCTGCGGCTCCTCCTCGGATTATCGATACCGGTGCTGGTGCTGCAGCATGTCCTCGCCTTGCGCTTCGCCTACAGCTATTTCGACATTCACGCGATTTACCGACATGCGCTTTTTCTTTACTGGGTTGCAGATCCCCAGATAGCCGGCGCCAAACAACTCGCCGTGTTTGTCATCGCCTGGCTGCATGGCTGCATCGGACTGCATCTGTGGTTGCGGGTGAAGGCCTATTACCGCCGCGTGGCGCCGTTCCTGCTCGTCGTCGCCGTGCTGTTGCCGACGGTGGCGCTGCTCGGCGTCTTCCAAGGTGCGCGCCAGGTGGAGGTAAAAGCCCGCACCGATCCGGCCTGGCTGGCGGACTTGCGCAAGACCGGGGTTCGCGCTAATCCGGCCGCCGCCGCCGCCCTCTGGACAATCGCGCTGTGGTCCTGGGGCGGGTATGCCGGCGCACTCGCCCTCGTCCTCGCGGCGCGCGGCGTGCGCGTCCTCCTCGAACGCCGCGGCGGGACCATCCGGATCGTCTATCCCGACGGCCGCGCGGTGCGCATTCCGAAGGGGCTCAGCGTGCTCGATGCCAGTCGGCGTGCCGGCATCCCGCACGCCTCGGTGTGTGGCGGGCGAGCACGCTGCTCGACCTGCCGGGTGCGCGTGCTGCTCGGCTGGGAACGCTTGGCGCCGCCGTCACCCGCCGAAACCCGGGTGCTGAGCCCGCTCGGCGCGGATCGCGCGGTCCGGCTGGCGTGCCAGCTTAAACCGATGGCCGATATCAGCATCTGGCCGCTGCTGCCGCCCGAAATAACCCTGCGCGAGGCGGACCGGCTCAACGTCACCGAAACCGGGGCGGAACGCTTTGTGGCGATCCTGTTTGTCGACATCCGCGCCTCGGCCCAACTGGTCGAGAGCCGTTTGCCCTACGATGTCGTCTTCATCCTCAACCGTTTTTTCGAGGCGGTCGGCAGCGCCATCATTGCGGCGGGCGGCACCCCCAATCAATTCATCGGCGACGGCATGATGGCAATCTTCGGCACCGAAACCGGCGCGGAGCAGGCCTGCCGCCAAGCCTTGGAGGCCGCTCGCCTGATCGACTGGCACCTGGCCGACATGAACCGCGCCCTGGCAAACGAGTTGCAACAGCCGATCGGCTTCGGCATCGGCATTCATGCCGGCGAAGTCATCATCGGCACGATGGGCTATCGCGAGCACGCGCAGACGACCGCGATCGGCGAGGCCGTTCACATCGCCTCGCGGCTTCAGGACCTCACCAAGGAATACCGCTGCCAGCTGATCGTCTCCGAAGCTGTCGGAACAACCGCCGGCATTCCCCTCGGCGACTTCCCCAGGCATGACATCCAAGTGCGCGGCCTTAGCGCGCCGCTTGCGATCCGGGTGATCGACAGCGCCGCGATGCTGGCTCATGGTGAACACCCGTCCCTGACCACCCAAACCGAACAGGGTACGGAGCCAATCTACGCCGAATCGGCGTAAAGCCGACCCTTATAGTCGGTTGTACATTCTCGTCGGCCTGCGCCGACGGGATCCCCATTCACGTGATCGGTATTTCGATATGGGTCTTGAAACCGGGACGCTCCCGCATCCGTTCATACCAGGCTTTGAGATTGCTTAATGGCGGCCGCTCGATCGGGAACGCATGCCAACGGTAGACCATGGTTCCGAGCGTGATCTCGGCGAGGGTGAATTCCGAGCCTGCCAGATAGGGCCGGTCGCCGAGTTCCTCTTCGACGATGGTCCACGCGGATAGCGCCTGGAGGCGTGCCGCCTCGATCGCCGCTTGGTTGCGCTGTTCCGGTCGCGCGCGGACGAGCATGCCGAGCAATGACGCCATCGGCGGGCCTGAAGTGGCGAGCTGCCAGTCCATCCAGCGCTCGACATTCGCGCGGGCGGCTGGTGCGGCCGGATAGAGGCGCTCGCCCTGCCGGGTTACCGCCAAATAACGGCAAATCGTGTTCGATTCCCAGAGTATCAGACCTTCATCGCTAATCGTCGGCACCCGGCCGTTAGGGTTCATCGCGAGGTATTCCGGGTCTCGATTGCCGCCGAAAGGTCCTCCGAGATCCACCCGCTCATATTCGATGCCGAGCTCGGCACAGCACCACAACACCTTCTGCACGTTGGATGAAGTGGTTCGTCCCCAGATCTTCAGCATCGCGGCTTCTCCGATTACACTGGGGTATATGGAGCCTCAGTTTCCTTCTCGGCGCAACAGCGGTCTGGGCGAAATCATATATCGTTGCGTAATCGGGAGGCAGCTTCGATAGCTCGCTCCCAGCAAGGAGGTGGCGGATGTACCGGCTCGCTTACTCTTTGGCCACTGTGCTGCTGTTCTTCATCGGGACCGCCGAGGCGGTCACCCAGCAAGGTCAGGCAGTCAACACGAATTGGCGAACTGCTGACAAGTGCGCCAAGCAGGCCCAGGCTGCTTATCCCGATTACAGCGCAGAATCGAATGCCAAACGGGACGCCCAACTAAAAGCGTGCTTGAACAGCAACAACCTTGCCCCGCGCGGGCCGCTGTCGCAGCCCCCTCGATAAGAACCCTGCGAGGCGCGCGTCAGCCCATTTGACCCTCGCCCCAGCCCTCCGACATCGCTGGCAGCACCAATGCGCGACCCGACGAGCGGGCGGCCTTTTCGGATCGCACTTGGTCGAGAAAGGCAAACTGGGTGTCGATACTGATATCGAGACTTGATGTAATTTCGAGCGCAGGATCATCCAAGACGTGCGTCCGTCGACGTCGGCGCCACGCCATGACAGCCTGGTCGCGCAGCCGCAGCAGCTCCGCTATTTGAGGACGAAAGAGCCGAAATACCGCGCCGAGCCATTGGTTGAGCGTCTCCGACGGGCCGACCTCGGTGACCGCAAAGCGGTCGAGCATGCGGATGACATCACCGGCCGGATACCAGGTTTCGCCGGTGACCCAGCGATTGGTCGTGAACAACCGAACCGGCCTGCCCTGGCAGTCGACGACAATCGCTACAAGGTGGCTCACCTCCTCCCTGATCCCGCGCCGGAGGGGCGGTGCCTGCGGTGGCGGAGGGGGGGCTTCGGCGACGGCGATTTCGGGGAGGAGCAGCGGCGCGACACCGACGGGCATACCCTCGGCACGTAGGAAGGTATGGAAATGACCGTGCTCCCGACCGGCACGTCGCCGCACGGGGTGCGTATGGTAGAAATATTGAGCATGACTGTTCGGATCGTAGACATCCTCGTCGGGGTAGTGGCGCCAATCCGAAATCGTCCCATGCCCACTCATGACTTCGCTGACGATATTGAGGTTGCGCCGCGCGAGTTCACGCCCGATCTCGCCGATGAGCGCGGCCGCTGCGGTCATCCGATCGATTTCACCCCAGCTTACTCGGAGGCTTTCTTGTAGGTTCCCGTGCGCCACGCAACAAGCCCCTGCGAACGAAAGGTGATCATCATCATAGCTAACGCCGTTGCGTCGACAAAGCGGGATTACGCACCGTCCAAACGACAATGTCCGCCATCACCGCTCCGAGCGCTTCGTCGAAGGCGAGGACAACCCGCCCGATATCGTTCGCAGCAGCCCGTTCGCGCCGCTCGAACGAGGCATGCGCCACGATATCGCGACCTGACGGATTGACGAGCCGAGCAATCATCGCCACCCACACTTCGGGCGCCCCGTTCGGCGAATCGTACAGCGCCTCGAAATGCCGGATTTCGGTCTTCAAGATGAAGTCGGCGCGCAACCCAATCGACTCTCGATCGATTGCCGCGATCGCCCCGCTGTTCTCGAACGATTCCAACAACGCCGTCTGGACCAGCAATGGGACCCGCTCGGTCCACTCCGAATCGGCGAAGTAGTCGATCGAGACGGCCGATCGGCTCAGCGCGATTCGCGGAGTATCGAGCCCGGCCGGCGCGAGCGGGACGTCGACGAGGATTTGCGTCGACAGATTGGGCAGGTTAGCCGAGTAGGTGCTCTTCGGTGTGACGCGATAGAGATGGGGTGATGGTGGGAGCCCGAGCAGGCTGGCACAACCGGCCAGCAAGAGCACCAGCGCGAACCCCGGCCATCGACGCGAGATCCGCGCCGTAGGCGTGGTCATTGCGGTCGGTATCCCTCGCGTCGATCGCCGAACAGCAGCTTTGGCGGGTTGCGCTCGAGCTCGGAGGCAAAGCGCATCATGCTCGCGACAAACCGCTGCAGATCGGTAACGAGATCGCCGACCTGGTTCAAGGTGCTGTGGGTAAAATCTCGGATCCCGGGGCGGTTTTCCTGGATCATCACCTGAAGCTGCCGGCTGGCGTCGGTGAGGTTCTTGGCCAAGCGGTCGGCGTCGCCGAGCGTCTGCGACAGCTGGTCCTTCAGCCCGCCCTTTTCCACGTAGCTCTGATCAATGTCGCGGAACAGTGATCTCGCCTGGACGACGGCCTGATTGGCATTGTCCATCACCTCGCTCAAATGCCGGCTGGGCTCTACCAGAGCCTCCGTTATCGATCGAAGATTTTGCAGGGTGTCGGAGACAGCTCGGCGGTTGTTCTCGTCGAGCAGGTCATTCAAGCGGTGCGCCGCCGCTTTGAGATCGGCCACCAGCTCCGGCAGGCTGGCCTTCACTTCCTCCAGTTCCGATCGGCCCGCTGTGATCACCGCGTATTTGTGTCCGGGGCGCGGTACGAGCTCACTTGCCTCCCGAGTTCCGCCACGGATTTGAACCGTAGCAATTCCGTTCAGAATGTTCGCTTCAAGAAATGCCTGAGCGTCGGACTTGATGTTGACAATGCTTGTATCGATCTCGACCGTGACCTGTATTTGTTCGAGATTGCTCGGATCGACGCGAATATCGATGACCCTGCCCACCGGGATGCCATTGTATTGGACCTGAGAACCTTTGTTCAACCCGGCTACTGACCCCCGGAAGTATATGTAGTACCTTTTGGTTTCCTGTGCGAATTCGGCGCGGCCTAACCACAGAACGGCGACAAAACCGAGAAAGATCACCGCCAGAACAAAGGCCCCGACGGCGACATAATGGGCCCGCGTCTCCATCTATTCTCTCTTTGTGCAAACCAGCTCAGACACCCGAGACGACCGCCGTCCCGGATTCTGCCAAATGCTCGGCTTCGGAGCGCAAAGCAGCGCGCCCGCGCGGGCCGTGGAAATAGGATTGGATCCACGGATGATCGTCCTGCAGCATCTCTTCCAAAGAACCCACGCGGATTTTCTTATCGACCAAAATCGCAACGCGATCGCAGATCGCAAACAGCGTGTCGAGGTCATGGGTTACCATGAACACGGTCAAGCCCAAACTGCTCCTCAGGTCGCGAATCAAGACGTCGAATTCGCCGGCGGCGATGGGATCGAGCCCGGCCGTGGGCTCGTCAAGAAAGACGATTTCAGGGTCGAGGGCGAGCGCCCGCGCAAGACCGGACCGCTTGCGCATCCCACCGGACAGCTGGGACGGATATTTTTCCCCGGTCCCCTCGGGGAGCCCGACGATGCCGATCTTGAAAGCCGCGATCTCGTCCATCAGACGCAGCGGCATGGCGTAGTATTCCTTCAGCGGCACTTCGATGTTCTCCGCCACCGTCAGGGAGCTGAAGAGCGCGCCATTCTGAAACAGCACTCCCCACCGCTGCTCGATCTCCCGTCGCTCCATATCACCATTCGCCAATATCTCCTTCCCGAGAATTTCGATGCGGCCCGCGATGGGCCGGTTGAGCCCGATGATGGTGCGCAGCAACACAGATTTGCCCGCTCCGGACGCACCAACGACACCGAGAACTTCGCCGCGGAAGACTTCAAGATCGAGACCATCGTGGATTGTGTCAGCACCGAACCGGGTGACAAGGCCGCGCACTCGGATGATCGGCTCGCCCGAATAATCCGGCATGCTCAAATCTGTAAGGCGGAAAAGAAAATCGAGAAGCCAGCGTCGGTGATGATCACCAAAAAAATCGCTTCGACAACCGATAAAGTGGTCAGCCGCCCCACGCTTTCGGCGCTGCCCGCCACCTGAAAGCCTTCATAGCAGCCGATCAGCGCGATAATTATGGCAAAGAACGGCGATTTGATCATACCGATCCAGAACGACCACGGCGCAACCGTGGCCAGCTGATTGAGGAACTCCGGAATGCCGATGCCGAGTTCGGCCCACGCCATCAGGCCGCCGCCGAAGATCCCCATGAAATTGGCGCACAGGGTCAGCATCGGCAAGGTCACCAGCAGCGCGAACAGCCGGGGCAGAACCAGAACCTCGACCGGATCGAGGCCGATGGTGAGCATCGCGTCGATTTCTTCGTTAACCCGCATCGTTCCGATCTGCGCGGTAAAGGCGCTGCCCGATCGGCCGGCGAGGATAATGGCGGTCAGCAGAACCCCCAACTCGCGAAAGATGCTGGCTCCGGTCAATGGCACCGTATAATTCTCAAGCCCGTAAGGGCGCAGATAGTCGGCACCCTGAAAAGCGATGACGACCCCGATCAGGAAGGTGAGCAGGCCGACGATCGGCATCGCATTGACCCCGGTCTGCTCCATCTGGGCAACAACCGCCGTCATCCTCAGCCGCCGCGGATGAAGGATCAGCCCCAACGCGGTCGCGGAGGCGATGCCGAAGAAGCCGAGGATGCTATAGGCGCGGGCGATCAGCCCGAGCGAGATTTCCCCGATTCGCCCGATGAAACCAGCGATCGTATGGTGCGCCGGCCGCGGGTGGCGGGCCGGGGTGATTTTCCCTGCCGCGCGCAACTGTTCGATCAGCGGCTCAAAGTTTGGCCGCAGGTTGCGCATCTCAACGACGTTGCCGCGCTCTGTCAGATCATGCTCGGTCCGCAGCAGCAGCCATGCGCCGGCGGTGTCGAGCCGGTCGATCCCGGTCAGGTCGAGCGTCACCCGAGTGCCCGTCGGCATCCTCAAGGCGCGCAGCTTCTGGTCGATATCGGCGGCGGTCGTCACCAGCCATTCGCCGGCAGCCGACAGGACGAGCGAACCGGGCGCTTGCGAGGCGACGAGGGTTGCGGCGACGGGCGCCATGACGATCCAGCAAATACCTGCTTCAGCAGCCGTCGCAGGAGGGCTTCCCAACTACGCGAAAAGCGGCTATCTCGCAACAGGGCGCATTTGGTTGCCGAAGACAGTCAAGGGATGGCGGTGATGGACCTCAAGCAGCACATCCGCTCGATCCCCGATTTCCCGAAGCCCGGCATTCTGTTCTACGATATCTCGACCTTGCTTGCCCATCCGCGCGCTTGGCGGGCGACTGTCGAGCGCCTCGCCGGGGCGATTCAACTCCACCAGCCAGATCTTCTGGTCGGCATCGAATCTCGTGGGTTTCTGATTGCGGCCCCGCTCGCCTTCGAACTCGAGCGCGGTTTTGCGATGGTCCGCAAAAAGGGCAAGCTGCCCGGCCGAACCGTGCGCTACACCTATGATCTCGAATACGGAACCGACACCATAGAGATCCAGGAGGACGCCGTCGTCCCCGGGCAGCGCGTCGTGGTGCTCGATGATCTCGTGGCTACCGGCGGGACGATGCAGGCCGCCATCGACCTCGTTCGCCGGCGCGGCGGCCACGTGGTCGCCGCTGGCTGCATAATCGAGCTCAATTTCCTGCGGGGCCGCGACCGGATCGACGTTCCGTTCACCTCGATGGTCGCTTATGACGCCTGATCGGCGGTGACCGTAGTTGGCGGTCCGAGGCTGCGGCCGATAACCGCATAAAGCGGGTCCCCGCCACTCGGCGGGGTCCGATCGAGGCAGCGCAGGTCGCCCCAATTGCCGGCCTCGGCGAAATAGTGGGCGATCAGACACAGGTGTCCGGCATCATCCAGAAGATGCCAGCAGGCGATGGCGCGGGTCGGCAAGCAGCAGTTCGAGAAGGTCACGACAAGCGGCGCTCCCGGCTTGAGGACGCGTCCCACTTCGCGGATCACCTCGCAGGGCCTCGTCAAATGCTGGATGGATACACAGATCGCCGCGCCGTCGAACTCCGCGGCGGCGAACGGAAGGCACGCATTGCTGTTCAAATCCTGGACGCGCCACTCGTCCAGAAACGGGTTTTCGGCAAGCTCGCAAGCGTTGGTGCCAACCCCGACAACGCGAGAATAGGGGATTTCCGGCGGCAAGTGACTGACCAAACCGGACGAGAGATCGAGGATGGCTCCACCCGCGGGTAATATCTCGCGGTAGATATTGGTTACCGCGGCGATCGACGCGGCGTCGATATGCCGAGCGTGCGCTGCCTCGGGACCGGCCGAAGCATCAAGCCACTCAACTTCAGGCAATGATGCGAGCCTCGGAACGAGCGGCATATCCCCCTCTCCAGCCAACCTTTCCTGAGATAGGGAGTGCCGTGCCGCCAATCCATAGCCTACCGCGCGTGCATTTTCAGATCGCGCTTCGCCGTTCTACATTTTCGTCACACCGCCACCTCGACTAATCTGCCAGGGTCTCCTCCGACGGCGTCAGCGGCAGATCGAGATCGCGGGCTACGGCAGGATGCGTCACTCGCCCGTGGCAGACGTTGAGGCCCTCCCGCAGACGCGGGTCTTCCACCATCGCGCGGCGCCACCCGCGGTCGGCGATCGCCAAAACAAAAGGCATGGTCGCGTTGTTGAGCGCCACGGTCGAGGTCCGGGCAACCGCTCCCGGCATGTTGGTCACACAGTAATGGACTACGCCCTCGGCGAGATAGGTGGGCTCGGCATGGGTCGTCGGCCGGCTGGTTTCGAAGCAGCCGCCTTGATCGATGGAGACGTCGACGACGACCGCCCCCAGCTTCATCGCCCGGACGAGGTCACGGCTCACCAGCTTGGGTGCCGTCGCGCCCGGGATCAGCACGGCACCGATCACCAGATCGGCAGCGGTGACTTCGCGCTCGATGTTCTCCATCGTCGAGAACAGCGTGTGCAGCTGGGCCCCGAACTGAAGGTCGAGCTGGTAGAGTCGCGGCAACGACTTGTCGATGACGGTGACGTAAGCCTCCATCCCCATCGCCATGCGCGCCGCATTGGTGCCGGCGACGCCGCCGCCGAGGATGACGACTTTGGCTGCCGGAACGCCTGGTACGCCGCCGAGCAGCACGCCGATGCCGCCCTGTTCCTTCTCGAGACAATGTGCTCCGACCTGGACGGCCATCCGCCCGGCGACCTCGCTCATCGGAGCGAGGAGCGGCAGCCCGCCGTGCCGGTCGGTGACGGTCTCGTACGCGACAGCAACGATACCCGAGGCGATCAGCTGCTGTGTCAGCTCCCTGTCTGCGGCGAGATGCAAATAGGTGAAGAGAACCTGGCCCTCGCGCAGCAGCGCCACCTCCTGCGGCTGGGGTTCTTTGACTTTTATCAACAGTTCCGCGGCCGCAAACACCTCGGCGGGGCGCGCAAGGACGGTTGCCCCCGCCGCTTCGTAGGCCGGGTCGTCGAACCCAATCCCCGCACCTGCTCCTTTCTCGACAACGACCGCGTGCCCGTGGTGCACCAGTTCACGCACGGCCCCGGGGACGAGGCCGACGCGGTATTCGTGGGATTTCACTTCTTTCGGGACGCCGATCCGCATCGCAGGGCTCCGCTCACCCGGGCTGGCGGGAGAGCCGTTCTACCACCTCGTCGGCAAGCGGCAAGGCCGCGGTCAGCCCCGGCGATTCGATCCCATATAGGTTAACCAGACCCGGAATCCCGTGTATCTCGGGACCTTGCACGATAAAATCGGCTGGCGGCTCCGACGGCCCGCTGATCTTCGGCCGCACCCCGGCATAACCGGGCTGGAGCGCGCCGTCTCGCAGTCCGGGCCAATAGGCGCGGATCGCGGCATAGAACGCCTCGCCGCGCGCCGGATCGACGGCATAATCGACTTTGCTGATCCACTCTACATCCGGCCCGAACCGCGCCTGACCCGCAAGATCGAGGGTGATATGGACGCCGAGCCCGCCGGGTGGCGGGACGGGGTAGACGAGCCGGCGAAACGGGGCGCGTCCGCTGAGGCTAAAATAGACGCCCCGGCAAAAGAAGGCGGGTGGGATCGTCTCCCGCGGGATTCCCCGGATGGCGTGGGCGAGAGCGGGCGCGTAGAGCCCGGCTGCGTTGACCAGAACGCGGCAGCGAATGTGGCTCGGCTCCTCGCCGCCGATGCTCAGATCGAAACCATCGTGACGTACTCGGCCGCACCGCACCGGCGCGCGCAATACAACCATGGCACCGGCCGCCTCGGCCTCGCCCTCGAAGGCGAGCATCAACGCGTGGCTGTCGATGATGCCGGTCGAAGGCGACAGCACGGCGGCAACGCAGCGTAGCGCCGGCTCGAGCCCTTGCGCCTGGGTCGCGGTCAGCCACTGCAAATCGTCGACGCCGTTGGCGCGGGCCGCCTCGGCGATGCGCTCGACACCGGCGATCTCACTCTCTTCGGCAGCGACGATAAGCTTGCCGATCTGGGCGTGGGGGACCCCGTGCTCGTTGCAATATGAGTAGAGGCGCTGCCGCCCAGCGACGCAGCAGCGAGCCTTCAGGCTGCCGGCCGGATAATAAAGCCCGCCATGGATGACCTCGCTGTTGCGTGAGGAGGTCTCGAACCCGATCGTATAGGCACGCTCGAGAACGAGAACGTCATGCCCGGCGAGTGCCAGCGCCCGCGCCGTCGCGAGGCCGACTACTCCGGCGCCGACCACGACGCACTCGACCTCGTCCACTCCATCCCTCCTCGATCATCGCCGAATGGGCGAAGGCGCCACCGAGATAGCAGCTGTTACGGCGACCACCCTACTACGGCGGTTGGCATCTCATATCGGGTTGATAACGAGCGCAGGTTGCGCTCGCGCCGTCACGCCGAGCGTCCACGCCTCCTCGATCTCGATACGATTGCGCTGTTCGCGCGTCAGGGCCGGATCGCCGACGAGCAGCGCGGCAAGCTCGCCGGCATTGTCGCGTTCGGCAAAATAGCGGGCGACGGTGCGCACCTGAGCCGCGTCTTTGGGCTCACCCGCCAGGGGCGACACCGACCACAACGAGGGATAGACCTCGGCCATCAGCAACGCGCCGCTCGGCTGCGCGGCAAGTCCCGTCTCGAACGGCCAAACCCGCGCCTTATCGCGCCAGCGCGGGTCGTCGCGCAAGGCCCGTACCACCGGGAGGCCGGTTAGAACCTGGCCGCCAACGGAGCCCGCGCCCAGCAGCTTCCAGCACGGCTGGGCTCCTCGCATGTATTCATCGATCAGCCTGCGCTCGGCCAATCCATCCTGCTCATGACGGCGATGGTGCTTGGGTCCGAGGCAGTGCCGCGGGGCGGCCGCCGGACATCCCCAGAATGGAAATTGACTGCCCGATATGCGCTCGTTCAGCGCGGCCGCGACATCAAAGCGGTTGTTGAAGTTATGTTCGTCGTCGCTGACGAGCCGTGTGATCTCGTCCCAGACCGCCCGCCAAGGCGGACCAGAAAGGCCGAGTCGCGCGGCAAAGCCGGCGGGATAACCGAACGGGAAATCGAAACCCATGAGAACCCTGGCATTGCGCGACATCGCCGTCGACAGCCATTCTGCCAAGAGGGTCTTGGCTCCATGCCGGGTGGCTGGGTTGACGAGTCTTTCGCCCGCGGCATCGATCCAGCAGATCCAGATACTATCGCGACCGGTCCGCGGCACGCTCGCCGCACTCCAATCGACCATCGCAAATGTGTCGAACATCAGCGCTGGTGCGGCCTGGCCGGGTCGCTGTCGCAGACCTCGCGGATGCGATCATGGAATGCGCCCAGCACCTCTGGATGGTCGCGCAAATAGAGCGCCTTGACAAATTCGATCTCGGGAAAGAGACCGGCGGCAGCGTCGGCCTGCCCGTAGATTTGTTTGAGCAGGACGCCGGTGAGCAGGAAATAGGGAAAGACGATGATCCGGCGGAAACCGAGCCGGGCGGAGTGCCCCAACACCGCTTCGACGCGCGGTTGAGCGACGCCGGTGAAGGCGACTTCAGCCCAGCCGAAACCCATTTCGTCGCGCAGCCTGTGCGTGAGCTTGGAGATGTTGGAGTTGGCATCCGGGTCGCTGGCGCCGCGCCCGACGACAACGAGCAAGGACTGGGCGCGTGGGATCGCCGGGTCTTGTGCCGCCGCAGCGATCCGGTCAGCTGCCGCGCACGGTAGCTTTGGGCCGATCGAAAGATCGCCTCCCAGGCGGATGTCGACCTCCGGATTGTCGGCCATGAAGGTGTTTATTTCGCGCGGCAGGTCCCGCTTGACGTGGCTCGCGGCAAGCAGCATGCCGGGGATCGCAAAAATCCGCCGCGCCCCCCGTTCCGCCAAAGCGGCAAGCCCGTCGCGGATCGTCGGCCGGGCGAATTCGAGGTACCCGATGGCAACATCGAACTGCGGCAGGCTCGGGCGCAGCGCTGCGGCGATCAGCTCGAACTCGGCGATCGCTTGGCAATCCCGGCTGCCATGCCCGCAGAGCAGCACCGCCGCCTCGCTCAATCGCTGCCCCTTCCCGACCGACAACGGGGATTGACCGCGCGATGGTGCCGATCGCCGTCGATCCGTTGCTGCTGCTGGTCGCAGGCCTCGTCATCGATGCGCTGTTCGGCGACATGCCGATGATTTTCCGCCACATCGACCATCCGGTCGTCGTCGCGGGTCGCGCGATCGCGTTTTTCGACCGCAAGCTCAATCGCCAAAACCGCAGCGAAACCTCGCGCCGCGATCGCGGGATCGTCACCGTGATCCTGCTGGTCGCCGCCGCCGCGACGCTCGGGCTCGCGATCCAACGGCTCTGCCGCGGTCATCTGCTGGGGGCCGTCTTCGAAGCCCTGTTGATTGCCGTGCTCGTCGCCCAACGCAGCCTCTATGACCATGTCGCCGCTGTCGCCGAGGCGCTCGATGCCGGTGGTCTGGCGGCCGGTCGCGCGGCGGTACGTCACATTGTCGGCCGCGACCCGATGAGCCTCGACACGCACGGCGTGGCGCGGGCGGCGATCGAGAGCCTGGCGGAGAATTTCAGCGACGGCGTCGTGGCACCGGTGTTCTGGTATCTGCTGCTCGGTCTGCCCGGCCTCTTCGCCTACAAGATGGCGAACACGTTCGACAGCATGATCGGCCATCGCACCCCGCACTATCGCAGCTTCGGCTGGGCGGCGGCGCGCTTCGACGATTTCCTCAATCTGGTGCCGGCGCCGATTAGCGGGCTGCTGCTCGCCGCGGGTGCGGTCCTCGCCAGTCGGTGCCGCCCGGATCGGGCGCTGGTGATCATGATCCGCGACGGCCGCAAGCATCATTCGCCGAACGCCGGTTGGCCGGAAAGTGCGATCGCGGGGGCGCTCGGCCTGGCGCTGGCCGGACCGCGCCGCTACCCCGAGGGTCTCGTCGACGATCCCTGGCTCGGCGACGGCAGCGCTCGGGCGGCCACGTCCGACATCGTGCGCGCGCTGCACCTTTACCGGCTCGCTTGTCTGATCGAAGGCGGCTTGCTGGTGGCCGCCTGGATTGCCCTGCATCTCACACCGATTATTTGACGCTGGCAGGCTAGGCAATCGGCTCCTTCAACACCAGCGGCAGGCCGGCGGCGACGAATACGACGCGATCGGCGAGAGCCGCAACCTGTTGATTGAGGCGGCCGGCGGCATCGCGAAATTGCCGTCCGAGTGGTGTCTCCGGGACAAGGCCCAGCCCGACCTCGTTGGCGACGAGCACGACCGGCCCGGCCGCCAGCCGTAGCGCACCGCACAGCATGTCGGCCTCCTCGTCGATCGGCTTGGGAGCGAGGAGCAGGTTCGAGAGCCACAGCGTCAGGCAATCGATAAGGAGGGGACGCTCGGGTGTCGTCTCGGTGGCAATTACCGGAGAGAGCGCCAGCGGCTCCTCGACCGTACGCCAGAATGGGCCGCGCCGCGCCCGGTGGGCGGCGATGCGCTCGGCCATCTCGGCATCTCCGGCCTCCGCCGTCGCGCAATAGGTGCCGCCCGAGGCGGCAGCATTTTCGACCATCCGCTCGGCATACCGGCTCTTACCAGATCGCGCCCCGCCCAACACGAGCGTGACTGGGGGAAGGCCAGAAACGTCTTTTGACACGGGAATCACGTTAGCACAGCCGAACTGACACCGTCATTTGTCGTTGGTAGCATGGCCCGCGGGGTAAGGCTCGACCCGCGAAGAGAGGAGGATCGTATGAAAATCGAGGGTGGTTGCCTTTGCGGGAACGTGCGCTATTCGGCGGATGCCGAGCCGGCCTTCGTCGGCGTTTGCCATTGCAAGAACTGCCAGAAGGCGTCCGGCACGGCATTCCGAGTCGTGCTGGCGGTCCCGAAGCCGGCGCTCTCAGTGCAGGGCACGCTCAAGACGTTCAACGATCGCGGCGACACCGGTAAGACATTGTACCGGCGTTTCTGCCCGGAATGCGGATCCGCTATCATTACCGAGGCCGAGGTCATGCCGGACCTCACCATAATCATGGCCGGGACGCTCGACGACGCAAGCTGGGTAAAGCCGGGAATGGAGATCTACTGCGATAGCGCGCAGCCTTGGGTTAGTCTCGAAGGCGAACGCCAGCGCTTCCCGAAAATGCCCGGGTGAGTTCCTCACCCAGGCTGTAGGACATCGCGCGCGGTCTGGTTGAAGAGGACCCGTCGCTCGTCGTCGGTCGGCGGGGCCGAGCGGCGCAGGTCCTTGCCGAGATCGACCCCCCGCTGCACCGCGGGGCGCTCTTTGATCGTCTCGCGCCAGCGCGCGACGTTGGGGAAATCGTCGAGCGGTTGGCCGAGCGGACGGGCGATCAGCACCCAGGGCCAGGAAGCCATATCGGCGATCGAGTAATCATCGAGAATGAACGCACGACCCTCGAGCCGGCGCTCGAGAACACCGAGGCAGCGGTTGTACTCGTCGGCATAACGATTATGCGAATAGGGGTGCTCGCCCGGCGCATAATTGACGAAATGGCTGAGCTGACCGGCCATCGGGCCGAGATTGCCGACCTGCCAGAAGAGCCACTCGAGGCACTCCTTACGGCCGCGCCGATCCTGCGGCATGAAGCGCCCGGAGAGCTCGGCCAGATGGATCAGGATGGCGCCCGACTCGAACACCGGCACCGGCCCACCGCCAAACTCCTTTGGGGCGTCGTGATCGACGATCGCCGGCATGCGGTTGTTGGGGCTGATCGCCAGGAACTCGGGCTTGAACTGGTCGCCGCGCCCGATATTCACCGGGATCATTCGGTATTCGAGGCCGCACTCCTCGAGCATGATGGCGACCTTCCACCCGTTGGGCGTCGGCCAATAGTAGAAATCGATCATGTGCAGGTCTCCGCGAACTCTCGGCGCAGGCTTGCATGTATGGAAGGCCACCGTTGAGGCAAGAAGCTTTCGACATGATGATAGAGATCCAAGGGCAATGGCCGCAGTCTGAGATCCGGCGCATAATGACGGCTTGACGGGAGAACCATCATGACCCTGACCCAAGATCTCGGCCGTTTCGCCGCGGATGTCTCGTTCGAGCGGCTGCCGCAAGGCGCGGCGGACGTGGCGCGCATCGGCTTTATCGATTGCATCGCGACGATGATCGCGGGTGCCGGTGACCCGGCGCCGCAGTTGCTGCGCAAGGCCCTGCAGCCCTCGGGCGGCGAGGCAACCTTGTACTTCACCGGCGAGAAGTGCCCTGCACCAGAAGCGGCGTGGATCAACGGTACCGCCGGGCATGCGCTCGACTATGACGACGTCGCCTCGCTGCGTGGCCATCCGAGCACCGTGCTGGTTCCCGCGATCCTCGCCGAGGGCGAGACGCTTGGCGCCTCGGGGCGCGACATGCTCGCCGCCTATGTCGCCGGATACGAGACCTGGGCCGAGCTCGCTTGGCGCGACCCTGGTCACCATCACCGCAAAGGCTGGCATCCGACCGGCATCTTCGGCCCGATCGGTGCGGCGGCCGCTTGCGCATCGCTGCGGCGTCTGGATGCCGAATGCGCCGCTCGCGCGCTGGCGCTCGCAGCCTCGCAGAGCAGCGGGATCATGGCCAATTTCGGCACGATGACAAAGCCGTTCCACGCCGGCCGCTCGGCGCATTCGGGGTTGATGTCGGCGCGGCTCGCTGAGCTTGGCTTCACCGCCTCGCTTGACGCCCTCGAACATCCGCAGGGGTTCTTGAGTGCGGTGTCGCCTGAGGGCGAGGTCGATCGTGAGAGCCCGGCGGACGGGCTCGGCAGCGAGTGGAGGATCCTCAAGTACCGTCTCGGCATCAAGAAATACCCGGCCTGCTACTGCACCCACCGCGCACTCGACGCGATGCTCGAGCTGCTTGCCCGCCAGCCGCTGCAGCCCGCCGAGATCGCGCGGATCACGGTCTCGCTGAGCGATACCCATGCGCTGATCCTGCGCAACCACCAGCCGCAGACCGGGCTCGCCGCCAAATTCAGCATCGAATTCGCGATGGCGGCGGCAATGATCGCACGGCGCGCCGGCCTCGCCGAATACACCGACGGCTTTGTCCGCCGCCCCGAGGTTCAGGACCTGATGCGGCGGGTCGGGATCGAGACTAATCGCGACTATGATCCCGAGGTCTCGGGCGCCTCGGTTTTCGACCAGGTACGCGTCGAGCTGGTCGGCGGCCGTATCGTCGAAAGCGCGAAGGTGGCGCGGGCGAAAGGCCATGCCGACCGGCCGCTGAGTGAAGACGAACTCTTCGAGAAGTTCCGCACTTGCCTCGACGCCGGCGGGGCGCGGATTGCGCCCGATGTGCTGTTCGACCGCCTGCGGCACCTGGAAGAGCTGTCGGCGCGAGACCTGACCGCAGCATGAGAGCAACTGGAGCCGGTTTTCTCCTGGGGATCGGCTTCATTCTAGGCGTAACAGGCTCGGCCTTCGCGCAGGCGACGGATCAGCAGACAACCGTGCTCCATCTCAGCCAGACGGCAGAGCGCAGCGTCTTGCGCGACGTCTTGCGCATCGAGCTCCGCGTCGACGAGACAGGCACCGACCCGCTGGCGATCCAATCGGTCATCAATCGCCGCATGGCGGCGGCTCTCGACCGCGCACATCAAGTGCAAGGCGTGCGGGTCGAAACCGGGGCATACGGTGTCGGTGAGGAACGGCCGCAGAGCGGCCCGTCGCGCTGGCGCGGCACTCAGTCGGTGATTATGACGAGCAAGGCCGCGGACGCAGCGTTGAAGCTCGCCGGCGTGCTGCAATCCGATGGCCTGCTGATGTCCTCGATCGGCTACGAAGTCTCACCCGAGACACTCCGCGGCGCCGAGGAGGACCTGACGGCCGAAGGGCTTGCGGCACTCGACCGGCGGGCCGGGTCGGTCGCCGACCGAATGCACCTCGCACTGCTCCGTTACCGCGATCTGCGCGTCGGCAATGCCGAGACCGGTGGACGCTCGGCGCCGCGTTTTGCCGCCATGGCGGCGATGGCCGCACCGGTGGCCGAGCCCGGCGAGGCGACGATCCGGGTGACGATCGAGGCTGAGCTGCTGCTCGCGGCACCGCGTCCGTAGGCGAAATCCCGGCCGATGCTCCCGGTCCCGCCGCTGCTCGTCATCTCCGATCGCCATCAGGCTCGACGACCGCTCGAGGAGGTCGCCGAGGCCGCTTTCGCCGGCGGGTGCCGGTGGTTGAGCCTGCGCGAGAAGGATCTGCCACCCGAAGAGCGGCGGGCGCTGCTCGGCGCCTTGCTGACACTTGGCCGCCGCTACGGGGCGGTCGTGACCGCGCACGAGGATATCGAGGCGGTCGCGGCAGTGGGCGCGGACGGAGTGCATCTGCCGAGCGGCGGCAGTCCCGTCGCGGCGCGCGCCCGGCTGCCGGGAGCGCTGATCGGCGCCTCGGCGCATTCCGCCGACGAAGCCGCGGCATCGCTGCGGGCCGGGGCGGATTACGTCACCGCGAGCCCGGTCTTCATCACCGCGAGCAAGCCCGGCTACGGCCCGGCGCTCGGCCTCGATGGTCTCGCAGGCATCCTCGCCCAGGCCCCCGGTGACGTCGTTGCGCTCGGCGGGATTACCGCGGAGAACGCCGCGGCGTGCTTCGCAGCCGGCGCGCGCGGGATCGCCGTCATGGGTGAGGTCATGCGCGCGGCCGACCCGCAAGCAACGGTCGAGCACCTCTTGCGCGCGATGTCCGGCCTCCACGGAAGCATCGAGGCGAATATTCGTCGATATAATAAGGTTAAGAGGGACTGAACCGTCCGTTGTCGTCGTTATCACCTCCAAGAGAGGAAGTTGAGGAGGTATAGCGATGAAGAAGATCGTCATCGCGGCGCTCGCGGCCTTTGTGCTCGGGACCGCGGCCTTGTCGACGCCGGCGGAAGCGCGGTGCTGGTGGAACGGCTATGCTTGGAATTGCTGGCGTCCCCACGATTCGTGGCGGTATCACCACCGCCAGCGTGATTGGGGACCGTACAGTCACCGCCCTCATAATTGGGGACCGTACAGTTATGGCTACGGGTGGCGTTACTAGGCCATTCTAAACGCCGGGCTCAGCGCTGGAGCACCGCCGTTCCGGCGCTGGTCCCGGCAATCTTGCCAAAGACCGAGCCCGAAACCAGGCCGGTGCCGCCGGGATAATTGAAATAAAATAGGCCGCCGACGAGCTCGCCCGCGGCATAGAGGCCAGGAATCGGCTGCTGCGCGGTGTCGAGCACGCGCCCGTCGGTGTCGATGCGCAAGCCGCCAAAGGTGAAGGTGACGCCGCAGGTCGTGCAGTAGGCCTCGAAGGGCGGCTTTTCGATCGCCATCGCCCAATTGGTCTTGGGCGGGGTGATGCCGGTCGTGCCGCGGCCGTCCTTGACCGTGGGATTATAGGGCACGTCCCGCTGCACCGCCGCGTTGAACGCGCGCACGGTTTCGAGGAATTGCGGCTTATCGACCGCGGCATATTCGGCCATCTTGTCGGCCAGAGCCTCGATCGTATCGGCGGTGACCTTGGTCACCTGGCGGATGCGGTATTCGTCGCGCTGGAGGTGCACGGTCTGCTGGTCGAAGATCTGCCAGGCGAATTGGTGCGGCTGCTCGAGGATCAGGCGGCCGTATTTGGCATAGGTGTAGTTGCGGAAGTCGGCACCCTCGTCGCAGAAGCGCACCCCGTCGGCGTTGACCATGATGGCGAACGGGTAGCTGTGCTTCTGAAAATTGTCGCCGACCGCGAGGTCGCCGAATTCGGGCGCGTTGTAGTCCCAGCCGACGGCATGGCAACCCGACCAGTTGCCGTAGGGCATGGCACCGATGTCGAGCGCCATCTTGATGCCCGCACCGGTGTTGAAGCGGGTGCCGCGCACCTTGGCCAAGTCCCAGCCGGGGCCGAGGTAGCGGGTGCGCATCTCGGCATTGGCCTCGAAGCCGCCGCAGGCGAGGATCACCGCCTTGGCCGGGATCTCCGTGGTTTTGCCCTCGACCTTGGCGATCACACCGTGCACGCCGTTGTCGTCGGCGATCAGCTTCTCGCCGCGGGCCTCATAAGCGACCTGGATCTGGCGCTCCTCGGCGGCCTTGAAGAGGCCCTCGACCAGCCCCGGCCCGCCGCCCCAGGCCTCGAGTGCCAGCCCGCCCCAGAAGACGAACTTGCCCTCGTGCTTGAAGGCCTGGCGCGAATACATCGGGGCAAAGCGGATGCCCTGGCTGCGCATCCATAAGAGCGTCTCCTGGCTCTTGGTAATCAAGAGCTCGGCCATGTCGGGGTTGCTGCGGTAGTCGGTGAGCCGTCCGAGGTCGTCGTAATATTTGTCGGTCGTGTAGGTGCCGAAATCCGATGTCGCGATCTCGGTCTCGCTGAGCTCACAGAGCTTCACGAGGTCGTCGACGCCGTTATAGACAAAGCGCAAGGCGCCGGCGGTATAGCGGCTGTTGCCGCCGCGCTCGTCGAAGGGAGCCGCTTCGAGCACGAGGACCCGCGCCCCCTGCCCGCGGGCAGCCAGTGCAGCGCACATGCCGGCATTACCGGCACCGACGACGACGACATCGAACTCGCCCGCGATCATCTCGTTCCCTCCGCTTGGGTTCGCCGGCAACGGAGTAGCGCGCCCGGCAGGGAAGGGGCAAGCCTCGCTTGCCGGCGCGTTCTCCCTGCTACGCGGGAATAGCAGGGAGGAATTTGCATTCTTTTCACTCAAGCCATTGATAGAACGAGAAATACCCACGTTTTCGCCGTGTCCCTGAGGGAAGCAGCAGGGAGGCGCGACGAGCGCGGACCGGAGCCTCGATGAGCGTGCGCCACGCGCCTGTTCGCTTTGGGTAAAGGCGACAGCCGCGGACACAAAGAGGGCGAGGATGAAGATCAACTCGATCATGACGATCGGATAACATACGATTATGGCAATTTTCGGGATGGCAACACCGGCTAACGCCTTCGGGCGCCGGCGCCGCAACGGGTGCGGTCGCCACGCCCGGGGACGAGCGCGGCTCAGTCCAGGGTGCTCCGGAAAGTTTGGTTAGTGGTCAGTTTTGGATCCTCAAAACATGTACGACGTCCATATGCCGAGGTAATCGATGCCCTTCGCGCCGGCGGACTTGAGAAAGCCCGCCGGCGTGAAATGCACGTAGACGGCATTGACATTGATGTGCGCGGTCGCCTGCCATTCGGCGTGGAGGTTGTATTGCTCGCCGAGAAAGCGCTGGGTGTTTGCGCTACTTGGCACGAGAGGAACACCGGGCGGCTGGTAGAATCCGTCACGCACACTGTACCGCCAGAGAAAATCGACGCCGGCGGTCACGGCAAAATCGCGGCGCGGCTGGATGGTTACCGAGGGAAATACGTCAATCATATTGATTGGCGCGTTGATCTGGGCTTCGGTGAACCAGGCGTATTTCGGGAATAGAGGGTAGAAATCCTTGAGGGCTCCGCCGGGGCCGCCCCCGCTTGCCACATCAGCCTGAAGGCCGAGGCGTGGTTGGCCCCAGAAGCTGCCGATCGTGTACCCAGTATTGGAGGCGATGGTCCAGGCGCGGATATCCCGTGCGCCGAAGCTTCCGAACTGGAATACGCCCTCGGTGTTATAGTCCCATGCGCCGGCTTGGCCCCAAAGCCGTGTCCCTAGGGAATGGACCGTCTGATTGGCGAGACCTGAATCGAAGGCCGCGTTACGGCGATCGAGCCCGAGGTAATAAAGATCGGCCCTGAGACCGGGAACGGGCCGCACGGGCATTACGCTGTAGAGGCCCCAGAAGGCCTGTCCCGGATCGGGGTAATCATCGAAGACGCCCGGTTTGGGAACCACGGGCCGCACAACAAACGCGTCGACTCTGATATCCGGCGATTGATAGAAGGCGCGGCCGCCATCGAAGCTCAAACGGACGTTCGGCCCTTCGCGAACGTCGACCAGCCGGGCCGACCCGAAGAGCATCTCCTGCCGTCCTCCCCGGAAAGTGATGCTCCCGTCCTGGCCGATCGGAGCCTTCAGGTCGGCAAACCCCTGCTGCAGGTCCAACCGATCGACATCAGTGGGCGGGGACGTGCTCGGCGCGGTTGCCAGATGACTGCCGAATTGTATGAATGTCCGGAAAGTATCGCCGATATGGAGATCGCCCTCAAACAGAAGACGATGCAAGTCATAAGTCGTGCTTCCGCGTGGCGTGAGGCCAAAGAAAGGGTTGCTGAAGTGCTCCACCCGCTCCCGGTCCCCGCCGCCGAAGTTGATATAGCTTCCCGGCGCGATATCGAGCGGAATGAATTTCAGCGGCGACCAGAAGTCTTTCGGCCAGTAAGGGCTATTTTGGTCGCTAGGAACGTCATCATAGCGCAGAAAGTGATAAGGCGTCTCAGGGTTCCGCAGCACCTGTGCGCCGAGGTGTCTCGGGGCGGAAAGAAGCGCCGACAACACCATTACGATCGCGACGATGCACGCGGTGCCCGCAGTCCTTGACTGTCTTGCCCCGCTCGTGCCGCTCCCCCGGGATCCTGGCGGTACGATGGCAGCTAGGGCCATGGGAACGCCCCCATTGAAATTTTTGGGAAGGCAACACCCGGCTGGCGCCTTCGGACGCCAGCGCCGCAACGGGTGCGGTCGCCACCCCCGTCATATTATCATCCGCGGGCTCACAGAGTGACGGAGGGGGGAGGATGAAGAAGAGCCTGACGCATATCAGAACCTCGCATGTCGGCCGGCTGCCGCCGCCCAAGGGGTGGGAGGACATGCCGGCGCGGCTCGCCAATGCCGAGCTGACCGACCCCGCCGCCATCGCCGCCGAGGTGACGCCGGCGATTGCGGAAACGGTGAAGAAGCAGGTCGAGGCCGGGATCGACTGCATCGGCGACGGCGAATTCTGGACGGCCCGCAGCCTCGCCCATTACACCGCGCATTTCACCGGCATCGAGGCGCGCCCGGCGGCTCCGGGCGAGCCGCCGACCACCCGCCACTCGACCCGCGAGCGCGACGAATTCGCCGATTTCTATGCCGATTGCGACCGGGCCGGAACCTTGTTCCTGGTCCCCGGCGAGCAGCCGATGCCGCCGGTCACCGTGCGGGTCGTCGCCCGCGGTCCGGTCAGATCGAAGGGGCCCGAAGCGATCAACCGCCAGCTCGACACCTTCAAGGCGGCGATCGCGCACTCGGGTGCCGCGGTCGAGGAGGCGTTCGTCCCGGTCTTGGCACCCGGCTGGCTCGACCACTTCATCTTCAACGAACACTACCAGACCGAAGACGAATTCCTGTTCGCGCTGGCCGACGCGCTGCGCGAGGAATACCGGGCGGTGGTCGCGGCCGGTTTTGTTTTGCAGATCGACGACCCGGGCCTGCCCGACTGGTGGGACATGCTGAAGCCCGAACCCTCGGTCGCGGCCTATCGCCAATTCGCCCGGCGGCGCATCGATGCCGTCAACCATGCGCTCGCCGGCATTCCCGAGGAAAGCGTGCGCTATCATCTGTGCTGGGGCAGCTGGCACGGCCCGCACACCCACGACCTGCCGCTCGAGCACATCATTGATCTCGTCCTCGAGGTGAAGGCGCAGACCTATTCCTTCGAGGCCGCCAATGTGCGGCACGAGCATGAATGGCGGGTGTGGCAGAACGCCAGATTGCCGCCGGGTAAGATGCTGATGCCGGGTGTCGTCAGCCATGCCACCAACCTCGTCGAGCACCCGCAGCTGGTCGCCGACCGCATCCTGCGCTACGCCGCGATCGTCGGCCGCGAGAACGTCATCGCCGGCACCGATTGCGGCCTCGGCGGCCGCGTCCACGCCGACCTCGTCTGGGCCAAACTGCGCACCCTCGCCGAAGGCGCCCGCCTCGCGTCGGAATCCCTCTGGCCTTGAACTCCTTCAACACGGGTCAGGAAACCGAGAGGAGTGTCGGGCCCGTAGCGATCGTTTGTTCGGAACTCTATAATGTGGCTGACGTGATCAGCCCCACAATATGGGATAAGTCTAGTCTGATTAGTGGAGAAACGCATGTCAAAGGGCGAGGTAGTGGTGACCCATGGTGTCAGGGTCGGTCGTGATGCACGGGTGTCTCAAGAGCGCGGGGCCCAGGGGCGGGGAGCGCAACAAGTTCACAACGATCCCAGAATATCGCAAGGCCCCGCCGACCTCCTAGTATCTAGTTGCATAAGTGAGCGTATGACGATCGCGGGTGTTTCGAGAAGACGACCTGCTTGGTCCACTCGAAGGGGTGAGCGTCCTGATTGTAT
>Ga0210408_10001328_pt1 | contig 26296 bp, 24 predicted proteins | sample IncBWH4MmetaG_FD_155471 | JGI IMG/M metagenome (GOLD analysis project Ga0210408, IMG submission 155471) | Forest soil microbial communities from Barre Woods Harvard Forest LTER site, Petersham, Massachusetts, United States - Inc-BW-H-4-M | ecosystem: Environmental > Terrestrial > Soil >...
CTTTTGTCGCCTGCCGCGACTACCCGGCGAAGAACACATGCGTTGGTTTTTTAATTTTGCCTCGGTTGGGCGCGAGGCTCTACTCGATGACCGCTTCGCGCCAACAGCGGCCGTTCCATATCGCTCATTCTGCGAATGAAAAGCCTCGCCAAGTGACCAAGCTCTGCCAATGCAGCGTGCTACGATCAATCGGTTGTCGAACGACATCGCGCTCCCGAACCGGAGCTGCATCGTATAACGTCGTAGAAAAATCGGTGTCCTCGTAATAGACGCGGACCTGCATGTGATGGCGGCCGTCGCGGATCTCGCCGTCGAGATGGGGTGTGGTCAATTGCGGCCCTCGATCGCCCCTGGAAAGCAACCGTTTTGCGCAAATTTGCTTCGAGGCGCAAGCGGAGCTCTAAGTCACCGCCGGCGCCGATCCGCCCAATGTCACCAGCACGATTTCCGGCGGAACGCCGAGGCGGAACGGCATGATGCTGCAGCCGAGGCCGCCGGAGACGATGACGTCGCAGTTGATCCGCGCATGTCCATAGGCGAGCCGATTGCCGTAACGCGACGGCACCACCGGCGACCACCCGAACAGCCGAATTTGGCCGCCATGGGTATGTCCCGAGAGCTGCAACGTTACCCGCGACGGCACGCGCATTGCGACGTCGGGCTCGTGCGCCAGAAGTATGACCGGCGCGTCGTCGGTGACTTTCGCAAGCGTCGCGCCGAGATCATCGACGCCGATGCGTCGCACGGGGCGGAAGCGCCGCGCCGGAAGATAGGCTAGTTGATCGCCTAAACCTGCCAGCCAGAACGGCCGGCCGGACTTGATGAGCCGAGATGCCTCGTTTTCGTAAACGGGAATGCCGGCCGCTTCCAGTGCGCGGCGGGAAACCGTTGTCCCCTGCCCCTCCCGCTGCACCGTCTTGTCGTCCCAATAGTCGTGGTTGCCGAGGATCGCATGCACGCCGAGCGGGGCTTTCAGACCCGCCAGCGCCGGCGCCCACTCCGCGGCCGCGATGCGGCGCGTAATGTGACGATGCCCGGCCACGTAGTCGCCCAGCATAACAATGACATCGGCCTTGAGCGTATTGGTGTGTTCGACGATCGCCTCGATGTGCTCCAGCGACATCCAGGGATCGCAGGCATGCAGGTCGGCGATGACGGCGATCTTGAGCTGAAAATCCGCAGGCCATCGCGGCGGCTGGATCTCATAGCGCGTCGTACGAAGCCTGAGTTCAGGCTCGACGCCAATCCCGTACGCCGCGGTAGACGCGGTGAAGGCGCCGAACCCGGTAATGAAACGGAAGAACCGACGACGCGAAATCATGAATGGTCAATCGTGATGCACGCAAATGCTGCGCAGGGATTACAGCCTAATTAGGGTACGTTTGTGCAGAAAGCCAGCAGTGCCGACATTAACCATCATCCTCGCCGTTGCCGAACAAGCCGAACTGCGCCGGGTCGCGTGCGGGTTCATTGAGGCCGAGATGGCGAAAGGCGTGCGAGGTCAACAGCCGCCCGCGCGGGGTGCGCTGCAGATAGCCGCACTGGATGAGATACGGCTCGATGATATCCTCGATCGCATCGCGCGGCTCCGACAGCGCCGCCGCCATGGTTTCGACGCCGACCGGGCCGCCGCCGTAGTTCACCGCAATCGTCGAGAGATAGCGCCGGTCCATCGCATCGAGGCCGGCGGCATCGACTTCCAGCGCGCTTAGCGCATGGTCGGCAATCGCACGATCGATCGAGGCGGCATTGGCGGCCGACGCAAAATCCCGCACCCGCCGCAACAACCGTCCGGCGATCCGCGGCGTGCCGCGGGCGCGGCGCGCGATCTCGTTGGCGCCGTCGTCCGTCACGCCGATCTTGAGCACGCGGGCGCCGCGCCCGACGATCTTTTCCAGCTCTTCCTCGGTATAGAAATTCAGCCGAACCGGAATGCCAAAACGGTCGCGCAGTGGATTGGTCAGAAGGCCTGCGCGCGTCGTGGCGCCGACCAGGGTAAATTTTGCCAGCTCGATCTTGACCGAGCGCGCCGCTGGTCCCTCGCCGATGATGAGATCGAGCTGGAAATCCTCCATCGCGGGATAGAGCACTTCTTCCACCGCCGGACTGAGGCGATGGATTTCGTCGATGAACAGGACATCGCGCTCCTCGAGATTGGTGAGGAGAGCCGCGAGATCGCCGGCCTTGGCGATCACCGGCCCCGAAGTGGCGCGAAAGCCGACGCCGAGCTCGCGGGCAACGATCTGCGCCAGCGTGGTCTTGCCAAGGCCGGGGGGCCCTACGAACAGCACATGGTCCAGCGCCTCATTACGTTTGCGCGCGGCTTCGATGAAGATCGAGAGATTGGCGCGCGCCTGCGCCTGCCCGACGAATTCGGACAAGAGCTGCGGACGGAGCGCGGTGTCGCCGGAATCTTCGTTGCGGCGTTCGGGGGTGACGATGCGCGAGGGGGTGTTCATGCGGCGAGGATAGCACGAGGTGATGACTTCTCCCTCTCCCCGCTTGCGGGGAGAGGGTCGGGGTGAGGGGGACTCACCGCAAATTCGGACTCGCGGAAAGCCCCCCTCACCCGGATCGCCAAAGGCGACGTAGCCGAAGCCTCGCTTCGGCGTTCTTCTCCAAAAACGGCCGCTAAAAGCGGCCTACGCTCTCCCCGCAAGCGGGGCGAGGTAAGAAGCGTGCTCATCCGCAAGCTGCTCACTTCGCCAGCTCCTTCAGACCGAGCCGAATGAGTTGCGCGGTCCCGGCATTCTCGCCGGCGCTGCGCGAGGCCGACGCGATGGCGGCAGCCGCCTGCGGTTGGCCGTAGCCGAGATTGACCAGCGCCGAGATCGCGTCGGTCACAGGCCGCGGCGCGCGGCGATCGTCGAGCGCACCGGACAGATGCACCAGCGCCGGATCGATATTGGCAAACGCCGGTACCTTGTCCTTCAACTCTGTGACGATGCGCTCGGCGACTTTCGGGCCGACGCCCGGCGCGCGCGTCACCGCGGCCTTGTCGCGCAACGCGATCGCGTTCGCAAGCTCGGCCGGCGGCAAGGTGCCGAGCACCGCCAGCGCCACCTTGGCGCCGACGCCCTGCACCGTCTGCAACAGGCGAAACCATTCGCGCTCGATGTCGCTCCTGAAGCCGAAGAGTTTTATCTGGTCCTCGCGCACGTAAGTTTCGATCGACAGCACCGCGGCTTCGCCGGGCGATGGCAGCGCCTGCAGCGTACGGCCTGAGCAATGCACCTGATAGCCGACGCCGCCGACGTCGAGGATGACAAAGTCCTCGCCGTAGCTGTCGATCAGGCCTTTCAGCTTGCCGATCATATCCCGACGACCTTCAGCCGCAGCGCGGTGCTCTGACGGTGATGCGCGTGGGTGATGGCGATCGCGAGCGCGTCCGCCGCGTCAGGCGATTTCGGCTCGGCCTTCGGCAACAGCACCTTCAACATCATCGAGACTTGGTTCTTGTCGGCGTGGCCGGCGCCGACCACGGTCTTCTTGACCTGGTTGGGCGCATATTCGGAAACCGAGATGCCGAACATCGCCGGCGCCAGCATCGCGACCCCGCGCGCCTGGCCGAGCTTCAGCGTGGCGACGCCGTCCTTGTTAACGAAAGTCTGCTCGACCGCGGCCTCCGCGGGCTTGAAGTCGCCGAACACGGCGGCGAGCCCCTCATGGATCGCGAGCAGACGGCTCGCCAAGGGCAAACCTTCCGCAGGTTCCACCGAGCCGCAGCCGACGAAATGAAGCCGGTTGCCCTCGATCTCGATCACGCCCCAGCCGGTGCGACGCAGGCCGGGGTCGATGCCGATGATTCGGACGGATGAGCGAATCGGTACGAATGACATGCATCATTGATAGCGCCGGAGCATCGAGAACGAAACACAAACACGGCGTCATCCCCGCCAAAGCGGACGGTCTCGTGCCCCGGACGCTGCGCAGCACGAAGTGACGCGCAGCTGAGCCGGGGCCCGACGAGGTCACCCGCACGTGGGTCCCGGATCTGCGGAGCAGCGTAAAGAACGCTGCACCGCGTCCGGGACACGAGACTACCCACCCAGCTTCGCCATCAGCGCGTCGGAAACCTCGAAATTGGCGAACACGTTCTGCACATCGTCATGCTCGTTCAAAAGATCGATCAGCTTCAACAGCTTCTCGCCGGTCTCGTCGTCAACCGCCACCGTGTTATGTGGTTTCCAGCTCAGCGCCGCCTTGCGCGGCTCACCGAACTTCGCCTCCAGCGCTTTCGCCACTTCCCGAAAACTCTCCTGCGAGGCGTAGATTTCATGCCCGCTCTCGCTTGAGATCACGTCGTCCGCGCCGGCCTCGATCGCCGCGTCCAGCATCGCCTCGTCGGAGGCGACGCCCTGATCAAATTCGATGATGCCGGTGCGATCGAACATGAAGGCCACCGACCCGGTTTCGCCGAGATTGCCGCCGGACTTGGTAAAATAGGAGCGGATATCGGATGCCGCGCGGTTGCGGTTGTCGGTCAAAGCCTCGACGATGACCGCGACGCCGCCCGGGCCATAGCCCTCGTAACGGATCTCGTCGTAGTTCTCGCCGTCAGAACCAATGGCCTTCTTGATCGCGCGCTCGATCGAGTCCTTCGACATGTTTTCCTGGCGGGCGGAAATGATTGCGGCGCGCAGCCGCGCATTCATTGCCGGGTCGGGCTGGCCCATTTTGGCGGCGACCGTGATTTCTCGCGCCAGCTTGCCGAACAGTTTCGACTTCTGGGCGTCCTGCCGCCCCTTGCGGTGCATGATGTTCTTGAATTGGGAATGGCCGGCCATGCGAGGTCTCTTGGAGTCGTCCGGGAGTTAGGGGGTGGAAGGCGCGGCCTTATAGGCCCGAGAGCAACCAAAATCAAAGATTTGCCGCCGTTTCGGTCGCGGAAGCGGCGCGGCCTGCCGGATTATGAGGCAATCGTTAACCCTGACTTCACGCCCGGATGAGAGGATGCGGCCCTACTCTTCCGGCTGTCCCAGAGAGATCCATGGCGTTCGGTTTGTTTCGAAAGCGGCTGCCCGAATCGGCTACGGCTGCCATCGAGCCGAAGGCGGCCAAGCCGGCTGCGCCTGGCGACGTTCCCACTGCCGACGAGAGCGATTCGGCAAAGGAAATCCTTGAACTTCTGGAACTCGAACTGGGCGCGATGATCCGCCAGCTCGAGCGCGCGGCCAACTCGGTCGCCGGCGGCGCCGAAGCTGCCGCAGCGACTCTCTCCACCATCCGCCAACGCACCGACGCGCTGACCGGGCGAGCCAGCACCGCCCAGGGTACCGCGACCACCTTCGCGCAGGTGGCGGAAAAATTCACCCAGACGGCGCACGGCATCGGCACGCAAGTGCGCGACGCCGGCAAGCTCGCCGATCAGGCCAGCGCTGCCGCCCAGGAAGCCCGGAACATCGTGGACCGCCTGCGCGTATCCTCGGCCGCGATCGGCAATGTCGTCAATTTGATCGCGCAGATCGCGCGACAAACCACGCTGCTCGCGCTCAATTCCACCATCGAAGCGGCGCGGGCTGGCGAAGCCGGGCGCGGCTTCGCCGTGGTTGCGACCGAAGTGAAGGCGCTCGCGGTGCAAACCCAGAACGCCACGAAGGAGATCACCAAGAATATCCAGGCGCTGCAAAAGGACGCCGCGGGCTCGGCGGACGCGGTACATCGGATTTCGCAGGCGATCGAGGCGATCCGCCCCGTTTTCGAAAATGTCAGCAGCGCGGTGGCGGAGCAGAGCGCAACGACCGGCGAGATGTCGGAGAACGCGGCCTCCGCCTCCTGCTTCATCGTCTCGGTCGGCGACAGCGCCAGCGAAATCGACAGCGCGACCAGGGAGGCTGAGGCGCATGGCGAGAATGTCGCCAGCGCCGGCAAGGCCGTTACCACGTTCGCACAGAAATTGAAGTCGCGCTGCGCGGTGCTGTTGCGTCAGGGCGACCGCGCGGACCTCCGCAAGCGCGAACGGCTGCCGTGCAATCTGAAAATGGAAATCCAGACAACGCGCGGTGTAATCGCGGCTCCGGTATATGAGATTTCCATGGAAGGTATCCTGATCTGTGGACCTGACGCCGAGCGGCTGCCGCCGAACCAAAGCCTCAACGCCACGCTGGAGAGCGTCGGCGCATGCAGGATTCGCGTCAGCGAACATTTAAAGGCCGGCGCGCAAGCACGGTTCGAGGCGACGGATGCCGCGTTGAGCGAAAAGATCGAAGACAAGCTGTGGTCGATCCGCGAGGAGAACACCGAATTCGTCACCCGCGCCATGGAAGCCGGCCTCGCGCTGACGAGAATTTTCGAGGACGCGGTGGGGAGCGGCGCGATCTCCGTCGAGGACATGTTCGACACCAATTACGTCGAGATATCAGGCACCAACCCGCTTCAGCACCGCACCAAAATTCTCGATTGGGCCGACCGCGCGCTGCCGCCGTTCCAGGAAGCCTTCCTCGCCAAGGATCCGAGCATGGTGTTCTGCGTGATGATCGACCGCAACGGCTATCTGCCGGTGCACAACAAGGTCTACTCGCATCCGCAACGCCCGGGCGATGTTGCCTACAACACCGCCAACAGCCGCAACCGCCGCATCTTCAACGATACCGCAGGGCTCGCCGCCGGCCGCAACACGCGCTCCTATTTGATCCAGAGTTACGCCCGCGACATGGGCAACGGCAAAACCGTGATGATGCGCGAGATCGACGTGCCGATCCGCGTCAACGGGCGGCACTGGGGCGGCTTCCGCACCGCATACAAGCTATGAACGCAAAGCCCGCGAACCTGGAGACGGCTGCGGCCGTGCCCTCGGCGAGCGAGCGGCTGGTCGATCAGCTCGCCAACAGAATCGGCGGCCTCGGGGTCGAGCTCGCCGACGTCGCCGGCAATGTGCAGGAAGTGGCCAACCGCGTTTTCACCCAATCGGAGCGGTTCGGACATCTGCAAAAGACCGCCGAGACGATGGTCTCCGCCAACCACGATATCGCCAACGCGTCGCAGGCGGTGCAGACGGCGACCTCCGCCGCCGTCGGCGAAATCACCCAATCGCGCGCCGCGGTCGACACCGCGGTCAAGCATATCGCCGAACTGATCGAAGCAGTCGGCCGTATCGAAACGAGACTGGGCGCCGTCGGCAGCGCGCTGGCGCAGGTTGCAAAAGTGTCCGGGTCGATCGAGGCGATCGCCAAGCAGACCAATTTGCTCGCGCTGAATGCGACCATCGAAGCGGCGCGAGCCGGCGCCGCGGGCAGGGGCTTTGCGGTCGTCGCCAGCGAGGTGAAGAATCTTGCGGAAGCGACCCGGCAAGCAACCCACCAGATCGGCGAGACCGTCCGCGATCTTGACGGCCAGGTCGGCAGCCTGATCGGCGAGAGCAGCGACGCCTCGCGGCGCGCCAAGAGTGCCGGCGAGGGCGCCGAGCAGATTCAGGGCATCATCGTCCGCGTGCAGAAAGGCTTCACCTCGGTCGGCCAGGAGATCGCCGGCGTGGCCAAGGCGGCCACTTCCAACCTCGCGCATTGCGACATGGTGATCGACGAGCTCGGCCATCTCGCCAAGGGCGTCGATCTGTCGTCGAGCGACCTGAAGAACGCCGACGAGAGGGTCGCAAAACTGCTCGACGCCTCCGAGGCGCTGATCGCGCTGATCGCCGACAGCGGGGTGGAGACATCCGATGCGCCGCTGATCCGCACCGTCATCGACACCGCGAAGCGGATTTCGGATGCCTTCGAAGCGGCCATCGCGCGCGGCGAGATCAGCCTCGATCAGTTGATGGACGAGAACTACCGCGAAATTCCAGGCACCAACCCCAAGCAGTACCTCACCGACTATGTCGAGTTCACCGACCGCATCCTGCCGCCGATTCAGGATCCGATCCAGAAGTCCGATCCGCGCACCGTGTTTTGCGTCGCCTGGGCCAAGAGCGGCTATCTGCCGACCCACAATCCGAACTATCGCCTGCCGCAGGGAACCGATCCGGTCTGGAACAACGCCAACTGCCGCAACCGGCGGCTGTTCAACGATCGTGCGGTCAAGAAGGTGGCGGCGAACACAAAACCGTTCCTGCTGCAAACCTACCGGCGCGACATGGGCGGCGGCAATTTCGTGCTGATGAAGGACCTCTCCTCGCCGATCTATATTCGCGGCCGGCATTGGGGCGCGTTCCGCATGGGCTTTCGGCAGTCCTGAGTTGCCGAACCGAAATTGATCAGCAGCCCGCCAAAATCACAACAATATTAACGCCGATCATTGCCGCCAGCCCGGCATGATGGCCCGGCCGTCTGGCCGGGTAGCGCATGCCAGGGTTGACTGAAATATCGTTGCTCGACTTGGATGACGGGCATCATATCAGCCAGCCGAGGACGACGCCATCATTCAGCACGATTGCGTGATAGAAGTCGTCACCTTCTGCGGCCGCGTGGTTCAGCGTTGCGACAAATTTCCTCGCTCCCCAACTGACCGCCATGCGAAATAGTTTGTCGTGACGTCGCCAACGGGTCCGCTGCCCGCGGCCGTTGAATTGGAGGCTCATATGTCAACCACGCTGACAATTAATGGCGAACCAAAATCTGTTGATGCTCCTCCCGACATGCCGCTGCTCTGGGTGCTGCGCGACATTCTTGGGCTGACCGGAACGAAATTCGGCTGCGGCATCGCGCAATGCGGCGCCTGCACGGTGCATATCGACGGCAAGCCGGTGCGATCCTGCGTCCTGCCCGTGAGTGCGGTGCGCGACCGCGCCATCACCACCATCGAAGGCGTAGGCTCTACGCCCGCCGGCGCGAAGGTGCAAAAGGCCTGGCTCGATCTCGAAGTGATCCAGTGCGGCTATTGCCAGTCGGGCCAGATCATGTCAGCGGCGGCGCTGCTTGCGGCGACGCCCAATCCCGATGACTCCGACATTGATGCCGCGATGGCCGGAAATATCTGCCGCTGCGGCACTTACGTGCGAATTCGAGCGGCCATCAAGCAGGCCGCTTCCGGGCGCCAGTCATAGGAGCGTGCGATGACGATCGTAGCAAAAGTCCCCGACGCCGTTTCACGCCGCGCGCTGTTGACAGGAGGCCTGGCGGGCGGCTTCCTGCTCGCATTCCATCTCCCCCTTCGCGCACTGCCGGTGAACGAGCCGGTACAGCCGCCCGACGCGACCGACGGCAAGTTTGCGCCCAACGCCTTCATCCGCATCGATGAGGCCGGCCAGACCACGCTCGTCATGCCGCAGGTCGAGATGGGCCAAGGCGTCTACACCTCCATTGCCATGATTCTGGCGGAAGAGCTCGACGCCGACCTGAAGCAAGTCACGCTGCAGCACGCGCCGCCGAACGACAAGCTCTACGGCAATCCCGTGTTCGGCCTCCAGGTCACCGGCAATTCCAACTCGATCCGGGCATTCTGGAAACCGCTGCGCAGTGCCGGCGCCAATGCCCGCGCCATGCTGGTGCAGGCGGCCGCGCAAGAGTGGCAAGTCGAGCCGGCAAGCTGCACGACGTCGAAAGGCGAGGTGACGCACACCGCAAGCGGCCGCAAACTCTCCTATGGCGCGCTGGCGGTTGCCGCGGCTGGCCAGACGCCGCCAAAGGACGTCGCGCTCAAGGAGGTCAAGGACTTCGTATACATCGGCCAGCCACTGAAGCGGCTCGACACGCCGGACAAGGTCAACGGCAAGGCCGTCTATGGTATCGACGCGATGCTGCCGGACATGAAATTCGCGACGGTAGCGGCGTGCCCGGTGTTCGGCGGCAAGGCCGGCAAGGTCGACGACCGCGCCGCCAAAAAGATTCCGGGCGTGCAGAAGGTCGTCGTGCTGGACGACATGGTCGCCGTGGTCGGCGATCACATGTGGGCGGCCAAGAAAGGCCTCGAGGCGCTCAAGATCGAGTGGGACGAAGGTCCGAACGCCAAGTTGAGCTCGAAGGACATCTGGCAGGATTTGCGCGCGGCTTCTGACAAGGACGGCGCGGTGGCGAAATCCACAGGCGATATCGCCAAGGGGCTTGCGAGCGGCGACAAGTTCGAGGCGTCGTTCGAACTGCCGTTTCTGGCGCATGCGACGATGGAGCCGATCAACGCCACGGTTCATTTCAAGGGCGATTCCTGCGAAATCTGGACCGGCACGCAGATCGTGAGCCGGGTGCAGTCGGAGGCGGCCAAGGCCGCCGGGCTTGCCGTCGACAAGGTGATCGTCAACAACCATCTGCTCGGCGGCGGCTTCGGCCGCAAGCTCGAGCCCGACATGGTGGTTGCGGCCGTTCGGGTGGCAAAGCAGGTCGACGGTCCGGTGAAAGTCGTGTGGACCCGCGAGGAAGACATCCAGCATGATGTCTATCGTCCGGTCTATCGCGACACGATTGTGGCGACACTGGCCGACGGCAAGATCGTCGGCTGGAAATACAAGGTCGCGGGCTCGGCCATCCTGGCGCGCTGGCTGCCGCCGGCATTCCAGAAGGGCATCGACATCGACGCGGTCGATGCCGCCGTCGACATGCCTTACGACATTCCGAACTTCCATGTCGAATATGTGCAGGCCGAACCGCGCGCGGTGCCGACCGGGTTCTGGCGCGGCGTCGGCCCCAACAACAACGTGTTTGCGGTCGAATGTGCGATGGACGAGCTGGCGCGCAAGGCCGGCAAGGATCCGCTCGAATTCCGCCGCTCGATGCTGGGAAAGCAGCCGCGCTTTCTGGCGGTACTCAATATGGCGGCGGAGAAGGCCGGTTGGGGCGAGAAGCTGCCGGCGCGCGTCGGGCGCGGCATATGCGTGCAGCCGTCGTTCGCAAGCTTCATCGCCACGATCGTGGAAGCGGAGGTCGACCTGCAGGGCGAAGTGCTGTTGCGCCGCGTGATTTCGGTGGTCGATACCGGGATCGCCGTCAATCCCGACACGGTCATGGCGCAACTCGAAGGCGGCTTGATTTTCGGCCTGACCGCCGCGCTCTATGGCGAGATCACCATCGACAAGGGACGGGTCCAGCAATCCAACTTCCATGACTACCGGATGCTGCGCATCGACCAGACCCCGAAGATCGAGGTCCATGTCATCAAAAGCGGCGAGCCGCCCGGCGGTATCGGCGAGACCGGCGTCAATGCCGGACCACCGGCGCTGCGCAACGCGATTTATGCCGCAACCGGCGTCGCCTTGCGCCGGCTGCCGATCGATCGCGCCCTGATCGCGGGGAAGAAAGCATGAGTGCGGCAGCGCGTATCCTGCTCAGCGTCGTCGCGATCGTGGCGATTGCGCTGGCTGCGGCCGTCTGGGTCATCCGCGGCCCCGGTCCGCTTGCTTTTGCCGACGGCTCGAAGGTAGCGCTGGCGGATTATAAAGGCACCGATCCCACCGGCGTTCCCGCTTCACTCGCCAAGGCGAGCCTTGTCGAGCGCGGCGAATATCTGGCGAAGGCGGCCGATTGTATGGTTTGCCACACCGCCCAGGGCGGCAAGGAATATGCGGGCGGCCTTGCCATCAGGCTGCCGTTCGGCACGCTTTATACGACCAACATCACGCCGGACAAGGAGACCGGGATCGGCAATTACAGCGATCAGGATTTCCTCAACGCAGTTCACCGCGGCATCCGCCGCGACGGCGCGCGGCTTTATCCGGCGATGCCGTATACGTCCTATACCTACATCAGCGATACCGACGCGCTGGCGATCAAGGCCTATCTGTTCAGCCTGCCGCCGGTGCGCGCTGAAGCTCCCGCGAACACGCTTGGCTTCCCGTTCAACCAGCGCTGGGGAATGATGTTCTGGTCGGCGCTGTTCAATCGGGACGCGCGTTTTACGCCCGATACCTCGAAGAGCCCGGAGTGGAACCGCGGCGCCTATCTCGCCGAAGCGTTGGCCCATTGCGGCGAATGCCATACGCCGCGAAACCTGGCGCTGGCGCTGAACAACCGCCAGAAATTCGCGGGCGCGGTGACGGCCGGCTGGCGCGCCTTCAACATCACGAGCGACAAGGCGACCGGCCTCGGCGGCTGGCGTGACGACGACCTCTTCGCCTATCTCTCGACCGGACATGCGCCCGGCCACGGCACCGCGTCCGGCCCGATGGGCGAAGCGGTCGACCAGAGTTTTGGCCAGCTCGCGAGCGAAGATATCCGCGCCATCGTCGCATTCTTGCGCAGCGTGCCGCCGGTCACCTCGACCGACCTGCCGGCGACGCCGGCGCCGCCGGCACCCAACTCGCACAAGGATGGCGGCACTCAGGATGCGCGCGGCAAGATGGTGTTCGAAGGCGCCTGCGTCAGTTGCCATGGCTGGAGCGGCGAGAGCGCGGTCTCGCCGACGGCGACGCTGACCGGGGCCTGGGCCGTGAACGATCCTGCCGCGACCAATGTGGCGCAGATCGTGATTTCCGGGACCAGGCGGAGCACGCCGGACGGCGCACTCTCGATGCCCGCGTTCGGCAACGCCTATTCCGACGACGAGATCGCCGCGGTCGCCAATTACGTCACGGCGCGGTTCGGCGCCAAGGGATCGAAGCTCTCCGCGCAGGACGTCGCGGAATTGCGCAAGCAGACGTCGCAATAGCCATCAGGCGGCTCAGTCAGCCATACTGGTTGGTCGGGCAAGCCTGTGCTACGAAGAGCGGAGGCGATCTGGTCGCGCAACTCCAAGCGGACGGGCCGCCGACGCGGCGTGAGCATTCCATGAAATACCTGTTCGAATCCGCAAAGCTGCTACTGCTCGACCTGGCGTCGACATTCCTTTTCCTTGTCGTTTATCTCCTGACAAAGAACGTCACCCTTGCGGTCGTTCTCGGCATGGCGCTGGGTGTCAGCCAGATCGGCTGGCAGTTCGCACGCAGGAAGCCGATCGACACCATGCAGTGGATGAGCCTTTTTTTGGTGTTGGGTGCGGGCACAGCCACGCTGATCACCGACGACCCGCGCTTCGTGATGCTCAAACCGACCGTGATCTATACGATCGTTGGCATCGTGATGCTGAAGCCCGGATGGATGAACCGCTATTTGCCGCCCATCGCCATCGAACTCGTGCCGGACATCGCCTTTATCTTCGGCTTCATCTGGGCCGGCCTGATGTTCTTTTCCGCAAGCTTGAACCTGATCGTGGCCCTCAACTTCAGCGTCGTCAGCTGGGCGGCGTTCATGTCGATCTACGGCATTGTCAGCAAGCTTGCCCTGTTCTTGATCGGGTTCGCCACCATGCGCTTCATCGGCGGGCGCCGCCACGCCCAGATGATCGTGGCGACCCAAGGCTGACGCGCCTCTTTCGCGCAAAAATTTCCGATTTGAATTTCAAACAACCAATTGCGATCGTCATTCCGGGGCGATGCAACGCATCGAACTACGATGCGCAATTGCGCATCGGAGAATCTCGAGATTCCGGGTCTGGTCCTTCCGCCTTCGCGCCGGGCGCTTCGGCGGACTCCTACCCGGCGAAGCTCGCTCGCGAGCGTAGACGGGTCGGACCATCCCGGAATGACGTCGTCGAAACGCAAATCCGCATTCTCGCGGCGCGGATCGCGCCCGGGTTATGCAAGAACGTCGTCCCTCTGAAAACAGAGGGCGCAGGGAAAGCCGGGTGCCCGATGCACCCGCAGCCTCGCGTGCAAGGTAAAAAAGCACACGAGCGTAATCACCACAGGTTCACCGGAAACATCCCGGCCTTCCCTGCGCAATGGTTTACGGCTTATGGCGTGCTCTCCCCCGGTGAACGGGCTCTTTTGCCACCGTCGCCCGCGCTTCTTATCGCAGACTTGACTCCAGCGTCACGAAGTCAGGACCACACGATTTCGCCGTCCGCATCTAGCGCCACTCGTCAACGGCACCTCCGCGTCCATCGCATCCCGCCCCACGTTTCGTGACGATCGCGAAGCGCCCCTCTAGAGGAGCGGGACGTCCGAATCAGTGCATCTGATTTGCCCGACGGCACAAGCGCGAGAGCCTGCGACAAAGTAACACGACGGGCAATTTTCGCATGACGGGCATGCGCGATTCGCCCGTCGGGGCAAAATCAGTGGAGTGGGCGAGCCAAGAAATTACGGGCGAAGTGCCGTATTGAGACGGATCATCGCAACGGTAGCCCGCACGACCCAGCCCGTAGCGCGGAGTGGCGGAACTCTAATTTGCGAGCCATGTTAGTAGCCGGATTATTGAAGAGATTCGCAATGCCGACAGGAAGGGTGAAGTGGTTCGACACCACGAAAGGCTATGGCTTCATCGTGCCGGATGACGGCGGCAAGGACATGTTCGTTCACATCACGGCGGTCCAAAAAGCGGGCTATACCAATCTCGTCCCGGGAGTGCGCGTGAGTTATGAGCTGAGACCTGACCGGGAAGGCAACCCAACCGCCAAGAGCCTCAAGATCGGATAACAAGACAAGACCTCGCAGAAATCCTTATTTTACCGGGCTAAGTAGCGGGCGCTCAGAGCGATTCGAACTCGCGACCCCCACCCCGGAGCATGATCCGGAAAAGCATACCCTCGGGCTGCGACCCGATGGGTTGGAATCGGCTTTCCCTCGCGACAACGCAAGCGCTTGCGCGGCGATCATGCTCAAACAAAGAGATGAGATCATGATCAGTAGCCCGTAGGGCGGATTGAGCCGAAGGCGTAATCCGCCAACTCGGTGGCTCCTAATTTGCCTGCGGAACGGCTTGCATGTCTTATAATCCAAGCATGTACGCAAAACGATTCGAATCTTTGCTCGCTGGGGAAGTTCGCAAAACCGATCTCTCGCAGCGCGCGCCTGACGACATGCCGCAGCGCTTCGAGAGCTTGCGCGGCTATGGCTTGCTTCCTGCGGGCCGCACGAAGAACGTGACGCCTCTATCCCTTCCGCAGATGGTTACGGCAATTCTAGCGATTGCAACCGTCAAACCTGGATACGCAGGGCATGCCGGGAAAACCTTGAGCAGCCTTCGCCCCGTCGGAGGTACTGAAGCTTCATTCCAAAAGTGCGCCACTCTTGGTAGCGCAGTAGAATGTCTTCTCCAAAACCCCGCTGCGCTTGATTCAATTCTCGAACTGCGGGTCTCCGATAGCGAAATCTACACCAACGCGCATGGCCGTGGTGCAATCATCTATCGTGCGGGCGATACCATCCTGACCGCCCACTACGTGCATCAGAACGCGCTTTCACTCTTTCAAGCCGGCGCCGAGAAAGAGTTCAACTCTCGCGACCTTATTTCTTCGGTCGTGACCGAGATGGTGTTCTATCCGCCGAATGTCCTTACGATGGGAGTTAGATTGACGTCCCCCAAACTCAAAATCGAGTTGCGCAAGGAGAGCAGGCTCGATTCCGCCCTACACCCTACCCCAGCCAGAACCCCGGCATTGCCGGCTCGAGCCGGCCGCCGATCCGTACCGGCGCGATCTTGAGCGCGAGCCCGGTGGCATCGTCGGTCTCGACCGCGACGCCGCTCAAGGTCGCCACGCCTAGCGCCGCCTCGAAACGCCCGGAGGGAATGCCGGTTATAAAACGACGCATCGGCTCTTCCTTCTGCATGCCGATGATCGAATCATAATCGCCGGTCATGCCGGCATCGGTCATATAGGCGGTGCCACTGGGGAGTATCTGGTGATCGGCGGTCGGCACATGGGTGTGGGTGCCGACGACGAGAGAGGCGCGGCCGTCGCAGAAAAATCCGATGCCTTGTTTTTCGCTCGACGCCTCGCAATGGAAGTCGACCACGATAGCGTCGGCCGCGGCAGGAAGCGGGCAGGCTTCAAGCTCGCGGTTGATGACGGCAAAGGGATCGTCGAACGGCGTCATGAAAACGCGGCCGATCGCGTTGATGACCAGCGCGCGCGCACCGTTCTTGGCCTCGATCAGCGCCGCGCCCCGGCCGGGCGTCCCCAGCGGAAAATTTGCCGGCCGCACCAGTTTTGGCGCGCGCTCGATGAACACCAGCGCCTCGCGCTGGTCCCAAGCGTGATTGCCGAGCGTGATGGCGTCGGCGCCGGCGTCGAGCAGTTCCTGATAGATGGCTTCGGTGATGCCGAATCCGCCGGCCGAATTCTCGCCATTGACGACGACGAGATCGAGCCGGAAGTCGCGGATCATGCCGGGCAGATGTTCGGCGACGGCGGTGCGCCCTGCCCTGCCGACGACGTCGCCCACGAAAAGAATACGCAAGTTCAGCTCCGGAAATCGAACACTTTGGTTTCCGTTAGCACATAATCAAGCCGCTCGTCGTGGGACAAGGCCGGCACCGCCTCGATTTCCTGCGCGGCAAAGGCAAGGCCGATGGCGGTGACGGCTTTCACCTTGCGCAGATGCGTCAGCGTAAAATCGTAATGTCCGGCGCCGTAGCCGATGCGGTGCCCCTGATCGTCGAACGCCGCCAGCGGAACCAGCATGATGTCGGGAACGATTTCGGTGGCGGCCGGCGACGGCTCGAGGATGCCGAGCGGCCCCATCATCAGCCGGTCGTCGGGAGACCAGGCGCGAAACGCCAACGACTTGCCGCGCGCCATCACCGCCGGCAGCGCGAGCCTTGCACCCTTGGCGGCAAGCTTGCGCAACAAGGGCGTTGGATCAATCTCGCTCTTGATCGGCATGTAACCGGACACGATGGCGCCGCGCGCTAATCTGATCGGCAGCCCGCGCGCAGCGATTTTTCGCGCGGCACTTTTGCGCTGCTCGTCGTCGAGCGCATCGCGCATAGCAAGCGCAGCAGTGCGAAGATCGCTCTTTGACGGGCCCGTCGGTGAGACTGACATGCAGCGTTATCTTCCGCTGTCATCACCCGCGAAAGCGGGTGATCCAGTGTTCCGGAGCACTCGTAATAAAACCGCGAAGCCGCGGCGTACTGGATACCCCGCTTTCGCGGGGTATGACGGAGGGGGGAGCTACGCAATAACTCGGCGGCAAATAATAAGTGCGAAGCCGCAGATGCCGTTGAAGCACTCGATCCCGGAGTTCCCTACGAAAGTAGGTGGGCACCATATGCCCGGATCCACGGACCCGGCCAGGGACAGTTCCCTAAAGGATCGATAAGGCCCCGGGGATATATGGCTCCTGACGCGCAACGCAGCTTCGCGACACCAATGTAACCACGATGGAACCAAACCGCCAGCGTTAACGGCCGGTATTGGTTACCCAATCGCCACCCCGCCGCCGACGGTGCGGTTCAGGACCTGCGTGGTCCGCTCGATCCGGTCCGCCGCGGCGTTGAGCGCATTGGCGACCGCGGCCTGCGTCGCCTTGGCGCGATCGAGCGCGGCGACCCGCACGTTGCGCAGCGTCTCGAGCTCTTGCTCAAGCCCGTGGATGCGCTGATTGGCGTCGAGCAATTCGTCGCACACGGTAAGCGCCGCCATCATGGTGAGCCGTGCATCGCCGATCTCGCCGAACTTGCCACGCAGCGTTTCCACCCGCGATTGCAGGCTCTCTGCGAGCCGCAACAGCCGCGCCTCCTGCCCTTCCTCGCAGGCCATCCGATATTGCCGGCCGTTGATGGTGACGTTGATGTGGTTCATGAATCCTCTTCGTCCTCTTCGTCCTCGGCGTCCTCCGCGTTCAGCGATGCCTCCAAGTCCGGATTTACCTCGCCGACATCGAGCACCGCGCGGATGGTGCCGATCGCCGCATCGAGCCGTTCGGCGATCTCGCGATTGGCGCGCTCCAGCCGCCGCGATTTCACCAGCGATCCGTCAAGCTCGTCGGCCAGGCGCGACCGGTCGGCGCCGAGCGCCTGAATCCGGCTCGCCAGCTCGTTCTCGTCACGGTCGGCCTCGCGCCGCCGCTCGACCGCGCTTTCCAGCGCGTCAAGTGCCGCCGTCAGCCGTCGGGTCGCGACATCGACATCGGCGAAAGATGGCTCCGCGTGGCCGGAATTGTTGGCAGAACGATCACTCATGCTAGCCGCAGGCCTTCCCTAAGCCTGCGGCCCCGGCCAAGAATCTGCCGGTTCGGCAAGCGTTTAGAAGACGAAATTTACGTGGCAAGCGAGGCCAGCGCAACGCTGCTGCAAAGCTATGCACCACAAAGCAACTTTTGCTATCCACAGCGCGTTTCGTTGCCTTGGACATCCCTTGGACTTCGGGAACCTAGGTGGTATCCAGCGCCTGACTTCGCTTGACTTTCCTTGGCCGCAAGCCTCCTGCCGCGGTCGTTCGCAGATTCGGCGAACTGCCGCCAACCATCTCATTTCAGACGGATTTTCATCATGACGCAGGTCGATCATACCGGTATGGCCAATGCGATCCGCGGCCTTGCGATGGATGCCGTCGAAAAGGCGAAATCGGGCCATCCGGGCCTGCCGATGGGCGCCGCCGACATCGCCACCGTCCTGTTCACACAGTTTTTGAAGTACGACGCCGGTGAGCCGAAATGGCCGGACCGCGACCGCTTCGTGCTGTCGGCCGGCCACGGCTCGATGCTGCTCTATGCGCTGCTCTATCTCACCGGCAATGCCGACATGACGCTCGACCAGATCAAGCGCTTCCGCCAGGTCGATTCGCTGACCCCGGGCCATCCGGAAAATTTCCGGACCAAAGGGATAGAGACCACGACCGGCCCGCTCGGCCAGGGCATCGCGACCTCGGTCGGGATGGCGCTGGCGGAGAAAATGCTGGCCGCCGAATTCGGCAAGAAGATCGTCAGCCACCACACCTACGTGCTCGTCTCCGACGGCGACCTGATGGAAGGCGTATCGCAGGAAGCGATCGCGCTCGCCGGGCACTGGAAACTCAACAAGCTGATCGTGCTCTATGACGACAACGGCATTTCGATCGACGGCCCGACTTCGCTCGCCGACTCGGTCGATCAGGTGAAGCGGTTCAAATCCGCGGGCTGGGCGGCCGAACTGATCGACGGCCAGGACCAAAAGGCGATCGCGGCCGCGATTACGCGCGCGCAAAAATCCAATAAGCCTTCCATGATCGCCTGCCGGACCACGATCGGCTATGGCGCGCCGACCAAAGCGGGGACCGCGAAGGCGCATGGCGAAGCGCTGGGCGCCGATGAGCTGAAGGGCGCCAAGGAAAAACTCGGAATCTCGCTCGAGCCGTTTTCGGTGCCCGACGATGTCCTGAAGGCCTGGCGCGAAGCGGGCGGGCGGGGCGCCGCCGCGCGCAAGGAATGGGAAGCGCGTTTTGCCGAATTGGGTCCGCGAAAGCGCGCCGAGTTCGAACGCCGGCTGCGCCACGAGCGCCCGGCTTCGCTTGCGAAAGCGTTCCGGGATCACAAGAAGAAGCTCCTGGAAACCCCGCTCAACGTCGCCACCCGCAAATCCTCGGAAGCCGTCATCGAGGCGATCGCGGCAGCGATGCCGATGGAATTTGTCGCCGGCTCCGCCGATCTCACCGGATCCACCAACAACAAGGCCAAATCGGCGACGGATTTTTCCGCCAAGACACCGAAGGGCCGCTTCATTCACTACGGCGTTCGCGAGCATGGCATGGCGGCGGCGATGAACGGCATCTTCCTGCATGGCGGCTTCGCCCCGAACGGCGCGACCTTTCTGGTGTTCACCGACTATGCGCGGCCGGCGATGCGGCTGGCGGCGTTGATGGGCACCGGCGTCGTCTATGTCATGACCCATGATTCGATCGGGCTCGGCGAGGACGGGCCGACCCACCAGCCGGTCGAGCATCTCGCCGCCCTTCGCGCCATCCCCAACATGCGCGTGTTCCGCCCGGCTGACGCGGTCGAAGTGGCGGAGTGCTGGGAACTCGCGCTCAACCGCATCGACGGCCCGACCGTGCTGGCGCTGACCCGCCAGAATGTGCCGCAACTGCGCAACTCCGCGCCTGCCGACAACCCTTGCGCGCGCGGCGGCTATGAGCTGGTCGCGGCCCAAGGCGAGGCCAGGGTGTCGCTGTTTGCGTCCGGCTCCGAGGTCGAGATCGCGGTCGCAGCCCAGAAGCAACTCGCCGAGCGCGGCATCGCGTCGCGGGTGGTCTCGGTGCCCTCGCTCGAATTGCTGCTGGCCCAGCCGGCCGACCGGCAACGGGCCGTCATCGGGAACGCGCCGGTCAAGGTCGCGATCGAGGCGGCGGTGCGCTTCGGCTGGGATGCCGTCATCGGGCATGATGGCGCTTTTATCGGCATGCATGGTTTTGGCGAGAGCGGCCCGGCCAAGGACCTTTTCAAGCATTTTGGAATTACCGCCGAGGCCGTGGTTAACGCAGTTCTGAAACGCGTCGGCTGACGGCCAGCTGTCGCGGTTCACCTCTCCCGGAGGGAGAGGTCGGATTGCATCGCCAGATGCAATCCGGGTGAGGGATTACGCTCTATCGTGAGAACAGCGCCCCCTCACCCGGATTGCTTCGCAATCCGACCTCTCCCCGCTGGGGAGAGGTGGACTGAGGCCGTGGTTAACGCAGTTCTGAAACGCGTCGGCTGACGGTTGAGATCGCCGGAAAAAAGGGCTAGCTAAAGGCTATCTAGTCCGTTCTCGTCCGGCCGAACCGGGCGATCCGCCGTCAGAATCTCCATGGGCAGCGCTTCGCCCGCGGGGATGGCATCAGCTTTTTAGAGGAGAAACCAGCATGGCAGTCCGGATCGCGATCAACGGGTTTGGCCGCATCGGCCGCAACGTGCTGCGGGCGATCGCCGAGTCCGGCCGCAAGGATATCGAGGTGGTCGGCATCAACGATCTCGGCCCGGTCGAGACCAACGCCCATCTGTTGCGGTACGATTCCGTGCATGGCCGCTTTCCCGGCACCGTGACGGTCGAGGGCGATACGATTAGCCTCGGCAATGGCAAGATCAAGGTTTCGGCCGAGCGCGATCCGACAAAACTGCCCTGGAAGGAGCTTGGCGTCGACGTCGCGCTGGAATGCACCGGCATCTTCACCGCCAAGGACAAGGCGTCGGCGCATTTGACCGCCGGCGCCAAGCGCGTGCTGGTCTCGGCGCCCGCCGATAACGCCGACGCCACCATCGTCTATGGCGTCAACCACGATACCCTGACCAAAGATCATCTGGTCGTCTCCAACGGCTCCTGCACGACCAATTGTCTCGCGCCGGTCGCCAAGGTCTTGAACGACACCGTCGGCATCGAGACCGGCTTCATGACCACGATCCACGCCTATACCAGCGACCAGCCGACGCTCGACACGCTGCACAAGGATCTCTATCGCGCCCGCGCGGCGGCGATGTCGATGATCCCGACCTCCACCGGGGCTGCGAAGGCGATCGGCCTCGTGCTGCCGGAACTGAAGGGCAAGCTCGACGGCGTCGCGATCCGCGTGCCGACGCCGAATGTCTCGGTGGTCGATCTCAAGATCGTCGCTTCCCGTAACACCGACGTGAAGGAAATCAACGAGGCGATGAAGCGCGCCTCAGAGCAGCAGCTCAAGGGCATTTTGGGCTACACCACCGCGCCCAACGTCTCGATCGACTTCAACCACGACCCGCATTCGGCGACCTTCCACATGGAACAGACCAAGGTGCAGAACGGCACGCTGGTGCGGGTGATGGCGTGGTATGACAATGAGTGGGGTTTTTCCAACCGCATGGCCGACACTGCCGTGGCGATGGGGAAGAAGCTCTAGAGGCGCACTATGACACTTCCGGCCTGGATCGGAATCCCCGGCGCGATATTGCTGCTGGCATTCATCGCATACGGGTTGCGCCAGGGCATGAAGGTGACGTCAAGGCAGGATGATCCACCCGGGCCGCCGCCCGGGGCATCTCCCTGACGTCAAGTAACGAGTGAGCCGTCCATGAAATCATTCCGTACCCTGGATGACGTCGACGTAAGGGCTAAGCGCGTGCTGCTCCGCGTCGACCTCAACGTGCCCATGGAAAATGGCCGCGTCACCGATGCTACCCGGCTCGAGCGCGTAGCACCCACGATCACCGAAATCTCCGGCAAGGGCGGCAAGGTGATTTTGCTCGCGCATTTCGGCCGGCCCAAGGGACGCGACCCCAAGGAGTCGCTCAAACCGGTTGCGGCTGCGCTTGCAACCGTGATCAACAGGCCGGTCGCATTCGCCGATGATTGCGTCGGCGAGCCCGCGCAAAAAGCCATCGCCATGATGCGCGACGGCGATATCCTCTGCCTGGAAAATACCCGCTTCCACAAGGAGGAAGAAAAGAACGATCCCGCCTTCACGGCCGATCTGGCAAAGCTCGGCGACATCTGGGTCAACGACGCCTTCTCGGCCGCGCACCGCGCGCACGCCTCGACCGAGGGCCTCGGCCACGTGCTGCCGGCCTATGCCGGACGCGCCATGCAGGCCGAACTCGACGCGCTCGGCAAAGCGCTGGAATCCCCGACCAAGCCGGTGATTGCGATCATCGGCGGCGCCAAGGTTTCCACCAAGATCGATCTTCTGGAAAACCTCGTGACCAAGGTCGACGCGCTGGTGATCGGCGGCGGCATGGCCAATACGTTCCTGCACGGGCAAGGGGTCGTGGTCGGCAAGTCGCTGGCGGAGAAGGATCTGGCAGCGACCGCGCTGCACATCATCGACAAGGCCAGAGCCGCCAATTGCGCCATCATCCTGCCGGTTGACGCCGTGGTCGCCTCCCAATTCGCGGCCCACGCGCCGTCCCATGCCTATGGCCTCGGTGCGATTCCCGCCGACGGCATGATTCTCGACGTCGGCCCGCAGTCGATCGAGCGCATCAAGGCCGCGATCGACGATGCCAAAACCCTGGTCTGGAACGGCCCGCTCGGCGCGTTCGAACTGCCGCCGTTCGACCACGGCACCGTGGTGGCGGCGAAGCACGCCGCGGCGCGGACCAAAGCGAAGAAGCTGATCTCGGTCGCCGGCGGCGGCGATACGGTCGCGGCGCTGAACCAGGCCGGCGTCGCCTCCGATTTTACCTATGTTTCGACCGCGGGCGGCGCGTTTCTTGAATGGATGGAAGGCAAACCCCTGCCCGGGGTCGAGGTTTTAAGAATACGATAGTTAGGAATACGGATCACCGGATCGGGCATTTTTGGCTCAAACACGGAGAACAGGACCCATGGCTCGCATCACGTTGCGTCAATTGCTCGACCACGCGGCGGAACACGATTACGGCGTGCCGGCCTTCAACATCAACAACATGGAGCAGGCGCTCGCCATCATGGACGCCGCCTCCACGCTCGACGCCCCCGTCATTATCCAGGCCTCGCGCGGCGCGCGCTCCTACGCCAATGACGTCATGCTCCGCCACATGATGGACGCGGTGACCGAGATCTATCCGCAGATCCCGGTCTGCGTGCATCTCGACCATGGCAACGAGCCCGCCACCTGCATGACCGCGATCCAGGCCGGTTTCACCTCGGTGATGATGGACGGCTCGCTGAAGGCGGACGGCAAATCGCCGGCCGACTGGAACTACAATGTCGGCGTCACCAAGACCGTCACCGACATGGCCCATCTCGGCGGCATCTCGGTCGAGGGCGAACTCGGCGTGCTGGGCTCGCTCGAGACCGGCATGGGTGACAAGGAAGACGGCCACGGCGCCGAAGGAAAACTCTCCCACGACCAGCTCCTGACCAATCCCGACGAGGCCGTCAAGTTCGTCAAGGAGACAAAAGTCGACGCGCTGGCGATCGCGATGGGCACCTCGCACGGCGCCTACAAATTCACCCGCAAGCCGGACGGCGACATCCTCGCCATGAACGTGATCGAGGAAATCCACCGCAAGCTGCCGAACACGCATCTCGTCATGCACGGCTCGTCCTCGGTGCCGCAGGATCTGCAGGACATCATCAACGCCAATGGCGGCAAGATGAAGCCGACCTGGGGCGTGCCGGTTTCCGAGATCCAGCGCGGCATCAAGAACGGCGTCCGCAAGATCAACATCGACACCGACAACCGCATGGCGATGACCGGACAGATCCGCAAAGTGCTGAACGACAATCCGGAGGAATTCGATCCGCGCAAATATTTGAAGCCCGCGATGGAGGCGATGGCCAAGCTCTGCAAACAGCGGCTGCAGGAATTCAACACCGCGGGGCAAGCGAGCAAAATAAGACGCGTTCTGACGACAGCCGAAATGGCCAAGCGCTACGGCAAGGGCGAGCTCGATCCGAAAGTGGCGTGATTAGGCACGCGCTCTATCCTCCGTCATTCCGGGATGCGCCGAAAGGCGCCGGCCCGGAATCCATAACCCCGGACTGTGGTTATGGATTCCGGGCTCGCGCGGAGCCTGTCATCGGGCGCGCATTCGCGCGACCCGTTGGCGCGCCCCGGAATGACAGTGAGTTCCTTGAGTCACCCACCCCATGCGACGAACGTTAAACTCGGCATTTGCCCGATTACGGTCTATTTTGTCGGCAAATAGACCACCGCGCTCGGAGGACGCTCATGAACCTCGCAGATCTCAACAAGGTTGCGCTCGCCATGGTCACGCCGGGCAAGGGTATCCTTGCCGCCGACGAGTCCTCAGGCACCATCAAGAAGCGCTTTGACGCGATCAAGGTCGAATCGACCGAAGCGTCGCGCCGCGACTACCGCGAGATGCTGTTCCGCTCCACTGAGGCGATGAGCAAATACATCTCCGGCGTCATCCTCTATGACGAGACGATCTGGCAAGACGCAAAGGACGGCACGCCGCTCATCAAACTGATCGAAGCGTCGGGCGCGATCCCCGGCATCAAGGTCGATGAGGGGACGCAAGCCTTGCCGAACTGCCCGGGCGAATTGGTCACCGTGGGCCTCGACAAGCTCGCCGAGCGCTTGAAGAAATATTACGAGCGCGGCGCGCGGTTTGCGAAATGGCGCGCGGTGATCGATATCGCCGGCGGCAATATTCCGTCGATGACGGCGATCCACGTCAATGCCCACGCGCTGGCGCGCTATGCGGCGCTGTGCCAGGCCGCGCAGATCGTCCCAATCGTCGAGCCGGAAGTGCTGATGGACGGCGATCACGACATCGACCGCTGCTATGAGGTGACGAGCCGCGCGCTCGACAAGACGTTTCAGGAATTGCGGGTTCAGCGCGTGGCGCTGGAGGGCATGATCCTGAAACCGAATATGGCGATCGCGGGCAGGAAGAGCGGCAAGCAGGCATCGGTCGACGAAGTCGCCGAGAAGACGATACGGCTGTTGAAAGCGTGCGTGCCGGCGGCGGTGCCGGGCATCGCCTTCCTCTCCGGCGGACAATCGGACGAAGAAGCGACCGCGCACCTGAATGCCATGAACCGGACCTCTGGCCTGCCCTGGCGGCTGACCTTCTCCTACGGCCGGGCGTTGCAGGCGGCGCCGCAAAAAGCCTGGTCGGGCAAGCCGGACAATCTCGCCGCGGGCGAGCGCGCATTCACCCACCGCGCGCGGATGAACGCGCTTGCCAGCAAAGGCGAGTGGGAGACCGGGTTGGAAAAGAAGGCGGCATAGCTTTGGCCCCCAAACCAGTTTCGCCGCGCCCGATGCCGCGGCTCTATCTCGCGACCCCTGTCGTCGACGATCCCAAACCCTTGATCGCAAGCCTTCACGGTTTGCTCAACGGAGTTGACATCGCGGCCGTGCTGCTGCGCCTCAAAATGGCCGACCCGCGCGGCATGATCGCTGCCGTCAAGGCGTTGGCGCCGGCGGTCCAGAACGCCGGCGCAGCGCTGCTGCTCGACGGCCATGTCGAGCTGGTGGCGCGTTGCGGTGCCGACGGCGCGCACCTCACGGGACTGGCGTCGCTCGAAGAGGCGCTGCCGAGCTTGAAGCCGGACCGCATCGCCGGCGTCGGCGGGCTGGCAACACGGCACGACTCGATGACCGCGGGCGAACTGGGCGCGGACTACGTGTTGTTCGGCGAGCCTGACGCGAAGGGTCGGCGGCCGTCGATGGAGGCGATTGCCGAGCGCTTGCAATGGTGGGCCGAATTGTTCGAGCCGCCCTGCGCGGGTTTTGCGGCCTCGCGCGAGGAGGCCTATGCGTTCGCCGCCGCGGGCGCGGATTTCGTGCTGGTCGGCGATTTCGTCTGGACCGATCCGCACGGTGCCACCGCGGCGCTGGCGGATGCCGTGCAGGCGATCCGGCAGGCCTGCGCCGCGACGCCTGAAAAGGCCGGACAGGAATAGCGCCGGCCATGAAGCGCCTGCGCCCGATACTCATCCTGGCAAGCCTATTGATGCTTGCAGCCAATGCCGCGGCGCAGATCTCGCTGACGCCGCCTCCTGCCGAAAAACCTGCCGAGAGCAAACCCGCCACCAAAAAGGAAACGGCGAAGGCAAAGCCGCTTGCGCCAGCCAAGAAGCTCCCGTCACCGGTGCCGAATCCCGAGCCGCCTCAGGCCCCGCCAGCCGCGACCGTCATCCCGGCGCCTGCGCCCGACAATCCCAATGCCGATCTGGTCTACGGCGCCTATCAACGCGGGCTGTACAAGACCGCGTTCGATCTCGCGCTGCCGCGCGCGCAAGCCGGCGACACCAAGGCAATGACGATGCTTGGCGAGCTTTACGCCAAC
>Ga0210408_10001329_pt1 | contig 26291 bp, 23 predicted proteins | sample IncBWH4MmetaG_FD_155471 | JGI IMG/M metagenome (GOLD analysis project Ga0210408, IMG submission 155471) | Forest soil microbial communities from Barre Woods Harvard Forest LTER site, Petersham, Massachusetts, United States - Inc-BW-H-4-M | ecosystem: Environmental > Terrestrial > Soil >...
CTCGGCCACGAGGTCCATGTCGGTGCGGTGCTTGACGATCACCGACATCGTGTCCGTGAACGTCTCCTCGTCGATGTCGTCCACCCCGAGCAGCAGCAGGGCGCGCGCCCAGTCGATCGACTCCGCGATCGACGGAGGCTTCTTCAGGTCGAGCGCCCTGACCATGCCGATCACCTCGACCAGGCGGCGGGCGACCGTCTCCGGCAGATCCGGCGCGTGCAGGCGCACGATCTGAAGCTCGTGCTCGAGCTCGGGGTAGTCAAGCCACAGGTACAGGCAGCGGCGCTTGAGCGCCTCGGTCAGCTCGCGCGAGTTGTTCGAGGTCAGCAGCACGACCGGGTGTGTGCGCGACTGCACCCGGCCCAGCTCGGGGATCGAGATCTGAAAGTCCGAGAGCACCTCCAGCAGCATCGCCTCGAACTCCTGGTCGGTCTTGTCGATCTCGTCGATCAGCAGCACCACCGGCTGCTCGGAGGCGATCGCGCTCATCAGCGGCCGCGCGAGCAGGAACTCCTCGCCGAAGATGTCCTCCTGCACCGCCTCCCACCCGGCGCCGTCGGCCTCGGCCTGGATGCGCAGCAGCTGCTTGCGGTAGTTCCACTCGTACAGCGCCTTGGCCTCGTCCAGACCCTCATAGCACTGGAGTCGCACGAGCTCGCGGCCCAGGTACGCCGCGAGCGACTTCGCCAGCTCGGTCTTGCCGACACCCGCGGGTCCCTCCACGAGCACGGGCTTGCCCAGCTTGGTCGCCAGATATGCCACCAGCGCCGTGGACTCGCCCGGCAGGTACCCGACTTCGCGCAGCCCTTCGGCGAGCGCCTGGACGGAGGCCGGCCCCGGGGAGGTCGTGTCGGGCGGGGCGGACGGGGACGGAGGCATCGTCGGCACAATGATAGGCCCCGCCTGGAGCGGGCGGCTATGCCGAGCGCTGGTCGGGCTCGGTCGGAGGATCCTCGAACGACAGTTGCTCGGTCGCGGGGCTGGCGGGCACTGGTCGCCGCGCGGCTCGCGGCGCCCTGCCCGCAGGCAGGGTGGGCGGAGGTGCGGACATCGGCGCGGGCGGGCGGCGTGGGCGACGTGTTCGAGTCAGGGGCGGCTCCGGCCTGTACGCCGCACGCATGCGCCAGCCGGCGTACGTGAGAACGCCGGCGGCTACGAATGCCAGGAAGAAGCCCCACTGGATTCCCACCGGATAGCCACCGCCGGCAGGGCGATCGAACACGCGGTAGAAGATCAGCAGCGCCGCCCAGCCACCGGCGATCATCGTGATCGTGCCGTCGCTGCCGGGCAGGTGGAACTTTCTGCCCTCCGCACGGGCGAAGAGCATCGCCAGGACCCCGGCCGCGACCAGGAATACCGCCGCCTCGACGAACGAGACGTCGCCGAACGCGCTGATGCTGTGCGTGCTGATCGTGGCGGCCCTGCGGTTGAGGCTCTGCAGGCTGTACCAGGGCAGGAACATCGTCACCAGCAGCGCCAGCGAGGCGATCGCCGCGAGGCGTTGCTCGGGCTCCATCGCCCGCCAGTCGCTCGTCAACCGGGTCATGTACTCAGTCTAGGGTTGCCACCCGCCGTCAGTGTGCGGTCAGCGCTCGATCAGTGCTGGGTCAACGTGATCGTGCCGTTGGCCGTCGAGAAGTTGCCGGCCAGATCGGTCGCGGTGATCGTGATCGAGTAGGGACCGGTCTGCGAGGGCGTGCTCCACAGCAGTCTCGGCTTGCCCCCTCCCACGGTTGCGCCGTTGCTCCATACGGTCTTACCGCCCCGTCTGACGGCGATTTTCACGGTCGAGATCTTCGACAGCGACACCTGCACGCCCGCCCGGGAGCGGGTCGGCAGCGTACTCGTGATCAGCGAGACGACCGGCGGCGTGTGCAGGTCGGCCGTAAAGCGCTGCGCGGTCGTGCAGTAGATCGAGTCGCCCGCGATCGGCGTAGTCGCCGTGCTCGCGGCGCTCGCCACGAGGTGTTCGGGCGCCCTGGCCACGGCCGCGCTCGCCCCGCCCGTTTCCGAACCGCCGCCAGGCGCTCCGGCCCCGCCGGCGGCGGGCGGAGGCGCCGGCGTGGGGGAGGGCGCCGGGGTCACGTTGGTCGTGGTCGGCGGGCCTTTGCGCGTGCGTTCGCACAGGTGCGCCAGGAATTCGGTCAGCAGTTCGTGGTAGCTCAGGTCCGATTCGCCGTACTGGTCATACAGCGACCACCCGCCCGTGTCGTAGTGGGGGACCTCGGCGCGAGCCTCGGCGTCGCCTGCTTCGAACAGCCGCAGCCCGAGCGGGTCGTGGGTGATCGAGGTGTAGTCGTACAGCCCCACGTCGGCCTGGATGAACCCGTTCAGGATCCTGTCGCTGGGGGCGTAGGTGTACTCGGCGTACTCCGCGCCCGCGGCGGTCTTCACGCGCACCCCCGTCGCGGGGGACGTCTGGAAGATACCGAGCGCCTGCTGGGCCGCCGTCAGATAGGCCGGTTCCTTGAATCGCGACCACGCGCGCGCCATCACCTGCAGGGCGGTGCCCTGGGAGAGCCCGCTCGTCCACGGGGGTGAGCCGCCGTCGAAGTGGAACATGTACTCCCACGCGATGCCCCCGGCGCGGCTGCTTGCCAGCGGCAGCACTTCGCTCAGCAGCTGGCGCAGGTTCGTATTTTCGTGACCCGACAGGTAGTAGCCGTTGGCCTTCCCGAACGTCCCCAGCCACTGGATCTGGATGCCCTGGCCGGCGTAGTACTCCCACACGATCAAGCTGTGAGGAAAGCTCACGCGCACGCGGCTGGACACCAGCGGCTGGGTCGTCCACCACTGCCTGTTTCTTTCAAGGGTCATGAATATGACGGGCAGTCGTGTGGGGGTGAACGCGCCCGCGGCGGCCATCCCCTGCGTGTTGGCGATCACGCTCGCAAGTTCGGCGCGCCGTGTCCCGCTCAGCCGTCGCAGCGAGCTGTTGGCCGCGGAGTACGCCCCTGCGTATTGCCGGTAAGCGGCTTCGGTGATCGCGCCACTGCTCTTGAGCCTTGTCAGCGCGGCCGTAACGCTCGGTCCGCGCGCGCCTGCCGGGGACGGCGCGAGAGCGGCTGTAAGCGCGCCCAGGACAAGGACAATCGCGCTGAGGTGTCTGGTGGGCATCGAGCCGATGCTACGCACGTGCCCGGCGTACTGACGCAGTTGCCCTTGCAGGCTATTCCCTGCCGATCTCCTGGTCGTCGGCTTCAAGCTCGTCCTCCTCGTCTTCCTCTGCATCCCCCTCGATCGAGTGCTCGCCGCCGGGGTGATAGGTCACCTGAAAGCGCTCGATCAGCTCGTCGCGGCGGTGCTCGTCGATGGGGGACTCGTCGGAGACAAGCACCCATTCGTCGCCCTCGAAGTCCTCCATGTTGAAGATCTCGTGGTCGAGGTCGGGCGAGTCGTCCACGACGAGCAGCACCTCCGTCTGCGGATTGAAGTACGTACCCGGACGGATCGTCAGCTCGTCGAGCTCGAACGTGCGGTGCTCGGCCATGAGGCCGTTTATACCCGACCCCGCCATCCCGATGCACGCCGCCGGCCGGGCGCGTAACCGCGCTCCCGAGCACGCAGGGCAAGCTGGGCAAGGATGGAGGGAGCGTGGCGCACTGCCTACGCCGGCCGATCTCCGATCGGCCGGCACCGACGGCGAAGCCGTTGGTGAGAACGCCGATCCGGCGCCGCCATGCGTGCTCAGGGGTCCAGCTCGGCCAAAGTGCGCTGCACCTCCGCCTCGAGGTCCAGCGGCTCGAGGCCCTGGCGTTCGCGCCGTTCGTTGCGGGCGACCACCAGTTGCAGGACCTCTTCGGCGATCCCGGGGTCGTGGCCGGCGCGCGCGGGCTGGGGCGCCGTCAGCCGGGCGAGCTCGGCGTCGATGTCGAGCGCCGGCTCGCCACGGCGCACGCGCCGTTCGCTGCGCGCTTGCAGCATCTGCCTGATTTCCTGCTCGCGCTCGGCCCGCTGGAGCTCGGGGCTCATGGCGATCGAGTCGTATTCGGGCGCGCTCTGCCCGAACGGCGATCCGCCGCCCGGCGCCTCGCCCTCGCCCGGTAGTCCGCCCGAGCCGATCTCGTCATACATGCTGCCTTTGCTGAGCAGGAACACGATCGACATCACCACCGACAGCCCCACCGCGCCGAACACGACTATCGGAAAAGCGGCTTGCATCGATCGATTATTGCTCGATGGCTGTCCCTCCGCTACCCTGCCCGTTGACTGACTGGTCAATCTACGGAGGCGCGAGAGCAGAGAAATGGTCGATTTCACGTTGACAAACGAGCAGCAGAGCCTGCGCGAAATGGCGCATGACTTCGCCGATAAAGAGATTCGCCCCGTCGCCTGGGAGTACGACAAGGACGGGACCTGGCCGCAGGACATCGTCGAGAAGGCCTGGGAGGTCGGCTTGATGAACAGCCACATCGAGGAGGAGTACGGCGGCGCCGGCGCGGGCTATCTCGACGGCTGCCTGATCGAGGAAGAGCTCTCGTGGGGCTGCTCGGGCATCCAGACCTCGCTCGGCTGCAACGGCCTGGCGACCGCGCCGATCGCACTGGGGGGCTCGGAGGAGGTCAAGAAGAAGTACCTCGGCATGCTCACCGAAGCGCCCAAGCTCGCGTCGTTCTGCCTGACCGAGCCCGACGCCGGCTCGGATGTCTCCGGCATGCGCACCACGGCGGTCAAGCAGGGCGACAAGTACGTGATCAACGGCTCGAAGTGCTTCATCACCAACGGCGGCTTCGCCGACTACTACACGGTCTACGCCAAGACCGACAAGGACGCGGGCCACCGCGGCATCAGCGCGTTCGTCGTCGAGCGCGACTGGGGCGTGGTGGTGGACAAGAAGGAGGACAAGCTCGGGCAGCGCGCCTCGAACACGGCGACGATCTCCTTCAACGACGTGGAGGTCCCCGCGGAGAACCTGCTGGGCGAGGAAAACCACGGCTTCAAGCTGGCGATGGCCACGCTCGACCGCACCCGCCCGGGCGTGGCGGCGATGGCGACCGGGATCGCCCGCGCGGCGTTCGAGTTCGCCACCGACTACTCGCGCGAACGCGTCCAGTTCGGTGTGCCGATCGCGATGCACCAGGCGATCCAATTCATGATCGCCGACATGGCCACCGAAATCGAAGCCGCGCGGTTGCTGACGTGGAAGTCGGCGTTCATGCTCGACAACGGCGAACGCAACACGCTCATCTCCTCGCACGCCAAGCGCTTCGCCGCGGACACCGCGATGAAGGTCGCCACCGACGCCGTACAGGTGTATGGCGGCTACGGCTTCATCAAGGAGTACCCGGTCGAGAAGCTGTTCCGCGACGCCAAGATCATGCAGCTGTACGAGGGCACCTCGCAGATCCAGCGCTTGGTCATCGCCCGCGAAACGCTGTTGCCGCGCCGGGTCGAGGAGCCGGCGGCGGTTCCGGCCTGATGCTCGGTTGATGTTGTTGTCCATGCCGCATGCGGCATGGCCGGAGGGACCACATGTGGTCCCTCCACGGAACCGTGCATGCACGGTTCCGCCGACGGCGCATGCGCCGTCGGTACGAGAAGCCGCATGCGGCTTCTCGCCGTACCGCACATGTGCGGTACGGAACTGCCCCGACAATCGCGCCTCCGGCCGAACCCTCTCCGCTTCCGGCCGGAGGCAGCGTCCCCCCGGTCTGCACTATCCATAACCCCCGTCGCGCCGCGGCGATGCGGTTTTTCTTCCGCGACTACAGCCAGGAGATCACCATATGTTTGTTTTCAGAACCGCGGTAGTAGGCGCCGGGACGATGGGCGGGCAGATCGCCCAGACGATCGCCGCCACCGGAATTCCGGTCGTGCTGAAGGACATCGACGACGCGCTCGTCCAGGCCGGGCTGGACGAGGCGCGCAACGTCACTTCCGGGCAGGTCTCCAAGCTCGTGGAGCGCGGCAAGCTCACGGCCGAGCAGGGTGAGGAGCGCATCGCCGAGGTGATGGGGCGCATCCATGGCACGACTGCGTACGCGCAGTTCGGCGATGTGGACTTCGTCGTCGAGGCGGTTCCCGAGCGGATGGAGATCAAGCAGGCGGTGTTCGCCGAGCTGGACGCCGCCACGCCCGGCCACGCGATCCTCGCCTCGAACACCTCCTCGCTGTCGATCACCGAGATCGGCGAAGCCACGCTGCGCCCCGACAAGGTCGTCGGCTTTCACTACTTCTACCCGGCCTCGCTGATGCCGCTGATCGAGATCGTCGAGGGCGAGGACACCTCCGCGGAGACCGTCACCGCGGCCGTCACGTTCGCGCAGTCGATCCGCAAGCAGCCGATCACCTGCGCCGAGGTTCCGGGGTTCGTCGTCAACCGCATCCTCAACTCGGGCATCTCCGAGGTGTGGCGCGCGCAGGAGGAGCAGGGCCTGTCGATCAAGGCGATCGACGAGGGCGTCGGCGCCGCCGGGGTTGTGCCCGTCGGTCCCTACCACCTCGTGAATCTGCTCGGCCTGGACACGGTCCTGCACGTCGCCGAGCACCTCGCCGAGTCCTACGGCGACGAGCGCTTCTACGTTCCGGCCGGCATGCAGAAGCTCGTGTCCGAACGCAAGCTCGGCGCCAAGACCGGCGGCGATGGGTTTTACAACCCACAGGGCGAGCCCAATGTGTCGGGCGAGGCCGAGCCGGACGTCGAGCAGCTCGTCGAGCTGTTGTCGCTGAAGACGTTCATCGAGGCGTGTCTGGTGCTCGAGGAGGGCGTCGCCACCCATCGTGACATCGACTTCGGGATGATGGCCGGCGCGGGCCTCGATCCGCGGCGCGGGCTGATGCCGCCGTTCATGAAGGCCGACAGCGAGGGGCTCGACAAGGTGCTCGAGCGAATGGAGAACGCCGCCGAGCGCCACGGCGAGCGCTTCGCCCCGCCGACGATCCTGCGCCGACTGGTGGCACAGGGCCGGCTCGGTCAGGGCAGCGGCCAGGGCTTCTACGCCTACCCCCGCCCTGACGCCGACCAGCCGGCGGAGGTCATCAAGTTGGAGACACTCGGCGCCCGCCCGCGCACGGACGGTTCCGGCGCCGAGGGGGGCTCAGGCGCCGCGGAGGCGGGAGGCGTGGCGATCGCGTGGCTGGCGAACGGCCAGATGAACTCGATCTCCCCGCAGGTCGTCGAGGACCTCGCGAGCGTGTGGGCGCATGTGCGGGAGAGCGGCATGGTGCGCGCGCTCGTGATCGCCTCCTCCAACCCGTTCCTGTTCAGCGCCGGCGCGGACATCAAGGCGTTCACGACGATGGACGAGGCGGGCGGGCGCGAGCTGCTGGAACGCACCCACGCGCTGCTGCGCGAGATCGGCACGGCCGGCGTCGCCACGATCGCGGCCGTCAACGGCCTCGCCTTCGGCGGTGGCTGCGAGCTGGCGATGGCCTGCGATATCCGTATCGCCGCGCGCTCCGCGTTGTTCGGCCAGCCGGAGATCAAGCTCGGGATCATCCCCGGGTTCGGCGGCACGCAGCGCCTGCCGCGGCTGGTGGGGCAAAGCAAGGCGCTGGAGATGAACCTGATCGGCGATCCGATCCTGGCCGAGGAGGCGTTCGAGCTGGGGCTCGTCAACCGCGTGGTCGAGGACCACGAACTGCTCGACACAGCGCTCGCATGGGCGCACCGGCTGGCAGCTGCGGCGCCGCTGGCGATCGAGCAGATCAAGCGCGTCTCAGGCGCCGGCGACATCGACGCGGGCATCGCCGCCGAGCAGGACGGATTTGCGACCGTGTTTGCAAGCGACGACGCGCGCGAGGGCATCTCGGCGTTTCTGACCAAACGGACGCCGCGGTTTGAGGGATCATAATTCGAGTTGTGCTCGTAGGGGCATGGCAAGGATGGAAGGGAAGGACGGTGGAGCGATGTTGGGTGTGGTGGAGCGATAGCGGTGCCAGGTTCGCGCGAGGGACGCAACGGCAGGGCGGGTAAGGGCGCCGGAGGCGCCGCCGCCGCCGGGAGCGCCGGACGCGCAGAGACAGGCAAGGGCGCCGGGGACGCCGCTCCCGCCGGGAGCGGCGTGTCCCCTGAGATCGCGTTGCTGGCTCAGCTGGTGAAAGACGCCGACTCGGTCGTGGCGCTGACGGGCGCCGGCATCTCGGTGCCGTCGGGGATTCCCGACTTTCGCTCGCCGGAGACGGGCACGTGGCAGAAAGTCGACCCGATGAAGGTGGCCCACATCGACTCGTTCCGCGCCGATCCGATGCGGTTCTGGCACTTCTACGGCGAGCGGTTCGCCACGCTCGGCGGCAAGCGTCCCAACGACGCCCACCACGCACTGGTGGCGATGGAGCGCCGCGAAATGCTCGACGGGGTGATCACCCAGAACGTGGACATGCTGCACCGCAAGGCGGGCACCGCGGAGTTGATCGAGGTGCACGGCTCGATCGCGCGCTGCACCTGTCCGGACTGTGGCGGCAGCATCCCCCAGCTGGAGGTGCGCGCGCGCCGGCTCGGCGACCCCGACGGCATCCCTCGCTGCGAAGTCTGCGGCGGGCCGCTGCGCCCGGAAGTCGTGCTGTTCGGCGAGCCGCTGTCCGAACAGGCGATGGAACGCGCGCGCGAGCTGTGCGCGAGCGCGAGCCTGATCCTCTGCATCGGCTCCTCGCTCGAGGTGCAGCCGGTGGGCTCGCTCCCGCTGCTGACCCGCCAGGCCGGCGGGGAGATCGCGATCCTCACGCAGGGCCGCACGCCGCTGGACCGACTTGCCGCGGTGCGCCTGGACGGCGACATCGTCGAGGAGCTGCAGGCGCTGACCACCGCGCTGAACATCGACGACGCCCGCTCCTGCGGGCCGCGGTTCTAAGACGTGTGAACCAGGTCGCGCAAAGGGTTGATCCCCCAGCGCCCGGCGAGCGCCTCCAAGTCGCCGTCCAGCGCCCAGCGGTCCGGGCGCGCCGGTCCCTCGTGCGCGGGGTTGGCGCCCTTCAGCGCCATGCAGCCGAAGTTGTCGCCGATCTCCTTGATCTGACGCATCTCCTCCGGGCTGAGCGGGGAGCGCGCCATCAATGCGGGCACGGCGGCCAGCTCGGCGCGCTTGTCCTCGATCGGCCTCGCACCCGTCCCCGGCTCCTGGATCAGCGTGGGCGCGACGCAACGCACGGGCGCGCGCGCGAGATCCCAGGCGCACGCGAGCTGCAGCATCGTCAGCTCGTGCCGGCGGGCGATCGGGCGCATGGCCTCCAGCCGGTCGCGGCCCGCCTCGATCCAACCGTCGGGGCGGAACGCGCGATGGTCGTGCTCGGCGAACGCGTGGCCGGGGAGGACATCGTCGTGGAACAGGCCGCCGTAGTCCACGACCCGCGCGATCAGGCTGACGTCGTTGGCGCCGGCGGCGTCGAGCACGAGCTCGCCCGGCCAGGGCTCCAGCGGGTTGAGGATGATCATCGCCCAATCGATCAGCTCTCCATAGCGCTCCAGGCAGTCGATCAGGTCGAGCGTAAACCCGTTCGCGGGCCCGGGGGCGACGCCGAGCATGCGCGTCAGGCCGGCGTCGCGCACGCCCGCCATGCCCTCCAGCCAGACCGCCTCGCTCCTATAGCCAATGCGATCGGGGTTGTGCAGCATCAGCAGGTCGAACCGCTCGATCCCGCAGCGCTCGAGGCTACGCTCGGTGGCCATGCGGATGTAGTCGGCGTACCCATCCTCGCCGCGCAGGCTCGGGTCGGTGAAGCGCGGATACCCTTTCGCGCCCTCGCGCATGCCGGTGTAGAAGTCGTGCCCGAGCGCGCCGATCAGGCAGTAGTCCTCGCGCTCGACCCCCTCAAGGGCACGGCCGAGCATGCTGTCCGCCTCGCCGGCGCCGTAGGCGTCGGCGGTGATGACGGTGTCGATGCCCTCCCCGGGGCGCAGCAGCGCCAGCAGGCGAGCGTCATTCAAGGGCTCGCCAAAGCGCATGTAGCGCCCGCCGCTCCAGGTGCCGATCGCTGTTGTCGTGGGGTCCATGTGCCTGCACTCTACGGCGAACGTGCCGGCCTGACGGCGCGTCGGATCGTACGTAGGCAGAAGCGACCCCAAGACATGCGGGGTGACGCGTGTCTATGATGGAGATGCTGCGCGATCGGAGGGATCGCCCGCGGGCCGGGCCGGGTCGGGTTGGGGAGGGGATACAAGTGGACGTGCCAGATGACGGTGGTAAGGATGGGCGCGTCGCGCTCGCTGTGTCGTTCGCGGGCGCGGCGCGGCGCTACTGGCTGGGGGTGTTCCCGAGCGTGTGCTTCGAGCGTCGCCGCCGGCGCGCGCGCGCCCTGCAGATCCCCGATCCGCTGTTGCGCCGTGTCGCGCTGGAGTCTCAGCGCAAGTGGGGCAACGTCGAGGGCGCGGCGGCGTTCGCGGCGTTCGTGCCGCGTCGCCATCGCGGCGCGGCGGCCCGCGCGATGATGTGTCTGCAGGCGGCCTACAACTACCTGGATGTGCTCGGCGAGCAGCCGAGCTCCGAGCCGGCCGCCAACGGCCGGCGACTGCACCAGGCGCTGCTCGTCGCCCTCGACCCGGATGCGTCGCACGTGGACTACTACGCCCACTGTCCCCAGCGCGAGGACGGGGGTTATCTGCGGGAGATCGTCGAGTCCTGCCGCGCGGCGCTGCAGGAGCTGCCGTCCTATCCCGCGGTTGCGCCGGCGGCGCTGCGCGCGGCCGAGCGGATCGTGGAGTTCCAGAGCTGCAATACGGGCGAGCGCCAGGGCGACCTGCAAGCGCTGGAGCGCTGGGCGCGGGCGGCGACGCCGCCGGAGTCTGAGCTGTGCTGGTGGGAGGTCGCGGCGGCGGGCGGATCGTCGTTGTGCGTGTATGCGCTGATCGCGCTCGCGGCCGACCCCGAGCTCGACCCGTGGGCGCCGGCGGCTGTCGCGGACGCTTATTTTCCCTGGATCGGGGCGCTGCACTCGCTGCTCGACAATCTGGTGGACGCGACCGAGGATCGCGCGACCGGGCAGCACAGCCTGATCGGCGCCTACTCCTCGCCCGAGGAGGCTGCCTCGCGCATGCGCCGGCTCGCCGAGCGCTCGCTGCGCGCGGCCGCGATGCTGCCCGGCGGGCGGGGACATGCGCTGATGCTGGCGGCGATGGCGAGCTTCTATCTGTGCACTCCCGAGGCCTCCACGCCGGAGGCGCTGGGAGTGACCCGCGCGGTGCTGGACACGCTGGACGGGCCGGCCGCGATGGCGATGGTCGTGTTTCGGGCGCGGTTGGCCGCGCGACGCCTGGCACCGGGAGCGTGGCCCGGGCGCAGGGCGAACGGGGCGGAGCTGGTGATCCCCGCCCCGATTGAGAGAATCCACGGCTAGTGGTGTCTCGACTCGAACATGCGATGGCGTTTCCCGGCGCCTGCCCGCGCCTGACGCCCGCCGTCGTCGGCCCACGTGCCACCAGCATGCGGACCGCCGCCATCGAACCTCAGATCACGACCATCCACTCGGCAAACACTCACCGAATTTTCGACTCGAGACGCTGATGCTGGAGCTGCGCGAGCTGGTCAAGCACTACCCGGCGGTCGGCGGGGAGTCGGTGCGCGCCGTCGACGGCGTGTCGCTGTCGGTCGAGCCCGGGGAGATCGTCGCGTTGTATGGACCAAGCGGGTCGGGCAAGACGACGCTGCTGCTGATGATCGCCACGCTGCTTGAGCCCACCGGCGGAGCGGTGCTGATCGGAGGGCGCGACGTGTCCTCGCTGTCGCAGGGCGAGGCCTCGCACTTTCGCCTGGCCGAACTGGGGTTCATCCGCCAGAACTTCGACCTGCTGCCAGGGGTCAGCGCGATCGACAACGCGGTGCTGAAGCTCCTGAAAACGATGCGCTGGCGCGACGCGCACGATCGGGTGGCGCCGCTGCTTACGCGGTTGGGCCTGGGCGAGCGGTTGCGCCATCGCGCCGAGCACCTGTCGATGGGCGAGCGTCAGCGCGTGATGATCGCGCGCGCGCTGTCGACCGAGCCGCGGTTGCTGCTCGCCGACGAGCCGACGGGCAGCCTCGACACCCAGCGCGGGCGCGAAGTGCTGGAGCTGCTGCGCGAGCTGTGTCGCGAGCGCGAGGTCGCGATCGTGCTCGTCAGCCATGACCCCCAGGCGGCCGCGTATGCCGACCGCGTATATGCGCTGCGCGACGGCAAGCTCGGCGAGTACGAACCGGACCAGCTGACGCGGCAGTGAAGCCGCGCAACGTCCTGCACCTGTATCGCGTGCGCCTGCGCGCGCGCCTGCTGCAGGAGTGCTTCGCGGTGCTCGGCATCGCCGCCGGGGTGGCGCTGCTGTTCGCCTCGCAGGTGGCGACGTCGAGCCTGTCAAACTCCGTGGCGCAGCTCTCGCGGGGGATCGTGGGGAACGCCACGCTGCAGCTGCTCGCGCGCGACCCGCAGGGCTTTGACGCGAGCATGCTCGCGCGGGTGCGCGCGATCGCGGGCGTACGCGCTGCCGCGCCGCTGCTGGAAGCGAGCACCGAGGCGAGCGGTCCACGCGGCAGCGCGTCGGTCGAGCTCGTCGGCGCCGATCAGAGCCTGTCCACGCTCGGGGGCGCGCTCGTGCGTCGCACTTCGCTCAGCCCGTTCGCGGGCATCGACGCGATCGCGCTGCCCGCGCCGCTGGCTCACCGGCTGGGGGTCGTGAAGTTCGGCGAAGAAGCGACGTTCAAGCTGGACGGGCTGGTCGCGGAAACCCCGCTGTACCAGCAGCTGCACGCCGCTCAGATCGGGCCGCTGATCGCCAGTCCGATCGCGGTCACCTCGCTCGCGTCCAGCCAGGAAATGAGCGGGCGCGCCGGGCGCCTGAACCGTATCCTGATCGAGCCGGTCCCCGGACGCGAACGCGCGGTGCGCGCGGCCCTGGTGGCGCTCGCGGCCGGGCGCCTGAACGTGGAGCCGGCGAGCTATGACGAAAGGCTGTTCGCGCGGGCGTCGGCGGCGACCAACCAGTCCACGCAGCTGTTCGCGCTGATCAGCGCGCTCGTCGGGTTTCTGTTCGCGTTCAACGCGATGCTCCTGACGGTGCCCCAGCGCAGGCGGCTGATCGCGGACCTGCGCCGCGACGGGTATCCCCCCGCGAGCGTGATCGCGGTGCTGCTGTTCGACGCGGTCGTGCTGGGGCTGCTGGCGTGCGTGTTGGGGCTGGCGCTCGGCGAGGAGCTCTCGATTCACCTGTTCAAGTCCAACCCGGGCTACCTGTCCTCGGCGTTTGCGATCGGCTCGCAGCGGGTGGTGAGCGTCCAGAGCGTCGCGGTCGCCGTCGGCGGGGGCATGCTCGCGGCGTGCGTGGCGGTGCTCAGCCCGCTGCGCGAAATCCTCTCGCGCCGCCCGCCCGCCGTCACGGCGCCAGGCGACCTGACGGTCGCGGACGGTGGCGGTGGAGGCCTGGTCAAGCTCACGCTCGGCGGACTCGCCTGCCTGGCGGCGGCGACCGCGATCCTGCTCGCCGCCCCGAAACTGGCGATCCTCGGCATGGTCTGCCTCGTCGCCGCGCTGCTGCTGCTGCTGGCGTTGCCGCTGGTCGCGACGCTCGCGCTCGTACGCGCGCTGGCGCCGCGGATCGTCAGCGCGGTGCCGCACGTGGCGGTGATGGAGCTGCGCGCGGGACGCACGCGCGCGCTGGCGATCTCCGCAACCGGCGCGATCGCGGTGTTCGGCAGCGTCGCCATCCAGGCCGCGCACGGCGACCTGCTGCACGGGCTGGAAAACGCGGCCCACGACATGAACGCGTTCACCGAAGTGTGGGTCTCCCCGGCGGGCTCCTACAACCTGCTGCAGACAGCCCCGTTCACGCCGAGCGCCCAGGCCAAGCTGCAGCGCCTGCCGGGTGTGCGCGCGGTACGGCTCTACCGCGGCGGGCTGCTGGACTGGCGCGACCGGCGCATCTGGGTGATCGCCCCGCCGCGCGCGTCCTCACCGCTGCTGCCGGAGAGCCAGATCGTGGAAGGCGACGTGCGGCAGGCCACCGCGCGGGTGCGCGCCGGCGGCTGGGCGGTGCTCTCGCAGGCGATCGCCGAAGAACACCATCTCCACATCGGCTCGGCCTTCACGCTCCCCTCGCCCAACCCGACGACGATGCGGCTCGCGGCGCTGTCGACGAACATCGGCTGGGCGCCGGGCGCGATCGTCATGAACGCAGGCGACTACGCGCGCGCGTGGTCAAGCCAAGACGCGAGCGCCTACGACGTCCTGCTCGATCCCGGCGTCGCACCAGCGCGGGCGCGCGCCGAGATCGAACGAGCGCTCGGGCCGCGCACGGGCCTTGCGGTGCAGACGGCGCAGCAGCACGCCGACCGTCAGCGCACGCTCAGCCGCCAGGGTCTCGAACGCCTGACCCAGATCGCCACGCTGATCCTGATCGTCGCGGTTCTGGCAATGGCGGCGGCGATGGCGAATATGGTCTGGCAGCGCCGCCCGCGCTTGGCCAAGCTCAAGCTCGAGGGCTTTCCCGTGGGGGAGCTGTGGCGCACGATCCTGCTGGAGAGCGTCCTGCTGGTCGGGGTGGGCTGCATCACGGGCGCGGTGTTCGGCTTGTACGGCCAGCAACTGCTGGACCGTGCGCTGGCGAACGTGATCGGCTTTCCCGTCGTCTATTCCTTCGGCGCGCTGGTCGCCGTCACGAGCCTGGCGATCGTCACAGCGGCCTCGGTGGCTATCGTCGCGCTGCCCGGATATCTGGCTACGGGCGTGCCGCCCGCGGTCGCGCTTCAGGACTGAAGTCTATTTGCGCCGTTTGGTCCGAGGAGGGCAGGGAACGGTCGTGGACGCGCTCGCGGTGGAGCCGTCCTGGAAGACGAACGCGGCGCCGAACGGAAATCCGTGGCGGGGGCAGCGTTCGGGGACGCCGATGCCGACTGGGTGAAACGGTCGCAGGCGGCCGTGCACGCGCTTGTAGTAGATCAGCTGAGCGGGGCCGATCGTCGTGTTGACGTCGACGATCGAGACGTCGGGGCCGTTCGGCACGCTGGGGATCAGCGGCACCGCGGTCGCCAGCTGCGAGCCGAACGCGCCCGAGTCCGGGAGCACTTCGCCGGTGAACACGAGCTGCGCGGACACGGGGGTCTGGCCGTTGGCGTAGAACAGCACGACCATGTTGCCGTCGTGAGACGGTCCCGCCACCGCCTGGATTTCGGGGATCTCGTGCCCGGAGCCGGTGCCGAACGGCACTTCCACGAGCGCGTTGCCGGAGCCGACGCGAGAGTTGGGCGGGCAGCCTTTGACGCCCTGAGCCTGCAACACCGCCGGCTGGCAGATCGACAGGCCGAGTGTCGTCAGCGTGTAGTTCATGCCGGCGGGCATGTGCAGGACGATGCTCGTCAGCGGCGGCGGCGCGAGCCCGTCGGCGGTTTGCAGGTGAAAGCCGAAGGCGATCGTCGTGCTCGCGCCGAGCCGATCGGGCGTGAAGGAGGCGCGCAGCGAGGCCTGCTCGACTACGGGCGCCGCCAGGGCGCCGGGCGTCGCCCAGCCCGCGCTCGCGGCCAGGCTGACGATTGCTACGGCGAATGCTCGATTGCGCATGGGCGGGTGCTCGCCGGCTCGCTTCGCTACAGCGACAGCGGGCCGCTGACGCGCACGGTGGTGGCGTCGTTGGAGCGCTGGATCGTGCCGCTGAAGCTGAGGCGCGAGGCGTGGGCGTGCGCGTAGCTCCCGGATCCGCGCGAGATCGACAGCGTCCCGGAGAACGTCGCCAGCCCGCCGTTGGCGCGGTAGTTCGCCGTCCCGTAGCCGGTGAGCGAGCCGTTGCTGGGATAGATGTTGACTTCGGCTGTCACGCGGTTGGTGGAGGACACGGTGAGATGGATGTAGATCGAGCCCCTGATCGTTCCCGATGCCGTGCCCTGCTCGTTGAGGTGAAACCCATGGTGGCTGGTGAGGTGCAGGCGCCCGCTCTCGTTGAGCGCGATCGTGCGCGCGGCGACGGCCGTGGCGCCGGAGGCTCCGCCGGCGTTCAGCGCGAGCGTGCACGCGGCCGCTCCGAGCAGGCCGGCTGCGCCGGCGAGACTGCGATGGGCACGGCTTCTGAGAACGATCACGTCACCTCTCCCGTTGGACATTCACTGGACTCGACTGATACGACGACTGCTGCTATGACGACTCTATCGACCCCCTGGGCGTCGCGTCAAGCTCCTGTGTACGAAACGTCCAGTGTCTATGCAACAACCGCCCGAGCGGCAAGTTGCGCTCATGGGCAGACTCAGGAGCGAACGTGCCCGGCGGCGGAGCGAGCCCGCAACGCCGCCTCCAGCCGTCCGAGCGCGTGACCGATCGCCTCCTCGTCGAGCGTCTCGGGGCTGTCCGAGGACAGCACGCCGTGTGCGGCCTTCGCCACGCTCTCGTGCAGCGACCGCAGCTCGGCCACGCGCAGCGGCAGGTCCGCGCGCTGCTCGTCTGAAAGCTCGGCCAGGGCGGCGAGGAGGGCGCTGTCGAGCTCGATCGTGGCGTGCGCAAGGCGCCCCTGGTCGAGGTCCAGGCGTGCGCGCAGCGTCAGCTCCTCGCACAGCAGCGGTCGCTCGCGCGCGCCGAGCATCGCGGCCAGGCGCTCGTCGGGGCGCAGCGCCGAGGCGCGCCGTCTGATCCGCGCGCGGGTGCCCGTCAGCGGCAGCTCGACGGCGTGCAGCCAGTGCCCCTCGGCGACCTGCTCGCCCTCGCCCCAGCCGGCTCTGATCGTCAGCGCCTGCGCGGGTGAGACCTCGCGCGCGTAGGGATCGGCGGTGGCGATCCGCTGCGCGTGCAGGACGCGGTTGAGCGCGGCGAATGCGGCCGACACCTCGCGCTCGGTCTGCAGATCGGCCAGCCATGCCCGGGCCTGACGCTCGGCGGACACCGACACGGGGTCCACGATCGTCGCCCGCGCGGTCGTGACGGGCTCGGGCTGGGGCTCCGCGGGGATGGCGCGCCGCCGCGCCGCCGCCCGCCGTCGCAGCGGACCCGCTTCGCGCGCGAGCGTGGCGCGGGCGGCACCGAGCGTGGCGAGCACGATCACGCGCTCGGGCTCGCCGTCGATCTGCGAGCGCAGCAGATAACGCCCGTCGGGCGGTCCCAGGGCCCAGGGAAGCTCGCATTGCACGAACAGGAACAGGCGCTCGGGGTTCGTCAAGAAATAGGTCGTGGGTTGAGGTGGTTGGGCCGCGGATGGCAGACGCCGCACGCCGGCCGATCGGAGATCGCTGTGGATCTCCGATCGGTAGGCGTGCCGGTGGCACGTCGAGCATCGTGGGTGGCGGTCTGACGCCGCGGAGCGGCCGCATCAGATCGCAAGATATTTCTTGACGGACCCTCATACATGCTTGCACCGTATCCTTCCTGTCTCCGCGCGCGAGTCGGCGTGCGGGCAAGCCTCGAACACGCGCAAGATCGAACCGACGACCGGGAGTCACATGTCAGACGCAAGCACCGCCGTGAAGAACCTGCGCGAGCGCCTCGCAGGCGCGGGCGAAGACCATCTCGGCAAGGCGCTGTCCGACCTGCTGGACAACCCGCTGCTGACGGGGACGATCGGGCGGGCGTTCGACGCGCGCGAGAAGGCCGCCCAGGCGCAGGAGCTGGCGATGGGCGCGCTGAACATCCCTTCCGCCGCCGACATCGAACGGCTGACGCGCCGGCTGCGCTCGGTCTCTCAGCGGCTGGAGGGCATCGAGGACGGCGTCCATCGCCTGGACCGGGCATTGGCCTCGCACGGCGTCGAGACCCGCCTTTCGAAGATCGAGGAGCAGTTGGGGACGATCACGCGCAAGCTGGGTGGCGGTTCGGCGACCGCCGCGTCGCCTACGCGTTCGGCGGCGAAAGCGCCCGCGAGGAAAGTCACGGCGAAAAAAGCCACGACCGCCAAACCGGCCAAAGCCGCGTCCTCGAAACGGGCGACGGCGTCCAAACCGCGCCCGCGCCGCGCCCCGGCCAAACCGAAAAAAGCCTGAGCTGCTCGCCCGTGCCTATGGGCTCAGGGCGAGCGATCCCATGATGTGCCCCCACGTGTAGACCGCGTTGGCTTCGGCTTCGCTCAGCTGGCCTTCGATCCGCTCGGTGTGCGCGAGCAGCGCCCGCTCTTTCGACTGCTCCGAGGGCGCGAGCAGCTTTGCCGGCGTCTCGCCGACGGCCACTTCGACCTTGTAGTAGCGACTGTCGAAGCTCACGGCGCTCGCGGGCAGCGCCTGGTAGTGGCTTGCGGCCCACGCCTTCACGTCGCCGCACACGTCGGGTGCCGGCAGCATCGACAGCGTCTTCAGCCTGGTCGCGTAGGAGTGGACTTTGTGCGTGAGCGTCGCGTTGCTCCAGTGCAGACGCTTCACTGCGCTCGCGAACGCGGCGACCGCGCGCACGTCGGGCTGGATGGCAGCGACGGTCATGGCGCCCACCAGCTCGTTGCTGAGCTGTTCGGAGCTCCTGTCCTGGGGAGACCCGGCGGCTGCCTTGGGGCATTCGGCGGTGATCCGGCGGCGCAGCCGTTGCAGCGCCGCTTCGCTGGTCGCGAGGTTGATTCTGGCGGTGTGAACCAGCGCGTAGTCGGCCTGGATGTACGCTCGCGTCGCGGCCACGTCCGCCGGCCCGGCGAGCGCCGTAGTGGGCGCAGCGGCGAGCGTCAGCGCGGCTGCGAGGGCTGGGAGTGGGAGCTTGCTCATCGCGCCGGAGTATGCTCCATCGTGCGCTCGCCCGAGGCAGTGCGCGGGCGCTGGGCTGTCTGATCTCAGCCGCCGATGTGGAGGCCGACGCTGGGCGTGGTCACGCTCGGGACTTCGCCCACGGGAGTGCGCACGGTCGGGGTCGTGACAGCGGGCACGGAAACCTTCACGGAAGGAGTCGTGGAGGCTTCGACGTGTGCTTCGGGCGGGGGCGGGCCGGGGATCGTCGGCGGTGTGGGTGTAGTGACGTTGATCGGCGTAGGCGTCGTTGGCGGGAGCACTGGCGTGACCGGGGTCGGGCCGGTGGGCGTCGGGCCGGATACCCCAGATCCCGAATGGCTTGGGCGCCCCGGGGCCGTGGTCGCCGGCGCGAAAGGCGCCGGTTCGCCTTTGGCCGTGCTCCGGCGCGGCGGAGCGATCTGGGCACGTGGGCTCTCTGCGCCGCCGCGGCGGCGGAGGGTCGCCGGCATACGGCTGTTGACGTTTGTGTCGCCCGTCCGGGTGAAGGCGCGACTCGACGCCGACCGCACGATCGCCGACCTGTACCCTTGCCGGACCTCGGCCGTGTTGCGGTGCAGCGCGGGAACGGCCGCAAGCACGCCCGCCACGCCGAGCGCGGGAAGCGCATGCATGATCGAGCTCCCGGTCAGACCCGGCGAGGAGGCTTTGAGTACGGAGAGGATCTGTGCCGGCGCGGCGTTCGCGAACGCCGATCTGCCCACCGGACGCCGAGCCGCGTAGCAGGTCATGAAGGCCGCCACGACCGTCGCATCGAGCTGCTTGCCGGCCTCTGCGGAGAGGATGTCGATCGCTTCCTTGTGGGTGCGCGGCGGCCTGTAGGGACGGGTCGAGGTGACGGCGTCGAATGTGTCTGCCACCGCGATGATCCGAGATCCCAACGGGATCTCATCTCCGGCTATGCCCTCTGGATACCCCCTGCCGTCGAGCCGCTCGTGGTGATGGCGCACGATGGCGGCGATCTCCGGGTCTCCGGCCTCGGCGACCATGTCGGCGCCGTCGCGCGCGTGGAGCTTGATGATCGCAAACTCCCGATCGTTCAGCCGATCGGGCTTGTGGAGTATCTCTTTCGGCGTGTAGATCTTGCCCACGTCATGCACGAGCGCGGCGGACTCGACCTTCGCTGTCTCGATCGGCGAGAGGCCCATCTCGCGCGCGATCCTGCCCGCGAGCGAGGCGACCCGACGACTGTGCCCGTGCACATATGGATCGAGCGCCTGGACCAGATCGCTGAGCAGTGTGAGCAGCTCGATGCTGACGGCGCGATCCTCCTCACGAGCCGATTCGAAGACCCCTTGCACGCGAATCAGGCGGCGCTCCATCCAGACTCGCCGTGCCCAGCCCCAGAGCATCAGCTCGGCGAAGATCAGCTCCCGCGAACGAGGCCAGCGCTTCCAGAGCCATGCACCGGCCGATGCGATCGCAAGCGACCCGACGACCGCCAGGACGACCGCGAGCAGCTTCCAGAAAACCCCGTTGCGGGGCACGAGCACGGTGACCACGGCGACCGGCCCCACCACCACCGCGAGCGTGGCGAGCACCGACAGCGGCAAGTACCCGATGAAGTGCGGGGGTACCCTTGGCCCGAGCTGTGAGGCCCGGGTTGCGGAACGTTCGCCGTCTTCGACCAGCACGCTGAGCCGGCCTCGCAGCGTGCTCGACAGGTCGTCCTCTATGAGTAACAGGCTGTCATCACTGGGGAACGGCAAGTTCTCCTGAGTTGCCGCGTTCATAAAGATGGGAACGACAGCCTGTCGAGAGCCTGAAGCCGAGTCCCCGACTCTGGACGATTGTTGGAGCGCGCCCCGGACGCGGATCAGGCCTCAGCCGCGCCGAACGCGGCGACCGCCGCCGAGCCCATCGCTTCGGAGGCGGCCAGCAGCGTGTGGTCGTCGATGCGTGTGCGCGCGCCGCGCGAGTCGAACGTGTCGGACACCGCCAGCACGCAGGCGACCGGGACGTCGGCGCGGGCGCCGACGGCGAACAGGGTGGCGGCCTCCAGCTCGATCGCCAGGGCGTCCGATGCGGTGTCGGGGAGGCGGGCGTCGTCGTAGAAGAGGTCGACGCTCACGATCGCGCCGGAATGCGCATGTGGCGCGGCGCGGATCAACGCGTCGGTGAGCCCGGGATCGCCCGCAACGCGCCCACCGGTTCCCAGTGCGCGGGAGGCGCCGTCGAGACAGGTCGACTCGCGGGCGATCACGAGGTCGCCGAGCGCGAGATCGGGGTGCAGCGCGCCGCAGGTGCCCACGCGGATCGCGCGGCGGGCGCCGAGGGAGATCAGCTCGTGCAGGACGATCGCGGCGGAGGGACCGCCCATGCCCGTGGACTGGATCGTCAAGGGCTCGCCGTCGGCGCGCGCGGGGCCGGTGTAGGCCCAGAGGCCGCGGTGGTGGTTGAACATGCGCGGCTCGGCGATCAGGACCTGCGCGAGCGCGAGCGCGCGCCCGGGATCGCCGGGCAGCAGCACGCGCTCGGCCAGCGCGGCGGTGGGGCGCAGGTGGATCGCCTGAGGGTATGCCGGCGCGGTGGTGGGCTCGGGCTCGGTGCGCATCGGCCGCGGGTCTCAGCGCCGCACGTCGAACGCCCGCTCGCGGCGTGGTCCGAAGCGGTAGATCGAGAAGTGGTCGTCGAAGCTCACGACGCTGGGGATGCCGAGGCGCTCCATGACCGCGAAGCTCGTGCGGTCGACGATCGAGAAGCCCTGGTCGGGGAACGCCTCGCCGATGCGCCAGGCGGCGTCGAGGTCAACGGGGAGAACGGTCTCAACCGTGGCCCCTCCGCCGCGCAGACTGTCCCAGAGGCGCTCGGCGACATGCCGTCCGAGATGAGCGCGAGCGAGCTGCCAGCACTCCACGAGCACGTGATCGGTTGTCAGGAGCCTGTCGCTGCTCGCCATGACGTCACCGACACGCGCATGGTGTCGGTCGTTGCGATCGAGAACGGCGTAGAAGGCGGATGTGTCGACGAACAGGCTCAACGGTCGCGATCGGACTGACCGGTCTCGCGCAGGTGCTCCTCCCAGGCGGCTTCGCCGAGGTACTTGTCGACGTTGCTGGAGACGTCGGACAAACCCGATTCGCCGATCCCGAAGATATCGCTGAGGTCGCTCTTCGGCTGCTCGCCGAGATCGCGGTCGAGCGTTTGGCGCACGTACTCGGCGAACGAGATCCCCAGGTCCGCGGCGCGGCGCTTGGCGCGCCGATGCGTATCGGCCTCGAGCGTGACCTGTGTACGCACCACCATTGGAGCACCATCATACCATCACGTGCAGTGAAGGTTGATCGCGGAACACAGTCGGGGTAGGGCGGGCGGAGCGCCGGGATCGGTCGGCTGAGCGGGCTCGGGTTGCGACACGGCCCGCGACTTTAGACTGCCGCCGATGGGCACGTCCTCGAACACGTCCTCCGACTCCGCCCCCGGCGAGGATGCCGGCGGCGGCGGCGGCGGCGCTCCGGCCGGCGCGCTGACGCTCAAGCAGGTCGCCGCGCGCGCGGGCGTGACGGCGGCGACGGTCAGGCGCTGGGTCAGGGAGGGGCTCGTGCCCCAGTACGAGGGGGTGTGGACGCCGGCGGCCGCGTCGCACGTGCGGATCGTCGCGCGGCTGCGCGAGCGCGGGCACACGGTGCAGCGGATCAGGGAGGCGAGCCAGAGCGGGAAGCTCGCGTTCGGGTACATCGACGAACTGCTGCCGAGCTCGGAGGCCCGCTACACCCTCGGGGAGGCCTCGCGGAAGATCGGGCTGGAGCCCGAGCTGGTCGAGCGGCTGTTCGCCGCGATGGGCCAGAACGCGCTGAGGACCGAGGAGATCTCAGACGAAGATCTGCAAGTGCTGCGCTACGGCGCCGAGGTGCTCGCGGCGGGCCTGCCGCTGCCGGCGCTGCTGCAGCTCGTGCGCGTGTACGGGCAGGCGATGGCCCAGGTCGCCGATGCGGAGGTGCGGCTGTTTCACCTGTACCTGCACGAGCCGCTGATGCGCGAGGGGGTGCCGGGCGTCGAGGTGGCGCAGGCGATGGAGGGGATGACGCGCGAGATGCTGCCGTTCGCGGTGCCGTTCATCAACTACCTGCACGGGCGGCTGCTGGGGTACTTCGTCGAGCAGGACGTGATCGGCCACATCGAGTCCGATCTCCACGACGAGGAGACCGCGGAGGAAGGGCGGATGCGCGTCGCGATCGCGTTCGCCGATCTCGCGGGCTACACCAAGCTGACCGAGGAGGCGGGCGAGGCGCAGGCCGTGAACGCGGTGGAGCGGTTCGTGGAGACGGTGGAGCACACGCTGCCGATCGACGCGCGCGTGATCAAGACGCTCGGCGACGAGGTGATGGTCGTCGGCGCGGACGCGGGCGCGCTGACGAGCTGGGCGGTGGGGCTGGGCGGGAAGTTGCCGAAGGGGCCGCCGCCGCGCATCGGCATCCACAGCGGGGCGGCGCTGTATCGCGACGGCGACTACTACGGCCGCGAGGTCAACCGCGCGGCGCGCGTGGTCGCGCGGGCGGCGGGCGGCGAGGTGCTCGTGACGCGCCCGGTCGTGGACGCCGCCAACCGCCAGGACGGGTTGGAGTTCGAGCTGATCGGCGAGGTGGTGCTCAAGGGGTTCAACCACCCGACCGAGCTGTTCCTGGCCCGCGCGCGCGGGGAGTAGGAGAGGCGATGCGGACGGTGAGGGGTTGGGTTTGGGTGGGTGAGCCGGGAGCCGGTCCACCGAATACAGCCGCCGGCGCCGCTCTCCCTTGCCTGCTACGCGAAGGGGGCGCTTAGAGCGGTGACGCCAGAGGGGCTGCATGAGCGGGTGCGGGCGGAGGGCCTGCTCTCCGAGCGCGGGCAGGTCGTGGCGATGATCTCCGGCGGGCGCGACTCCGTCTGCCTGCTGGACGTCGCGGTGGCGGTGCGCGGGGCCGAGAACGTGCGCGCGCTGCATGTCAACTACGGGCTGCGGGGTCGGGCGTCATACGAGGACGAGCGCTACTGCGCGGAGCTGTGCTCGAAGCTGGGGGTGTGGCTGGAGTTGGTGCGCGTGGGGGAGGACGAACGCGGCGAGGGCAACCTGCAGGCGTGGGCGCGCGAGCGCCGCTACGAGGTGGCAAGGAGGCTGGCGGCCGAACTGGATGCGCCCGTGGCGACGGGCCACACGGCGAGCGACCAGGTCGAGACGATCCTGTACAGGCTGGCGGCCTCGCCGGGTCGACGCGCGCTGCTGGGGATGGCCGTGCGCGAGGCATGGCTCGTCAGGCCGCTGTTGGGCGTCACGCGCGAGCAGACGGGCGCGTACTGCAAAGCCAGAGGCCTGGAGTGGCGCGAAGACGCGAGCAACGACGACATCCAGTACGCACGCGTGCGCGTACGCAAGTTGCTCGTACCGGCCCTGCGCGCGGTGCACCCCACGGCCGAGGAGAACGTGAGGCGCACCGCGGAGCTGCTGCGCGAGGAGACGGATCTGCTGGACGGGCTCGTCGCGGCCGAGCTGGGTGGGGGCGACAGCCTGGCCGTGGCGCGCCTGGCCGAGGTGCACCCGGCGCTGGCGCGGCTGATCGTGGTGCGCCTGGCGGAGGCGGCGGCGGGCGAGTTGGTGCCGCAGGCGGGCGCGCGGGTGAGGGAGATTCTCGCGCTGGGCGCGCGCGGGGGCAGCGCGGAGGTGCACGTCGGCGGCAACGTCAGCGCGAAGATCGCGGATGGAGAGCTGCGCATGGTCAAGCTGCCTCCGCGCGGCGCTCGCGGCGCTCCCGGCGGCGAGGGCTCCGCGGAGAATGGTCCCCGCGGGCGCTCCGGCCGCGACTGACGCGCGGCGTACACTCCCGCTGGTGAGCGTCCCGGCCCCCACCACGGCCAGCGTCCCGGTCCCCGCCCCGGCGGGCGATGTCGCGACGGCCGCCGGGGCGGGCGAGATCGGCGAGGTGCTGGTCAGCGCGCAGGAGCTGCAGGCGCGCGTACGCGCGCTGGGGGCGACGATCTCGCGCGACTATGCCGGTCGGCCGCTGCTGCTCGTGGGCGTGCTGAAGGGCGCGGTGTTCTTTCTGAGCGACCTGATGCGGTTCATCGAGATCCCGGTCGAGGTCGACTTCATGGCCGTCGCCTCATACGGGTCGGCGACCGACTCCTCGGGCGTGGTGCGGATTCTGAAGGACCTCGACACGGCGATCGAGGACCGCGACGTGCTGATCGTCGAGGACATCGTCGACTCGGGGCTGACGCTGCAGTACCTGTTGCGCAACCTCGGCTCGCGCAATCCCAGGACGCTGGAGGTGTGCGCGCTGCTGACCAAGCCCTCGCGGCGCAAGGTGGATCTGCAGGCCAAGTACGTGGGGTTCGAGATCGAGGACACGTTCGTGGTCGGCTACGGGCTGGACTACGCCGAGCGCCACCGCAACCTTCCGTTCGTAGCCGCGTTGCAGCGGTAAGCGAGGGTGCTCCGGCCGGCGTCCGGCCGCCCGTCGATAGGACGAGCGCCCTTCGGGCCCACTCGGGAGCGGCCGGAAAATCGGACGTTGCATGGTACTCTAGGGAACTGGCGGCCACGACGACAACCGGCGCCAGAACCCACGTGATATCGCCATGAGCCGTTCATTCAAGAGCGCCGCGTTTCCAATCCTCATCGTGCTGGTGCTGGCGTTTCTGGCCGTGAAACTGGTCAGCCCGAGCTCGAACAACTCCCGCCCGCACAGCTACCAGACGCTGGTCGCCAAAGAGATCCCACAGGGCGAAGTCAAGTCGGTCGAGTTCAAGAACAAGGGCAAGGCGCTCCAGGTCCAGCTGAACAGCAAGGGCAACAAGGAAAAGTACGAAATCGGCTTCGTCGAACAGGCCGCGCCGCAGTTGATCGGCCAGCTCGAAAAGTCCGGGGTCAGCTTCAACGTCGAATCGGAAAAGAGCAGCGTGCTGCTGTCGCTGCTGACGTACATCCTCCCGTTCGTGATCTTCCTCGGGTTCTGGATCTTCCTGATGAACCAGGTCCAGGGGGGCGGCTCGAAAGTGATGTCGTTCGGCAAGTCGCGCGCCAAGCGCCTGTCGGCCGACTCGCCGAAGATCACGTTCCGCGACGTCGCCGGCGTGGACGAGGCCGTGGAGGAGCTGCACGAGATCAAGGAGTTCTTGGAGAACCCGAAGAAGTTCCAGGCGCTCGGCGCCCGGATCCCCACGGGCGTGCTGCTGTACGGGCCGCCGGGCACCGGCAAGACGCTGCTCGCGCGCGCGGTCGCCGGAGAGGCGGGCGTGCCGTTCTTCTCGATCTCGGGCTCGGACTTCGTTGAGATGTTCGTCGGGGTGGGCGCATCGCGTGTACGGGACCTGTTCGAGCAGGCCAAGCAGAACAGCCCGTGCATCATCTTCATGGACGAGATCGACGCCGTCGGGAGGCATCGCGGCGCCGGTCTCGGCGGGGGCCATGACGAGCGCGAGCAGACGCTCAACCAGCTGCTCGTGGAGATGGACGGCTTTGAGGCGAAGGACAACATCATCATGATCGCCGCCACCAACCGGCCCGACATCCTGGATCCGGCGCTGCTGCGCCCGGGACGGTTCGACCGCCAGATCGCGGTCGATCGGCCCGACCGCAAGGGGCGGGCGAAGATCCTCGAGGTGCATACGCGCGGCAAGCCGCTCGCCAAGGTGATCGACATCGACGCGCTCGCCGGCCAGACGCCGGGCTTCACCGGCGCGGACCTGTCCAACCTGATCAACGAGGCCGCGTTGCTGGCGGCGCGCACGGGCAAGCGCGAGATCAAC
>Ga0210408_10001330_pt1 | contig 26270 bp, 27 predicted proteins | sample IncBWH4MmetaG_FD_155471 | JGI IMG/M metagenome (GOLD analysis project Ga0210408, IMG submission 155471) | Forest soil microbial communities from Barre Woods Harvard Forest LTER site, Petersham, Massachusetts, United States - Inc-BW-H-4-M | ecosystem: Environmental > Terrestrial > Soil >...
CTGCTGTCTTCGGTACTTTCTCACATTGGTTCTCCTGGTTGATTGTTTCTTTTACTCAACCGCCCATCCTGTTTGATGGACGGCAGGAGAACCACCTCCAATTCCAACTATCGCCGGGACATCTCCGATGGGTTACCGGAGCGAACGGTCTTGGGTAACGAAACGAACCGGTTTGAGGGAGAATCTGCGGATAGTCGCTAAAAGCGGGTCCAGGAAGGCGGTCTGGCGGTGTTGGACCGGAAAGTCTGTTCTGCAGCAAATCTCTAGATGCACGTTAGTTAAGGCGCGCACCAATGGCGGGCCCTCGAAGTATCGGCTCACGCTTTGCATGAACGCGACGATGTCGCGGCGGGATCGGGCCGGGACGACACTCCATTCATCAACGAACCGCTTGCGCTCTGGAGCGTTCATTTCAATGGAGCCGCAATAGCAAGGTCAGGACCCCGATTCCGCCGAGCCCCCAGTGCAAAATTAGCGAGGACCAGCCCTTTGTGATGCTTGAGAATTTCACCGAAGACGGCATGCGCCGCCAGGAAAAAGAAGCCCCCGCCGACGTGGGCTACGACGGCGTCCAGCCAAATCCCGCTGGCGTTTTGCAGGAAGAACCAACCCAAAACCCCGCCGAACAAGGTGGTGGCCTCGACCGCCGCAACGCGCGCGAGGACTCCACCCCGCCTGAAGCCGGCGCCGACCAGCAACGCACCCAGCGCGAGGCCCTCGGGGACCTTGTGCACGCAAATGGCCATGACCAGCGACAGGTCCAGCAACCGGTCGCCAGGAACCTGGGCCGCTTTGGCCTCATGGTCGGCGGCCAGCGCCACGCCGTCGGCGGTGCAATGAATCGCCAGGACCACCATCATTGCCATGGCAATCTCGCTAAACCGATGAGTCGTCGCCTCGTCAAAATGGCTGGCGGCGCAGGCCGGGCAAATATGATAGATGTACTTGCTGACGAAAGAGAAACCGCATAACCGGAGCCTAAAGCCAGGACCAAGCCCCACCAGGGCAGCCCTCCCATCGTCTCAGGGATGATGGCAAAAACCGTAACCCCGAGGAGCGTTCCGGCCCCGAGGCTAATCAGAGCGCACAATCGGCGATGCGAGTTGCCGAGGGAGGTGCTCAAGGCGCCGCCGCCAATCGCCAAGGCGAAGGCCAGTAGCAAATAGCCGGCGGATAGGTCATTCATCATCCAGGCACATAGGCCAAATCCCTGCCGCGAAAACCATTCGAGTTGCGAATCACGGTGCAGTCCCCAAACACTTCTCGGCGTCCAGACGATAAATGCCCACGAGGTCGCCGTTCTCCCGCACGTCACCCACATGAAAGGTCCCGCAGATCGTCACCGGCTCGTCAATAATGGGCTTGGCGCCTTTTCCAGCGAGGTGAACGTTGACCCATTCAGTAATCTTTGGAGGAACCCCAAAGCAGCATAGGCTCTGGTTTCTCATGAGAAGGAAGTCTGTGGCCAAGGCGCCCTCGAATTTCAGCGGCAGCATAAAACCCTTGAGGGAGACGCGTCGCTGGTCGAGCGCTTTTATTTCCTCGGGAACCTGTTCCAAGGTGCTGCGGGAAGCAACAGCAGCGCCTTTGGGCGCACTCACCATCTGAGCGGTGACGACAAAAGGGAATGCCGCTAGCCGGTCAAAACCGATGGTCAGATACACGTTGTTGCCGCTGGCGAGACCGGTAGTCGGTTGGGTTCCTGCAGGGGAAAGCGCTCCCCAGGATGAGTTGGTTTGCGGTTTGGGATGAGCCGGTTTCCCCCGGACCGCCTGTGCCCAAACCATCTGCCTGGCGGACCCTGCAGGCGCCATCAAAAGCGGCGGAACGACTATGACAAGGCCCACAGCTATACCAATTCCGAACCAGAGGTAAGCCCGACGGTTTGCCGCAGCCTGCGCCTTCGCTTTTTGAATTTTCGGTCTTTTCATGATAATCAGGCCGGTTAAAGCTATTCCGGAACTTCCAACTTTTCTCCTTCGAGCTGGTAAATGCCAAGCATGGTGCGGTTTTCCCGATATTCTCTTACATGCAGCTTGCCCCAAATCGTTACCGGGGTGTCCATAATGCACCTGGCTCCTTTATCGCCCATACGCACGTGAATCCATTCGTTGATGTTGGGCGGCATTCCGTAGCAACACATCATTCGACTCCGCAGCAGGATGAAGTCGGTTGCGAGCCCATTTTCCTGGTGCAAAGGCAACATGAAGCCTTTCACCGCAACCTTCTGGTCATTGAGCGCCTGAATAGTCTGCGGGATCTCGCCGGTCATTTTGGTGGCATGGGCGAACATGACACCATTCGAAATGGTTCGTTCAAAGATGACCCCAGCGGAGAAACCCGATAGCTTGTCGAAACCAATCTCCAGGCGGCCCTGGTTTGTTCGGATGACTTCGGCTTCAGAACCGGGGAGTGAGGTCGCCGGGGACAAGTTGGTGGGGATTGGCTTGGGCTGCGACCCAACGGGAGCGGGGGGCGTGTTGGTTTCGGGTGGTGAATCAATGGGTGTCCCGCGGATGGGCAGCCCGGAGGCGGCGGGCATCGGAGCGCCGTTCGAAATTTGGGGGAACACCGCCAGAAACGCGATGGCGGCCAGATGCAAGAATGAAGTGGAGCTACTTTGCAGATTCATCGGTATCGTTTCCTTTCGGGAAGGTAAAGGTGACGTTTTGGTAGGTCGTGCCACGCACGGTGAGTTTCCGCAGTACGCCGTCGAAAGCCGCGTTCGTTTTCAACCAATCGGCCTGGACTTCGAATAAAGCGGTGTCGCCAATTGTTTCGCCAGTGGCGTTGTTGGGAACAGCTTTGAAAGGCAGGAACTCCTCCCGGTTGGGAAGATGGGCGGCAACTTCAAAGGAAGCGGCAGGGATGCGGATGAAGTTTTCCAACTCGCCATCCAGGATATAGGCTTGGAGTCGTCCGGCCGGCGCATCCAGGACCAACTCGACGTGACACTCTTCCTTGCCAAGCACAACCGGTGTGCCGTGATGCGGAGGTTTATGCTCATGCCGGTGCGCGAGGGTTTGCTGCGGAACCTGTGATTGCTCGCCTCCACAACCTGCAAACAAACCAACTGCGATTCCCACGGGCATTAGAGTAAAGCACTTCATTTTGGATCACGAGGTTGGCGCGAGGTGTTCGGCCACGTCCGTGCGGTAGGCCTTGACGGCGGGAACCAAGCCGGCCAGACCGCCCAGAGTCACGAGCATCCCGGGCGCCCAGAGCAAAACGGGGTTGAACTTCAAAGGGTCCAGCACCACCCCAGTCTGCGCGCGAATCAGCCCGGCAACGATAACCAGGATGATCCCATAACAAATGAAGCCCATCGCCATACCCACAGCAGCAATGGCGGCGGCTTCCAGCAGGATGGCAGAAAAAACCGTCATCCGACGGGCTCCGAGAGCACGCAGGATTGCGATCTCCCTTCGGCGTTCGTTCATGGAGTTGTAAATCCCGGCGAGGATGGACGCGGTTGCGACCAAAGCCACCAGGTAAGCCACGAGTCCCAGCACGCGGTCGAACCACCCGAGCTTGTCGAACAGTTCCGCCATGACGGTGCCGATGGGCCAGGCAAAGGTCAGCCGATTGCCCTGTTTGTTGTACATCATGTCCATTTGGAAGCCGGCAATAGCGCTGCCCTCTTTGAGTTTCACGAGGACGGCGCTGACGTCGGTAGCAGCGTGGGGGTCGTGCCCGGTCATTTTCTGGATGCCCGCCAGAGGGATCCAGAGCACGCGATCCGCGGGCGTATTTGATGGCTCGAGGATGCCCACAACCACGTAGGTTTCCGAATGCTGATTTTTTTCGTCGAAAATGAGGCCGTGGAACGGATGAAACGTATCGCCCGGTTTCAAGCCGAGCTTTCGAGCGGCGAAGCTGCCAGCGACCGCCTCACGCAAAGTTGGCTCGAAGAGGCGCCCCGGGGGAATGACGGTGAAGTGCTTTCCTTTCGCATACTCGGCGCGGTTAAACAGATCGACCGTTGTTCCTACGAGCCGATAACCTCGGTAGTTGTCCCCGACCGCGAGGGGAACAGCAAGTTCGACGCTCGGGTTATTCCGGACATCGAGGAAGTCGGACCAGGACAGGTTTCCGGGCGAGGATTCGAGGTGGAAGATGGCGTTGAGGACGAGCTGCAGCTTAGACCCGCGCGCCCCCAAAACGGCGTCAAACCCGGCATTAACCCCAGTAAAAGTTGCTTGCGACTGCTCCTTAACCGACCAAACGGACATCAACAAGCCGCCAGCCAGGGCGATGCAAAGCGCTGTGACCACGGTCGAAAGAGCGTGCTGCCGAAGGCTTTTGAAAACGATGCGCCAAATGGTCATACTCGGGCTTCCTCCCGCGAGGCGGCGTTGATGCGGCTGAAGGGCTGGATGTTATCAAATTGAGCCAGCACCTCGCGAGAATGGCTGACCAGCAACAGCGCGGCGCCGTCTTCCCGGCAGGCCTCCCGAATCAGCGCCAGAGACTCTCGCGCGTTTTTGTGATCGAGGTTTCCCGTCGGCTCATCCGCCAAAACCAATTTGGGAGAATTGGCCAGGGCCCGCGCGACCGCGACGCGCTGCTGCTGCCCGGTGGAGAGTTGGCGGGGGTAATGGTCCAGACGATGGCCCAGGCCGACTCGCTTCAGAAGTTTCTGGCTATGACCGCGGTTGGCCCCCGCTCCAAAAGACATGCCCAATAGCACATTTTCAAGGCAGGTGTAGCCTTGCAGCAGGTTGAAACTCTGAAAGATGTAACCAATCGTCGTCGCGCGCAGGCGGTCGCGAGCCGGTTCGTTCAGCGCCGACATTTCCTGGCCGCTCAGAACGATTCGGCCAGAGTCAGGCTTGAGAATTCCGGCAATCAGGTGCAGGAACGTGGTCTTGCCCGAACCACTCTCGCCTTCCAGCGCGACCTGGGCCTTTCTGGCCAGAGTAAAGCTCTTCACGTTCACCACGGTTTGTTCAGTGCCGTCCGGAGCGGTGAATGTTTTCTTGAGGTTCGAGATCTCCAGCAGGGGCATGGGAAGATTCAAGAGTTATGGGGCCTCGGTTGGTTTCTTATCGGCAGGTCTCGGGATGTCGGGCGTTCCACGGTCGAGTTTCTGCCGGACTTCCTCGATGAACTTTTGAACCGATTCGGGGCTGGGCGAGCGTGTCTTCCACATCTCCAAGTAAACGAGCGCCTGGCGGTAGTTGCCCTCCTTTTGCTCGAGCATGGCGAGGTGCGCGGCGATTTGGTTGAACAGGTACTTATCAGGCTCTGCCTGGGCAGCTTCCTGCCGTTGCCACTGACGAAGAGCGGCCTCCCACAGATTCCGTGCCCGTGCGGGGTCGTTTTTGTTCTCGGAATAGACGCGGCCCAACTCGTAGAGAATCTCGTAACTGCCCGGGTTTTCCCGCAACCCATCCCGCAAAAACTTTTCGGCTTCGGCAACCTTGCCCATCCGTTCGCGCAACCAATATGCCGTAACGGTGTAGGTCTCGACCCGGTTTGGATCCAGGTCCGCCGAGAGCCGCAGCCAGGGCAGTATTTCACGCACCTCCGAGCCTTCCCCTAAATCTCCGGCACCGTTCGCTTGACCCTGTGCTCCTCCCTGGTCCAGATGCGTGTGTTCTGAGGGGAAAAACTGCCGGCTGAAGGCGTCGATCCAATCCCTCGGTTTGCCTAAAAAGCCGGTCTCCTCTCCCTGGTTCCGTCCGCCGACCGTCCCGCTGTCTTCGGCCATGTGCGCCGTTTGGAAGGCCTCGCGATTATCGAAAACGGTAGGGTAGAATCCACTGTGGAAGTAAGCGTCGGCCTTCACATAGAAATGGTTGGCAAACATCCGGCGCCCGTCTCCGAGGAGGACATTCAACATGTCCGCAGATTGCGCGCGGTTGCCCGCCCAGGCTTGGAACCATGTGTCCAGTTCTGCCGCGAGACCGAAGCAGAGAACCGCCAGGGCGGCCACCAGCAAACAGGAAACTCGCGGAGCACTCATAACTTTAGTTGATCGCCTTGCGCCGAAAGACCAGGGAAGCAGCAATCAGAAAGGCCGTTGCGTAGGCCAGCGCGTACACAGTGGCCAAAATGCAGACTCTCCAGGGAATCGGCGGCCAGTTGTGGATGATCAGGTCCCGCACGTCGAACAGTTCGAGGTGCGGTATGCAATAATAGACTGCATACAAAATGGAGCGGCGCGGTTCGGGCAGGTGCAGCGCAACTTTATTGAGATGGCGGCCCAGAATCAAGATCCCCGCCACAGCCAGAAAACAAATCGTGGTGTTCGAAGAAGGCGCAGTGAACACCAGCGAGCCGAGCAGCGTGAGCGCCACCACTACTCCGAGCATGACCCAATGCAAAACCGCTGCCTGGAAATAATTGATGAAAGACCAGTGTTGCTCCCGGCTCCCGGCCAACAGCGCAAAGAATAGATAGAAACACAGCAGCGCCAGCCCGCACGCGAACCAGCAGCCGAGAAATTTCCCCACCAGCAGTTCCGTCCGGGAAAGCGGCTTGGCCAGCAGCGGAAACAAGGTTCGATTTTCGCGTTCCGCCGGGATTTGCCGGGCAGTGGTGGTGATCGCGATCACCAGAGAAGAAATCCATACCAGCAGGAGGCAGATTTCTTTGAGATAACGAGCGATTTTGGCGTCGTTAAAAATCCTCACCGAGCCCATCACCACGCAAATGAGGATGGTCAATACGAACAGAACGTAAAAGTCCTTCCGGCGGTACAGTTCTTTAATAACGACGCCGGCAACGGCAAAGAGGTTGTTCATACGCAAGGCAGTGGTGGGGTGTCGGGGTGGTGCTCGTAACCGACGACTCTCAGGAAGAGTTGTTCGAGGCTGCATCGGTTGCTTTCGGCAAGTTCGCTGAGGCGGCCATCAAGCTTCAATTCGCCCTGGTGCAGAATGGCCACGCGGTCACAAACGGTTTCCACTTCGCCCAACTCGTGGGAAGAGAAGAAAACCGTCTTGCCTTCGTTCTTGAGGCGCTGAATCACTTCCCGGACTTTCATGCGGCCCACGGGGTCCAGGCCGCTGGTGGGTTCGTCCAGGATGAGCAGCTCGGGGTTATTGACGAGCGCCTGGGCCAGCCCCACGCGTTGCTGCATCCCTTTGGAGTAGGTTTTGATCTGCCGCTTGCGGGCGTGCTCCAACTCGACCAGCTTCAGCACGTCGTCAATCCGGCGCTCCCGTTCCGCCTTGGGAATCCGGAAGATGCACGCGTAGAACCGGAGCAGCTCTTCAGCGCTCAGGAATTTGTAGTAGTACGTCAACTCGGGGAGGTAGCCGATTCGCTGGCGGGCGATCGGCTCGCGGACGTTCTCGCCGAACAGCCAGGCTTCGCCGCTGGTGGCGTTCGTGAACCCCAGCAGCACGTTCATCGTCGTGGTCTTCCCGGCGCCGTTCGGACCGAGAAACCCGTAGACCTCACCTTCTTGCACCGACAGGTTCAGGTTGTTCACGACCGGTTTGGTCGCTCCGCACAATTCCCGGCGGCGGTATTCGACGCAAAGGTTTTCGATTTTCACGATTGCCTTTCGCGCCAGGAGTGGCGACGGCTTGATCATTGAAACGTTTTCAGCAAGCGTGTTCATGGATCAGCTAGTCATTTCCCGCTGGTGGCCTGAAATTTTTCAACCTGTTTGGCCAGAGTGTTATACTTGTCCACAATATCATTACGGTCCTTGACCTCGTCGTTGTACTTCTTCACAAACTCATCCCGTTGCGCCGCCAGCTCCTTAAGCGCGTCATTTTGCTTTTGGATGCCGGCATAGGCTTCTTTCAGTTTTGCTTCGAGCGCATCAATTCCTTTTTTGTACTCGCTGATTTGGTTGGTCAGCCCCTCGGCCGTCGTCTGCCAGCGGTTGATTTCACGCTTCTGCGTAACGAGCAGCTCCTCGTTGGTTTTAAGCGTCCCTTTCAAGACCGTTAGCCGCGCGTCCATTTCGGCGATTTGCCGGTCCATCGCATTGATCGAATTCGTGTAACCCTGGATGGCGACGGACCTGTCATAAACCATCTGGTTAAGCTTCTGAATTTGGTTGCGTTGCAAAGTCTGGCCATACCACTGATAAACGCACAGCCCGCACAAGCTGAGCGCCAGCACGATGAGCAGGTTTTGGTGAAAATTCTTCATGACGGATTTCCGCCCGACCCCGGCGCAGCCTTCACGGAAATAGCCACGCGCTGGATGCCCGCCCGCTTCACGAAATCCAGCACATAAACTATCGAGCCATGGGTGGCATCCTTTGCGCCGGTGATATAGACGGGAAGGTTTGTGTTGAGGCTGAAGCGATTGGTCAGCAGGGTGAACAGTTCGGGAAACGTAACGGGCTTGTGTTCCACGGAAACCTGTCCGTATTTGTCCACCGAGAGATTCACCATGTCGGGTTTGACGGTGGAGGTGGCGAGGGTGGCGGTGGGGAGACCGGCCTTGAGCGTGCGGACCTTCTGCATCTGCAAGCTAACCATCATGAACGAGGCCAGCAGAAAGAACATGATGTCAATGAGCGGGATGATCTCCAGGCGCATTTCTCTGTGGGGCAGTGGCGAGCGGATTTTCATCGGCTGCTTTCCTTTTGGTCTCCGCCGATGGCGAAGGCGACTTTTTGGATACCGGCAGTGCGGACGGTGGCGAGCACCTCCACCATTGCCCCATGGAGCGTGTCGCGGTCGCCGCTGATATAGACGGGCAAATTGGTGTCGATCCGCAGCCGGTTGCTGAGCACCAGGCTCAGTTCCGGCAACGAAATCTGCTTTTTTTCCAACCAGGCCTTCCCGGTCTTATCTACGGCGATATTGAGCATGCCCGGCCTGAAATCGTGGCGCGCCTCAGGGGCCGAAGGCAAATTGACCTTGATGTTCTCCGTCCGGCTCATCTGGAGGCTGACCATCATGAATGACGCCAGCAGGAAAAACATGATGTCGATCAACGGGATGATGACGAGCCGCGAGCGTTTGCGTTGGACGGGAGAGGTTATCTTCACGGGACGGTTCCGTTTGCCTTGGCCGCGCTGACCATGACCTCGACGTTGGTGGCGGCGGTTTCCAACTCGAATTGCAGTTGGGTCACCTTGGCGGTGAACAGATTGAAGGGGATGAGGGAAAAGATGGCGATGCCCAGCCCGCAGGCGGTGGCAATCAACGCCTCGCCGATGCCGCCGGTCACATTCACGACCGAGAGTTCGGCACTGCCGACGCTCAAAAAGGCGCGCATGAGGCCCGTCACTGTTCCCAGCAACCCCAGCAGCGGGGCCAGGGTCACGAGCGTATCCATGACCGTCAAAAAACGGCCGGCGCGTTTCAACTCGATCCCGGCTGCCAACTGCAACGCCCCCTGCATGGAAGTGTGAACGTGGCTCAGGCCCCGGTAAATCATGCGGATGACCGGGTCCTCGGAGCCGTCGGCAAGGGTCGTCGCCGTTGCCACATCTCCATTTTCCATCGCGGCCAGCACTTGCTCGAGTTTCTGCGGTTCACGCCGGCCCCTTTCCCTAACCCACCAGAAGGCCCGCTCGCCGACCACGGCCACGGCCACCAAGGCGCAGAAGAGAATAGGCCACATGACGGGGCCGCCTTTGAGAAAGAATTGGAGGACAATATTGGCGAACATACGTGGGGAAATGGTTACATGGTTAAGTGGTTACATGGTTGCATGGCAGAGGACTTCATCAGCCGGCTTGGAGTTTGTAGGTGATCGTCGCTTCGAAAACGTGGGCTCCGGTGCCGCGCGGGACCGTCCAATGCCGTTTGACAAACTCCAGCGTGCTGCGGTCGAGGAGAGGGGAGCCGGAAGGGGTTTTCACTTCAACCGAGATGATGTTCCCCGCTTCGTCGGCCCGCAGCAAAAGCGTGACGGTCCCCTGCTGGGCCTGTTCGAGCGCGATTTTAGGATAGGGTGGCTGTGGGCGTTCGCCGCCCGAGCCTGTGTTCTCGAGGTTTAGCGGCTGGGTTTTAAGGGGCGCCGGGGGCTGCAACGGCGCCAGGGGCGGGGCTTTGGCCAGAGCGTTCGGCACGACGAGATTGCCGATAGTTGGCACGGCAAAGCTAATGTTCGGCGCCTCCGGCGTCACCACGACGACTTGCGGCGTGTCCGGCCGCTGCTGCTCGTTCTGCTGCTGGTTCTGCTCGGTGGCGGTCTGCGGCGGCAGGGCTACCGGTTCCACCACGACCGGAACGAGCTCCTCCGGCGCTGGCGGCAGCGGTTTGATGAAAATCCCGATCGATTTAGTCCCCAGGATTCCGACCAGCAGGAAAAGAATGCAAACCGAATTCACCCAGGCGAGTTTTCGGTTCGGGTCGCGCTGTGTTGCGGGCAGGCAAAACCGCGCCAACTCGTCGGTCAACTCGTACCTGGGTGAGATTCGGTCCATGTTCTTCCTCGGCGTCAGGCGGTCAGAACACGTAGGTGAGCCCGCCGAAAAATCCCAGGCGCATGCCATACTGCGGCGCGAAGACACCGATGCCACTGCCGCTGCGGAGTTGGTAAATGTGGTCCGTCACGTTCACGACATCGAATCGGACCTTCAGATGCTCCTTTCCGTGGATTTTGATGGCTTCCTCCAGGCCCAGATTCAACGAGTAGTAGCTCGGAACGGTCGCGCCGTTGGGTATCGGGGCGCCAGTGGCCGTCCCGTCCACTGTTCCCCCGCCATCCTGCCTGAGGCCGCTGCCGTAAATGGCATCGACGTAAAACCGCGTGCTGCCGCAGGTGTGCCTCCACAGGTAGGAGGCGCCGACCGAGCCGGTGAACCGCTGATCGTGGTCGAGGAATATCCAATTGTTTTGGGTATAATTCAGCTTGTCCGCAGGGAACAGGAATTGCGCCGAATCCAGGGCGAAGCCCTGAGCGTGCGAGAACGCGAAGTTTACGTAGGTGGAAAAACCGTCCTTGGTATAGGTGGCGGTAAGTTCAGCGCCATAAACCTCGCCTTTGGCATAGTTGAACGCCGAAAGGATTAAGGTGTTGTTAAACAGCCCATCATCCAGTTGCTGCCTGGCGGTTTTGTAATACCCGTCCACCCCGATCTGCAATCCGGGCGCGAGCTTTTGGCTGACCCCGGCATCGAAATAATTCGCGCGCTCGGCTTTGACTGGATCGCTCTGGTCCGTTCCGGCGGCATTCGAAGTGCCGTCGAATTTTTGCACGCTGGTGGTGGGCACGTTTTCCAGTGGCGGCGGCGTGAAATAGCGGGCATATCCCGCGTGCAGCGTCGTGGCGTCGGTGGGTTGGTAGATGAGATTGACGCGCGGGCTGGGCTGATTTTCATGATCGGCCGACGCATAATAGATATCAAACCGCGCGCCGTAGTTGAGTGTGACTTTAGGCAGGATTTTCCATTCATCCTGTATATAGATGCCGCCAAACCAAGCATGCTGCACGCTGTTGTCCGTGATGTTGGTAACCGCCGTGGGGGCGCCGGTGATCGGGTCCAAATTAAACGCCGTGGTGGTCGAGTGTGCCGACAGGCTCTCCGCCAGCACCATCACCCCGCCGCGCAACGTATGCTTGTCACCCAATTGGTAGCTTGCGTCCAATTGCAAGCCCCCGGAGTAAATGGTGCGGTCCACATCGCTGGCTGAGCCGTTGAGGAACAAGTCACCCTGATTATCGGGCTTGAAGTGGACGCTGCTGCTCCGACCGAATGTAGCCACTTGCATGTTGAAGTCCCCGGCCGACTTTTGATAGGCAACGACGCCGTAATAATTGGCCTCGAGTTGGTTCTCATTGAGGTTCGCGGAATCAAAGGTCGCCGGCTGGCCCGGCGCGCCCGGGAACGCGGGCGTGGTGTTACCGGGAGTGTTGGGAACCTCAAAGGTGCTATATGAGCCGCTGCCCATCACACTGATTCGGCTGGTGTCGTCCAGGACGTAAGACAAATAGGTGAAGGCTTTGAATTGATCGCTGTAATCGTGGAGCGGTATTTTGCTGGGCGTCGGATTTTCGATGCCGATGCCGGTGTGATTGAAGCTGCTGTCGGCAAAGAAATTCAAATTGCCTTTGGACCCGCCCAGCTCCAGCCCCGGCTTGATCGTGTCGTAGCTGCCGCCGTAGAGGGAGGCTTCGCCTCCCGGTTCGAAGGCGCCGCTCTTGGTGCGCAGGTCAACCACGCCCGCGGTGCGGAAACCGTACTGCGCTGGCAGCGAGCCGGTGATGAGGCGGAGGCTGTCCACAAACCGCGTGTCCAGCTCCTGGCCAAAGCCTGAGATGCCTTCCGGCAGCAGCACGTCATTTATCCGGTACTGGAGGTTGGCATGCTCGCCCCGGAGATGGAGGTCGCCGTTGGCGGCCGAATCCTGTGCCATCCCCGGCGTGCGCAGCAGGACCTGGTTGAAGGGCGCATTCTCGCCTCCCGGCTGCGCCGCGATTTGCTCTTTATCGAGCGTGTAGGTGGTGGCTCCCAGGTCGGGGACGATCTGGTTTCGCGCCACGTCCAGTTTGCCGACGACGGTGGTCGGGGCAAGTTTGATCACGTTAGTGGAACCGCCGCCGCCGGGCGTCGCCGCCGGCGCGTTGGTCGTTTGGGCCACGGCGGCGCCTCGGCCACAGGTCAAGGAAACCGCGAGGATAGCAGTTCGATAAATTTGGGCATTACGCGCACTAACGCGGTCGCGGAGCGGCGCCGGCCCGGAGGAAAAACAGTTCGCTTTCATAATCGGATTAGCATTGGTTACGTTCAAAAATCGGAATTGTTGTTTCAGTACAGCCTGACATCTTGAACACCTGACCTCCTGATAGCCTGACAACCGGTGAGGGTTTTTGCCTGGACGAAGGCCCAAACAGCGCAGGTTGCTCCAGGCAGGTCAGCTCAGGAAAGCACGCGCGAGCCCTCCGCTGAATCCAGCGCAGGGTGGGCGTGTCCGGCGAATGCTAAACCGAAGGCGGGGCGCGACTCGGCGAGAGCCGGTAATCGCGAGAAGGAAGGAAGTGAAAATCTCCAAAGCAAACCGGTCGGAAGCCGGGAGGAGGGCTGGGGGGAGCCACGCACGGGACATAACCTGCCACCACCGAGTTGTGCTGCTGGAGCTGGGTTACCAGGCAATGGTGGTTTGGACTTTGGGCATCCCGGTGGAGAAGATGGTGAAGTTGCGGGGCGGCGGTGAGCGCGGACGTGACCAGCCACAACAACAACATCAGCGCGACGGCAGTGAGCTTGCCACTAGCACGCCGACCTTTTGATGTAGGCCAAAACTTCACGCCAGGCTTTAACTAAGCATTTAATGTGCCCTTATGCAAGGCCCGTCGGAAGTTTTCTGAGTGCCAGTTGTCAGCACCAACTCCCGCCCCGCCTCACCGAAGAAATCGACTTCAATTACTGTGCCCAGGAGCGCCACGGCATAAATCGTAATCCTGGTAGTAATCACCTCATCCCCCGGTCCCGGGTTCTCGCCACTGATTTGATGGGCTATAATGGCGGTGTCACCAGCACTAGCCGGGCACCGCCTCCGGATTCGGAGCAGGCGATTGCGCAAGCCGAGCACCTGACCATCGAGAGTTATTGCCTGGATTCAGTTTTTACCCACAAGTCCGCACGATATGCCCTGGAAGGAGTCCTGTATGGTTTCGCGACCGAAAGCGCCGTGAGCCGGCTGGCCAATCCCAATTTGCGTGCCGGCATTTAAAACATAAAGCTGACGCTCACCTTGATGAGGAACGGCGCGGCCAGTTGATTGCCCGTGAAGTTCTGATACACCGGAAATTCCACGTCCGCATAAAGCCTCACCGGATGTAGATCGCATTCAATCCCAGGTGAAAGCATAAGCCGCTGGTAGCCCGACGCGACCGGACTGGCCGAATTTGCCCCGCTGTCGCTCGTCCGTTCCGAAAAGATCATTTGCGCGATGGGGGAAATTCCCACCCGTCCGAACGACAAACCTTTGTAGTAAACTCCAGCAGCGGCATCCAATTCAACGCCCGGACGGTATTGATCCTGTATCAAAACAGGCACGTCCAATTCCGCCTGTGCAAACCAATTCCATAGGCCGTCTCGCGTGATGTTGTGCGGGAAAAAACCGCCGATAAGAACGTCCGTGCTGCCCGTTCCGATCTGCGTGTCACGATCAACCTGATCGGGCTCGAAATCGAAGTCGCCCGTAGGCAGTTTAACCCCAAGCGTGACGCCAGCCGACATGTCCGGGAGAAACCCTGTGTAAATACCCCTGACACGTATGTCGCCAAGCTGGCTCCAATTTCGGGTTGTGATATTACCCGCATCGTCGGCTGATTTGAATGTCCGAAAATCGTAAGGGACCTCGGCTTGGATTCCCCAGTCATGATTGAACATGTATTGGAGGCCCACGGAGAGAAAGTGCGTTTGAATCTCCCGATCAGCATTATTCTCGGTCGGCGCTTGCGACGTGCCGCTCCAATTCCGGTCTTGATCCTGGTAGTCATAGTTTACAAAAAACCTGGAGCCGTCGGGAACATCGAGCTTGTCCCTACGTCAAAGACACTACACCCGCAGGCGCAGGCCGGACCGGTGTTGGGCACCAGCGCAGCGGCGAGCAAACCGCACGTGATTTTGGTTATCGAGTTAAAGTTCTTATCTTTCATTTTCAAATCTTAAAATTGCGAGAACACCGCAACGGCGGGTCTCAAGGTTAAAGGGAAAAAAACTGCCGACCTACTCCAATCGCGGGGTAGGCACACAAACAGGGAGGATCAGAGGAAGCTCCGTGGCGGAGGCGTAGGAGGCGTGAGGGAAAGTGACCTAAAGAAATTGTCCGCAATCGGCACGTGGCGAAAATGTGCGGGCGCTGTGAGGAGGAATTGCGCTGCCGGGGTCAGCAAGTCGAGTTTATTCAACTGCTGCGGGAATTCGGACTTCTTCTCAGAATGCCTGCCCTTGGCGATCTCCTTGCAAAGCGAGCAAGGGTGCTTTCCGTCGAAAGTTTTTACCAACGCTTCCTTTAAGGAGGCGTCCTGCGAATATGTCACCACCATCCCCACCCACGCGACTGACTGGAAAAACGCCCAATGCAGTCCGATTGAGCTGGCCAAGGCCAAGGCCAACGCCACTTTGGCGAGTCGCGGGAGCACAATTAACTTTAGTCCGTTGTTACAGTAGTGTCAAACGTATGGCCGCTCCCGAGACAGGTTGACGATCTGTATTACTGCTTTAGGTTGGGGCTGACCCAATAAGTATGAACGTTGGTCTCCCGAGATTTCGCCCCGGCAACGTTGGCGCCGGACGAGGTTTTGCCGCCCGTCCCGCTTTCACACTCATCGAACTACTCGTCGTTATCGCGATCATCGCTATTCTGGCGGCGTTACTGTTGCCGGCGATGGCCAAAGCCAAGGCGCGGGCGGAACTGACGGCCTGTTTGAACAACAAAAGGCAACTCGGCCTGGCCTGGCACATGTACAGCAGCGATGCCAGTGGGAAGCTCCCGCTAAATTTCCCAGCCTTTTACCAGCAGCCCACCGCTCCCTGGGTCTCCAGTTACCTGGATTGGGATGCAGAAGATCACAATACCAACTTGATGTACGTCCTGGACCCGCGTTACTCCTCGCTGGGTCCCTATCTCAAAAACGCGATGGTCTATCACTGTCCAGCGGACCGATTCCTCAGCCCGGTCCAAGTCAGGGGGCGTTTTATCAACCGCGAGCGGAGCGTGTCCATGAATCAGTGGGTTGGAAGCTGGCCCATCAATTCGCTTGAGGCCCCGAGCTTTCAAAGCGGTTACGTTAAATACCATTTGGAATCCGGGTTTCGCAAATTATCCCCGGCCAACGCCTGGGTGTTCATGGATGAGCACTCCGATTGGCTTCGCTATTGTGCTTTCTGGATCGATACGGCAGGCCCGAACACGTCGCTGCCTGCCAGTTACCATCAAGGGCTTGGCTGTTTGTTATTCGCTGACATCCATGCCGAAACGAAACGGTGGCTCTCACCGGAGAGTTGGCAGCCCGTTACTTATCATGCCCGGTCCGGGCAAGCGTTCATGACGGAGAGCCTGGATTACCAATGGCTTTGGCAGCATAGCACCGAATCCGAGTAACACCATGAAGAATCAGACGCCAACTGGTGTACTGTTTCAGAACAATTGATTACGGCGCCACAGCGCTGGCAATGTTTGAGGGTCCCGACTGGCCGCCGGTGCTCACGGAGCGTACGCGGTAGAAATAACGCGTGCCGGAATTGAGGAAGCCGTCAACAATGCTGCCTTGGTTCGGACCAACCGAGAAGGCGTCCTGGAAGTTAACGCCATCGGTGGAGCGCTCGATGACCACGGACACGGAGCACGACGCGGAACTGTTTTGCCAGGCCAGGACAATCGCGCTGCCGTCGAAAAGATTGGCCTGCGTATTGGGGCTGGCGGTTAGATGGCTCGGCGCGGCGGGCACACCCTGCGGATCGGCTCCGAGCACACTGGAATCAGGACTTTCTCCGGCCGAATTGACCGCGCTGACGACGTAGGAATACAGGGTGCAGTTCACCACTGACGTATCTGTGAAACTGGTGCCGCTGACCGAGGCGATTTTGGTGAAGGGACCGGTGCTGGAGGTGGCCCGTTTGACGTTGTAGGTCGTGGCGCCGAAACTCTCCAGCCAGGTGAGAGTTACCACGCTGTTGCCGGACGTTCCCGCGAGATCAATAGGCGCGGTCGGTTCGGTCACAGTGGTCGTCGGGGTCAACAGGAACGCATGCTGGATCTGGTTGGTGGTACCGGTACCAACGATGATACCCCCGTCGTTGATGCCGTGGGCGGATTGCAAAACCCATGAGCCGGAATTGCCGGGGATCAGGCGATTCAAGTCTGTAATTTCCCCATTCTGGGCAATGAGGGCGTGCTGAATACCCCGGTAGCTGCCGGCAGCAGCCACTCCTACGACCGCGCCATTGTTATTCAGCGCGTTGGCGACGCTGGACGAGAACCCCAGCGGCACACCCAGGTCAACCACCAGGCCATTCTCAAAAACGACGGCGTGGGCGAACCCATTGGTGGTGCCGCTGCTGCCGGCTACCTGGCCGCAAAAGGCGAGTTACCGGAACCATTGGAATTCCGCGAGCCAACAACCGGCTTAAGATTTCTTCAGAGACTGTGGAGAATCCTGCGGGCGTGTTCGCCTAGCTACTCGCGCAAGAAAGGCGGCAAAGGCAGGGGGCAAGGCGAGCAAGGCGCCCAGGATCAGGAGCAGATATAGCAAGTCCAGTTGGTGCATAAATTTCAATGCCTTTTCCACCACGCGGCGGCGATCAAGGTGGCGAAAAAGCGCCCCAGGGCAAGCAGTCTGCCCCCGGACAAATAATTGAGAATACGAGTTGCCTGGCGGTTGAGTTGATGGGCGAGCGTCACCCAGGAGTTGTCAATGACCCATTTGACGTCCATGGCTGTGCAATCGGAGCTCTCTGAGTACCTTTGGTAACGATCCGGGATGAAGCCTTCCGTGGCGAGATGCCTGATAAAGAAACGCTTGGCTAGAGCAGAAAAGTTGTCGCGGGTGAGCCGGACCACCACACTAGTGCCGTAATTCTCGACTTTGACGAGGTGATCAAGAACCCGATGGTAAAGCTCAACCTGGCCGGGAACGTCAGATGTCGTTGGGTTACCAGTCGATGTCTTCATATGTTTGTCCTCTGCGAGGAAAGTTCATTTCACGAGTGCAAGGTGGACGCGGATGTCAAAGAAGGATAATTAAAAGGGGAGGCAGGAGCGTTAATAACATGCAAACGTCCTCAATCGTCGGCGCGACATCACGCAGGCGGCAGGTTGGAACGACGAATACTGCGGTGTCAGAGTTGCCACTGACCCTCTTATGATCCCCTTATGTTCGTTTTGGGCCCGGGCAGTGCTACCGATGTCCTGACTGCGCCCTCTCATCAATCATTCTGCACTCTGAACTCTGCATTCTGCACTTAAATGGTGCCGCTCCGCCCCAGCAAGTGCTTGGTTTATGAGTCTGAACGGATCTTAAATACGCTGGCGGATGGCCGTGTGGTTAAAATGCCGGCACCACAACGTTGATGTCCTGCGCTTGTTTGTAGCTGGCGGCGGTGGCGTGGCCGTCGCCGTATTGGACTTCCGCCTTGCCGCTGTGGCGCATGGTCAGCGTGTCGTTTTTGCCATAGTATGGCACCGGAAACCGTAGCTTGAACGGTGACCACTGCCCATCGTTAATGATCGCTGAATATCCCGGCGGCATCTCTCCTGGTTTATTTGCCGTTGGCTCTTCTGCCAGCATGATTTTGAGGCTCGGGTTGCGTACCTGGCTGGTTTTGAAGAGCTGCGCTGCCCCGCTGGCAGAAAAGATGGTGGCAAAACCAAGGTTCTCGTTCTGGCCATCCTCCGCGTCATACTCGATGCTCGCGCTATTGAAGCTATAGCTGTAGAAATAATAGGGCGCTCCGTTGGCGATTCGCCCGCTGTTGTCTCTATCCAGGGGGCAGCGGAACAGGGTCGCATCGACGCTGCGCATCATCAGCACAATCGGACTCTTTTCAAACGGAGACGCCGGATTGTTGGTCCGCCAATAGATCCAGTCGGCAGTCTGAACCCCATAGAGGTGGGAGGCCCAGCCGGGATACACATCGTTGTTTTCCATCGCATACAACACCACTGCGATCCCAATCTGCTTGAGATTGCTCATGCACCGCACTTGGGCCGCCTTTAGCTTGGCCCTGGAAAGGGCTGGAAGCAGCATTGCCGCCAGAATGGCGATAATGGCAATGACGACCAGCAATTCAATCAATGTAAAAGCCCGCACCGCGCCCCTGGCAGGACGCCCCTTTCTTTGTTGATTCCAGTGCGAAGCCCACCGCGCAATCTCGCGAACGTTTTTGCTCATGGAACAATTCCTGGAAATTGAACTTGCTGATTTTATAATTCAAACTTTGTGCCCCTGGCAAGTGTGCGTTCCAATGCACACCAAAGATGTCAGTTTAAGGAGGGCGAGGAGTTCGGCGGCGGTTTTGGCGCCGGCGATGCGTTCATCCCAGGGGCGGACGACGATGTTGGGGTCTCTGATCTCTGACCGGGAAAGGCGCCAACCCGCTCCATGCCATTGCGCGGCGGATGGAGGATCAGAGACTCCTTACGTCGTCTCCTACATTCCGGGTAGGTGATCAGAGACTCCTTACGTCGTCTCCTACATTCCGGGTAGGTGATCAGAGACTCCTTGCGTCGTCTCCTCCATTTCGTGCTCTCCGGAGAAGCGCAGGCCACTCATCGTGCGGAGTTCCCATTGTTTCCCGCTGAGTTCAATGGTCGTGGCGCCTTCAGACCGCGTGTAGATTACCGGGATTTTTCTTTCGGCCAACCGCTCGCGCAATTGGGGGCTGGCCCGTTCCGAGGCAGGAAACTCGGAATCGGCAACGATGATGACGCGCGGGTGAATCGCTTCCAGCAGCGGTTCGCAAATCGGTTCACCTACCGACGGTAACCCGGCGACCACAATGTCGGCGCGCAGGTCCGGCGTCCGTTCGAGCAGGGCATCCTGTCCCGGCCGGCCCAGGTCCGAAAGCAGCAGGATGCGCGTGCCGCGGAAATTGCCGGCCAGGACCAGCGCGTTGTCATCGGCGCGTGAGAACCGGTCGCCTTCTGCCGGGTGCAGGACGGTCCAGGTGCTGACGCGGTCGTTGCGGCGGAGCGTGCGGACCAGGCCCGGGGTTTGGCTGAAGTGATTGAGCGCAATGCGATAAGCCGGCGAGCGCGAACGCGCCGGGCTGGCGCAGACCGTTTTCACCGGGAAGAGGGACGCGACCATTTCCGCCCCGCCGACGTGGTGCAAATCACCATGTGTCAGGAGCAATGCCGGGAGGCGATTTGCACCCTGAGCGCGGAGGAAGGGTTTGGTGAGGGATTGGACTGAGTTGGTCGGTCCGGTATCGATGAGAAGGTCATTCCGGATACCAGGCGCGTTGTGATAAATCGCGATGCCGCCGTTGACAGGCAGAATGGTCAGGCGGGTGATGGAGCGCTCCTGCCAACAGCTCCAGCACCAGGCCAGAATGGCGAGGCTGAACGCAGCGAATTTCCAAGTGCGAAAAGCAGGTTTGACCAGCCAGCCGGTCAGGACAGCCAGCAGTAGAGCGTAATAAAGCACGCTGGTGAACAGACTCGGCGCCGGAATATAGTAGTACGCAGCGGGCCAATGGGCGAACCAATGGCTGGTGACACGGATGCATTCCATGAGGAACCAACCGGCATGATTGAAGAGTTCGGCGGCGGCAGGAAACCAGCCTACCAGGAGCAGGCTGGCCAGGTTGCTGACCAAGACTAGCCCGCACAGCGGCACCGCGACGATATTGGCCGGAGTGCTGACCGGGGTGATAATGTTGAAGTAATAAGCGACCAGGGGCAGCGAGCCAATCCAGGCGGCAAAAGAGGTCAGCAACAAATCACCGGCGTACCTGGCGGGCACGGCCAGGGCCGGCGGCCAATGCCGGCGCAGTTGAACCGGCAGCAAGGGATCAGGGGCGATCAGCCGCTCAATCAATTGATAGAGCGGTTTGAGCATCAGGATGAGACAAAGGACGACGAGAAATGAAAGCTGAAAACCGGCCTGGAGGAGTTGCTGTGGTTCCCAGGTTAAAATGATGAGCGCAGCGGCGAGCAGTGAGTTGATGAGATTGCTGGGGCGTTTCAGCGCCCACCCGGCGAGCACGACGGTCAACATCACCGTGGCGCGAATGGCAGAGGCGGGCCAACCGGTCAGGGCGACATAGAACCAGAGCAGGGGAATGAGGACCACGCCACCAATGGCCCTCGGGATGGCCAGCGCGCGGAACAGCCCAAAGAAAATGCCAAAGACGATGGCCATGCGGAGGCCGTCCACGGCGAAGATGTGGTAGGTGGCAGCGCGGACGAATGGTTCGGAAACCTCTTCCGTGAGGGCGGTTTTCCAGCCGAGAGTCAGCGCCCATTCCAGGCGGAGCGCCTCATCCTCTTCAGGCAAACCGCGCGCGAGCGCCTGGCGCGCCCAGACGAGGAAGCGGTCGGCCAGCGGCGGGGCAGGGGGTGAGGCGAGGATTTGCCAGTCCTGCTCGGAGGCTGCTTTTAACCGATAGTAAATGCTTTGCTGATTTAAGAACGCGTGGTAATTAAACGTCCCTTCTGCCGCCGCTGCCGGGGGCAAATCGACCACGCCAGTGACCTGGACAGTTTGCCCGCCGAAGAGATTGGTGAGCATCCCCGGAGTGCTGACCGCAATGCGGCCAGTCGCGGGCTGCCAAGTCCCTTTGTTCAAGCACAGAGATGTGGCATCGATGCGGGCGAGGGTCCGCCAGGTGGGTTTGTCGTCCTGCTCGTAAACGCGGAGGGTGGGAGTTTCGCGGAGGACGCCCCGAATGGTGGCCAGTAGGGGCTCAGGGAGCAAAATTCGGCGCAGGTCATTTGGTGAAAGGGTGGCGGTGTGGAGAGTGAGATTGGTCCAGGCGGTAAGGAGCACCAGAGGATACAGCACAAAGGGGCGCGCTCTGGTCGAAAGCACCGCGACCATGGCCAGGGCCAGCGAGCAAGTCAGGACCAGCCATAGGGAAAGCGGAAGGAGGCGGCCCATGAGGATGCCGCCGACATAGAGCACCGCCACACTGAGGAGTGGCCGTTTCATCCGGGGACTACCAGCGTCGGCGCCAGCGTCCTATAGCCCAGAGAAAAAGCAATGCGAAAACACCGCCGGCGGTATCGAGCAGCACGTCCATTACGGAGGCTTGGCGGGAGGGAACGAAGAGTTGATGAAATTCATCGGTGGCGGCGTAGAGCAGGACCAGCAGGGCAACTTGACTCGCCTGAACCCATCGCCAGGAGCGAGAGTCGGTTTTATGCATCTGGCGCAGGGCATGCCATACCAAAAGCGCCAAAATCGCGTATTCCGTCAGGTGGGCGCATTTGCGGATGAAGACAACGACCGTGTGGATGGTTGCGTCGGAAGCCTGCGGAAATAACCAGTGGACGATAGGTCCGATAATCCGAGAGGAATGGGAGAAGGACATGCTGTCGCTGGACGCGGAGAAGATCACGGCCATCCAGACAAGCACAAGGAGCCAGGACATCAGGGTGGAAGGTGTTTTGAGCACCGGGCATGGAAGCAAAAGGATTCGAGGCGAGGCAAACGAATTTGTGCTAAACTTGAGCGCACCGGGACGGTGCCCGAACTCGCAGCCGGGACGGCTGCGCTACGCTGGCAACTAACGAAGGAAGGACGAATTATGGCTGCGTTATTTGAAAAAGAGTGTGTGGCCTGCAGAGGCGAAGTGCCGCCGTTGAAAGGGGATGAGCTGGCCAGATTGGCCGGACAGCTAGGCGGCGGATGGCAGGTGGTGCGAGAGCATCAGCTCGAAAAGAACTACAAGTTCAAGGACTTCCGCGAGGCGCTGGCCTTTACGAACAAGGTGGGAGAGTTGGCGGAGTCACAGGGACACCACCCCGACATCTTTCTGGGCTGGGGCAGGGTGAAGCTGACGATCTGGACGCATAAGATTGATGGGTTGACGGAGAGCGATTTTATCCTGGCGGCGAAGGCGGATCGGTTGCTGGGGTGAGGTCTTACAGGAGGGAAGGAGGGAAGGGAGGGCTGAACAGGAGGAAATGGAGGGAAGGGATCTAAACAGGAGCAAACGAAGATAACGAAGGGAAGGGATTTGGGATTCTTGGATTTTGGGGTTCGGTTGGTTGCGGAAGTGCGGGTGCCGTGGATTGGGTGTGCTCCGGATTTTTAACAGGAGGGAACGGAGGGGAAGGGGGGGGAAGAGAATTTGGATTTTTGAGTTTTGATTTTCGATTGTTTCTAAAGTTCAGGCGCCGAGTTTTGGGCGTGCGAGTGCCCCTCACCCCGGCCCTCTCCCGTGGGGAGAGGGAGAGCGGTCAGAAATGGTGATTTTTCGCGAAGGCATACTCCGCGACGATCTTTCCGTTGATGAGATGCTCCTGGATGATGCGTTCGAGCACTTCAGGCGTGCAGGAGTGATACCAAACCCCTTCCGGATAAACGACGGAGATCGGTCCTTGTGTGCAGATGCGGAGGCAATTGACTTTGCTTCGATAGACCAGCGGTTCCGGGCCAACGAGGTTTAATTCCTTCAACCGCCTTTTGAGGTAGTCCCACGATTGCAGGCCGCGCTCTTTGGGCGCGCATTTGGGCTCGGTCTGGTCGGCGCACAAGAACATGTGCCGCCGGTACTTTTCCAGACCCAGAGACTGGGCGAGGTTGTGCAGTTCGCTCGACATGCGGGCCTTTGCAGGGCAAGGAAAGGTTAGCAAAGTCGTTCCTTTCGGGGAAAGAGAATTGCCACAAAAGAGCACAAAGAGCACAAAGAAGGGATTGAGACAGGAGAATTGAAGACAGGATATTTTCCAGTCTATTTTCCTGCCTTCAATTTTCCTGTGTGTTCTTCCCGTTGCTGCTTCGCCGCGCACCTTCGCCTGCCCATTGACATTTGCGGAGTGTTTGCCAATCTCCCGGTCATGACGCGCTTCTTCCTGGCTAACTTTCACATTAGGAATCGCCTCGCGCGCGAACGGTCCGCTGCGCGGTTTGGGCGTTGGTGCCGCGATGGCATGGCGTTCGCCGTGTTTATCCTCATGAGTCCTGCTTTGCTCAAGGCGGCTGAGCCTGCGTCGTCCCCCAGGGAGCGACTCTCTTTCAATTCGGATTGGCGTTTTATCAAGGGCGATCCCGCCGGGAGCGAAGGCAAACTGGATTATCAGACGCTCAAGCCGTGGCTGCTGGCGTCGGGCCCTGAATTCAGCGTGAACTCAGCGCTGGCGACACGTCCGCAGGATAATCCAGCGGGAGATGTGGTTTATACGCTGCCGGCTTGCGATGATACGAGTTGGCGAAAGCTGAACCTGCCGCATGATTGGGGGATTGAGGGCCCGTTTAAGCAGGAGTATCCCGGGGAGACCGGGAAACTTCCCTGGTGGGGCGTGGCCTGGTATCGCAAACACTTCAGCTTGCCCATGAGCGACAGCGGCAAAAAAGTGTTTTTGGATATGGACGGCGCGATGGCCTACGCGAGCGTCTGGCTCAACGGCCAATTTGTCGGCGGCTGGCCTTACGGCTATGCGTCGTGGGAACTGGAGCTGACGCCGTTCCTGAAGTTCGGCGGGGAAAATGTCGTCGCAATTCGTTTGGATAATCCTCAAGATTCATCCCGCTGGTATCCGGGCGGCGGCATTTATCGCAATGTCTGGCTGATCAAAACTGCGCCGGTTCACATCGGGCATTGGGGCACATTTGTCAGCGCGACGGTGGAAGGCAAGACGGCGACAGTGAATCTCAAGGCCAATGTCGAGAATTCGTCTCCGGCCGGCACGCAGATCCGCTGCGGCGCGGAGGTTTATGAGTGCAACGCGGAAGGGCAAAAGTGGGGCCGGCCGGTTCTTTCGTTTCCCCCGGCCCTCCTGAAGCTCGGCGCACATGCTACCGGGGAATTTGCGACGACAGGCGCGGTGCACAGTCCCAGGCTTTGGAGCGTGAAGAAGCCCAACCGCTACGTTGCCGTCACAAGCCTGGAACAGGACGGGAAGATAGTGGATACGCACGAGACGCTCTTTGGCATCCGCACGCTTCAGTTTACCGCCGACAACGGTTTCATGCTGAACGGCGAACGTATCGCTCTCAACGGTGTTTGCGACCACCATGACCTTGGCGCGCTCGGCTCGGCCGTGAGCACGCGCGCGCTGGAACGCCAGCTCCAAATCCTGCAGGAAATGGGCTGCAACGCCATTCGCACCAGCCATAACCCGCCGGCGCCGGAATTGCTCGACCTGTGCGACCGCATGGGTTTCGTGGTGATGGATGAGGCGTTCGATTGCTGGCTTCAGCCGAAGAAGAAGAACGATTACCACCTGCTGTTCGCCGATTGGCACGAGAAGGACCTCCGCGCAATGATCCGCCGCGACCGCAATCATCCCTGCATTATTTTGTGGAGCATCGGAAACGAGATCTCCGAACAAGGCTCGCCCAATGGGCCGAAAATGGCGGGCGAATTAGCGGCCATCGTTCACTCGGAAGACCGCAGCCGGCCCGTCACTTCCGCCTGCAACAATGGCCGCGCGGGCTACAACGGATGGCAAAAGGAAATGGATGTGTTCGGCTACAATTACCGGCCTTACGAGTATGGCCGATTTCGCGAGGCCAATCCCGCCCTTGCGCTTTTCGGCAGCGAGACCGCCTCGTGCGTGAGTTCGCGTGGCGAATACTTCTTCCCGGTCAGCACCAACCAAGCCCAGGGTCGCGCCGATTTCCAGGTCAGTTCCTACGACCTCTATGCGCCGCCCTGGGCGACCCCCCCGGATAGGGAGTTCCACGGTCAGGATGAGTTTCCCTTTGTCGCGGGCGAATTTGTCTGGACCGGTTTCGATTACCTGGGTGAGCCAACCCCTTACGGTGGCGACATCAGGAACCCGAGCTTTAACAACGACACTGGCAAGAAGCGGCGGCGCAATACGGACGTCGCCGACCTGCTCAACTTTACCGACCCGGCAGAAAGGGCTCGCCTGATGAAGGACTTCAATGAACAGGGGCGAATCCAGGTTCCTTCGCGCAGCTCGTACTTCGGCATTATCGACCTGGCCGGGTTCAAGAAGGATCGTTTCTACCTCTACCAGGCGCGCTGGCGGCCGGACCTGCATATGGCCCACATCCTGCCGCACTGGAACTGGCCCGACCGCATCGGCCAGGTGACGCCCGTCCACGTGTATACTTCGGGGGATGAAGCCGAGCTGTTTCTCAACGGAAAATCGCTGGGCCGCAAGAAACGCGGTCCGCTCGATTATCGCATCAGGTGGGACGACGTGGTCTATAAACCGGGGGTGTTGGAAGTGGTAGCCTTCAACCATCACACCCGTTGGGCGCATGACTCGGTCCGCACCACCGGCCCCGCCGAGCAGCTCCTGCTTGCGCCCGAGCGCACCACGCTCAAACCCGACGGCCAGGACCTGAGCTACGTCACCGCGACCGTCGCGGACAAAGGTGGACTTCAGGTTCCTCGCTCAAAGAACCATATCTCTTTTGAGATCAGCGGCCCGGGCGAGATCATTGCCACTGACAATGGCGACGCCACTTGCTTCGAGTCCTTCCAGGCCAAGGACCACAGCGCTTATAATGGGTTGTGCCTCGCGATCGTTCGCTCGACGGGCGAGCCAGGTACGATTGTTCTCAAAGCCACGTCTCCGGGACTTAAGGCAACCGAACTGAAGCTACAAGTCAAAGCCGATAAAAGATAGCAGTCCGTTGAACAAGGGGTATTTTCTCGAAGCATTTCAATTCGCTACCGCCGCGAGGATTGGAAGAGTTTCGTGAGTTGCAAACGAGATCCGGGTGCGAGCTGAAGTATATCGGCGAAC
>Ga0210408_10001331_pt1 | contig 26263 bp, 27 predicted proteins | sample IncBWH4MmetaG_FD_155471 | JGI IMG/M metagenome (GOLD analysis project Ga0210408, IMG submission 155471) | Forest soil microbial communities from Barre Woods Harvard Forest LTER site, Petersham, Massachusetts, United States - Inc-BW-H-4-M | ecosystem: Environmental > Terrestrial > Soil >...
GCCTATCGCATCGGTCGCTTGTTCGATGACAGCTTTCACGTCGTCCATATCGAACCCCCAAGTGTTGACAATGCGAGAACGATAGAGAGATTCGCGAAGCTGTGTCAAAGAGCAGCGCTTAATGAGCTGCCGGGACAGCCGAGGCATGTCATCAAGGCGACTTATTTTTGCGGCCTGCCTAAGTAGCAATCGTAAGTGATTCTATCGGACGGCGAGCTTAAAGGAGCAGCGGCATGTCATTGCCTGCGTTGCGGGCTGGGGTAGGTTTGCTTTTGGCACTTGCGATGATCATTGGCTGGTCGTTGGGTATCGGCCTCCCACTGGCGACGGTTATCATCTGGCTTTTCTCGTAGCCTGTCTTGCGAGCACGCAGCCGTGTAGGAGTGGGGCCGCCCCAACGGGCATCGGAACGTCTTGGCGATGTCGAGATCGTCGTAACCGTTTGCATGGCTCACTCCTCTGAATCGTGGGAGCCTTAACAGCTCCCACATCCGTGGCACTCTCGTGCCGGTGGAGGAGCCGTCCACAGCATCGAAAGCCGACATCGGCGCCTCACATTTTGTTGTTCGGCGCGAACCTTCCCCGGCCTCATTTATTTGGATCGTAGGAAGCGGTTTGTCTGATTGCACGTGCACGCGGAAGGATCGGATATGCGAGCGCACCGAATTCTGCCGAGTCTTGCCATATCGGTTCTTGGTATATCGGCCGCCTGCGGCGTCGCCTGTCAAACTCCGGCTTTTTCGCAGGAGTACCGGGGAACAATGGAACAACAAATGGCCTGCACGCCCGACGTCTTCCGGCTCTGTGGCGCGCAGATACCCGACGTCAATCGGATCGTCGCGTGTTTGCAGCAGAATACCCCGCAGCTCTCCGGGCCTTGCCGCGCGGTGTTCAATTCAAGTGCCAACTCGAATGCCGGCGTAGCTCAGCAGGGCATGCCTCAGCAAGTCGTGCCGAGACGGCGGGATTTCCAATAACTGCAAGTTATGTGTGGATCGGACCACGCTTGAGAGCTGATCGCGTGATACGCACGCACACCGGCGCGAGAAAATATTCCTGCCCCGCTACCCGTGGGCCAATATCGCCACGGCTGCGCAAACGAAGCCCACCACCAGGATCAGAGAAGCTGTGACGGTGACCAGGTCAATTGACCGGTGGCGGCCAACCAAATCGAAGTGCCTGGAGTGACTTTCGTCCCGATATTTCTGTAAGCGCATGACGGTAGCCCGCGTGCCTACTGCGCCAAGATCACCATGGCCGCCAGCGCGGCGATGGGCGCCTCGACGACGAATGTGCCGATCGCGAGCAGCCAGATTTTTCGCTTAGTTTGTGCCCAACGGTCGGGGGCATGGATGGTTCCAGGCGCCACCGCCTTTGGCAAGCCGCTGCCCGTCGCGGAAATCCGCGGCCTGACACTATGTCGTCGGCTTCGCAACGTAGGCTCCCCAAATCGTCCTTGTTTCCGCTACAAGCGGCTCGGGGATGTCGCGCCTCGCCGGTTGGTCACCGGGCGGCTTGATGACCAAGCCTCTGAAAAATTGGCACGAATCTTGATGTCGCGGGGTCGGTTTGGCTGCGGGCGGCGGTGCAGTTAAACGGCGCCATGCTCGGGTGGCGGAGAACCCGAGGGGATCGTCCTACGCTCGCAAGCCTTCGCTTGCGCGACCCCGTCTGCGGCGCTTGACCACGGATTCGTTTTCAGCCTGTTGCTCGGATGCCTCAGCCTAGGTGCCCGTGCGGAGCCTGACTCGAAAAACGAACAGTGTGCAAGCGGTATCGCCTCCTGCAGTCAAGTGCGCCCGGCTGCGAGCAGCAGATCTTCTCAATTTCCGTCTCAGTCCGGTGCGGGATGCCCTCGCTGATAAAGAATTGCCTCCACGTCGGCGGGGGTGGCGCAATAAAAATTTGCCGAAAGGAACCCAACGGCGGAGGGAACGGGTGATGCCTTCGATGCGCGTATGTGAGCATTCTAGAGCCATCCAGCATTTGAAGCCGCCTTCGGGCGGCTGGCTTGCCATGCAAGGCGGCTTCGGTCTCGCGTTCCCTATTGCGGCACTTTGCTCAGTCTATGTGGCAGCCGCGAGACAGCGTCAGAACACCGCCAATGGTATTGTTTTGTGCGGGATAGCGGGGAACGACCATACGGTTATCCGCAGGGTCGAGTGAACTGAGCAACCATCGCTCAAGGCTGTGAGGCTCCAACGGGATCATTAACCCGGAGCGCCCTGGAGACCCTTAACGGACCTCGGATCGGCATCTCCGAGTTCGGTTTTCGGAACAAACCGCCCTGCGACTGCATATTAGGATCGGAAATGCAAACCCTACGGTTAGGACCCGTAAGCACGAGGTACGTCATGCTGCGTCGCCGTGTCAAACATCAGTCCACCCTTCAGGATCGGATTGTCGAGTGGACCAAAGAGGTGCGGGAGCAAGCCGCCGCACTCCCGCCCGGTCCCGATCGAGAAATGCTGCTCAAGAAAATACGGCAGGCCGAAACGGCGCTGCACTTGGAGAATTGGGCCAGCTCGCCGGGACTACAGCCGCCGAAATAAGGTCGCCTCAGTATCCGAATCGAGGTGTCCTAACGCGCTTTTGGGAACAAATGTGTACTTCTGAACATTTCTTGCCGCAGGTATGCGCGCGAGGGGGAACGTGTCCGAGTTGCCTTTGATCCTCGTCATCGAAGATGAGTATTTTTTACAGGCCGACCTTGAGCAGGTGCTGACCGACGCCGGTTTCGCCACTGACATTGTGTCGTCGGGCGAAGAAGCGCTGACGCTTCTGATGGACGGGACCAAGCGTCCCAACGCACTAGTCACCGATGTAATTCTCGCGGGTCGCTTGACCGGCTGGGAGGTTGCCAAGCGTATACGAGAGAAAGACCCCTCTTTCCCCGTCATTTATGTTACCGCCCACGATCAGCTTTGGCCCGCATACGGAGTGCCGAACAGCATCGTCATCCCAAAGCCATTCGCGCCAGCGCAACTGGTGACAGCCGTTTCCAATCTTCTCAACGCCAGAACGCCGCCGACAACGTAGTTGGCGGCCCCTTTCATTCCAATGTCACCTGTTGGCACAACGCGGAAGTCCCGCGATGTCCGCTTTCGCGCCGCTATCAGGGGCATAGCGGACGTCAAACGGCGTCCCCCGATTTATGAGTACACGCCCATAGGCTTCTAGGGGAAACCAAGTTGCTTGATTGCGGTTTTGGAAATCTCTTTGGGATCGCTGATGCCAGTCGCGCCGACCTCAATGATCTTGCGGGCTACGATGTCTGCCACAGGATCGTCGCGATCAACGAGGTGCAGTTGGCGCAGGGCGTGGGTGTAGGCCCGGTTCAGTCTCTCGACGTCTTCCGGCCCCAGATTGCCGCCGTTGAGCAACCGATTGATTGGCATCCCAGTCCCACCGCCCGGTAGAACTCTATAGTGGTTATACGACGAAAGTATTAACCTAGATATTTATCACAGTAAATGCAGCGGCGAGAGAGGAAGCACGGTGCCTAAACTTTAGGTTTGGCTCTTGGTCGCGACCACACGTGTGGTCGTATTCGCCCCCGCGGCCGTTTTGACGCTGATGCTTGGTCGCAAGGACCATCAAGGTGTTCGGGATGCCACTATATTTAGCATATGTTGCAGCTCCGCCCGATCGCCCGCCGCCCATTCATGCAACGGAAGCATCTGCGCCTTCACAGGAGTATCGGCCCCGCGATTGAAACCATATTGCTCGCACAACTCCACAAAGCGAAGTGTTTGGACCTTGCCCCACTTGCGGAAATCATGGGAGCGCCAACTCGAAGCAGGATGCTGCCACCGCCATTCCCAATAACTAGCCAGCGTTCCTGGCACTTCAATTAACGGGCCCTGCTCAGGGTCATTGGGCCCTAGAAGGGGCAAGTCTCGCACCAGCTTGTCGAACTCGGCAAAGGCAGTGTCGAAGGTTTTGGAGGAAATGTCCTTCGAATCCAGCAGTACTTTAAAAAGTTCGTCGACTCGGTCCTGTTTTTCTGGAGAGAGTAAACTCAGATCCGGCACCTTTTGCACCCCACCTTTTCTTTTGGGAAGCCGATCCAACCGCTTCATCATCTCCCGCGCTCGCATTTCATCGCCTCCTCTACGTCCTTTAGCCTCCTATCGAGATCACTTGCCTCTATGGCGCGGACGTAGATTTCGACCAACCGGGAAACATCAGCCGCGTCGTTAGCGGTAATCTCACCCCGCGCGACCGCCGACGTGATTGCGCTGATCGCCCTTGGAGCATCTGCGACGGTTTCTATTGGCGGTAATACAAACTCGATCGGCCGATCTTTTCGGACCGGCAGGATCCGGTCGAGACAGATCCGAAGCGCGATCAGGTCACCCGATAAGGCGAGGTCGATCGCCTTTTGCGTCAAAGTCTCCGCCTGGCCATCCAGAAGGGATTCGACCGCCAAGGTGGTTCTGTTGCGTGAGCCTTTCGGTCGACCCTTTGGGTTTCCAGATTGTCCGGGGCGGAACGGCTTCAACTGTTTCGGTGCTGTATTAACAGTTATCCGCGGAGTTCGAGGGCCGGTCATATTGAGCGAGTCATAGCAGTGCGGGCCCCACGTCGCCAAGTCTTTCAGGAAGTGGTCCATGTCAATCCGGCCTTTCCGCGTACCCGTTCGGCCCTTACGCCCTTCAGATCGATGCCGGCGTGGTCGGTGAACGAGAGCAGATCGCCATCGATCACGAAATCCTCGAATGTGCTCCAGAGGCCGGCTTCGGCATCGCGCTGGCTCATTCTCTTTGCACCCATTGCGCCTCGCCTTTTTAGGGACTGGAGAAATTCAGGGTCATTTCTAAATCAACAGGGTTTCCGGAGCGACCAACATCCGTGAAAGCAGAACCACCTGGCTGCTAAATCGCGAGCCGCGAATCGTCCCGGCAGTACAGCGTCAACTTCACACTACCTACATGGTATACTGAGTAGTGTCCTTGTGGTGGGACCGTGACGGTTGGAAATCGGTCCCCACAGTCCTATGTCAACGCCATAAACGTTGCGTTCATGCAACACGGTCCCGTGTCAGAGCCATAGACGGACCTGACGTGGGACTTCGCGTGCCTCACATGGGACTGTTGTTTAAATTTGTTTCGGTCCATCTCATGAAATCTTTGGTAGCCGACGCCATTGTTGCCGCCGTATCATCGGGAAATTCAGTCAGCAACCATTCGGTCGCGGTGCGCCCTTTCATGTTAAATCCGCTGCGCTTGCCGATCTTGAGAAAGCCGGTTTGGACCAGCCTCTCGAAGCAGCGCTGCGCAGTGCTGCGGCCAATGTGAAGCACTCCAGCGGCCTCCCGAACGCTGAAGGGAATCTTGCCGTTGTTAGAGTTTGGACCTCTATAACGTCTCGCTAGTTCGACGTAGAGCGCTCTGCAATTCCCGTCCAGGGATTGCCACGCGATCGAGGCGAGCATGTACTCCGGCAACCGGACATAGCGGTCTTTGTTGGGCGGGCGCTTGTGATATTCGTGGCGGTTGGTCAAAGAGCCACTATCCGGCTCGCCCGGCGGCCTACATCGGGCTGTAGGCCGTCCGTAATTGTTCGCGATCTAGTACGGGGTGATAGTGCTGACGATGTTGCAACTGCACCAGGAACGTCCTGCGGGCCAGCAATCGGCTGCTGCGTTCGTTTCCGAACCATCACCGGCGTTCCCACGTCCTGAACCCCGCCAATTCCGAGATAGTCTGCGCCGACGACAACGGGACGCGGCCACGACGGGCTAAGAGGTCAGGATGCTTGTGGAATGACTTCTTGTGATGTTGTAAATTCACAAGGTTCAACTCCTGGCGATAGGGGTGAAACAAAGATGCTCCGGCGCGGTGGTCAAGACCGCTGCCGGGGCTAATTCATTTCTTGCGAGTTGTTCTCGGTGAGATGGCCGGCAAACGATTGAGCCACTCGACCACGTCGGCGTACAGAACCAAAGTCGATTTGCCGTTTTTTCTAGCGGGCAGTTCGCCGCGCTTGATCGCTTCGTAGACCCTTGTTCGACCGATCCTCGAGGCTGAACAAACCTCGCTGATTTTAAGTGCAATTGGATTTGGCATCGTGTTCTCGCCATCGGAGGCCGGAGTTGTCCCGGCGGTCGTGCCGACGTTCCTTATCGGCCTGGCGCACCTTGGCGGAAGCTGCTTGATTAATCACGTGGAGGGTTTTGGGTAATCGGAATCGAAAAGTCTCCAATCCGGATGCCTGAAATTGATGTTGGCAACAAGTGCGGACCTCTCATCGAATTCCTTGGTGTATCTTGCCCAATTCTTCAGGGCTGCTTGCATTCCACGGGTTTGGTCAAAAATCACAGACCACAATACGCCCACAAATTCGTCGAATGGATGCGGACGGTCTTCGGATCCTCTGCGTGCAGGTCGGCCGGTGAGCCACTCGAAAATGGCGGCCATATCCAAAAGCAACAAATAGGATGAAAGGTTGCGGCGCTGGTCCGTTGCTGCTGCGAAGCCCCGCTCAATTGCCTTTGCAGCCGACTCGAGTTCTCGCAAGAAAACTTGGTGCTCTACGATTCTGCAGGTCTGCATGGCTTTTGCTGTGCTGTGGTCGTCGCCGGTAAGGCCGTCGATCAGCCTCTGCACTAGCCAGCTGCTGCCATCAAACTTTTCGAAATTTTCAAGTGCGTCACGTAGTCCCTGAGCATGCTTCAGAACGCAGCGGATTGCTTTTAGCCGTTCTCGAGCAACGGCTTTGTCGGGGTAAATCCGAAACGCTGTAGGTATGTCATGCTTGGCCCAATCTCTTAAGACATCGCCCAATCGATCTGCCTTTTTTGGCTCGACGACAGAGACGTGGCTGAGGATCGCCTTAACGTCGCGATCTGTAAACTTCACAGCGAAACTCGGGAGGGCCAAGCGACCCGTCCGCTTCTTTCCGGTCTTAATGGACATCGCGCGCACCTCGCGAAACACCGAGAGGGGCGCGGAAACCGGTGGTGCTACCGGCTTGTCAGATGGCCGTCCTATCCGCGCACCAGGCAGCCTACGCTTGCTGGTGCCAGAGGCCATAGTCAGGGCGATTTTCGGTTCCCGATGTGAACAACATTGCCGGCGGGCCGCTCGCAGTACGCAGCCCACGAATCCATCAGCGCGCGGCGCTTCTCCAGCGCGTCGCTGCGGCGGTACGCTTGCTCCGCCTTGTCGCCGATGACGTGAGCCAGCGCGGTCTCTACGACCTCGCGCGGGGCGCTCGAGACGTTGCCGGCCCAATCCCTGAAGCTGGATCGAAAGCCGTGGACGGTGGCGTTCTCGATTTTCATGCGGCGCAGCACCATCTCCATCGACATGTTGGAGAGCGGCTTGTTGCGGGCCTGACCCGGGAACACGAACTCCCCCGTTTTCAGTTTCTCCAGTTTGCGCAGAATAACGACGGCGCGCGGTGACAGCGGCACGCGGTGTTCTCGCGCTGCTTTCATGCGCGCCGCGGGCACCGTCCAGATCTTCTTGTCGAAGTCGACCTCAGACCAGCGCATCCCTAGGATTTCCCCGGAACGCGCGGCGGTCAGGATGCACATTTCCAGCGCCAGCGCCGAAGCGGCTTCCCGCTCGCGCAGCTTGGCTATGAAGGCGGCTACCTCCTCGTAGGGCATCGCGGCGTGGTGTCCGCGGCTCAGCTTCGATGGGCGCGGTAGTAGATGGTCTAGATGGCCGCGCCAACGGGCGGGGTTCTCGCCCTCGCGGAAGCCCTTGGCCTTGGCCGCATCCAGCACCTTTTCAATTCGACCCCGAACCCGTGAGGCGGTTTCGGGCTTGGTCGACCAGATCGGCTTCAAGACCGCCAGCACGTCGTCGGTGGCGATGATGTCCAGCGGCTTGGTCCTCAATGGCGCGGCGTAGGTTTCCAGTGTCGATTTCCACTGCGCCTTATGCTTCTCGTTCCGGAACCCTGCCGACAACGACTCCCGCACCTCGTCGGCCATCTCGCCAAATGTAGGAATGCCGCCGCCGTCCCGCTTGCGCTCGTCAATCGGGTTTAGCCCCTGGGCAATCTTCCGGCGCGCCGCGGCGGCCCTCTCGCGGGCGTCGGCCAGAGGCACGTTGACCGCCCCGCCAAGCCCCATCTCCTTCGCCCGGCCGCGCCATGTGAACCGCAGCACCCATTTTCGCGCTCCGGTCCCCGAGACGATTAGATAGAGGTTGCCACCATCGCTATATTTGCCGGGCTTGGCGGTTTCGACCTTTCGTGCCGTCAGATTGCCCGCCATGCCACCGCCCCTGGTCCCCAAATCGGCCCCCAAATTTAGCACGGCTTGAGGCGAACGGAAACGGCGATCAGCGGTCGATGATGATAGAAATGCCATCTATTGTTGAAGTTTTTGAGGCGACGGCGGACGGTCCCGAACGCCAGAAGCCAATAGTTCGTCGGACTCCGGCTCCGCCAAGTCTGAGGTGTCCAGCCCGGAGACATGGGTGACAGAACGTACCTAAGACATGGGTGACAACCTCGCGCCGAACGGGTTGTCGAGGGGCTGATACGAAATGTCACCCATGTCCGGGCGCGCTCATTTCAGCGATCGCTTTGGCCGGCGCCGGACAGCGCGTAGGCGCGGAAATTGTCGCGCAATGGCGTAATCACTGACCCGCGACCTGCTGCAGCGTATTGAAACGCGCCTTCTGCTCGCTGCTCAGGCTCGCGTAGAAATCGTTGAGCGGCGGCTGAACCAGGTTGGCGGCTTCCAGCATGGCGGAAAGTCGCTTCTCCATCGCCTGCAGGCGTCCGACCGGGGTAAGCGGCACCTCGTACGGACACGCCTTCTGCAGCACGCGCACCGATTTCTCGGTCGCGGCGCTCAGACGATCAAGCGCATCTTTTTGAGCGCCAGTCGGATGCAGCACGGCGGTGATCCGTTCGATCGGCAACTGCGTCAGGCTCGCCTTGGGTGCGCCACAACCCTCCCGATTTGCATTCGCCTCCTGCTGCGATTGATCTTCCGGCGAGGAGGGAAGCTGCGGGCCGAGCGAATTGAAGCGAGCCTGCTGTTCGTCGCTGAGCGAATCGTAGAACGCCTCGAGCGGCGGCCGGACGATCCGCACCGCCTCCAGCGTGGCGCTGATGCGGTTGATCATGGCCTGCAATCGACCGGGCGGCGTCAATGCATAATTGTCGCTGCAGGAATTCTTGAGCGTCTCGGCCGCCTGCGCTGCCGCGCGCTTCAGCTGATCGAGCAGGTCGCGCTGCTCTCCCGTTGGTCGCACCACCCGCGTGATATCGGCGAACGGCCATGCGGTGACGCCCTTTTCCGGATTGCTGCACAACTGTCGCAGCGCCTGCGGGCTCAGGCCCGAACGCTCGCGTAATCGCGATGATCCCACCATCGCGCTGCCGTTTTCGAGAGTGCCCTCGGGCGCGATGCTGGCGTAGGCGGAATAGGGATTGCCCACATCCCAGAACAGAGTATCGACGAAGTCGTCATAGGCGTAGGCCCAATAGGCGTCATCGTAGGCGCTCGGCCAGAACGTGTAATCGAAGATATCGGCATATGCATAGGGCCAGAACACCGGACCGAGCCAGGGTATGAAAGCGGCGCGCACGCGGTGCCGCCAGGCGTTGCGTGGCGCCCAGCCGTTCAGGCGGGCGGCGAGCGCGACCTGAGCGCGCGGATCCGCATTGTTGTGGAATCGTGCGGCAAATCGTCCACGCGCGGCAGCCTGAGTGGCGGCAGCGGTTCGCTGGGCGACTGGCGCTGCACCCAACTTCTGTTGTTGCGCCAGATCACGCTGCTGCGCCGATCGTTCGCGTTCAAGAAGCCGCTGCTGGGTCTGCAGCTCGCGCTGGGCGCCACGCCCCGGCCCCTGCTGAGCCTGCAGTTGCTGCACATGCTGCTGCAGCCGATCAATACGGGTCTGGCGCTCAGCGCTCTGCCGCGACAGGGTGTCTCGCTGCCGCTGTTGCGTCAGCTGCTGCCGCTCTTGTGCGGTTTTTCGCTGCTGCTGCGCTTGCTGTTCACGTGCTTGCGCGCGCTGCACGGTCCGCTCCTGGCGTGACAAGGCCGCGCTCGCTGGCCGGGCAGGTGGGGTTCGCGCGGTCGAGATGTGCGACGTTGAGCGCGAGGTGACGGAGGGAGCCCGCGGCGCTGTCGCCTGGTGTCGATTGGGGCTCGGGGCTGCAAAGCGTGTCGGCGCCTGGCGCGACGGAGCGGCAACATGCGGCGTCGGCCGCGGAGCCATCGCAGGATGTTGCATCGCGGGAGCGGGATGGAATGCCGGCGCCGACGGCCGCGCGATTGCAGGCGCGCTCACGTGTGGCGCAGGCGCGGGTCGGGCCACCGGAGCGGGCGCCGCAGGTCGCGCGGCGGGTGCGGCGGGTCGTCCCGGGTGTTGTGCGGCGGCGTCGATGCTTCCGGCGATCAGGAAGGCGCTGCTAACAGCGGCCACGACGGGAAACGCAAACCAAAATTGCCTGGGAAGCATGGGGCAAGGCTCCCTCTCATACATCTGCCCCACATCAAGAACGCGCGAGTGCGCGAAACGATCCGCTGTCCGGCGCCCTTGTTCAGCGCACCGAGACGTTGTTCCTTCAAACCTGATGATTGCGCCCTTGCCTGCGTCGAAAGAACGCACGCTAGATCATGATGCGATTGAGTGGAATCGCATCATGATCTCATCTCTTTGTTCGAGCATGAATTTCTTTGTTCGAGCATGATTTTTTTCGGAAATTTGCGCTTACGCGGCCCTACGGGTCCGGATCATGCTCTACTGATCAGTGCGCCATCATCCAGTCGCGCGCTTCGCGCTGGGCAACCGCGATTTCTTCCCCAGACATCAGCTCGGCGACCTCCCGACGCATCTGAATAGCATCGGCGCGGCCCTTCAGGGCGGCGAGATTGAACCACTTGTGCGCGGCGACAAGGTTGACAACACCGGAACGCCCGCTCGCCCAGTAAAGCCCGCGTTCGAACAGCACGTCCGGAACCGCGGTCGCGTTCACCGCCGTCGCGCTATCGAAATCGAAAATCCCCTGAAACATCTGCCATCCCCTCTTGTTTTGTTGGCCGCCCCGTGCAGGAGCGTTCCGTCATTTCCGGCGCGCGATCGGCAGATGGTGCATCTGGTTTTACGTCCGATCGCGCGAGGGCGATCCTGACCGATCGGATTTGAAGGACAGTTTAAGGATCGCGATGAATCCATCGTAAACGACGGACCGGGGCGAATTCGCCTGGAATCAGGAAAAGGCCGTTTTATTGGAGCTTTCGTGCATCCAGGAAAATCGGTTTACCGTCCCGCTTCGGCAAAGAATAACCATTGCGGCAACGTGGGCCGCGGCGGACCTGGTGTGGCGGTTCAGAAGTCCGCATCATTATTGCCGTGAGTTCGTCATGCGGACTTCTGAACCAGAAGCCACACTAGAATCATAGATTTGCTAGTGTCCTTTCGATTCCGAAGTTCGTAAACGGGGCCGCCGCAAAATGATACGAACTTCGGAATCAGGACACTAGCGCTGAAGTCCTCGCGGGAATCGTCGGATGATCAGACAGTGATTGGGGGAAACTGATGCAGACTTCCGAGCCGCTACACTAGCGGCGCCGGACTGGAACGAGGGCGTCGGCGAACACGTCAGGATCAGATTTCAACCGGGTCCCCGGAAGCCGCAGGCTTGAAGCCGGGAGGCTTGAAGCGAGGCGGCCCTTGAGCCCACTGAAATTGCGGACCTGCAAGATCCGCACCGAACGAAGAAAACCTGTTTCTTCTGCCGGACCGGTTTTCGAACAGAAAGCCCTTTTCGAAACTACGATCCGGCCGTTGACCTGATGTCTCGCCGACACCCTCTTCGTCGACAAGAGCCGCTCTTTCAAAATCTGCCTTTGAGAGAAGCAAACCGTCCGGAAGGGCTCGTGTGACGTGCCGGCATCAGACCGCCGGCATTTTCTTCAAACGAGAGTTACTTCTTCTTCTTGGCGACCCTGCGGGTCTTCTTCGCAGTCTTCTTCACTGCGCTCTTCGCTTTCTTCTTAGCTTTCTTCGCCATGTTGCCCTCCTATGAGATGGCTTAATCGCTGCGTGCACTCGGGAATCGAGATGCACTACTTCCCGAATACACCAACACTCAAAAAAAAACAGCGTCCCGCTTAAGGAAGTGTTTACGCGAGAGCATGGGAGCATACGCCGCTTCTTTGCGAATGGCACGAGAAATTTTTCGGATAGCGAAACCGTCAACGCGCGCGAGATCGCGAGAGGCGATTGCCGATATTGCAAGAAGCGGCTGTGACGCAGTGGTTTTCGCAAATGATGCATCGATCAACGATCGTGCGCTGAAGTCAGTGCGGGTCGTCGAAACCACGCGAATGGGCTGTGCGCGGACTCTGAGTCGCGATTTTTGGCAATAAAAAAATTTTTGCGCTCAGCGGCTTAACTGCTGATCGGCGCTCGCCAAATCCGGATTTTGGTTCGAATCGATGCCGGCCGATTCGCCTCCACGCCGTTCAGCGCGCGCTCACTTTGCCGCCATGGCGAATGGTTAACGCAGCTTCCTCGCTCCCAACAGCGGCTGAGCAACTCGCGTCGAAGCGAACCTCAGATGCCGAGCTTGGACTTCAACAGATCGTTCACGGCCTGGGGATTGGCCTTGCCGCCGGATGACTTCATCACCTGACCGACGAACCAGCCAAGAGCTTGCGGCTTGGCTTTCGCCTGCGTGACCTTGTCGGGATTGGCGGCGATGATGTCGTCGACGACCTTTTCGATCGCCGAAAGGTCGGTTACCTGCTTCATGCCGCGCGCCTCGACCACCGCGCGCGGGTCACCACCCTCCTGCCATATGATCTCGAACAGATCCTTGGCGATCTTGCCGGAGATGGTGCCCTCGCCGATCAGATCCACGATCGCGGCCAGCTGCAACGCCGACACCGGAGAGGCGGTGATGTCGTGTCCTTCCTTGTTGAGCCGCCCGAACAGCTCGTTGATCACCCAGTTGGCAGCAAACTTGCCGTCGCGGGCCTTGTCGGCGAGGCTGGCAAGCGCGCTCTCGAAGAAAGCGGCGCTCTCGCGTTCGGCCACCAGAACGTTCGCATCATAGGGTGAAAGTCCGAATTCAGCAATGAAGCGCGCTTTTTTCTGGTCCGGCAGTTCGGGAAGGCTCGCTTTCAGCTCAGCGACATAGGCCTCGCTGAATTCGAGCGGCAGCAAATCGGGATCCGGGAAATAGCGGTAGTCGTGCGCCTCTTCCTTGGAGCGCATCGACCGCGTTTCGCCCCTGTCGGGGTCGAACAGACGGGTTTCCTGGTCGATGATCCCGCCATCTTCGAGAATGCCGATCTGGCGCCGCGCCTCGTATTCGATGGCCTCGCCGATGAAGGCGATCGAATTCATGTTCTTGATCTCACAACGGGTACCAAGTGCCTCGCCCGGCTTGCGCACGGAGACGTTGACGTCGGCGCGCAAATTACCCTTCTCCATGTCACCGTCGCAGGTGCCGAGATAGCGCAGGATCGAACGCAACTTGGCGACATAGGCCTTCGCCTGCTCGGATGAACGAATGTCCGGTTTTGAGACAATCTCCATCAGCGCAACGCCGGAGCGATTGAGATCGACCAAGGACATGGTCGGGTTCTGGTCGTGCAACGACTTGCCGGCATCCTGTTCCAGATGCAGCCGCTCTATCCCGATGGTGGCGCTTTCGCCGCCTGGGACTTCAACCGCCACCTCGCCTTCGCCGACGATCGGCGACTTGTACTGGCTGATCTGGTAGCCCTGCGGCAGATCGGGATAGAAATAGTTCTTGCGGTCGAACACCGAGCGCAGATTGATCTTCGCGTTCAGCCCGAGACCGGTGCGCACCGCCTGCTTGACGCATTCCTCGTTGATGACCGGCAACATGCCGGGCATTGCCGCATCGACCAGCGAAACATGTGAATTGGGTTCGCCGCCGAATTCGGTCGAGGCGCCTGAAAAGAGCTTTGCGTTCGAGGTGACCTGGGCGTGCACCTCCATCCCGATTACGACCTCCCAGTCGCCGGATGTGCCCTTGATCAGTTTTGAGTTCTTCGCACTCATGCTCTTCCGCTCCCGAGCAGCGTGGATGCAATGGCCTCCCATTCGGCTTCGAGAGAGCCGTTCGCCACCGACTTGCCCGCCCTTCGATACCAGTAGGTGGCATTGCCGAGATCGCCTTCGATGCGGTGCAGATAGGCATGCACCCAGGCGGCTTCCGATGATTCTTCGTCCTGCACGATCTTGTGTGCCTGGTCCCAGCTGCCCTTGGCGGCCCACCACAGCGCGGCGAGCGGCGCGTTGAGCTGCGGCGGGGGTGCGGCAGCAGAGACGCTCGCTTTGAATTGGGCGGCGTTCACCACCACCTCACGGGCGTAAATCGTCCTGCCGCCTGCTCGATCACCTCGCCGAGCGAGAACAACGTTTCTTCATCGAAGGGACGGCCGATCAGTTGCAGGCCGAGCGGCAAGCCTTGCGCATCCGTGCCCGCGGGAATGGCGATTGCGGGAAGTCCAGCCATGTTCACCGTCACGGTGAAGATGTCGTTGAGATACATTTCCACGGGGTCGGCGCCCTTTTCGCCAACGCCGAATGCCGCTGATGGCGTTGCAGGGGTAAGGATCGCGTTCACGCCCCTGGCGAAGCAATTTTCGAAATCTCTCTTGATCAGGGTGCGTACCTTCTGTGCGCGCAGGTAATAGGCGTCATAATAGCCGGCCGAGAGCACGTAGGTGCCGATCAGGACGCGGCGGCGGACTTCCGCGCCAAAACCTTCCGCACGGGTGTTCTCGTACATATCGATGATGCTGCGGCCACCCTCCCGCAGGCCGTAGCGAACACCATCGTAACGCGCGAGATTGGAGGATGCTTCCGCGGGCGCGACGATGTAATAGGCCGGAAGGGCGTATTTGGTGTGCGGCAGCGACACCTCGACCAGTTCGGCTCCGGCCGCCTTCAGCCACCCCGCGCCCTCGCTCCACAGCTTTTCGATCTCGGGTGGCATGCCGTCGAGCCGATACTCCTTCGGGATTCCAATCTTCATCCCCTTCACGGACTTTCCGATCGCCGCCTCGTAGTCGGGCACCGGACGATCGACCGAGGTCGTGTCCTTCGGGTCATGGCCAGCCATCGAGCGCATGAGGATCGAGGCATCGCGCACGGTGCGGCCGATCGGGCCGGCCTGATCGAGCGAGGATGCAAAGGCGACGATGCCCCAGCGCGAGCAACGCCCGTACGTCGGCTTCATGCCGACGGTTGCGGTAAACGCCGCCGGTTGGCGGATCGATCCGCCAGTGTCGGTCGCGGTCGCGCCCATGCACAACAGCGCAGCCACCGCGGACGCCGAGCCCCCAGAAGAGCCGCCCGGCACCAAATTCGTGTTGCCGCCCTCCCGCCGCCATGGATTGACGACGGGACCAAAACATGAGGTCTCGTTCGACGAGCCCATCGCGAACTCGTCGTTATTGAGCTTGCCGAGCAGGACGGCACCATCGCGCCAGAGCTGCGACGTCACCGTCGATTCATAGGTCGGCACGAAATTGGCCAGGATTTTCGAGCACGCGGTGGTGCGCACATCCCTGGTCGCAAACAGATCCTTGATGCCAAGCGGAATACCCGCCAAAGGGCCGCCCTCGCCCTTTGCGATACTGGCGTCGCTCTCGCGCGCCATGGCGCGGGCCCGATCGGGTGTCTCCAGCACAAAGGCGTTGAGCACCCGCGCGGCCTCGATCGCCTCTAGGTGCGCATCAGTCAATTCAAGCGACGTGAAGGATTTTTTTGCGAGACCATCTCGAGCCTCTGCAAGCGTCAGCGATGTCAAATCGGTCATTTATCAACCAGTGCCCACTTTCCGAAGTTCGTGTTCCACTGCAGCACCCACCTTTCACGAACTTCGGAAAGCAATGGGCACTGGCAAATTTATGATTCCAGTGCCGCTTTTCCAATTGAAGTTCCTGGACAGAATTTGCCGCGATTGGTGCAGGAACTTCAATTGGGCGGCACTTGGCTGCAGAAGAAGGGTGACAGCGTCTTGTCGCGGGCCGGATCGTCGGCCAATGCTTTAGCGCTGGCCTTGCCGGCCGCTTCGAGCGCATCGAGCACCGCATCCATCGCCTGTTGCGGATCAGCCACCTTTCCCTGACGCTCCATGGCGTCGAGATAGTTCATATAGGCCTGATAGGCTTTTTCATCGTCGCAGAGCAGACACATCGGTCGACAACTCTTTTGTTTGGGGCGCTTTCCGCAGGCGAAAACGCCTTGTTAGTCTGACGCGTTTTCTTGACGCGAACCGGTGTCCACTTCGCTTGAAAACGCTATCTTATTCCACCACCTTCGGCACCAGAAAGAAATGATCCTGGGTTTGTGGCGCATTGCGGAGGATATCATCGGGAATGCCGCCATCGTTGACGACATCGGCACGCTTCTTCATTTCCATCGGTATCACCGAGGTCATCGGTTCAACGCCCTCGACATCAACCTCCGACAACTGCTCGACGAAGGCCAGGATCGCGTTCAGTTCGCCCTCAAGATGCGGGACCTCTGTTTCCCTGACCGCAATCCGCGCCAAATGCGCGATACGGCGAACGGTGGCGGCATCGACTGACATTATATAGGGGCCCTTGCGGACATGGGTGCCTTTGGCGACAAGCTCAGCCGCCGTATAGCAGAGGGTGGTTTTGCGCTGCAACCAAGACTACCCCGCCAATTGGCTCAAACGGGCCAGCGCTGCCCCGGCAAGCGCGCGGGTCAGCTCGGCTGCCGGCATTTCGCGCCCCAGCCGCACCGCCTGACCCGCCCAAAGATTGGTGAAATCGACCTTGCCTACCTTTTCCGCCGCCGCCCTCAGGGGCGCCAGGCCGGTGACCGCATGGGGAAATGCCGGCGCATCGGGCGAAACGGGGCCGACTTCGCGCATGACGCGATTGGCGACCCCGCGCGCGGGGCGCCCGGTCATGACGTTGGTAATGACGGTGGATTCGTCGCTGGCCTGGGCGAGAGCCGTTCGCGCCGGTGCAATGACCTTCGATTCCGGACAGCGCAGATAGGCGGTGCCGATCTGCACGCCGGCCGCGCCCAGCGCGAAAGCCGCCGCAATGCCCCGCCCATCAGCGATGCCGCCAGCGGCGACCACCGGCACCCTCACCGCGTCAACCACTTGCGGCACCAAAGCGAAGGTGCCTGGCTGTTCGGTGATATTTTCTGTCAGGAACATGCCGCGATGGCCCCCGGCTTCGGCGCCTTGCGCGATGATCGCGTCGACGCCGTGCTCCTCGAGCCAGATCGCCTCTTTCACGGTGGTTGCCGACGCCATCACCTTGCAGCGAGCGGCCCTGACGCGATCGAGCAGCGCAGCTTCCGGGAGCCCGAAATGGAAGCTGACGATTTCGGGCTTGAGCTCCTCGACGAGTTCGCATGTCACCGCGTCGAACGGCGCACGATTGGCGGCATTGATCGGCGCCGCCGGATCCAGGCCGTACTCTTGATAATAAGACGCGAGCCGCCTCTTCCAGGCGGCCTCGCGCACGGGATCGGCGGCGACGGCCTTGTGGCAGAAGAAGTTCATGTTGACCGGCGCGGAGACCCGCTGGCGGATGATGTTGATCTGCTCGCGCGCTTTCTCCGCCGAGAGCATCGCGCACGGCAAGGAACCGAGCGCTCCACCTTGTGCGGCCGCGATCACGAGCTCCGCATCCATCACGCCCGCCATCGGCGCAAGCACAATCGGGAACTCGGTCTTGAAAAGGTCGATCAAACGGCGGTCGGGCCACATCGTATGCTCACTGAAGAAAAGGGAGTTCGCGCTGGCGCTGGCGTCGTTGCCTTTGTCAGCTTAGCATCAACGGTTCCGCACGAGCTATGCGTTTGCGAAGAACCTGAGCCATGCCGCTCACGCACCAATTCCCGCTTTGCGCGGATTGCAACTTGCATGTTATGCGAGGCTCATGGCCGCCCCCATTCTACCGCTGATCGATGCTGCCGCACACTGGCCGGAACGCGGCGCCCTGATCGGGCTCGATCTCGGCACCAAGACCATCGGGGTGGCGGTTTCCGATCCCGACCGCCGGCTGGCAACAGGGGTTGAGACCATCCAACGCCAGGCGTTCAAGGCCGACGCGGCGCGCCTCGTCGCCATCGCCGCTGAGCGCGCCGCCGTCGGCTTCGTGCTCGGTCTTCCCATCAACATGGATGGCAGCGAGGGACCGCGCGCCCAATCGACGCGTGCCTTTGCGCGCAATTTTTCCAAACTGACCGAATTTGCGATCGGCCTTTGGGACGAGCGGCTCTCCACTGCTGCTGTCGAGCGCGAACTGATCGGCATGGACATGAGCCGCGCCCGGCGCGCGGAAGTGATCGACGAACATGCGGCGATCTTCATCTTGCAGGGAGCGCTCGATCGGCTGGCGGTCCGATTCTAACATTCGCTTCCCGTTTCAGCAGCCACTTTTGCGAATGTTAGAATCAAAGGACCGCCAGTGAATATTAGGTTCTAGTGTCCCGATTCCGAAGTTCGTATCATTGCGCGGCATACTCGTTTGCGAACTTCGGAATCGGGAAGGCCTCAGTTAGAGGCGACAAGTACGAGCGTCTGCACCACAGCGGCGAGATTGTTGAGGCCGTGTACGATCACCGTGAGCCAGGTCGATTGATAACGGGAGCGGAGATAGCCGAGCAGGAGACCGATCGAAAATACTTCGCCGAAGAAGAACCAGTCATACTGCAGATGAAGGGCCGTCCAGACCGCCGATGACAGCACGATGGCACCCCAGCGCCCCAGAAACGTTTCCGACCAGCCGCGGTACAGAAAGCCCCGCGAAAAAAACTCCTCCGAAACCGGCGCAGCGACGCAGAAGGCGATGACCAGAAGCCACAACGCGCCGTCCGCGCGCGCCGATTTCAAGACGTCCATCATGAACTCAGGCGTCGATTCCCGCCCCACGGCGCGCGACAGCAACTCCCACCCCAGCACCAGCAACGCGAGCGAACCGATGCCGACCGCGATGTTTTTCCAGGAGGCCCAGCGCAAGGCGAGATAGTCGGCGAAGGGCGTGCCGGAAAGGCGTATGGCAATCCACAGCGCGCCGAGCACGGCCGGCAGCCCCGTGATTACCGAGAGCGAAATCGTCAAACCCCCGCCGAGCACATGGACCGCGGCGGCGATATCGGCAGGTCCTTCCTGGCGCAGCACGAACCAGGCGACGACCGCCATCTGGCCCGCAAACATCGCGCCGAAGACGACCAGGCCCCAGAGCGCGGTGCCCCAGAACTTCCAGATGCGAGGCGGGCGTCGGACCCAAGCGTGGGAGGCGAACGCCGCGGGGCTTTCGGGATCGAGTGAATCCATCAGATGACCTTCATGCGGGTAAGGCGCGGTCCAGCAACCGCGCTGTGTCGTCACGTCCAAGATCGACGGCGCCATACATGCTCGCGTGGCTCCCGGCAAGGCGGGTGGGTGCGAACAATTCGGCCTGAGACGGCGACACCTCATTGAGCGCTGCCGCAGCCGCCAGCAGCGCCAGCTTCTCGACCGCGAGCCGCGCAGTGCGCTCGGAATCGGACTGGCGGAACGCCGTGCTGATAAAGGCCGCCGCCTCGGCCGCGTGGGGAAGGCCAGCGGTTCCCCGGGCGAGGTCCGCAAGGATGGAAGCGGCTGCCTCAGGCTCTCGCGACAAGGCGCGCAGCACGTCAAGGCACATCACGTTGCCGGAGCCTTCCCAGATCGCGTTGACGGGCGATTCCCGGTAGTGCCGCGCCAGAATGCCCTCTTCCACATAGCCATTGCCGCCCAGGCACTCCATGGCCTCGTAGAGAAATCCGGGTGCGCTCTTGCAAACCCAGTATTTGATCGCCGGCGTCAGAAGCCGCATATAGGCCGCCTCGCCTTGATCCAGCGGCGCGCGATCGAAGGAGCGGCATAGCCGCATCACGAGCGCAATCGAAGCCTCGACATGCAGCGCCATGTCGGAAAGAACCGCTTGCATCAGCGGTTGGTCGGCGAGATGTTTCTGGAAAACGCTGCGATGCCTTGCATGAAACAGCGCATGCGCCAGGCCCGACCGCATCAGGCCGGCGGAGGCAATCGCGCAATCCTGACGCGTCAACTGCACCATCTGGATGATGGTGCGTATGCCCTTGCCTTCTTCGCCGACGCGCGTTGCCCACGCCCCCAGAAATTCGACTTCGGAAGAGGCATTGGAGCGGTTGCCGAGCTTTTCCTTCAGCCGCTGGAACTCGATCGCGTTCACCGTTCCGTCCGGCAAAAAACGCGGCATGAAGAAACAGCTCAGCCCCTCGTCGGCCTGCGCCAGCACCAGGAACGCGTCGCACATCGGCGCCGACATGAACCATTTGTGGCCGGTGATGCGATAGGCATCGCCGTCGCGTGTCGCACGCGTCATGTTGGAGCGCACGTCGGTGCCGCCCTGCTTCTCGGTCATGCCCATGCCGAGCGTCATGCCGCGCTTGGTCGGCCATGGCGCAAAGGTCGGATCGTAGGCGCGACTGCCAATCACCGGCATCGTCTTTGCCAACAGGTCCGGCTGGGCGGCAAGGGCCGCGACCGAGGCGCGCGTCATGGTGATGGGGCACAAATGCCCGGTCTCGACCTGGGCAGCCATGTAGAATTTGGCGGCGCGTACGACCTCCGACGGTGCACCGGAGGGTCGGCCGTCGGCGGTCCAGGTCGAATTGTGCAGGCCAGCATGGGCGCTGCGCGCCATCAATTCGTGATAGGCGGGATGAAACTCGACTTCGTCACGCCGGTTGCCTTTTGAATCGAAGGTGCGCAGCTTTGGCGTGTTCTCGTTGGCAAGCCGCCCGCGTTCGGCCATGGCGGCCGATCCCCAGTGCTGTCCGAATTCCATCAGTTCCTGCTTTGCCAAAACCCCGCCATTGACGGCAACGGCGTCGGCGAGCGGACGGTCGAGCGCAAACAGATCGACGTCGACGAAGGGCGGCGATTGGTTGAGCACCTCATGGGTCGCAAATGAGACTGAGGTCATGGCAGCCCTCACGGTCGAAGGAAGGTGAACGGCCCGCAATCGGGCTCACCGAGGCGGCTTGATCTCGAAATCATACGCGGGACCGCCCGCGCCCGGCAGCGAAAAATGCCACCACTCCTTGGCATAATTGACAAAACCTTGCTTCGCCATCGCGTTCACCAGCGTCATTCGCCACAGTCGCTGGCTTTCCGTGATCAACCTTGCGGCGGTATGCGCCTTCCGATCGCAACAATCATAGCCGGTGCCCATATCGACGCTGCCCTCCGGTGCGCGGGCGGCCTCAGGCGCGGTACAATCGGCGTAGGCCTTGTTGGGATCGAAGGTTCGGGAGTTGTCGGCATTCAGGTCGACAAGGGTAAGGTCGACGGCGGAGCCGGTGGAATGCAGGGAGTGCGTGGCGATGTAGCCAAGCCGAAACAGATCCTTCTTGGAGAAGGCCGGGTTATAACGCCGCTCGGCTGGCGTCTCGTGCCCGTTCTGCGACCATACCACCATGTCATGCACCGCGCGCACCGGCCGGTAGCAATCCAGCATCTTCAGTGAAAGGTGTTGGCGCGCGAGTTCCTCCTGGACACGCTTGAGCGCCAGACCGACATCGCGTTTGACGATGCATTCGGCACCGCCGTAGCCGGCAAGCGGCCGGCCGATGAAATTGTTCACTCCGGCGTAACGGATGTCCTGGCGGATGGTCGGATCGATATCGGCAAGACGAACAAAGCCGCCGGGCAAAGTCTCCGCGCAGACCGGGTCTGAAAGCCCGATCGCCGTCAGCAGCAGCGGGGCAAGCCTTTTCAAAATACGCATGGCAAGTCGGTCGTATCAAATGGCGGCGACTTTGCGGCAGGTCCGTTTACCCTGGTGCCCGCTTTTCCACGGCACTGGTTCCGACAGACCCGGGGATAACTCGCAAGGCCCTTCTTCCCGCTTGCCCCCCGTTGTTTCTCTGCCTATAGCTCTGGTTTTAATGACCTTCGCATCGAAATCGACTTTCGTCCTCGGTCACCGGCATCTGCTGGGAATCGAGGGCCTTGGCGCTGCCGATATTACCGGCCTGCTCGATCTTTCCGAGGAATATGTCGAGCTCAACCGCCAGGTCGACAAGAAGCGCACCTCCTTGCGCGGACGAACCCAGATCAACCTGTTTTTCGAGGCTTCGACCCGTACCCAATCCTCGTTCGAGATCGCGGGCAAGCGGCTGGGCGCCGATGTCATGAACATGTCGGTGGCGTCCTCGTCGATGCGCAAGGGCGAGACGCTGATCGACACGGCGGCCACGTTGAACGCGATGCACCCGGACATTCTGGTGGTCCGGCACCATGCCTCCGGCGCGGTGGAGCTTTTGGCGCGCAAGGTCGACGGCTCCGTCATCAATGCCGGCGACGGCGCCCATGAGCACCCGACGCAGGCGCTGCTCGATGCGCTCACCATCCGCCGCAACAAGGGCCGGCTCGAAGGGCTTGTGATCGCGATCTGCGGCGACGTCATGCATTCACGCGTGGCGCGTTCCAATATCCTGCTGCTCAACACCATGGGCGCGCGGGTCCGGGTGGTGGCACCCTCCACGCTTCTGCCGCGCGGCATCGAGCGGATGGGCGTCGAGGTCGCCCGCGACATGCGCGAGGGCCTCGATGGCGCCGATATCGTGATGATGCTGCGGCTGCAGCGTGAGCGCATGAACGGCTCATTCGTACCCTCGAGCCAGGAGTACTTCCATTACTTCGGCCTCGACCAGAAGAAGCTCGCCTACGCCAAGTCGGATGCGCTGGTGATGCATCCGGGGCCGATGAATCGTGGTGTCGAAATCGACTCCATCGTGGCCGATGGCGCGCAATCCTTGATCCGCGAACAGGTGGAAATGGGAGTGGCGGTGCGGATGGCGGTGCTCGAAGCGCTCGCCCGCAACCTGCCAAACGCGTGATTACGATGTTGATGTGGCCTCATCCTTCGAGACGCCGCGGAACTTGTCATCGAGCCGCGCTTGGCGCGGACCCGTTGGCGGCTCCTCGGGACGAGGTCATGGGCTCAACCCTCATGGTGAGGAGCAGGCACCCGAGCAGGCCGAGCTTCGCGAGGCTGTTGCGAATGGTGCAAACGAAAACGGCGCGTCTGCGGACGATGCTAGGCATCGCCGGGAGAACCATGACGCCAGGAACTTGCCCGATATGCTGACCGACCGCCGCCCGATCCTGCTCGCCAACGCCCGCGTGGTGGACCCCTCGCGCGATTTCGACGGTCCCGGCGATGTGCTGATCGCCGACGGTGTCATACGCGACTTGAAACGCGGCATCGGCGCGGCCGGCGTCCCCGAAGGCACCGACGTCATCAATTGTGTCGGCAAGATCGTTGCCCCCGGCCTGATCGACATGCGTGCCTTCGTCGGCGAGCCGGGCGCCAGCCACCGCGAGACGTTTGCCTCCGCAAGCCAGGCGGCAGCCACCGGCGGCATCACTACCATCATCTGCCAGCCCTCCACTTCGCCAGTGATCGACAATTCGGCCACGGTCGATTTCGTCCTGCGGCGCGCCCGCGATACCGCGATCGTCAACATTCATCCGATGGCGGCGCTCACCAAGGGCCTGCGCGGCGAAGAGATGACGGAGTTCGGCTTGTTGAAAGCCGCAGGCGCGGTCGCCTTCACCGACGGCGACCAGAGCGTCACCAACGCGCAGGTGATGCGGCGCGCGCTGACTTATGCGCGCGATTTCGATGCGCTGATCGTCCACCATACCGAAGACCCGCATCTGGTCGGCGAAGGCGTCATGAACGAGGGCGAATTCGCCGCAAGACTGGGGCTCATGGGTATTCCCGACGCGGCCGAAGCCGTGATGCTGGAGCGCGACATGCGGCTCGTCGCGCTGACCGGCGGCCGCTATCATGCGGCATCGCTGAGCTGCAACGAGTCGCTGCAGATCCTCAGGCGCGCGCGGGAAGCGGGTCTGGAGGTGTCGGCCTCGGTCTCGATCAACCATGTGACGCTTAACGAAAACGATATCGGTCCGTACCGGACTTTTCTGAAACTGTCCCCGCCGTTGCGCAGCGAGGAGGATCGTCTTGCATTGGTAGAAGCCGTCGCCTCCGGTTTGATCGACGTGATCATGTCGGATCACAATCCGCAGGACGTCGAGGTCAAACGGCTGCCCTTTGCCGAAGCCGCCTCCGGGGCGATAGGGCTCGAGACCATGCTGCCCGCCGCGCTTCGGCTGATCCACAACGGCCAGACCGATTTCAAGACGCTGATCCGCGCGATGTCGACGCGGCCTGCGCAATTGCTGGGTCTGCCGGGCGGAACACTTCGTCCGGGGGCGCCTGCCGACGTCATCGTGATCGATACCGACACGCCCTGGGTGCTCGACCCCGACGATCTCAAGTCGCAATGCAAGAACACGCCGTTCGACGAGGCCCGCTTCTCAGGCCGGGTCGTGCGCACCATCGCCGGCGGGCGAACCGTCTATGAGCATGTCTAGTATGGCGGAGCGGATTTGACGTTCGCGCACCAATGTCAGAACCGGGACACCAGAGCATTTTCGAACCAGGTTTTTATCGGATCGCGCCGTCAGAACGGTTCAAAAAAAACTTTCATGCGCGCGAAATTCGTGGGCGAAGGAGGCGCGGAAATGTCGGCTAGTGCATGGCTGCCGGTGGCGTTCGTCCTCGGTTATCTGCTCGGCTCGATTCCCTTCGGTTTGATCCTGACAAGGCTCGCCGGCACGCAGGATTTGCGTTCGATCGGATCTGGCAATATCGGCGCCACCAACGTGCTGCGCACCGGTCGCAAGGGAGTGGCTGCGGCGACCCTGCTGCTCGACATGCTCAAAGGCACCGCTGCCGTTATTATCGCCAGCTCCCGGGGCGGCCCGAACGCCGCGATGCTGGCCGCACTCGGCGCTTTTCTCGGCCATCTCTTCCCGGTTTGGCTTGGTTTTAAGGGCGGCAAGGGTGTCGCGGTTTATATCGGCGTGCTGATCGGTCTGTTCTGGCCCGCAGCCGTGGTGTTTTGCGTTATATGGCTCGCGACTGCGGTCGCCACGCGCTACTCATCGCTTTCCGCTCTCGTTGCAAGCCTGGTGACGCCGATTTTGCTGTGGTGGTTCGGCCAACCCGCGCTGGCCTCGCTGTTTGGCGTACTGACGGTGCTGTTGTTCTACATGCATCGCGCCAATATCAGTCGGCTGCGGGCCGGGACCGAGGGCAAGATCGGACAGAAGTAAGGGACTTCGGTCCGCCTGCCTCGATATCGGCTGCTCACTGAACGGAGCTTGTGTTCATCCAGGACAGCTTTTGGCGTCATGGCCGGCTCGTCCCGGCCATCCATGTCTTTATCTCCCCGATCGACGCAGCAAAGACATGGATGCCCGGCACAAGGCCGGGCATGACGCGGAAAGGTCTCCTGACGTTCATCCCCCCTTCCCCACTCGCCCTGGTTGATCCATGCTCACTCTATAGGGAACGCATGGACACCACGACTTCAGCCACAACACGCCTCACCGACGCCTAGCGCCTCGACTGGCTGCGCCTGATCCGCTCCGACAATATCGGGCCGCGCGGTATTATGGCGCAAACGCCACCGGGGTCCGAAAATGACCGCGGGAAAGCGAACTCCAATACATTCTCAGGTTGCCGCCCCTAGGCTAGGATGCCGGAGGGGATTCAAGCCATGGCAGAACAGACTCCACCAGCGCCAGAACCGGACGTTCCGGAACTCGTGCAGTATTATAGGTTGGCTCGGAATTACCTTACCCGGGAGGGTAAGGTGATACGAGAGGCTAAGGGCACGTTCGGGCTAGCCGCGTTAGCTATCGTTGCGGCGACCATTTGGCTGACGTGGAGAGCCGCTGGCTCATTCTTCGAAGAAAGAGCCGTGGTTCTGGAAAAGACAATTGAATATCAAAAAACTCAAATAGACGATCTTAGAAACAGAGTTCAAACGGTCACTCCAGCGACTTACTGTTGGCCATGTCCAAATGGTTACGGTCTTATTGAAATATTCTGCTACCACACCAGAGAGCAAACGTCCTTTTGTGAACTTCGGTTTTATGAATATATCGCCTGTCCCGGGAAGGGGACCGTCCGCGAAGGGCTATCTGAAGGTTTTCGATAAAATTCTGACGGCCGAGGAGGAAGACAAAATAATTTTGGATTGGAAAACAGAGGTCAATCAGGCAAATCCAAAGTTAGCGACTAACCAACTAGTGGATGGATTCTAACACTTGGTGCCCGCGTCTGACGGCTTGGATAATTTTGTCGGGATCGGCAGTCCATGTGAAGGGTTTCGGTTCGGCGTTGTGTTCGATGACGAAGCGATTGATAGCT
>Ga0210408_10001332_pt1 | contig 26235 bp, 21 predicted proteins | sample IncBWH4MmetaG_FD_155471 | JGI IMG/M metagenome (GOLD analysis project Ga0210408, IMG submission 155471) | Forest soil microbial communities from Barre Woods Harvard Forest LTER site, Petersham, Massachusetts, United States - Inc-BW-H-4-M | ecosystem: Environmental > Terrestrial > Soil >...
AACTATTTCAACGTTCGGTCGATCAAGACTGGTTCTGGCACCTGGGATTTGGATCTAGCGACCTTCTCCTTTTCTTCGCCGGTCCTCCTCTTCGCGGCTCCTTATCAGGATATCCTCCTGAGAAGTCAGGAACCGATCAGCGGGGTCTGTATTCGTTTTCATGCCGAATTTCTTTGTATCGAAACTCACCATGAAGCGGTCGGATGCAACGGCGTCCTATTTAACAATGTTTACGGAGTGCCAATGGCCCATTTGGCGCCGGATGACGAGCGGGCTTTCGATGCAATCGTCGAGCAAATGCAGGCGGAATTAGGTTTCGGGGCCCTCGCCACCTCTGAAATACTGGTCTCGTATTTGAAAATCTTCTTGATCAAAGCGACTCGTCTGAAAATAAGGCAGGACTCGTGCGCTACAGAGAATCTCGCCCCCCGCATACCGCCCATACTCGATCGGTTGAAAGCATTGATCGAGCAACACTATCGATCGAAGCATCGTCCCGCTGACTATGCAAAAATGGTGGGAATGAATCCCCGGGCACTTGGCAAGCTAAGCAGGACGTACTTGCACAAAACCCTGACCGACCTCATTCGGGAAAGGATTTTAAAACACGCAAAATGGCAGTTGCTTCATACTTTGCGGCCCGTAAAGGAGGTCGCTTACGAGGTCGGATTCGACGATGAATTCTATTTCAGTCGCCTTTTCAAGTGTTCCACAGGGTGTTCGCCCCAATTCTATCGAAAATACGAAACGGAGATTCGCGGCGGGAGAAATCTGTTGCCGGTAGACAGACTGGAATCGATGCGCTGAAAGCATGCGAGACTTCGCAGGACCTCACCCTTGCCAGGTACTGCTCGAATGCGAGGGTCCTGGTGAGTAGGGACAGGTTTAACGATCCTTTCGCCAGTGGCCGATCGTTTTGGACCTTGGGGGCAGCCAGGAGCAGCCAACGTTCTTCTAAACTCTGAGTAGGCGGCCGCTGGCAGCAACGCCGAGTAGCAGGACCGCCAGGATCATGAAGGCTGTCTGGAGGTTGGTGCTGTGAGAAACAAAGCCAATTGCCGCCGGCCCGACGAGGATGCCGGCGTAGCCGAGCGTAGTGATCGCCGGGATGGCCACGTTTTCAGGCATGGTCTTCTGTCGACCGACGCTGCTAAACAGGACAGGTACGATGTTGGAGCAGCCCACGCCAACCAAGGCATAGCCCAACAGCGCCACTTGCCATGAGGGAATGAGCGTCGCGAGTGCAACACCTCCTGCCGCACAGAGGCCCCCAAAAATGACGATTCTAATGGGGCCGACTCGGCGTACGACCCGATCGCCGGTCAGGCGTCCAATCGTCATCGTGAGGGCAAATGCGGCATATCCCAGGCCTGCATGTGATGCATCCATTCCACGCACCGAGGTCAAGAACACCGCGCTCCAGTCAAGTAGGGCACCCTCGGTCAAAAAGAGGATGAAGCAGAGGGCTCCGATGAATAGGACGATGCCATGCGGAATAGCAAAGGCTGGCCCCTCGTTCTTGCTGCCATAAGGAAGAAGACGCGAAGCAGATAGTGCTAGAGCCACAGCGATGGCGGCGATGACCCACAATACTGCCGTGAGCGGCGACGCTCCCACTCCGAGCAGAATAGTGATACCCGCCGCTCCAGCGATGCCACCGAGGCTGAAAAGGCCATGGAACCCCGACATCATCGTTTGACCGCTCGCTCTTTCGACAATCACGGCTTGGATGTTCATGGCCACATCCAAGCAGCCGACACCAGCGCCGAAGATTAGCAAAGACGCAACGAGTTGAGGTATAGCGGAAACAGTAGCCAGGAAGGGAAGCGTGAGACAGATTAGCCCCGTCGACAAAGCAATGATGAGCCGGCACCCGAGACGTGCCGCCAGAGCACCCGCCAACGGCATGGCCACGATCGAACCGACCCCGAGGCATAGAAGGAGCAGCCCAAGCAGCCCGTCGTCGATATTGGCGCGGATCTTGGCGAATGGCACGAGAGGAGCCCAGGCGGCCATTCCGAAACCGGCAATAAAGAATACGATGCGGGTGGAAAGCTGCTCTTGGCGTCCTGGTATTTGACGGATGCTCGTAGTAGTTGAAGACATAAGAACTTTCTTTTTGGCGCTCATGCGCGAGCGCGGGAAACGAATAGTCGTCAGTTGGCAAGCTGATGGATGCGCACACCCGCGCGCCTGAAGGCCTGCAATTGCCCGGGTGGCGCATCAGCCTCGACGATCAGAAGATCCAGGTCGTTCGACGAAGCCACGTGAAACGGTGCGGTGGTCCCGAACTTCTCCGTCGTCGTCGCCACTGCAACCGCGCGGCTCGCCCCGACCAAAGCTTGCTTAAATTCAGCGTCCTCAAAAATAAAGGCCCGAATGCCCGCTTGATCAGAGACAGCGCAGCCCCCTAGAAACGAAAGGTCGATGGAAATAGACTGAACGTCGCGAATTGCCCGTGCGCCCAATGCTGCGCCAGCATCGGAGTCAACCAGGCCACCGATCATAACGAGCTTGACGTTGGAGCGGGAAATTAACTCCATTGCTATGGCGGGCGAATTGGTGGCTACGGTGAGTTTGGTATGATTTGGCAAAGCACGAGCAATCTCCAAATTCGTGGTGCCAGCATCCAGGAATAGGACCTGATCCGCCGCGATAATCTTCGCTGACGCTTGTCCCAAAGAGACCTTTGACCCGAGGTTTTGTCTCTGGCGTATCCTAAATGAACCGGACGCTGGTGAGACTGGCAGGGCGCCACCGTAGACGCGTCGACATACACCGAGACTCGCCAATTCGCGAAGATCTCGACGGATGGTGTCCTCAGAAGCTCCGAGTTCCCGCGCCATCTCGACGGCGAGGACACGTTCTCCCAGGGATAGTCGCTTGCGAATGATGCGATGACGTTCGTCAGGGAGAAGGTTGAGGGAAGGCATGCGCGAATCAAAACATGTATGAACGTTGATAATCGTATATAAACACGGATTGATGGCAAGTCAAACTTGCGACCAAGGGACCAGGCAGATTCGTGTAATTTTATACGCTAAGGAACGGGTGCTTGGTTTTCTTCCGTCGGGCACTTCACTTCAAGGCAAACGCTTTTTATCGGAAGCAAGAAGTTTAGTTCGGAGTCAGGCGTGGGGTAGCAAGCAACTACCCGCATGATGTCCGTTTCCGCGAAGACCCAGGTGAGCAAAGTGTACCGCTTTGCTGATACGTCAGCGAAGCTCCGGCTTTTGCCAAGCCTTCCATGGAAGCAAAAGCAGGAGCTTTCACTTACGGGGGAGCAAAGCCGGAGCTTCGCATACCTACGCTTTGCGAAGAAGAAAGGGCGCGTCGTTATCCTAGTTTGGCAATCATTTTGGGGAACTGACAACCTGCGCAATTCGTCGTATCCGCCAGGCAAAAGTCCTCGAAGATCTGGAGGAGTCCCTGTTGCTGATAAAGGTATCGGACATGTTCCCTGGCACGATCGATCTCTCCGAACAGACGCCGGCAAACGATTGCCAGTCGCCGATTGCTTAGTTCCGCCCGGATCTTCTTATATGATTCCCAATCGGCTTGGTCGGAGGAGATCAGCATCGGGTGGATCACGTTGGCCAGTATTTCGTTGATGCGCGTTTCGCCCAGCAGGCGCATGGGTCGGACGGCGGGATCGGAAGAGAGCGTGAAATGGTAGTCCCAGAACGGGTGAGATAATCCGCTGATCCATTCCGCCACTTCATCTAGTCGAGGACGCAATAATCGGACCTCCTTCCAGCGGCGAACCAATTCGGCCAATGCACCGAGGCGCCGGTGCGGATGATTGCTTGGGCGGGTCATCCCAAAACGCCAGAGATTTGGCTGCAGAATAAAGTGCGCGAATTGGCTCCTGAGCTGCCACCAATGCTCCCAAAGGTGGCGCCAGTAGTCGCGGTCGATTGACACAGCGCGGTTGGTCATTTGGTCTTCTAAAAAGCCGGCGATGCCGAAAAGGAGGCTTTCAGCGGCCGGCCCTTGGTCACGGAGGAGTTGAAGTTTGGCGCGCTGGGCTAGCAGCAAGAACGGGATCTTATTAAGCTTGTATCCAAGAGCGACTGCGAGGGCTTGGAAAAGCGCCTCGTCGATTCCGTGCGCGATCGCAGCTCGATTGAATTGATCAGCCTTCCGCTGCATCCGGACTTTAGCGGCCGTCTCGATCAGATCATCGATGGTTCTATCACTGAGCTGCCGCAGAGGAGCGCAACACTGTCCCGGATGCGCGATCGGGGGAATGGCGTTGAGCAGATCAACTTTGCTTTGCAAATGAACCTGGATGACTTCCCGGTTCTGGGTTGTGCGCGTAAAGTGGTTGGCAGCGCCTTTGTAGAGGAAGATATGCAGTACGACCTGATCAAATGCCGCGTTCTGCGAGTGCCCGTGGTGCTCCCAATCCGCAACGTGCATATCCCACTCTATATCGCCTCCGAGTATTTGTTCCCCATTTACGCGGACAGCCGCGTGAACGAAATCGGGGCCGGGCTCGCGGTTCCAGAATCCGAACTGGATAATCTCAACAAGGGCTCCGGTGGTCGCGTTGAAAGTAGTTCCGAAGGCCCCGGAGTACCAAAGGGCCTGCCATTCGAGTTCGGTCCATTTTTCGGCGAGATCACCGGCTGGGTCGGGTTTTTGTGGCGTTTCACGGATGCACGACTCCTGGTAGATTGAGAAGCATGAAGAAGAGGAAAATTCTTTGGGCGAGAGATCCATATAACAGTTTTATCAACTGTTATCATATCTCGCGCTTCCGTGCAAAAATGTCGTGCACGCGAAGCGTCCCCGCTTTGCTCCCGGTAGGACGATCTTACAGAAGAAAGCGAAGAGGATTTGAACAGAAGGAAGCAAAGGAAGCAAAGATTGGGTTGAGATGCGTTACCGCGCGATCCGGCGCAGCACGTACAAGAAAGGTCCAACCGTAAAAAACAGAGAAGCTACTGGTGCACCAAGTCTGAGGCTGGTATAGCAGCGCTGCTGCGAATTTTGGCTGGGTGCGCGGCGCGAGGAGGGAGAATACCCGCGGTGGTCTTTGACTGACGAGCAACAAAGCACCCGGCAAAAATCCGCGCAGCCCTTCGGGTTGGGGCGGCGCCGGCGCCTCGCCGCGTTGGCTCGTTAAATAGGACCTCAGCTATTCGCCTCGCCAGCGAGGGAGGACAGGCAAAGGCTGGAGCCTTCGCTTACGCGCCTTGCAAGTCATCCGGCGGCGCTCCCAACGCTGCTACCAGCCTCAGACTTGGTGCACTAGGAAGGAGCCGCAGCTCCGAAAGCGCAAGAGCGCGTTCGGAGAAGCGGCAAGAAGAAGGCTCGAGACGTGCAGCGCCGGACGCGCGGGAGCACATCCCTACCGGCGCCATTTGATGACCTCTTGAGTTTTTCGCGAGCTAGTCCCTTTCGTCGTCACCATCTCCAGGGGTTTCATGGTGTTCGTGGCCGACGTTGATCTGGAGGACGGTGACCGAATACGGCTTGAAACGGTACTCGAAACTCTGGCCCAGGTTGTGCGCCGTGGTGGTCTCTGGCACGATATTCCTGGGGTCACTCAGGGTGTTGGTATCCTGCGGACTGCCCGACGTCAGTATCAAAGCTTCGCCCGTGGATTCAAGGCCACCTGCGCCCTTTATAGTAATGCTCACCGGCTGGACTTCACCCGCGGCGTTAACGACCTTCAGGTAGATCGCGCCGGTTCCACTGTCGCGGGTAACGCTCGCATAGACCTGTGATCCGTTGCCGGTCGTCGTCAGGGTCATCGGCAGGACAACGTCGCCGTGGTGGCGGCTGAACATCTCCTGTACGTAGTAGGAAGGCGAGCCGTAGCTGTGGAGCGCGTCATACCCGATCAGGTTCGTCGGCCACTGGGAGGCGCCCGGATTCACGTTCACCAACATCGGCGCATAGGCCTCTAAAAGCACAACATCGGAGTTACGCTCCAGGCCGGTCAGCCAAGCCGCGTCCCCAAGGGCGGCGTTCAGGTCCGGCGTCGGCCGCCCCTCTTGGGATGCCCATTCGCCGACAAAGATCTTCGGGGCGGTCCTGCTGTAGTTGTCGTATTGGTTAGACGTCCGCTCCATCGCCCTAGGCGTGTTATAGAAGTGATCGTCAATCAGGTCTGGGGTGCGCGTAGGGTTGGCGATTCGGTCTGTCGCAATCACGTTGAGGTTCGGATAGGCAGCCTTGATGGCATCGTAGAACTGGGCGAACCGGCCGTCGTAGCTGCCGGAGCCGTCGAAGAAGTCTTCGTTGCCGATTTCAACGTACTGGAGCGGAAACGGGGCCGGGTGTCCGTCCGCGGCGCGCTGCGCGCCCCAGGTGGTGTTGGTCCCGCCGGTGACGTATTGGATTTCGTCCAGTGCATCTTGCACGTAAGGTGCTAAGTCCGGACCGGGATTAACGTGGGTGCCATTAAGGGCGTAGCCGGCCCAGACGGCCAGCAGCGGCTGCATGTGCAAGTCTTCGCACCACTCCAAAAACTCCAGCAGCCCTAAGCCGTCGTCGGAGCGGTAACCCCAGGTGCCCTGATGGCCGGGCCGCTGCTCGATCGGGCCGATGGTTTGCTTCCACTGGAACCGTTCTGGAATCGTGTTGCCCTCCAGGTAGTTGCCGCCCTGCATGCGGAGGAATGAGGGTTCCAGGGCCGCCATCTTTCGCATCAGGTCGATGCGGTTGCCGTTGGAACGGTCGTGATAGGTGGGCGGAAACAGCGAGACCTGGGTGAGCCAGAACGTGCCAGGGCTACCGGTCGAAACGACGAACCGGGTCGTTTCAATGGGCGCTACCCAGCCAGTCGTGAGCAGGACGGTGTACTTTGCCCAGTTCGTGGTGATCTGGGGCACCTGGGCGTCGGCGTAGACTTTGGTCCCGTCGCTGCTCTCGATGTCGAGCCTCAGCGGGCCAGTGAACCCGGTGTCTGCCTTGGCCCAGAAGGAGGCGCGGTAGGTGGTGAACGGCTTGACGGGGATGCCCCAATAGCCGTCGTTGGCGGCGCCGACGCGCTGGCCCTGATTGACGCTGACTTTGAGGCTCGTGGTCAAGGCTGTGCCGCTGACGGGTTGGGTAGTGTCAAGGGCGATGGAGCCGATTCCGCCGTTGTTCTGGACCAGTGACCAATGCACCGGCGTCGTGGGGTCATCCTCAAAGGCGCGGTTCTGGATCAGCTCGCCGTAAAGGCCGCCGTCCAGGGAGTGGTTGATTTCCTCGATCATCAGGCCGTAGAACATCGGGTTGACCTGGGGCCCAGGGTGGGTGGCGTCGATCTGAAGCGCGGCTGGCTTCACTGTCGGTGCGGTCAGAGAAGGGTTGCCGATCTGAGCGATTTGGAGGATCTGGGACGCGCTGAGAGCTGATGCGTAGAAACGCACGTCATCGATGGCCGCATTGTTGAAGTCGACACGACTGTTATTGAACCATCCACGACCGATCCCGGTGTTGCCGCTGGCGGCCCTGGGACCGACGTTAAAAATTCGATCCGCCAGCGCGCCGTTGACGTACAACGAGGCGGTCTGGGCGATGGAATCGTAGACTCCTGCCAAGTGGTACCACACGCCGACCACCGGCGTGAAACCGGACTCCGGCAAGGTAAAAAAGTCGTAAAGGATCGTGAAGGAGAATTGGTGGCTGTCGCCGCGAGCTGCAGGAAGAACGCGCTTTGAAAATCGCCGTCTTCGCTGACAAACGTCTGGTAGCCGTTCACGTTGTTGAGCTTCACCCAGGCGGCCACGGTGTAGCTCTTGGTCGTATCGAGGACATCCCCGGGAATCTCGGCATAGCTGCCTGGGGGAAAGCCAATGGGGAAGCCGGGCAGGCTGAGGGCAAAGGGGCCGACGAGGCCGGTGGTCCACCCGGCCGCGCCAAACAGCGTAGCGTTATTGTTGTTGCCAGATGAGTCGTGAGCGACTGTGCCGGCGCCCTCGTCGAAGGTCAGATAAGCCGCCGGGTTCGGTAACTGCGCGCGCAGAGCGGTAGCGGTCGTCAAACACAGAGCGAGCGCGAGGAAAAAAGGCTGGCAGACTTGTATCCGCTTCACCTCGTGGACAAAGGACGATGTTAGTTTCATTTATAACTAATCCTTATTAATACCGGATTCAATAGTGGGGGTGCTTCCAAGTAGTCGCGTTTGGAAAGTCAAAGTTTATTAGCAGAAAGTCAAAAGGTATTTCAAGAAGTTACTGGTAAGTAAATTCTAAGGGAATAGTAACAATTTCGTCACATCTAAATTCGGCATAAATACTACTCTCGTTTAAGATAAACGTTAGTTAGATAGATTGTCTTGAATTAGAGCCGTTACGGAGCGTCCGTTTCTTGGACAGAAACCTATGCGTGTATAAATATACATAAAAGCAGGTTAGTAGTACTGACCCGAATGGCGCTAAGTAATGTCGGCGTGGGATGGTTTTATGCCCCGGAGGGGCTATAGGGCTCAGCCCAGGGTTTCAACCCTGGGACCCATCCAACCAAAACGGGTCGCCCTGAACGGGCGAAAGATCACGTGGGCCAAGCTCGTCGATTCTTAAAGGGTGTTATTTTCAGGGCTTAGATTGCTGGTACATTCTCAGAATTTGCTGCGACGCGTCATCGGTGAATGTTGACAAGGCCTTCTTAATCAATTCGGCAAGCTCTTGCTCCCGTCTCAAGGATTGCAGCAAATCCGCCTGATGGAGAATGCAGCGGAAATTGTCGGGCCGGTTTTTGTAAGCTCTGGCGGCTCTATCGAACGTTTCGAGCGCCGCATCGTTCTTGCCTTCGCGCGCTTCGATCAAGCCTTCGATTTCGAGAGCTGTCGGATTAAGGGTTCCAAGTGTATCCAATTCTCGGATGAGTTCCGAGGGGTTGGTGCTTTCTCTTTCAAATAACTGTTGGATAGGCTGCCAGGAACTATTCCCGGGTATTTGATCCGGCCTGAACGGGCGGTACAACGGATCGCCTACGATCGTCGTCATCCACGAAACGGCGCGCAAAGAGGCGTAAGCGCTTTCGGCAAAGGTCAATCCATTGACCAGACGATCGTAGAAAAGGTCCAGAATCGGCGTCAGCTGAAGGAATGGCTCGTAGACGTTTCCAAGGGTCGCTGCGGCTCCATGCCGGATGAGCGGGCCAACCCAAAACTTATCGGATTGCCGGATAGTCGACGCACTGAATGAGTGGATGTGAACGGCAACAGCACCGGGGCGGAATTGGAAATGAGGATCGTTGAAGACGCCGGTGGCCTCCTGGGAATACCAGCCGAAATAAAGGATCGCGTCAGTCATTGGATAATCGAGCGGGAACAGAGCCTCACGGCGGTCAAGAATAGCCGGCCGGCCGATTCGAAAAGATTCGTCATTGATGTGAAACAACCAGTCGTCGGCAATCTTGTAATTCGGATCCTGCACGCCTCGAGCATCCAGATAGGTCCATCCCCACAAGCCGGCGTGCTCTGCGGTGAGCGAATCGTCGATCATGCGCCGCACATCCCCGGCGCCAGGGCCGTCCAGCCGTGCCACCAACATTAAGCGCGGGTCTGAGTCCGGATCGGTAATCGGCCTGAAACTCCTGAAGTAAGGGTTCTGCATCGGGCCCGAGATCTGGTGACGAAAATAACCGAGCGTGGCCAATTCCGAATCCACTGCTTTCGCATTCGAGGCGCCGAAAGGTGTCGAGCGATCCGGATTGTCTCCCGGGTAATACGCCTGGGATCGAATCTTCAGAGGGATGCCACGGATGAGAACGACATACCGAACCTTGTTAGCGGTGACCCTTTGTTCGCCCGTTTGCTCGACGGTCCAGAGTCGCGCTTCCTGAAAATGCTTCCGGAGCGGCTCGGCAATCGCACGATCGTACTCATATCGGTCGATTTCTTCGTCGATGGAGCAAGGCAAGGCGGTGAGCCGGTCTTTTGGGATGCCACGCTTCGCGGCGTAATACTCAGCGAGAGATTTGCTTTCCGGGTAAGTTGGGTTGTAGACGACGAGAGTGGCGTTCGAGAGATCTTCAGCTCCTAGGACCCGGTGCGCGATGACCAATACGCACAGGAGAGGGAGCCATTTCATAAGTCCAGTCGCAAACCGTCATACGCCAGGGAAATGCTATCCGGCAATTCCTTCTGGGTAGCGGCATGACCGAAATCATGGCTGAGATGCGTAAAGAAAGTTTGCCGGGGACTCAGTCGTTCGGCCAGAGCCAGGCCTTCGGACAGGCTCATATGCGCGGGATGCGGTCTTCGGCATGGAGTACCAAGAATTAAGGTCTCAACTCCTTCGAGAGATTCGAGCCCTTCCGGATAAACCGTCTTGCAGTCACTCAGGTAGGCAGCAAGAGAACGACCGTTCTGGCGGAACAGGAAACCTAAAACATGGGCTCTCCCATGCTCGACCGGGATCGGGTGAATTTCTGTACTACCGAGCGAAAAGGAGCCCTCGACCAAATGGGGTTCTGGATGCACGTATCCACTGAAGGGTCTATCGACGTTGAACGCGTAAAAGAAGGTCCTGTGCAAGTTTTGCATGGTGTCTTTCGACGCATAAATGGGAATTCTACCGCCATTGATCGAACCGAATCTTCGGAGGTCGTCGAATCCCATAACGTGATCTGCATGCGAATGAGTATAAAGAACGGCGTCCAGCTTCTGAATATTCGCGCGGAGAGCCTGGATTCTGAACTCTGCGCCCGTATCTACGACCCAGGAAGAGTCCGCCGTTTCTACATAGATGGACGACCGCATCCGGTGATCACGGGGATCTTTGGATTGGCAGACCTCGCATTTGCAACGAATCACGGGTACACCCATGGACGTGCCAGTGCCCAAAAATGTGATTGTTAGTGTACCGTCTCGCATATAATGGTGATGTCGTTGCAGGTACACTGCCATCTATTGAAAAAACACCGCGGCACCCTTACATAATCGCACTGTGGCCGCAACGTTGCGATCGCTAAGAATTCAGAACCTGGCTCTGGTCGAGTCATTGTACTGGGAATTGGCCGCCGGATTCAGCGTGGTAACCGGTGAGACCGGCACCGGAAAATCGGTGATCCTAGGAGCCCTCAAACTCGTGCTCGGTGAACGCGCGGACAAGTCGCTTATTCGCACCGGTGCTGACCAGTGCTCGGTCGAGGCCTTGTTTGAATTGGATGAAGTCGTTGAGATTGATCGAGTCCTCGGCGAACAGGGCATCGAGCCGTGCGAAGAGGGTCAACTTTTGCTCAAACGCATTTTTTCGGTTTCCGGCGGCAATCGGCAATTCATTAACGGCTCTCAGACTACGTTAGGAATCCTCAAACAAATAGGCGATGGACTTGTCGATCTGCATGGTCCCCATGATCACCAATCGTTACTCTTAAAGGAGCAACAATTGGCCCTGGTCGATGCTTTCGGTGAAAGCCGCGAACTGTTACGACGGTATCAGGGAATCTTTGAAGAATTGAGAAGGCTTCGTGAGAAGCGCGAAGAGATCCTGCAACAGACGACCGACCAAAATTTGGATCTATGGCGACATCAGCTTCAAGAGCTCGAGTCGGCTGACCTGAAGCCTTCCGAGCTCCAAACTCTGCAAACGCGATATAATGTGGCTTCCAACGCACGAAGGCTAATGGAGATTGCGGGTGCGCTTTTGCAGCAACTTTCGGAAGCAGAAGATTCGATACTAAGTCAGCTGGCTGAGATCGCCCGCCAGTTGCGGGAGCTCAATCGCCATGATCCATCGACAAGTGAACTTTTGCGCGCCCATGAAGCTGCGACGATTGAGCTTGAAGAGCTGAAACGGAGCATCGTCGGTTATCAGACGCGTCTTGAAATTGATCCCGAAGCACTTCAACGGATGGAGGAGCGACTCAATCTTTTGCACTCCTTGCAACGCAAGCATCAGCGGGACGATGTCGGACTGATCGAGTTGATAGAGGACTTAAAGGGTCGCCTTGAACTCCTCGACCGTCGGGAAGAGATGCTCGCAGAGCTGGGAGTAAAGCTCGCGAGGGAATTGGATCAGCTGACCGAGCTTGGCGGCCGTCTAACACGATCACGAATGCGGGCCGCGAAGAATCTCGCCGAAATTATCCGAGAGCACCTGAAAGATCTTGGATTCAACCAAGCGGCGTTCGAGATTCAGATTGAATCGCTTCCCGAAGCGCGCAGCACCGGATTTGAAGCGGTAGAGTTTCTGTTCGCCCCTAACCCTGGTGAGCCGCTGAAACCTCTTAAAGTGATTGCGTCGAGCGGTGAAATCTCGCGGGTGATGTTGGCGGTAAAGACTGCTCTCGCGCAGCAGGATCTTGTCGGTCTTCTGGTGTTTGACGAGATCGATGCGAATGTCGGGGGCGAGATTGCGCACTCGATCGGAACGAAAATGCGTTCACTTGGTGGAAGTCGACAAGTGCTCGCCATCACCCATATGCCGCAGGTGGCGGCGGCGGCCAGCCGTCATTTCTACGTGAGCAAGGCGGTAACCGACGGTCGCACTCGGACCTCGCTTACCGAGGTTGTGGGAGAGAACCGAGTAGAGGAGCTGGCGCGCATGTTAGGGGGCAAAACGAAATCGGCACTGGAACATGCGAAAGAGTTATTACGGGGTGCTAACCCGCGAAAATCACGCGAAAGCGGAAGCGACGAGCTCTTTGCGGGTTAGCTCCTAAACAGACACGGGAGTCAAGAAGTCAAGAAGTCAGGAGTTGCAGGAGTTCAGGAGTTGCAGAATGGACGGCGGCTTTCCGGGTCTATGAATTTTATGAGACGATGAACCAACCCGCAAAAATCGGACGCCTTAAGAATCGACGATCTCATTGCGGGTTAGAAAGCTTTTCTGAAAACAGCGAGGTCCGCCGAGCGGACCTCGCTTTGGTAGGGTTGCGCTCCCGCGCGACCGGCGTTGCACGTCTGGAAACCTCTTTTTGCTGATTACGCGGCGCCACTCTTTATCCTGGATTCCCGCCTTGTTCACGTTTTATGGACGCGCAACGCCGGTCGCGCGGGAGCGCATCTACCAATGCCACACACGCCAACAGCCGGGCAATCTTATGAGACGATGTACTAATGGTTAACAAAAGAATTTTCTACGCCGTGCTGCCACGCTGCCTGCGGACCATCATTTAGAAAACGGAGAGAAAGGAGCCAAAATCCGAACGCAGAAGCCGCAAACAGCAACATGGCACCGGTCATGGCCATCGGTGTACCATTATACCAGAATGCCACCACTTCAGTGGAGATAGCTCCGGCTATCATTCTTGCGCTACCGAACAGGGATGAGGCCACTCCGGCGATTTCGGGAACCGGTTCCAACGTACCATGCACCACGTTTGGAGTAGCGATACCGATAGAGAATGTACTGAGCATCAGAAACGGCATGGCCGAGAGCGGTGTGATGGCGTGAACAACGGTCAACAAGACAAGCATTGCGCTGGCGGCCAGACCGATCGTCAACCCTATTGAAATCATTCGCTTCGCCGGGGTGCCGCTCAGCCGGCCGGTTGTCAGTGCCCCAAGGGCTATTCCCAAGGCATTTAGAGCAAAGAGTGCTCCAAACGCACGCTGGTCGAGTTTGAATATCTCTATGAAAACAAAGGCCGATCCCGAAACGTAGGCAAAAAGCCCGCCAAAGCTCAGCCCCCCGATGATTACATACGTTCGACAGTCTCGACGCGAAATCACGCGCCAGTAATTCGCACAAAGATTACTGACGAAAAGGGCCCGCTTATCGCGGCGAACAATGGATTCTTCGAGACCAAGAACAATGACAATACCCAGCAGAATGCCGCCTATGGCAAGAAAGTAGAAGACCGCCCGCCAACCTGCCCAACTTGAAATCAAGCCGCCCAGAGTTGGAGCAACAATCGGAGCCAGCGTTGCGACCACCCCAACATAGGCAAAGCGCTTTCGAGCGGCGGAGCCGACAAACAGATCGCGGACAATCGCGAAGGAAATGACGGGCCCCGCAGAAGCGCCGATTCCTTGAAGGAAACGGCAAAATACCAAGATTTGGACGGAAGGCGCAATGGCGCATCCAAAGGCAGCAATGGTGAACACGGCGCACCCGATCAAAAGAGTGGGTCTGCGACCCAAGCGATCACATAAAGGTCCGAAAATTATGTGACCGACCGCAAAGCCGGCCATGAACAAACTGAGAATCAATGCGGTCGCAGCGGGTTGGGCGTGTAGCGAGAAGCCGATGTTCGGCAGGGACGCGAGACATGAATCAATTGAAAGCGAAGGCAACATCACCACCGCGGCGAGCAAGACAATAAACAATTTCGAGCTTGAATGAATCTTGTAGGGAGCGTTCAGGAGATGGCGTTTTTCCTCGTCGACGACTAAATTGGACATTTTTTTCAGGTTGCTAAATAATACGCGACAACGGTTCCGAAAATCCGAGAGCTGAGTTTATCTGTCAAACTCTGAAAGGTGATTTCCCAGCGAGCGGAGGAGTGCCATCGGCTTTTCTCGGTCACTCGACAATGAAATAGGACAGCTTGACATACGGCTGGCCCAATCTCGTCCACTGAGCAATCCCACGCCAGGTATTTCGGGAATTAAGAATTTTGAGAGGGTGACTTTGAGATGCAAATCTGCGAGAATCCCGGAAAGAAACACTCGAGCCGCCAAACTCCTCAAATTGAAATTTTGCTATGCGCGAGAATTTATTGAGAACTTTGTGGCAACAGGATGGATACGCGGTCAATGGCTGGCTAAGTCTGCCAGCGTCTTTCTCGGCTGAAGTGATGGCCCATCAAGGATGGGACTCGCTGACGATCGATCTCCAACACGGCTTGATCGACTATCAGAACGCGGTAGGCATGCTCCAGGCGATCTCGACAACCCGGACGGTACCGTTCGTACGGGTTCCATGGCTGGATCCGGCTATCATCATGAAAGTCTTGGATGCCGGTGCTTACGGTGTGATTTGTCCGATGATCAATTCTGCCGCGGAAGCGCACGAGTTCGTGGCTGCCTGCCGCTACCCGCCCGCAGGCATACGAAGCTGTGGACCGATTCGGGCGAACATCTATGCCGGGTCAGACTACGTTGCCAACGCGAATCGGACAATTACTACTATGGCAATGATCGAGACTCGCTCCGGACTTGATAATCTTGATGAGATTCTTTCGGTCGAAGGACTAGACGCAATATACGTCGGTCCGGCGGATCTCGCGTTAGCGCTTGGATGCGAACCGCGGCTTGATCCGATCGAAGAAGACGTCCTCAAAGCCATTGAGTACATCGTGGCTCGGGCGCGGAAGAAAAAAATTGTGGCTGGAATTCACACGGCTTCCACAGACAATGCGCAAAAGATGATTCGGCAAGGTTTCCAATTCGTCACGGTGGGCAGCGATGTCCGTCTGCTGATCGCGAAGGTCTCAGAAGTTCTACAGACGATGGGGCGCGGTCCTTCGGCAGGCAAAGCACCTTTAACTCAGAGCGGACCATACTGACTGATCGGTCGAACCATGCCTAAGGTATCCAAGGTCTTGGTGACTGACCCAATTCAGCAGGTTGGGGTGGATCTTCTGACTCAACGCAACGATGTCGCGATTGACCGTTGCCAGAATCGACCTAGCGAGGAAGATCTGATTGACCTAGTCCCTGACGTCGACGCTATTCTGGTTGGCACAACACCGATCACTGAAAGAATCATTGAAGCTGCACGAGTACTAAAGGTGGTTTCGCGACGCGGTGTGGGCTACGACAACATTGACCTGGCAGCTTTACGCCGACGCAAGATTCCGCTGACAATCGTTGGTTCGGCCAATGCCACTACGGTGGCCGAGCATACGCTCTGTTTCATACTCGCCCTTGCCAAACAGACGTTTGCCTACGACCGGGCAACCAGGGCTGGTAATTGGCGATTTCGAGAAAGCATGCTCGCGATGGATTTGCTTGGTAAGACATTGTTGCTGGTCGGCTTTGGCCGGGTTGGCCGCGCTGTCGCTGTTCGCGCGACGGCCTTTGGCATGCGCGTTGCGGTTTATGATCCGTTAGTTCCGGAGACGGTATTCGGTGAATTTCGGGTTGAGCCAGTCATGGATCTCTTGGACGGATTGGCGATCTGTGATTTTTTAAGTGTACATGTGCCGTTGGTCCATCAGACCGCTGGTTTGATCGGCCGCAAAGAGCTCGCGGCGATGAAGTCGACTGCATTTGTAATTTCTACCGCACGCGGCGGAGTGGTTGACGAGGATGATCTGGTAAACGCCTTACGGATGGGGTTGATTCGAGGGGCCGGGCTGGACGTGTTCAATGAGGAGCCACTCCCGCCGAATCACCCGCTGCTTGGATTGGAAAATGTGATCCTATCACCGCACGCGGCGGCGCTCACGGGAGAATGCGTACAGCGGATGGACGTAGTGGCAGCGAGGAATTGTCTCGACGCCATTGACGGGAAGCTGGATCCGGCACTCGTTGTGCCAAATGAAGGCTAAAGAGACAGAACGCCATCGATCGACTTCTTAGACAGACGAGCAAGTGAAGAAGTCAGAAGTTGCAGGAGTTCAGGAGTTGCAGCAGTTAATCTAAATTCCGAATTTGAGGAGTCGTCCTCGTGCTCGTCGTCGTCCTCGTCCTCGAGAATCCCGATCGTTTCGCAATCGGACTAACAGAAGAAATTAGTTGCAGGACATCGGTCTCTTTGCGGTCACGGAATCCCAATGCACCGAGGACGAGCACGACGACGAGGACGAGGACGATTCCAAATTTCGGAATTTGCAGTTAATCGGGACCGGCATGAACCCCCAGGTTCGTGCCGGTCCGTCAAACGCCCCCCAATCAATCTCTTCTTGGCACCGTAAATCGATTCAAGTTTGTCGAACCTGTCCGGTGGCGCGACCCCAGTAATCACTGAAATCGATTTTTGGTTCCGACTCCACGTGAGTCTTGTAGTACTCCTCCACATTGTCTTTGGTAACCAGCACGCCCGTTCCGTAGAACTCTCGGTGTTCTTTGGGTTCTTTAGCGGGATCGAATTTTCCGGTTTTCGCTCCGTATCCGATAGATAGCCCCATACTTCCTTGCCAATAGGGATCCCAAGAGACCGTGGCGACCATCTCGCCCGCGCGAACTCCTTCAATAGCCAATTTGATACCATCAATCCCAGTCACGAGGACTTTTCCGGCCAGTCCTTCTGCTCGCAAAGCTTCGAGCGCGCCATTGGCCATGTCATCGTTGGCGCACCAGATTCCTTTGATCTGATCGCCGAAACGAGTTAACCATGCGCTGACAATGGTATATGCTTCAGTCGATTTCCAGTTAGCAACTTGAAAATCCAGCAGTTTGACATTCGGGTTTGCAGCTAACGCTTTTTCAAGTCCTGCTCGCCGTCCGGTTTCCGCATCGCTTGAGAGAATACCGCCCAGAGCGACGATGCCACCAGATCCTCCGATGGCTTTGATCAACGCATCGGCCGTGGCTTCGCCATACTTTAGGTTATCAAAGGTGATGTAGCAGACATAATACGGATTGCGGTCCCAGGGGTGTAAATCGGCTGGCCTCGTCCATTGCGTGACGAGGTAAACACCGGCCTTCATGCAGTCATCAACGATGGGCCGAGCGTCTGGTGCGTCGTTGGGATCGACATTAAGCACCATATTGCCGCCGGTTTTCTGGATGATAGCTCGAATGTCGGCGATGCCCTTTTCGCTGTTTCCTTCGGTCACCAAGGTCACATACTCCGCTCCAACCGATTTGGCGAAAGCTGCGCCGCCCTGGTTCCACGTGGCGTGATAGGGATTCGAAAGAGATCGAATCGAGTTCACCAGCGTAGGCTGCCCAGCTGCATAACTGCGGTGCGCGAGAGCGCCAAAAATGGCCGTTCCGCCGGCTATTGTCGCGGCCCGACGAATGAATGTCCTTCGTTGAATGGGCAAGCCTGGTGAGTTTTGATTTTGTGAGTTCATGTTGGGAGACGGGTGGATGCATTGAGCCCGCCGAGAGAGTTCGATTGGGAGCTTTCTCCGGGCTTGGTGTACCAGCATTCTGAGGGGATGACCAACCCAAACTACAGGGGCGTGGGAGGCGCCTCAACAATATTGTACTAGCAATTTGGCAAAACATGTAATGACATATTGTATTATGTAATTGCTATATCGGTAATGGCGCTGGCATGGGACGCCGTCTCTTCAGCCTAGACTCCGAAATTGAGGACTCGTCCTCGTGCTCGTCGTCGTCCTTCGTCCTCGAGAACTCCGATGTTTGACAATCAAACTAACGGAACAAAATAATTGCGGAACAATCTAGCTGTTTTCGCTGCAGAATGACGCATCGAGGACGAGGACGACGACGAGGACGAGGACACGAGGACGAGAACCCAAACTTCGGAATTTGGGTTCAGAGAACGAATCAGATTCACAAGAGAACCCCGGATCTCGGATTCTCCCGATCAGGTTGAGTACTTTAGCGTCGCAGAAACGCGCCGCAGCTAGATCGCACGACGAGGCGTGGACATGAGAGCAGCGACGTCGCCGGTAAAGTTGGGTCGGCTAGTCGACTAAGCATCGCCCGCAGGGCATTTCTAGCCATTTCCCTATACGGCTGAGAAATTGTGGTCAACGGCACGGCTAAAAGTTCTGCATACTTCAGATTGTCAAAACCGATCAGGCGTATATCTTCGGGCACGCGAATCTTCACTTTTGCAAAAGAATGCATTAACTGGGCCGCGGTGAAATCATTGGCGCAAATGATGCCTTCGATCTTGCGACCGATCGTCAACTCTCGAACGAATGTCGCGTCTCTCGGATCACCGATACGATAGAAGTCCTTTAAGGGTTCCACAGCCGCATCGATTATCGCTTCGCGAGCGCCTGCCATGCGGGCCCTTACGGTAGGCGCGGAAAGGGGCCGGGCGACAAACGCAATCCGGCGCACGCCCAGCTTGATCAAATGTTCGCACGCCAGGTAGCCAGCCATAACATTGTCGATCCCAATGAGATCAAAGTCGCTACGCAAAGGAAATGGCACGAGATCGCGATCGAGAAGCACCACAGTGATTCCTGCTCTCTTCAACCGCTCAGCCGTCCGCTTGCTGACCTCATCTTTGTCGGGGGCAAATTCAAATGGTGCAAGGAACACACCTCTCACGGACCGATCGATGAAGTGCCGGCAGACTTCCTCTGCGTCTTTGACGGTCAGGTCCGCAGCCTGCCTGCTATTCGCCCAAAACAAGCTGTAATCGTTGGCCCGCGTAAGGCCAGCAAGTTCCCCGCAAAGAACATCTAAGAGCTCAGTGACTCCGAGATCCGGCAGCAGGACTCCTAGATGACGAGATGTGTCTGCCTTGGATGGCCTCGCGCCCTTTATGAGAAAGGAACCGGCCCCAACGCGTCGTTCAACAACCCCCTCGGATTGCAAATCCCGGAGCGCTCGAGCAGCGGTCGGTCGCGAAACGCTGAACCGACGCACAAGCTGTGCCTCGCTCGGGAGACGTTGGGTCGCGTCATAGTAGCCCTCAGCAATTTCTGCAACCAGCGTACGATAAATTTCGTGATGTTTGTAGGTGACTTTCACGAGGATACAGGCAAACGCTGACAATATAGAACCCTAGTGTACCGTCTCGCATATAATGGTGACGGTGCACTAGGTCAAAGTTGTTAAGACATAGCGGCCGGGCTTGTAAAGAGTGGCTACGGAGAGGATTCACTTTTGCCCCACTACCTTCTTACCAATCTTTGTTGAAAACATCTCGTACGATGCGGGCCGATATTGTCATTACTTCTTACCTGATGATAGTGCTCGATTTGCCGAAGGTGTCACTACAAATCATTGATCATTGCGCAAAATTCGTTAACCAAAAGGACGTGTAATCGATTCAGTTTGACGGCATTCGACGTGCCCCATTTACCTGCCGCTCGCGAAACGCCGCTACTTTGTGTCGGTTCCCACAGGCCGACACGCTGCACCACCGCCTCCGATGGTTTTTCGTGGTGTCATAGAAATAGAGCGTACACGTGGTGGTGTTTGCGCATCGATGGAGGTAGTTCAAGTTGGCCTCAACTAAGAAGCTGGCAATCTGGCGCGCGAGGATCGCCAGAGCGAGCTTCTCCCCATGGAGATGGGAGGCAGATCGTACTAACTGAAAGCCCTTCTTGGTGTCACGTTGCACTGTATCGTGAAAATTGTCCTCCTCCAGGAGACTATTTAACGACTCCAGAAATTCATCGCTGACCTTGCCTCCTGCAATGAGTTGCGCGAGCAAGGCTTTCCAGGCATGGCGAAGATTCGAGACGCTCTTTAGAGCCTCGACACCGCGCGAAACAGATAAATTTAAGCTCGGATCCTTCGACAGGCCCGCCTTGGAAAACCAGTAGACGAGGTCAGGCCACGTGCGGAGAAGATCCTCCAGTTGACCGTGAGGGTTTGACAGTGTGTTTGCAAAGTCGACCGCGGGATGTTCGCCCACAAAAATGAATTTCGGACCTGGTGTTCGGCTGCTCGCTGAGGTGGAAGACATGCCTGCACGATAACCTTTAAAATATAGGTTGACAAGTTACGTCGATTTCTTCATCTCTACCTTGCGCTTTGTTCATCTCTATGAACGTGCAACGCTGGTCGCGCGGGAGCGCAACCCTACCGCGCCACACGCGAGGGAACGCGTCACCAGCATGCAGCGCCGGCGATACCGCGACACGCCGATAGTCTCCCCCATCAGCGAAAGTAAGCTTGAAGAGACATGCTGCGCCGGTCGCGCAGGAGCGCAACCCTACCCGCCACGCGTGGTCAACAGCTTCGCCCCCGGGAGGCATGTTTAGCCTGCATCGGTCACAAATCTTTAGAGATTTGTGACCGATGCAGGCTGTGGCAGCGGAACTCACCGGCTACGCCGGAAAATTCCGCTGCTTTTTGGAGACGAGAGTTTAGCAACAGTTTGTTTCGATTCCTTTATTTTAAACGGGCTCTTAAACAGAGGCGCAGCGTCTGTCTAAGAGCTTTCTAACCCGCAATGAGCTCGTCGCCTCGGCTTTCGCGTGATTTTTGCGGGTTAGGGGTGCGGCCTTCGTCTGCGTCATGCAAGTCAACGTAGGTCTGGATGTCGTCGCGGTTGGCGAATCCGTTCAGCTCTTTTTCGACGATCAGACCGGGAGCGCCGTCGTCGCGCCAACCCCGCTTGATGATGAAAGAATTCCAAACCAGGATCTGCTCCTGATTTGGGCGCTTTCTGCCTTGGAAGCACCATTCCAATAGTTCCTCGTTCGTCCCGCCTTCAAGGGTCTTTGCCGCAAGTTGATCGTAGTCGATTTCCCAGAACCGGCAGAAGCGGGCATCGAAGCTCGTGGGATCGGAAAACCCCAAATTGTAGCCGGCGGGCAACAGCCCCTGCGCATTGAGGCGTACTTTGTCCAACATGCGGGCAAAGAAAATGATGCCGGACGTTTCAACGTAGTCGCTGCAGGGCGTCTGAGTATTCATGTCGTGTACTACTTCTGGTCATTCCACCCTCCCGACGGCGCGCTGTCCTTTCAGGGTGCAAACCGCGAGTGTAAACAGCCCGGCGTGGAAAAGAAATCCAATTATTAGCACTACTTGACCGGGGATTGGACCGATCGCAGCGTGTTGCCACAAGTCCTTGAGCGATCGAATCGGGATCGGATGAATACAGATTTTGGCGACGTAACTGACCGCTTGAACGCCGAACATAAACGAATAGTTGCGGCGCAATCGCCTGCCCACGGCTTCCAGAAAGCTGATATGAAACCGGAGGGTCTCATAGTCTTTGGCTAATTCAAGATTCCAGCCATCGTCAATCCGCACACCTTCGCCACGAAGGATTGGTCCGTACATGCCCGTTTCCAGAATGCGCACGCGGGTTCGCCAGATATCGAAATAACGGTAACGACGAGCTTCAATGGAAAGAAAGACGAGGGACATCAAACTCACGAGAACGAGTGGGAGCGGTGAATTGCCTACGCTGCTAAAGACGACTGATAGGGCGATGCCGGTTGTGGCTACCGCCCAGTTGGTTGTGGCGTCGAGACGGGTCCGCCAAATTTTGCTCCGGTACATCTCGCCTCGATAAAGATGCGCGAGCATGCCGAGTTCCGCCGCGTTGAACGGATTCTCCTGCTTCGGATTTTCCGTTGCACTAATAAGCTTGCCTCCGTCCATTGTGAGCCACGATGTTCGAGGGGGGAAACCTCTTTCAGTGTGAAGAAACGCGGGTACGGCTGTCAATGCCAATCCGGAATCGCGCGACGTCAGTGCGAAAGCGTAAGCGAAGGCTCCAGCCTTTGTTCTTGAGTGGCTCGCCATAGCCGGCAAAGGCTGGAGCCTTCGCAACAGCCACGCAAGAGCAAAGGCTGGAGCCTTCGCTTACATCGCGCTAGAGCATCCTCTGGTACAAGGAACCGATGGAATTACCCCAGAACAACCAGATGATTGCACCCACGGCGAGGTAGGGGCCAAACGGGATTTTTGAAGATCGTTCACGCTTTCCGAGCGCGATCGTCGCGAGGCCGTAGGCAGCACCAATGAATGAGGCGGCAGCGATCGTGAAGAGAATTCCTTCCCACCCGACGAATGTACCGATGGCCGCGATGAGTTTAACGTCACCGAGTCCCATGGCTTCTCTCGGAAACTCAGCGTAATCCGTGCGTCCGACCAGATGAGATATCTCTTCGAGAGGAATCGCACCACGACTTGTGACCAGGCGGTCGTGAAAAAACGTTAAATCGGTGTTCTGATAGTTGGTACCGTTGATTTCGGCTTCCTGCGCACGAACGATAACCCGATCAGATTTGCGGAAAAAGTGTTCGTTCCACAAGAACGGCTCGTCATCGATTAGGATTCGCCGATCGTCTGGGGGCAGACCTTCGAAACTGAACCGAGTCGGGGTTCTCAGTATCAATTTGTATCGGCCAAACGCCAATTTTCCCAGTTCGCCGACCAGGTAAAGAATGGCTGCACCAAGGGCGGCGCCCGACAGGGATGCGCCTAGGGCGAAAAGAGGCGATGACGTCTTATGTAGGCCCGGAGTCAAAAGGCTTAGCACTAATCCGGCTGCAATTCCGCTTTTGCTCACAGAGTCAGGGATGATCATGAACTCCAGGTCGACAAATGTTGCGACGATAAGTATCGAGAGTATGACCCAGACCGACAACAGGGTTGGCAGCGGCACCAGGAAAGCGGCCGTTGCGAATAGCATCGCGGTCAGCGTTTCGACGACTACGTAACGCGGGCTGATCCGCTCATGGCAATGGGCGCAACGCCCGCTAAGAAGAAACCAACTAAGAATCGGGATATTCTCTGTCCAAGGAATCGAATGCTTGCAAATCGGGCAGTAGGATCGGGCGGGACTTGCCACGGAGATGCCGCGCGGGATACGATAGATGCAGACGTTTAGGAATGATCCGATGAGAGCGCCGAAGAAAAACCCTGTGGCGATGAGGAAGTGCTCCACCGTTATTGTTTGGCGAGATCAGGTTCCACGAGTTCGCAAAGCAGGTGGACAATCACCTTATGAGCTTCTTGAATTCTCGCCGTGACCTCCTGAGGAACAAGTAGTTCCACATCCGCTAATCCGCGGCAAAACCCGCCGTCGCGGCCCAGGAGCGTAATCGATTTCAATCTGAGCTCTTTGGCCTGGACCAGCGCACGCCTGACATTTTCGGATTTGCCGCTAGTGCTCAGCGCGACGAGCAAATCACCGGGTGACCCAAAGGCTTTCACCTGTCTGGCGAAGAGCTCCGCAAAGGAGTAATCGTTACCTATGGCGGTCATCAGGCCTCCGTCGCCCGTTAGAGAGATGGCTGGATAAGGGCGTCGATCGGAAATGAAGCGGCATGCCAGTTCGGTTGCGAAGTGAGCGCTATCGGAGGCGCTTCCTCCGTTTCCGCAAGCGAGGACCTTGCGACCCGCCAGCAATGTTTCGCGAAGTAAGTTGGCAGCCATAGTCACCGGCGCCTCTAAATCGAACAAAGTGCGGATAGCTGCTATGGAGTCGTTAAGGCTGGTCTGGATCGACATACGACGGCGAGTTTGTTCACGGAATCAGACTATTTCAAGCTGGAAAACTGAGCCGAACATCTTACGATCCGACTCATGCGTTTCCTGGCACTACTGCTTGCCCTTATTCTTCTGGTCGGTTGCGAAACGACTGACGACACTTACGTACCTGGACGAATCCCGAAAGAGACGGCGATCGCCATTGCCATGCAAGCAAACAAACAATACCCGTACCCTTTGTCCAAGGTCACGCGCACTACCTGGCGTCCGGAGCAAGGCTACTGGGCGATTGATTTCAAAGACGAGGACGAAGAGTACGGAAAGTTTTACCTGGTCAACGGAAGAGGAAAGATCGTCGGCGTTGGCACAATTCAGGGAGACAACTACTACTAAGTTAGGTTTTGAGTTTTGGGTTTTGAGTTTTGAGTTTTGGGTTTGCGTGCTCGGACGCGATTAGAAGCTAGGGCCATTCAGGATGCAAAGGCTGGAGCCTTCGCTTACTTTCGGGCCCGCGAGCGCGCTGAGGCGCGGTGACCCAAAACTCAAAACGCAAAACTCCAAACTCAAAACCATAATCAGAACGGCCAAAATCCGAACGGCGGCGGAGTTAACACGCGTCCTCGATAGTAATAGCGAGGATCGTCCCGATCGTAATAACGCTGATGGTCGTCACGGTTATTGGCCTGGTACTGGCGGTTGCGCGGTATGGATCCAAACACGGTCACCGGGGTGCCAACAGAGACGGCCTGGAAGAAAGCAATGGCGTTTTGTTCCGGCATTCGAACGCATCCGTGGGACGCGGGATAGCCTGGGAGATATCCGGCATGCAAGCCGATTCCAGGTGCGAACTCCATAAAGTAGCGCATCGGAGCATTGACAAACCGCGTGCCGGCCGGTGTGGGCATATCCACATCGGCGTCCGCGACCACCGTCCGTTTCCAGTGGTCAACTATCCGGCCATAAATACTGGAAACGTGATTGAGATCCTTGTTCGTGATGTGAAACGTTCCGGTCGGAGTCAGGTGACCAGGGCGCCCGGAACAAATCGGCGACTCCATGACGCTGCGCTCGTGGTAAAGGAGGTAGGCCTTCTGCTCCGTGAGGTCAAGCTGCACGGAGTATTGGGCGAAGGCTGCTCGCGACAGACACCCGAGCGTCACCCATGCGAATACGACGAAGAGTCTTAAGTTTTGAGTTTTGAGTTTTGGGTTTTGGGTTTTGAGTGTGCGCTGACGCGCGTTGCGGACGGGATCGGGCCGGCACATGTTACTCGAGTTGTAAGTTTTGGGTTTTGAGTTTTGAGTTTTGAGTGTGCGCTGACGCGCATTGCGGACACGTGATGACGCAAACCTAAACGCAAAACCCAAAACCCAAAACTCCAAACTCAAAACTTAAAACTATGAACCCGCTGTCCGATGTCGGCGAGCTAAGGAAGGAATACACCTTGCAGGGCCTTTACAGAAAGGACCTGTGTCCTGACCCGCTTGAAGAGTTCAAACTCTGGTTTGAAGAATCAGTTCGAACTGCCGGCGACCGCGAACCGAACGCAATGACTTTAGCGACAGCCTCGCGAGAAGGTGTTCCGTCAGCCCGTGTAGTGCTACTAAAAGGCTTCGACGAACGTGGCCTGATATTTTTCACGAATTATAAAAGCCGCAAGGCTCAGCAGCTGGCAGAAAATCCGTCCGCGGCGGTGAGTTTTCATTGGCCTTGGCTTGAGCGGCAGATCCAAATCGAGGGTAGGGTGAACAAAACGAGTCGCGAGGAATCCGAAATCTACTTCAATAAGCGACCGATTGGGAGCCGGTTTGGTGCAATTGCCTCAGAGCAGAGCTCGGTGATCGAGAACCGCGAAGTATTAGAGGCTCGGCTTGCAGCGCTCGAGGCGCAGTTTCGGGGTGCGGATCCGCCGGTGCCAGAATTCTGGGGCGGTTACAGGCTGGTTCCGGAACGGTTCGAATTCTGGCAGGGTCGAGAGAATCGGTTACACGATCGTTTTCTCTATACGCGACAAGGTGATGGAAATTGGCGGATAGACCGGTTATCGCCATAAGGGAAGAATAGTTTTGCGTTTTGAGTTTTGAGTTTTGAGTAGGCGAAGCGTCCCGCTTTACCATCCGGAATGGTGGCCCGCGAAAACTTCATTCCGACGGCAAAGCGAGGTCGCTTCGCTTACACTGGCGGACGGTAGCCAGGAGGCAAAGCGGGGACGCTTCGCCCAACCAGACTCAAAACTCAAAACGCAAAACGCAAAACCCAAAACTTAATTCCATCGTGATCCCTCTTCAGGTGCTGCCGGCGCCCCATTTCGATCTCGAGAAGACGCTTTGTTCCGGACA
>Ga0210408_10001333_pt1 | contig 26230 bp, 19 predicted proteins | sample IncBWH4MmetaG_FD_155471 | JGI IMG/M metagenome (GOLD analysis project Ga0210408, IMG submission 155471) | Forest soil microbial communities from Barre Woods Harvard Forest LTER site, Petersham, Massachusetts, United States - Inc-BW-H-4-M | ecosystem: Environmental > Terrestrial > Soil >...
CGAACATCGCAGCAAGGACCGTATCCGCCGCCACCACGTCCGCAGGCTTCAGCAACTCGGCTATGAGGTGATCATCCAGCAGGCCGCTTGAAATGTGGTAGTTTCATAGGAAACGTTTGCCCCTCGGAGCATCGCCAATGAGCCCATCCGCACATTCTCGCTATCTCGTTAACACCCCTGCGCTGCTCCTTGCCACGCTATTCGCCGGGATCATCGGCCCTGCCGCCCCCGCGCTCGGCTCCACCCTGCAGATCGGCCAGCCGGCGCCCGATTTCACTGCCACCGACAGCAAGGGCGCGGCCGTTTCCTTAAGCCAGTATCGAGGCAAGACCGTGGTGCTGGAATGGACCAATGCGGACTGTCCCTACACCCGCAAGCACTACACCAGCGGCAACATGCAAAGCATGCAAGCGCTGGCGCGGAAAAACGGCGTGGTGTGGCTCTCCGTGATTTCCTCGGCACCGGGCAAGCAGGGCTATGTGAACGGACCCGGCGCGGACGCGCTGACGCAGTCGCGCGGCGCCGAACCCGCCGCCGTTTTGCTGGATCCGAAGGGGACGGTGGGCCGCCTCTACGGCGCCAAGACCACGCCGCACATGTTCGTCATCGATAAGAATGGAGCGCTGCAATACATGGGCGGCATCGACAGCATCGCGACCGCGGATGTCGGCGACATCCCCCGTGCCGAGCCGTATCTGAAAGAGGCCATGCTGGCGGTGGTGCAAGGCAGCCCGGTTCCTCATGCGGTAACCACCCCTTACGGTTGCTCGGTCAAGTACCCGTAAGTCACGCCGGGGGCGCAGGCCGCCCACCACTTCGATGAAGTCGGCTTAAGTCATCGCGGAGAGCTCGGCGTCGCGACGGTGGTGCTATCGTTTTTTTTGCGATCGACGTTGTGCCGCTTTAGCGGCTGCTAAAGCGACAAAACGCTGTCAACTTTTAACGCGATAGGGACACCAGCTCGGGGCCGCGTAGCCACGGGGGAATGACTTACACGCCCTCGATCCGGCCGGCGCGCGAACCGGTGCCGATGGCTATTCCACCGCCACCGGGATGCCGGCGAATTTCCCCGCCCATGCCTTGGGTCCGGTTTCGTGCACGGATACACCGTCTGAACTGACCGCCACCGTGACCGGCATGTCGCGCACCTCGAATTCATACACCGCCTCCATGCCGAGCTCGGGGAAGGCGACGATGCGGCTGCCGCGGATGGCGTTCGCCACCAGGAAGGCGGCGCCGCCCACCGCGATCAAATAGGCGGAGCCGTGCCTGGCGATGGATGCGATGGCTTCAGGACCTCGCTCGGCCTTCCCCACCATCGCCAGCAAGCCGGATTTGCCGAGCATGGTGTCGGTGAACCGATCCATGCGGTTCGCGGTGGTGGGACCCGCCGGCCCCACGACTTCCGTACCGACGGGGTCGACGGGCCCGACGTAATAAATCACGCGGCCGGTAAAATTCAAGCCCTCGGGCAGGGGCTGGCCCGCATCGAGCAAGGCGCAGATGCGCTTGTGAGCGGCATCGCGTCCGGTCAAGAGCTTGCCCGACAGCAACAGGCGCTCGCCGGGTTTCCAGCTCGCGATCTGTGCCTTGTTGAGGCCATCGAGTGACACTCGCCGCGCGCTCGCGTCGGCGGCCCACTTAACCTTCGGCCACAGATCCAGATTCGGCGCCTCGAGCGTTGCCGGCCCCGAGCCATCCAGCGTGAAGTGGATATGGCGGGTGGCGGCGCAATTGGGAATCACCGCCACCGGCAGGGAGGCCGCATGGGTGGGGTAGTCCAGCACCTTGACGTCAAGCACCGTGGTCAAGCCGCCGAGGCCTTGCGCGCCAATGCCGAGGGCGTTGACTCGCTGGAATATTTCCAGGCGCAGTTCTTCCAATTTGGTTTTCGGCCCGCGCGCGATCAAATCGCCGATGTCGATGGGCTGCATCAATGATTCCTTCGCCAGCAGCATGGCTTTCTCGGCGCTGCCGCCGATGCCCACGCCCAGCATTCCCGGCGGACACCAGCCCGCGCCCATCTCGGGCACCATCTCGACCACCCAATCGGCCACCGAGTCGGACGGATTCAGCATGGCGAACAAAGATTTGTTCTCCGATCCGCCGCCCTTCGCGGCCACGGTGATGTCGACACACTCTCCGGGAACGAGTTCGGTGTGGATCACCGCCGGCGTGTTGTCGCGCGTATTGGATCGCTTGAACGCGGGATCGGACACGATGGAGGCGCGCAGCTTGTTGTCGGGATCGAGGTAGGCGCGCCGCACGCCTTCGTTGATCATCGCCGGCAGATCGAGGGTGGCGTCCCAGCGCACGCCCATGCCCACCTTCACGAACACCACCACGATGCCGGTGTCCTGGCAGATGGGCCGATGGCCCTCGGCGCACAGGCGCGAATTGGTGAGTATCTGTGCGATCGCATCGCGCGCCGACGGGCTCTGTTCCATGTCATAGGCGCGCCCCATGGCGCGAATGAAATCGGGAGTGTGATAGTAGGAAATGTATTGCAAGGCGTCGGCGACGCTGGCTATCACATCGGCTTCGCGAACCACGCTCATGGCATACCTTCACGTAAAGACGAACTGGGCCGCAAATCTACCAATTCGCGGGCTAGGGTAGGTAGCGAATCCCCTACAATCGCCGGATATTGGAGATTCGCATGCGGCGTGACTGGAGAGCGGTGGTGTTTTGCACCCTTGGGGCGGGCGGTCTCGCCATGCAGCCAGCCGCGGCATCGGCCACCGCGGCATCGGCCACCCCGGCATCGGCCGGCGCGGCAACGCCGGCCCCGCTGTCGCTGCATGAGTGCCGGCTCGAGCATCCGCTGCGCCTCGCGTCCATCCCCGCACGCTGCGGCGTTCTCAAAGTACCCGAGGATCGAACGCAGCCCGGCGGGGCAGCCATCGAGTTGAGCGTCGCGGTGGTGCCCGCGCTCAATCGGCGCGCCGCGGCGGCGCCGCTGTTTGTCCTGGCCGGCGGACCGGGTCAGGGCGCCACGGCCATGTACGCGAGCCACGCGGCGGCGTTCGCGCGAGTGAATCGCAACCATGACATCGTGCTGATCGATCAGCGCGGCACCGGAAAATCCGCGCCGCTGACCTGCGACTACCCGGATGACTGGCTGGCGCTGAGCGACGCGTTGCCCGTGTTGCGCGAGGCGACTCTGGCCTGCCTGCATCGGTACGGCGACCGGGTGCGGTTCTACACGAGCAGCGCGGCGGTTGCCGATCTTGAGGCGGCACGCAATGCGCTCGGTCTTCCGGTCATCGATCTGTACGGAGTCTCGTACGGCACGCGGATGGCGCAGCTCTACATGCGGCGCTACCCGGAGGCGGTGCACGCGGTGATCTTGGATGGGGTAACCTTTCCGGAACAGGCCATAGGACCCGCGACCCCCCTGGACGCCGAACGCGCCCTCGATCTCATCGTGTCGCGCTGCGAGCACTCGCGCGATTGCGCCGCGGCCTTTCCCGTATTGGGACAGGAACTCGAGGGCCTGCGCCGTATGTTCGGGCCGCAGAAATCCATGATCACGCTCGATGATCCGAACAGCGCTCTGCCGCTCAAGATCGAGTTCAATCGCGGCATGCTGAACGCCGCCTTGAGATTTCTTTCCTATAGCGCCAATCAAGCCTCGTTGCTGCCGACCCTGATTCACCGAGCGGCCCAGGGCGCGCTTGCGCCGCTCGCGGCGCAGACCGTCATGACCGCCCGGCAGGTCGGCGATCAAATCGCGAGCGGCATGCAGATGAGCGTGATCTGCAGTGAAGACGTGCCGTTCTTCGCGGCGGCCGGCATTGACCGGGCAGCCTTGGCCCGAACCTACCAGGGCGTGGATCAGCTGGACGCATTCGTGGAGATATGCAAGCTGTGGCCGCGAGGGCCGGTGGATGCCGATCTACACAGCCCCCTGCACAGCGAGATTCCGACGCTGTTGTTGTCCGGCGAGGCGGATCCGGTGACGCCGCCCGACAATGCCGAACGCGCCGCCCGCGGCCTTACGCGCCACCGGCACCTGATCTTGAGCGGCGAGGGACACGGTCAGGTCGCGACCGCCTGTGTACCGAAGTTGATGGCGCAGTTCCTGGACACCGCGGACCCGGCGACGCTCGATGCAACCTGCCTCGAGCAACACAGCCCCGCGCCGTTTTTCGTCAGCTTGACGGGCCCGGCACCGTGATCGAAGCGAAGAATCTGAGCAAGCGATTCGGCACCGTGGAGGCCGCCGTCAATATCTCCTTCGTGGCGCGCGACGGCGAAATCACCGGCCTCCTGGGCGCCAACGGCGCCGGCAAATCGACCACCTTGAGGATGCTGTACGGCGTGCTGACGCCGGACAGCGGCAGTGCGTGCATCGACGGCATGGACATTCGCGGCGAGACCTCGAAGGCGCGCGCGCATTTGGGCGTGCTGCCGCATGCGGCGGGCCTTTACGGCAATTTGACGGCGCGGGAGAACATCCATTATTTCGGTTCACTGCATGGAATCGGCGCCGACACCTTGAAGTCGCGCACCGCGGAACTCGCCGGCATCCTCGGCATGGAAAGTTTCATCGAGCGCCGCGCCAAAGGCTTCTCGCAGGGACAACGCATCAAGGTGGCCCTGGCGCGCGCGCTGGTGCACGACCCCGGCAATGTCGTGCTCGATGAACCCACCAATGGGCTCGACGTGATGGCGATACGCAACTTGCGCGACATGCTGCTCGCCTTGAAGCGCCAAGGGCGCTGCGTGCTGTTCTCCTCCCACGTCATGCAGGAGGTCGGTGCGCTCTGCGATCGAGTGGTGATCATCGGCCACGGCAGGGTTCTGGCGGATGCGACAGTGCAATCGATTCGGGATCGCAGCGGCGCGGCCTCGCTGGAAGAGGCGTTTCTGCAAGTGCTTGGGCAGGGCGAAGGAATCAGCTGAATGCGCGCGCTCTTCATCGTGTTCGGCAAGGAGTTTTTGGAAAACCTGCGCGATCGCCGCACGCTGGTCTCGGCCTTGTTGTTCGGACCCCTGTTCGGGCCGCTGATGTTCGGCTTCATGGTGTCGCGCATGCTCGATCAGAGCGTGACCGTCTTCGATGAGCCGCTCAAGCTCACGATATCGGGCAGCGAAAACGCGCCGGGGCTCACTCGCTACCTCGAAGCGCAGGGAGTCAAGCTGACCAAGGCGGCGCTGTCGGAGAATGCGGCGCGGGCCGCCGTCCGCGCCGGCACCGAGCAAGTCGTCTTGATCGTTCCGACGGAGTACAGCTCGCGGTTCAGCGCCGCCACTCCGGCGCCGGTGCTGCTGGTCGCAGATAGCGCGGATTCGCAGACCCGCAAGAGCGCGGATCGCGCCAGACAAATTCTGGCAGGCTACGGCAGCAGCATTGCGCAGCTGCGCCTGCAGGTCAGGGGCGTGAATCCGCTGCTCGCGGTGCCAGTGGCCGTCAACGAGGTGGATGTGGCGACCCCGAGCGGCCGGGCCATCGTGGTGCTCGGGTTCATGACTTACTTTGTGCTGTTCGCGGTACTGATGGGGGGACTGTATCTGGCCATCGATTCCACTGCGGGAGAGCGGGAGCGAGGTTCGCTTGAAGCCTTGCTCAGCCTGCCGGTGGCGCGCGCCAGCCTGGTGGGCGGGAAGATTCTGGCGACCTGCGCCTACATGAGCATCTCGCTGGCCTTGAGCCTCACGGCCTTCGTGTGCGTGTTTCGCTTCGTGCCTTTGGAGAAACTCGGCATGAGCGCGAATTTGGGCGCCGGCACCGCGCTGATTTTCTTTGCGATTTGTCTGCCTTTCGTGCCCTTGGGCGCCGCCCTCATGACCTTCGTCGCTTCATTCACGCGCAGCTACCGCGAGGCTCAGACCTACCTGACGAGTGTTTTGTTGGTTCCGACGCTGCCCATCGCCTTTGCCAGCATTTACTCGCTGAAAACCAAAAGCGCCTTGATGTTCATCCCGTCCTTGAGCCAGCACTTGTTGATGACCAGCGTGCTCAAGGACGAGCCGATCGCCGTGTCCGACGTGTGGGTGTCGGGCGCAGCATCGCTCGGTGTGGCGCTGGTGCTCATGGTGTTGACCGCGTGGCACTGGCGGCGCGAAACCATGCTTGGATAGGTTTTTTTCGGGGCGAGTACTAATCCGCCTGTAGGGGTCTTTACTATATGGTCGTTTAGCAACGCAACCTGTATAAGGGTACGGGGGTATAAGGGTACGGGGGTTCTTGGCATGGGATTTTGGGGGGAAGCTGGCATGACCGACTCGTCGTCGCACGTGAGGACGAATATCGCCGCCCTTTTGGCGATTTTGACTCTCTCCGCCACCACCATGGTGTGGCTGTTCTGGCATTTTCCGTTGATCACCACCGTTGCCACCGTCGCCATACTGGCGGGCCTCGGTGTGTGTGCGCGACTCGCGCGGTTGACCGACGCCGACATGACCGAGCTGCAGCGCCGCAAACAGAGCGTTTGATGTTTGCGTAAGGGCCGGTCGATTCTGCCGCCGCCGAGGTCAGCGCAGGCAGCGGCTACTTGCCGATACAAAAACTGCCGAATATCTCGCCGAGCAAATCGTCGCTGGTGAATTCACCGGTGATCTCGCCCAAGGCGTGCTGAGCCAGCCTCAAGTCCTCGGCGAATAGCTCGAACGCCCGCGTACTGCTCAGGGTGTCGGCGGCGATTTGCACATGCTGCCGCGCCCGGCCGAGCGCATCGAGATGGCGGCGCCGGGCGGCGAGCGCTCCTGAGTCGGACTCGCGGTATCCGGCACTCGACTTGAGGTGGGCGCGCAATAGGTCCAGGCCCGCGCCCGTGCGAGCGCTGACGAAGACTCGCGGCGGGACGGAGGATTCATCGAGCTGCGCCGGCGCGCCGGTCAAATCGATTTTGTTGAAGACCAGGGTGACCACAGCTTGGTGCGGCAATTGCTCGAGGTCCGCCGCCCAGGGCGTCCGATCCTCCAACGCAGCGCCACCCGACGCAGCGCCACTATCGAGAACATAGAGCACCCGATCAGCTCGTGCGATTTCATTTCTCGCGCGCCGCACGCCCTCGACTTCCACCAGATCGACGGCGGTGCGCAGGCCGGCGGTGTCGATCAAGTTCACCGGCAGGCCGTCGAGATGCACCTGACATCGCAGCACATCACGGGTCGTGCCGGGCAGATGGGTGACGATGGCGACATCGTCTCCCGCGAGGCTGTTCAACAAGCTGGATTTTCCGGCGTTGGGACGGCCGGCAATCACGACCTGCAGGCCCTCGCGAAGCATTGCGCCTTGGCGTGCCGCGGCGGTAATCGACTCGAAGCCGGCGAAAATTGCGGCGAGCCGCTCCCGCAGCGCCTCGCCCGACAGAAAATCGATCTCCTCGTTGGGAAAATCGATAGCGGCCTCGACGTAGGCCCGCAATCCCGTGATGCGCGTTTTCAGATCGGCGATGCGCGCCGAGAACTCGCCCTGCATGGAGCGCACCGCCGCACGGGCGGCGGCGGCGGAGCCGGCGTCGATCAAGTCGGCAATCGCTTCGGCTTGCGCGATATCGATTTTACCGTTCAAGAAAGCGCGTTCGGTGAACTCGCCGGGCCGCGCCACGCGGCAGCCGAGTTCGAGCAGGCGCTTCAACAGCAGATCGAGGATGAGCGCGCCGCCGTGACCCTGGATTTCCAGGACATGCTCGCCGGTGTATGACGCAGGCGCGGGAAAGTACAAAGCGAGGCCTTCGTCCAAGCTCCTGCCGTGCGCGTCGAGAAAACTTAAGAGCCGCGCCTGGCGCGGAGCAGGCAGCGCGCCGAGAATGCCGGCCGCGACCTGCGGCACCTTGGAACCTGAGACGCGGATGACCCCAACCGCGCCGCGCCCTGGGGCGCTGGCGATGGCGGCAATGGTGTCGGGCAAAGTCACAGCGGGCGCTGCGGGGCGGCGACTAGGAGCGCTGCTTGGCGGCCTCGGCTTCCACCACTTGGTTGACGCGCCACTGCTGTGCGATGGTCAACAGCGTATTGGTCAGCCAGTAAAGCACCAAGCCGCAGGGGAACCACGCCATCATGCCGGTCATCACCAGCGGCATGAATTGCATGATTTTCGCCTGCATGGGATCGGGCGGTGCCGGATTGAGCTTGAACTGGGCATACATCGCGGCACCCATCAACAAGGGCAGCACGAAGAACGGGTCGCGCGAGGAAAGGTCATTGACCCACAGCAGGAAGGGCGCCTGGCGCATCTCCACGCTCTCGAGCAGGACGCGATAAAACGAAATGAAAAAGGGAATCTGCACCAGCATCGGCAGACACCCGGCCAGCGGATTGATTTTCTCCTTCTTGTACAGCTCCATCATGGCGCGGCCCAATTTTTCGCGATCGTCCTTGAAGGTCTCCTGAATCTGTTTCATGCGCGGCGCCACAGTGCGCATTTTGGCCATCGATCGGCCGCTGGCCTGGCTCAAGGGATAGAAAATCAATTTGATGAGGGCCGTGACGATGATGATGGACCAGCCCCAATTGCCGATGAGCCCATGAACCCAGTTGAGCGCCACGAACAGCGGCTGGGCGAGCACGGTCAAAATCCCGAAGTCGACGGTGCGCTCGAGGCGCGGGCCGGCCGCCGCCAGCTGCGACTGCAATTTGGGACCGACGAAGAGTTTCTCGCGAAATTGCACCGCGCCGCCGGCCGGCACGACGGTGAGCGGGCCGGTGGCGCTCAGCAAGTATTCTTTATCGTGTACTTGCAGCTGGTATTTGTAGGGCTGGTTGGGCGGCGGCACGACCGCCGACACGAATTGATGCTGCAGCGATGCGAGCCAGCCATTGGTTATGATTTCAGAGAATTTGCTGTCGGTTTCGTTCTCGACATTCAGATCGTGGGACTTCGCGCCGTCGTAGACGGCGGGTCCCTTGAAGGAATACGTCTCGACGTCGAAATACGAACGCGAGGGGTGTTCCCAGTGACGCTGCAATTGCGAATACGACACGAAGTTGCGCGCGGCCGCGCCGGTGTTTCGCACATCGTAGATCAGGTCGATGGAATACTGGCCGCGCGTGAATACGAAGGTCTTGGTGACGGTCAATCCTTGTCCGTCGGTCCATGTCAGCGGCACGCGCAATTCCTGGGCGCCCGCGGCCAGCGCGAATGACGTCTGCGGCGAACTGAAGGTCGCGAGATGGGTCGGCGCGGCTTCGCCCTCAGCGCCGGCCAGGCCGGTCTGCAAGAGATACAAACTGGCCGGCGGCTCGCGGCTCAAGAGCCGGACCGGAACGTGTGGATCATCTTTGCGCAGCGGATATTCCAAGAGGTCGGCTCGAGCGAGCTCGCCGCCCTTCAAATTGATCGCGATATCGAGCACATCGGTGGTGACGTGCAATGCCTGCGAGCTGCCCGTCTCCGGCCCGGCCGGGGCGCCTGTCGGGGGCGCCGGGACCGACCCGGCGACAGCGGGTGGCGCGCTGGCCGGCGCGGACGCGGGTGCGGACGGCGGCGCGGATGCCGTTGTGGGAGCTGCGGGAGGGGGTGCCGCGTTCCAGGCCTGCGGCACCGAGTCGCCGAGAGTGCCGGCCTTACCGGACGGAGCGGCGCCGGGTTGACTGACGGTGGATCCGGCGGCCGGCGCCTGATAGTCGTGCATCCACGCGTCGTAGTTCAGATACAGGATGGCGGCGAGCGCAGCCCAAAGCAGAACGCGGGTATTAGGCATTGATCCTTCTCTCGTCCGGCACAGGGTCGTAGCCGCCCTCGTTGAAGGGATGACAGCGCAGCACGCGCCGCAGCCCAAGCCACGAGCCTCGCCAGGCGCCGTAGCGCTCGATGGCCGTGTGCGCGTAGCAGGAGCAGCTCGGATGGAAGCGGCAACGGGGCCCGAGCAATGGGGACAGCAGCAGCTGGTACCCGCGGATGATCCACAAGAAAAGTTGGCTCAAGGTCGGCATTGTTGCGTAATCGAATTCCAGTGCCGGTCGAGACTTGCGCGCAAATCGCGCAACGTCGCTTGCCGGGCCGCTTCTCGCGCGGAGACGGTGACATCGACCGGCGGCAATGAGTGTTGGTTCAAACGAAAGGACTCTCGTGTGAGGCGCTTGATGCGATTGCGAGCGACCGCGGTGCCGAAGGTGCGCGTCGCGATGCTCAATCCCAATCGAGGATAGGTTTCATGATTGGCCACGACCGACAAACTAAAAAAGGCATCGACAAATTTTTTGCCGCGCCGCTTGACATCGCGAAATTCGGCCGGCTGGTGCAATCGCTTGCGCGGCTCGAACGTCAGCCTCTTGACAGACGAGGGGATCGTTAGAGTGTCCCGAATCCTACATCAGGGGCAGAGGCGCTTGCGCCCCTTGGCGCGGCGGCGGGCAAGCAAGCGGCGACCGCTCTTGGTGGCCATGCGCGCGCGAAAGCCGTGGGTACGGGCACGATGTAAATTACTGGGATTGAAAGTACGTTTCATAGCGCAACTCGAGCGAAAACCACGGGCCAAATCAATGAATTGGGAGATTTAAGAAAGGCGGCAAGGGTACTGAGCGAGCATGGATGTGTCAATAGACGCCTTGCCACGTTGGAGCTAGACTCCCTGCCCTTCCGATTATTTTGCCCCGTTGTCTTAAATCTGTAGGAGAGCGCTCTTGCCGGAGTCGCTATGGAACCGCTGTCTGCGAGTGCTCGAGAGCGAACTCCCGGAGCAGCAGTTCAATACGTGGGTGCGGCCCCTGCAGGCGATTCAGCGCGACGGCGAGCTCAAGCTTCTGGCGCCGAACCGCTATGTCATTGAATGGTTGAGCCAGAATTCTCTGGGACGGATCAAGGAGCTCATCCGTGCATTCGCCGACGATCCGGCCCCGGAGCTGGTGCTCGACGTGGGCACGCGGACGGGCATTGCCGCCCAGGCCGCCCCGGCCGCGGCGGCGCACGGCGGTCAACACGTGGGTGCGAGCGCGCCGGCCAAGGCACGCCGGCTGACGCCCTCGGTGCTGGGGGCGCCGATCAACGAGAGTTTCACCTTCGACAAATTCGTCGAGGGCAAGAGCAATCAGCTCGCCAAGGCGGCCGCGATTCAGGTGGCCGGGAATCCCGGCAAGGCATACAACCCGCTGTTCATCTACGGCGGGGTCGGCCTCGGCAAGACGCATCTCATGCATGCCGTTGCCAACAAGCTGAGGGAGCGCAATTCCGAGGCACGGCTGGCCTATGTGCACAGCGAAAGGTTTGTGAGCGATATGGTCAAGTCCCTGCAGCACAACACCATCAATGATTTCAAGACAGCCTATCGCTCGCTCGATGCGCTGATGATCGACGACATCCAGTTTTTTGCCGGTAAGGACCGCTCGCAGGAAGAATTTTTCCACACCTTCAACGCGCTGCTCGAAAGCCAGCAGCAGGTGATTCTGACCTGCGACCGCTACCCGAAGGAAGTCGACGGACTCGAAGAGCGATTGAAATCGCGGTTCGGCTGGGGCTTGACGGTGGCGATTGAACCGCCGGAGCTGGAAACCTGCGTGGCCATCCTGATGAGCAAGGCCGCGGTGGCCGTGGTGGATTTGCCGGAAGAAGTGGCGTTTTTCATTGCCAAACGCATCCGCTCGAATGTGCGTGAACTGGAAGGCGCGCTGCGCCGGGTGGTCGCGACTTCGGAATTCACCGGCCGGCCCATTACCTTGGATCTGGTGAAAGAGGCCCTGCGGGACGTACTCGCGCTGCAGGAGAAGCTGGTGACGGTCGAAAATATTCAGAAGACCGTGGCGGAATATTACAAAATCAGAATTGCCGAACTGCTTTCCAAGCGCCGCAGCCGTTCCATCGCGAGGCCGCGCCAGGTGGCCATGGCGCTGGCGAAGGAATTGACCAACCACAGCCTGCCGGAGATCGGCGACGCATTCGGCGGCCGGGATCACACGACGGTGCTGCACGCATGCAGGCGGGTCAAGGAGTTACGCGAGACCGAGCGGCGTATTGGAGAGGATTATATGAACCTGTTGAGAACCCTAGCGGGATAGCGTAGGAGAAGCTGTGGATGAAGGTGTGGATAAAGATATCCACAGGTCGATGACAGTTTTCGGGCGGTCGTTGTACAGCTGTGCGATGTGGTTACGGTGTGTGCAAGATATTGATCTAAATGGCTTTAATCGATTTATACCGGAAAGCCGGATGCTTCTTAATCATAGTAATAGTCTTTCTTTAAGAATCTAAATCTAAGATTGGTAAGACGGGTGTGTCCATGAAATTGACGGCTGAGCGCGAGAAATTGTTGGGCCCTTTGCAAGCGGTGATCGGGGTGGTGGAGCGGCGCCAAACCATGCCGGTGCTGGCCAATGTGTTGCTGGGTGTACGCCAGGGACAATTGTCAATTACCGCGACGGATCTGGAAGTCGAGCTGGTGGCCTCCACCGAAGTGGCGGTCCAAGCGGCGGGGGACATCACGGTGCCCGGGCGCAAATTCCTGGATATTTTGCGAGCGTTGCCGGAGAAACTGTCGGTGTCCCTGAGCGTCGAGGGCGAGAAGGTGGTCATCAAGGCGGGGCGCAGCCGATTCAGTTTGTCGACGCTGCCGGCCGCGGAATTCCCGGTCATCGACGACATCAATTCGCAACAGACCGTGCAGGTATCGCGCAAGGAATTGTTGCGCCTGCTGGAAAAGACGCATTTTTCGATGGCACAGCAGGACGTGCGCTACTACTTGAACGGGATGCTGCTGGAAATCGATGGCCTGGTGCTGCGCGCGGTGGCGACCGACGGACACCGGCTGGCGCTGTGTGAAACGGCCTTGGCGGCGAAGGCCAAGATCTCGCAGCAGGTGATCGTGCCGCGCAAGGGAGTCCTGGAACTGCAGCGGGTGCTGACTGACGAGGGCGTGGCGGATCTGGCTATCGGGACGAATCACGTTCGCGCACAGATCGGCGACGTTCGCTTCACTTCGAAGCTCATTGACGGCCGTTTCCCGGAATATTCACGGGTAATTCCGGCCGCGCCGGCCTCCGCCATTCGAGCGGATCGGGACGCGTTGCGTCAGGCCTTGCAGCGGACGGCGATTCTGTCGAATGAAAAGTATCGAGGCATCCGCGTCACCGTCAAAAAGAATGTGGTGACGGTGCAGGCTCATAATCCTGAGCAAGAGGAAGCCGAGGAGGAGGTCGAGGTGGGCTATGAGGGCGGCGACCTCGAGGTGGGATTCAATGTAAATTACTTGCTGGACGCGCTGGCCGCCATCGACGGCCAGGAGGTCGAGCTCGGCCTGACCGACAGCAATAGCAGCTGTTTGATCCGGTCTCCGGGGACGGCCACGGCGCGCTATGTAGTGATGCCGATGAGGCTTTGATTTGTCCATTCGCCGGGTGCAAGTAACGGATTTCCGCTGCTTGCAGTCGGTGGCCCTGGATCTGGATTCCCGGTTTACGTTGATCAGCGGTCCGAACGCCTCGGGCAAGACAAGTTTGCTCGAGGCCATCTATGTGCTCGGTCGCGGACGATCCTTTCGAACGCGGCGGCTCGAGCATTTGATCCGGCATGGCGCCGAGCAGTTCGTGGTGTTTGGCGAGGTCGAGACAGCGGATCGGCGGATTCCGGTGGGCGTGGAAGGGAAGACAACCGGGGTGCGCGCGCAGGTGGGCGGAGAGAAGACCGCCTCGCTGGCAGAGCTGGCGCTCATGCTGCCGGTCCAGATTATCGACCCCGAGGTTCACCACTTGATAGAGGAGGGTCCCAGTCGGCGAAGGCGGTTTTTGGACTGGGGCGTGTTCCACGTGGAACCGACATTCATCGGCCACTGGCAGCGATACCATCTGGCGCTCAAGCAGCGCAACGCTGCCCTGAAATCCAGACAGCCGCGCGCGGTGATCTCGGCGTGGGACCCCGACCTGATCCGCTATGGGGATCTCGTGACAGAGGCCCGGTCCCGGTACGTTCTGTTGCTAGCCCATCAAGCCGAAACGGTTGGGCGCAATTTGCTCGGCATGGGATTGACGCTGAGCTATCGCCGCGGATGGTCGCGGGATCAAACTCTTGCCGAGGCCCTGCAGCAAAGCTGGAACCATGACCAGGAGAGCGGCGCCACACAGGTCGGCCCGCATCGGGCGGAGCTGAGCATTCTGCTGGAGGGTGCGGGGGTCAAAGACCGGGTGTCGCGGGGACAGCAGAAACTCCTGGCGGCGGCGCTGTTGCTGGCACAAGTGAAGTTGTTTCCGGAGAGCGCTCCGGTGCAACCCTGCCTGCTGTTGGACGATCCAGCGGCCGAACTGGACGATGATCGTCTCGAGGGGCTCATTCGTGAAGTGTCCTCGCATTCGGTCCAGTTGATCGTGACAACGCTCCACGGGGAGTTCTCAGCCTTCGGCGCCCCCGGGCGAAGATTCAGGTTGGAGGCGGGGCGCGTCGAGGCCCTTTAGATGTTCCACGTGGAACCTGCGCCCAGGCCAGACTCACGGTCAGGCATGAACTCGAACCTGCGCCGGGTCGTTGTCTTAGTGGCTTCGCTCAACCTCGCGTATTTTGGCGTCGAGTTCGCGGTTGCGTCAGCGATCGGCTCAGTCTCACTGTTCGCCGACAGCATCGATTTCTTGGAGGATGCATCGGTCAATCTCCTGATCGCCTTGGCCCTAGGCTGGAGCGCAACCGGCCGGGCTCGTCTGGGAATGGTCCTCGCCGGCGTGCTGTCGATACCCGGTCTCGCGACCCTGTGGACGGCCTGGGGAAAACTCCTGGCGCCCATGCCACCGGCACCACTTCCCCTGACCCTGGCCGGCATCGGCGCCTTGGCGGTCAATCTGTCCTGCGCCTTCCTGCTGGCGCAGGTCCGGGCGCACAGCGGCAGCTTGACGCGAGCGGCGTTCCTCTCCGCTCGCAACGATGCGGTCGCGAATGTCGCCATCATCGCCGCCGGGATCGTTACTCGATATACGCATTCCGCGTGGCCCGACCTCATCGTGGGGCTCGGCATTGCAGCGCTGAACGCCGACGCCGCGCGACAGGTGTGGAGAGCCGCCCGCGAGGAACACCGGGCCGCGGGCTCCGAGCGGATTTAAAGCCGACCTTGGAGCTTTATAACCTATTGATTTGAAAGCTTTTAATAGGCATCTTGGATTCGTTATTAACGCCAAAAACTGTTAGACTGGGCGGTTCCTACAACAGGATCCACCATGCCTGATAGCGACGTCTACGATTCAAGCAAAATCAAAGTCTTACGGGGCCTCGACGCGGTTCGAAAGCGGCCCGGAATGTACATCGGCGACACCGACGACGGCAGCGGCCTGCATCACATGGTGTTTGAGGCAGTGGACAACGCCATCGACGAGGCGCTTGCCGGGCACTGTGATCGCGTGGTGGTCACGATCCACGCCGATGAATCGGTGACGGTGTCGGACAACGGCCGTGGAATTCCTGTGGATATCCATGCCGAAGAAGGCGTCTCCGCAGCCGAAGTGATCATGACGGTGCTGCATTCAGGCGGTAAGTTCGATGACAGCTCCTACAAGGTCTCCGGCGGCTTGCACGGGGTAGGCATCTCCGTCGTCAACGCGCTCTCCGAATATTTGGAGCTGCTCATCCGCCGCGACGGCAAGCTGCACCGCCAGGAATATCGGTTGGGGGAGCCGCAGGCACCGCTCGCCGCGATCGGCGACACCGACGAGAAGGGCACGACGCTGCGCTTCAAGCCCAGCTCGCAGATATTCACTCACATCTCCTTCAACTACGACACGCTCGCGAAGCGCCTGCGCGAACTGTCGTTCCTCAATTCGGGCGTGCGCATCGAACTGATCGACGAGCGCGACGAGAAGAGCGAAGTGTTTCAGCACGAAGGCGGCCTGAAGGCCTTCGTCACTCATTTGAACCGCAGCAAGACGCCGATACACCCCACGGTGCTGTGGTTCCAAACCCGCGACGGCAATACGCAGGTCGAAGTCGCCATGCAGTGGAACGACTCCTACCAGGAAAGCATGTATTGCTACACCAACAATATTCCGCAAAAAGACGGCGGCACGCATCTCGCCGGCTACCGCGCGGCATTGACCAGGACGCTCAACAACTACATCGAAAAAGAACTCGCCGCGAAGAAGGAGAAAATCCAGACGACGGGCGATGATTCGCGCGAAGGCTTGACCGCGATTTTGTCGGTGAAGCTGCCGGATCCGAAATTCTCCTCGCAGACCAAGGACAAATTGGTGTCCTCGGAAGTCAAAGGCGTGGTCGAGTCAGCGGTGGCCGGACGCTTGGAGGAATTCCTGCTGGAGCATCCCCAGGAAGCGCGCGCCATCGTCAACAAAATCCTCGAGGCCGCCTACGCGCGCGAGGCGGCGCGCAAGGCGCGCGAGATGACGCGCCGTAAAGGCGCGCTCGACATTGCGGGCCTGCCCGGCAAGCTCGCCGACTGCCAGGAGAAAGATCCCGCGCTCTCGGAAATGTTCCTGGTGGAAGGCGATTCCGCCGGAGGCTCGGCGAAACAGGGGCGCGACCGGCGCACTCAAGCCATCCTGCCGCTCAAGGGAAAAATTCTCAACGTCGAGAAAGCGCGCTTCGACAAGATGCTGGCGTCCGCGGAAGTCGGCACGCTCATCACAGCGCTCGGCACCGGCATCGGCCGCGACGATTTCAACGTCGATAAGCTGCGGTATCACCGCATCATCATAATGACAGATGCCGATGTCGACGGAAGCCACATACGTACGTTGCTTCTCACCTTCTTCTATCGGCAGATGCCCATACTCATCGAGCGCGGGCATGTCTACATTGCGCAACCGCCGCTGTACAAAGTGAAGAAGGGCAAGCAAGAGACTTACGTCAAGGACGATCTGGAGTTGAATGCCCTGCTGCTCAGCACCGCCATCGACGGCGCGGCCCTGCACGTCAACTCGGACGCGCCGCCCATGTCGGGCCTGGGTCTCGAATCATTGGCGAGAAAATATGTCGAGGTACAGGCCATCGTGCGGCGCTGGGCGCGCCGCTACGACGAGCGTTTCCTCGAGCAGCTCTTGTACGTGCCGCCATTGAGCACCGAATCCTTCGACCGGATCGATACGCTGCGGGATTGGTGCCGCAATCTGGAGCAGCGCCTCAACGCTCTGGACGATGTATCGCGGCGCTATCGCGTCACGGTGGAGACCATGGCCGCCGGCGGCCATCGCGTCAATCTGCAGCGTTTGGAGCATGGCCTTACCTCGGAGAAGCACATCCCCCGCGAATTCTTCGCCTCCGCCGAATACTTGCGGATCGCGGAACTTGCCGGCACCTTGAGCGACCTGATCGGGCCGGGCGCCTACATCCAGCGCAGCGAGGAGCGCCAGGATGTGGCCAGTTTCAAGGTTGCCATGACCTGGTTGTTCGAACAGGCCAAGAAGGGCCAGAGCATCCAGCGCTACAAGGGCCTCGGTGAAATGAACGCCAGTCAATTGTGGGACACGACCATCAATCCGGAAACGCGGCGGCTCATGCAAGTGCGGATCGAAGACGTCGTGGCGGCGGACGATATATTCACGACGCTCATGGGCGACGCCGTGGAGCCGCGACGCGAGTTCATCGAGAAAAACGCGCTGCAGGTTTCGAATCTGGATGTCTAGAGGGGGATGAGTCGTGTCCGACAAGGATGAATTGGCCGGCAGGATGTCGGGAGCCGCTCTGTTGGCCCGCTGGATCGGGGCATTGACATCACTGGCCCTCGTACAATTGTCCTTGGCGGCCACGCCCACATCCGAAGTGCAGAAAGCGGTGCGCCGGGCGACCTTCGAAGTTGTGCTTCCCAAAATCGAGAGTGATGCCCTCAGCTACGAGAAACCATTACCGCTGGAGCTGATCCCTTACGTCGTTCGCAGCGACCGCTTCTGGTCCATCGGCACCGCTTTTGCCATCGGGCCCGACACGTTCGTCTCGGCCGGCCATGTTTTGTTGAGCGCCGTGGGCAGCCAGTTCGGGGCTCCCGCGCTGCGCGACGGTTCCGGGCACATCTATCCCGTCAAGCAGGTGCTCAAGTTCTCGGCTCACGAGGATTTCGTCGTCTTCACGGTGTCCGGCGCTCCACCCACTGTGCCGCTGGCGACCACCGCGGAGCGGAACTTCGACGAAGTCGTCTATGCGGTAGGCAACGCGCTCGGCGAGGGCGTGGTCATCCGCGACGGGTTGCTGACCTCGGAGACCCCCGAGAACCAGGACGGACGATGGAAATGGCTGCGCTTTTCGGCTGCGACCTCGCCGGGCAACAGCGGCGGTCCTTTACTCGATGCCGACGGAAGAGTGCTCGGCGTCGTGACCGCGAAATCGCCGAACGAAAACCTCAATTACGCGCTGCCGATCAATCGTGTCCTGGACGCCAGCAATTCGGCCGCCGCCATCGACATCCGCTACACAGTCAAACTCCCGAATGCACGCGAAACGCAGGTCGCCACGCTGAAGGCGCAATTCGATCTGCCGAAGAGCTTTACGGAATTCGGCAGGCTCTACCGTGAGCTCATCGTGAATACTTATCGGCGCGACCAATCGCAACTGGAGCGCGCGCTCGCCAAACAACTCTTGCCCAACGGCAAGTCCGCGAAACTGCTTGCGACGGTCTACGATTCACCCCTGCCGGCTTTCGTGCAGGAAAACGCCAGTGATGCCTGGGACGCCGTCGGCCCCGACGGCGTTTCGGATCAGGACCTTCCGGGCAAGGGATTGGTGTCCACGGGTACCGAGTTGGGGGTGCACGTATTTCGATTGCGTCGGCCCGACGCAGCCTATGACGACAAGTTCTATCAAAACGCCACGGCCTTCATGGATTTGCTTCTCAAGGGCCTGAAATTGCCGCGCGTCGTCGGCGATCAGGCAATACGTGTCGTCTCGCTCGGTCATCCGCAAAAGGAAAGCGAAGTCAGCGACCGTTATGGGCGGCGCTGGCAAGTGAGTTTCTGGCCGCTCGGCTATACCGATACCTACGTGATTTGCTACGCGTTACCGGTACCGGAAGGTTACGTGGGCATGGTGCACATCGTTCCCTCCACGCAGCTCGACATCATGAACGAGTATCTGAGATCGCTGGCGAACGATGTCTACGTGAACTACACGGGGACCCTCGCGCAATGGAAGGCGTTTCTCGCCCGCCGTGCGCTGCGGCCGAGCGTGTTCGACAACGTCAAAATCGACTCGGACGACAAGATGGGAGTGCGCTACCAGTCCGCGCGGCTCACCATTCAAGTCCAAAGAGATCTGCTCGAGACCTCGACCGACAGCGAGCTCGAATTGCACATGGCCTACATGCTCGACGGCGACAAGCTCACGTGGGACATCGGCGCTTTGAGTCTCTATAAGGACCAAAACCGGCACACCTACGTCGGCTTGGAACGGCACGTCAAGCCGGCCGACGATTCGGCGAAGGATCTCATGGAAACGTGGAACCGCATGACGGTTCACGGAGCGGGCTTCAACGGTCTGGCGGGACACGACGAGGATTTCAGAAACTATTGGATCCACAATGCGGTGAGCGCCGCGCCATCCAAGGGTTCCGGCGCCGACGCGTCGGCTGCGGTGCTCTACGACGTGTTCTACAACACCGAGGCGAGCGTTTATCCGCGCAATCTCGAAGATACGGAGCGACGTTTGGTCCAGTCCACGCGCATTCTGGAACGCTAGATGCAACAGTGGCGCCTGCTGGGGAGCGCGTGCCTGCTGATTTGTCGTGTTGGACTTGCGAACGCAGCCGACGCACCGCCTGCCCTTCAGGATTGGGATCACAGCCAAGCGATATTGCGCGAATCCATATGGCAAACCTATTCGTTGACCGCGGCGTTGGGACGGGACGCAAGGGGCCGCAGGGCGGCGGATGACCTCAACGAGTGGGTGATGACCGACGATGTAATCGGTCAGCTGCAAAAGATTCGCGCCGAGGCCGAGCGCGGCTACCGGTCCGGCGATCAAAAAGCCATGAACGACGCGCTGGAATCCGGCGAGGCCGTCTTGCAAGCACAGCGGGCCCGTCTGCTGCTGGTGAGTTACTACTGGGCGCAGAAAGTGCTTCTGGATCGGCACCGAGACCTGTGGACGGCGTCGCTGAATCGCGCCTCTGATCCGATGGCCGCGCGCAGCCGCGACCGGATGCAAAAACTCGAGGCCGCATTGACCCAGGATTATTCGCCGACGCTGCCGTGGAACACGCTCACCGACCGGATCGAATCCCTGAGGCACGCCTACAACGAGGAACGGATCAAACTGGCCGCCGCGGCCAGCGCCGCGCTGGCGGCGGCAGGCGGCGAACGCGCCGGCCGAAATCGAATGACTCCCTGCGTGGAACCGGCGCCCGCGGAGAAACCGGCGCACGAGGAGAAACCGACGCCCCAGGACAAAGCGACGCACGGCCCGGCGCACTCGACCGCCGATCGACCCCCCCGCGCCGCCTCCAACCCCTCGCCGGAGCAATTCTATCCGGAGGGCGCGCGCAGATATGCGATCACGGGAAAGGTTTCGCTGCTCCTCACCATTGCGGCCAGCGGCTGCATGAAGCGAGCGGAAATACTGCGCTCGTCCGGCGCGCCGGAATTGGACGATGCGGCCATCGACCTCTCCGAGCAGGCGACGTATTTTGCCGCCGAACGCGACGGACGGCCGATCGAAAGCAGAATCGAGCGCGGCATCGACTTTGAACTCACCGATGCGGAGCGCTCCGACGCGGAAGCGGCCAAGACGAAGGCCACGGCGGACGGGTACATCACCAGCGGCAACGCGCTGCTCAATCAGCAGCGCTTCGATGGCGCGATTGCGGATTTCGACAAGGCGCTGGCCATCGACCCAGCGTCGGCCACGGCTCTCGCAGATCGGGGATTGGCTCGCCTTTGGAAGCACGAGGACAAACTCGCGAGCAAGGACTTCGAAGCCGCCTTCGAGATCGAACCGAACAACCCGGTAGCGCTTCGCGGGCGCGGAATGCTCGCACTGCAGGCCAATGATTTCCCGGCCGCGATTGCAGCTTTCACGAGCTCGCTCGATCGGGACCCGCACAATCTATTCGCGCTGCAGCGACGCGCCCAAGCCTACATCGGGGCCGGCGAAGCGGACAAGGCATTGGCCGACAACGCCGAGATGATCCGGCTGCAACCGAATTCAGCGAACGCCTACGCGGCGCGCGGCTATACGTATCTGGAGCGGCGCGACTACGATCTGGCGCTTGCGGATTTCGACAAGGCCATTGCGATCGATCCGCGCAGCGCCTGGGTATTCGCGAACCGCGGATTTGCGCATTTGGGTAAGCACGACTCCACCATGGCGCAGAAGGATTTTGACGCCGCCTTCGAAATCGATCCGCGCAATCCCGTGGTATTTCGCGGCCGGGGCGTCATAGCTTTGCAAAGCAATGACCTCGCCAAGGCCGTCGCGGTGTTCACCACCGCCCTTGAATTGCAGCCGGGCAGTCTCTTCGCCCTGCAAAGAAGAGCAGAGGCTTTTCTGCGGGCGGGCGACGGCGAGCGCGCGCTGGCCGACAGCGCCGAGGCGATTCGCATCAAGCCCAGCTTTTCCGACATGTACGCCTTCCGGGCGACGATCTATCGGGCTCAAGGAAGCGCCGAGCAATCCGCCGCGGAAGCCAAGTCGCTCATCGCCGCAAATCCCGCCGATTCGGTCGCCTATCTGATGGCGGGCAGAATTTATGCCGCGACGGGCAGACATGTCGACGCGACGCGAGCCTTCGATCATGCGGTGCAGATCCTGCTGAACGAGACTTCCTATCTGGAGCGCGCTTATCATCGGCACAGCGCGGATCTCAGCGGCAAACGCTCTGACATTGACGCGGTATTGAAGCTCGATGCCGCATCCACGAGAGCGTTGCTGATGCTTGCCGACCTGCAGGTCTCCGCGGGCGAGTACACGGATGCGCTCGCCACTCTGGGGACCGTGCCGGGCCAAGAGAATCCCACCTATGACCTGTTGGTCAGGCGCGGCATAGTCAAAGCGAAGATCGGTCAAACCGGTCCGGCGCAGAGCGACTTCGCCGCGGCTCAGGCCAAGGCGACCGACGTGCATGCGCTCAACACCATCTGCTGGCAGATGGCCACGGCAGGAGTGTCTCTTGTGACTGCGCTTGCCGCTTGCGAGGCCGGCCTCGCCGAGGATCCCAATTATTACGCCATCATCGACAGCCGAGGTTTCGTCCTGCTGCGGCTCGGCCGTTTGGCGGAAGCGATCGAGTGCTACGATTCCGCCCTCAAGATCCGGCCCACATCGGCATCGTCGCTTTACGGCCGGGGACTGGCAAAACTGCAACAAGGCGCGGAGTCTGCGGGCAGGGCAGATATCCGCGCGGCGCTCGCGCTGGACGCAACCATCGCGGAGCGGTTTGATTCCTACGGTCTTCAGATTTCCGCCGCGCCTTCCATGTAGAAGACGCAGCAGCCCTCCAGTTCGACGCGATCGCCCTTCAGCCGGCAAGTGATCTCGCCGCCGCGCTGCGAAGCTTGAAAGGCTCGAAACTGCGTTTTTCCCAGTCGCTTGGCCCAGTAGGGAGCGAGCATGCAGTGGGCCGAGCCGGTCACGGGGTCCTCCGGCACGCCCTTGGCCGGCGCAAAATAGCGGCTGACGAAGTCGTAGCCCTGATCTCCGGCCGCGGTCACGATGACGCCGCCGCGGTCCAAGCGGGCGATATTCGCCATGTCGGGCACGAGCGCGCGTAAGGCCAGCGCACTGTCGACCAGCACCAAGTAATTGAACGCGTTCGCGTACACCTCGAGGGGAACCCGCCCAAGCGCTTGGGCGAGCGCGGGGGATGCCGGCACGGCGTCCGACGCCCGTGCGGGAAAGTCCATCACGTAATTGCCGCCGGCCCGGTGCACGGTCAACGGACCGCTGGCGGAGTGAAAGACAACCCGGCTGCGTTGGGGCTCCAGCCTTTCCATCACCACGGCGGCGCTGGCGAGGGTCGCGTGGCCGCACAGCGGCACCTCGACCGTCGGCGTGAACCAGCGAAGCCGATAGTCGCCACCGTCGGGCACGAGAAAGGCCGTCTCGGCCAGATTGTTCTCCGCCGCAATGGACTGCAGGGTGGCGTCTGGCAGAAAGCTATCCAGGGGCATGACGGCGGCGGGATTTCCGGCGAACCGGCGGCTGGCGAAGGCATCGATCTGGAAAATTGGCGTGCGCATTGGAATTCCCACGAAAGGGCCACCCGGCCCGGAGGACTGCTAATATAGATGACAAATATCGCGAAATTAATATCCAATTATAGATTGGACTGGCAGAATGCGAGAAATGGCAACCGACCTTGGCAGCATGGCGTTTCAACCGGATCCCACGGCGGCGCAGCCGATCTACCTGCAGCTGGCGGCGACGGTGGCGGCCGCAATCCGCGCCGGCCGCATTCCGGTCGGGGCGCAACTGCCCTCCGAGCGGCTCTATGCCCAGACCCTTGGGCTGAGCCGCACCACCATCACGGCGGCCTACCAAGAGTTGCGGGCCATCGGCTTGCTGCGCGGCTATGTGGGGCGCGGCGCGATCGTGATCGCCAGCGATCCGGATGGCTTGCCCGCCGAGTCGGTCCCCTGGCCGCAGCTGGCTTCGCGCTTTGCGCGGCGCACATCGCAGGCCAACGTGAGTAATCATTCCAATCTCATCTCCTTCGGCGATGGCTGGCTGCACCCGAGCCTCGCGCCGCGCGCGGCCCTGGCGGCGAGCGCCGCCAGGCTGGTGCAGGAGTCGGATGCGCTCATCAAGGCGGCACCGTTGCTGGGGCTCCCAGCGTTGCACGAGGCGTTGTTCGATACCTTGCGCGCGAACGGAGTGAAGACCTCGCCGGGTGAAATTCTGATCACCGGCGGCGCTCAACAGGGCCTCAACGTCATCGCCCGCGCCTTGATCTCACCCGGCGACGCGGTGGTCTGCGAGAGTCTCACATGGCACGGCGCGGTCCGAGCTTTCCGGGCCGCGGGTGCGGAAGTCATCGGTGTTGCGATGGATCACGAGGGAGTGGACCCCGATGCGCTGGAGGACGCGCTGGCGCGCCAGCGTCCCAAGTTCATTTATCTGATCCCCTCCTTTCATTGCCCCACGGGCCGGCTGATGGGCCTGCCGCGGCGGCGGCGGATCCTCGAGATCTGCGCGCGCTTTCGCACACCCATCATCGAGAGCCATGTCTACGGCGATCTCGCGTTTGGCGAGAAAGTGCCCTCATTGAAGAGCCTCGACTCCACCGGGCTGGTGATCCATCAGGGCAGCGCCTCGAAGACCATCAGTGCGGCGCTGCGCCTGGGCTGGCTCGTCGCACCCAAGGCCGCGATGGACCTGCTGGCGGCGGCGAAAGCCAGCATCGATCTGTCGACGCCGGCGCTGACCCAGGCGGTTCTGGCCGGGTTCCTGAGCAGCGGCGCCCACCTCCGCCATCAGCCGGCATTCCGCGAGGCCCTGCGCGCGCGGCGCGACGCGCTGCTCACCGCGCTCGCGGCGCACTGCCCTGACCTGCGCTATGCCACGCCTCAAGGGGGCATTTACGTCTGGGCACAGCTGCCAAAACTCATGTCGGCGCGCGAGATCGAGGCCGCCGCGGCGGCCGAGGGTGTGTCAGTTCGCGGCGGCGATTCGTTCCTGACTGACGATGCCGCTTCCAGCCATATCCGGCTGTGCTACGCGTCGCCGGCCATCGAAGACATTCACGACGGCGCAGAGCGCTTGGGCAGGGCATTGCGCACCGTGCTCAAGCGACATCGGAGCGCACTGGTTCAAGGTGCGGGCCTCGCGTCGGTCTAGTTGCGCCGGTAGTTCTTAGGATTACGGAAACAAGAGGGGTTGCCGTGCAGTCACAGAATATCGCTATCGAGATGACGGAATTGCAGGATGCCGCCACGCTGGTGGGCAAGGTGGTGCCGCCCACGCCGCAATATGCCTGGCCGAAGCTGGCCAAGCGCGCCGGCTGCACCGTGTGGGTGAAACATGAAAATCACACGCCGACCGGTGCGTTCAAGGTTCGCGGAGGCCTCGTGTACCTGGATCGGCTGCGTCGCGCGAACCGGAAGGTACCCGGGGTGATTTCGGCGACCCGCGGCAATCATGGTCAATCCATTGCATTCGCCGCGGCCCGCACCGGCGTTCCCGCGACCATCTATGTGCCGCACAACAATTCCCCCGACCAGAATTCCGCGATCGCCGGGTTCGGCGCGAAGGTCGTCGAGTTCGGTCGAGACTTCGACGACGCCAAGCACGAGGCCTTTCGCGTGGCCGCCGCCGAGGGCCTGCACTTTGTGCCGTCGTACCATCGAGACCTGGTCACCGGCGTCGCAACCTATGCCCTGGAATTGTTCCGCGCGGTCGGCGACCTTCATGCCGTGTACGTCGGCGTCGGCATGGGATCCGGCATCAACGGATTGATTGCTGTGCGCGACCTGTTGGGCCTGAAGACGGACATCATCGGTGTGGGCGCGGTAAAGGCGCCGGCCACAAGCCTGTCCTTCGCCGCCGGACACGTGGTCAATACGGCGTCCGCGCAAACCTTTGCCGATGGCATCGCGACGCGCGAACCGAGCGCGGAAGCCATCGCCTCGATTTGTCGCGGGGCGGCCCGCATGGTGGAGGTCACGGAGGATGCCATCGCCGAGGCGATGCGAATTTATTTCGATGACACGCACCAGGTCGCCGAAGGCGCGGGCGCCGCCCCGCTGGCCGCGCTGCTGCAAGAGCGCCATCTCATGGCGAACAAGAACGTCGCAGTGGTTTTGAGCGGCGGCAACATCGAGCGCGCGCGGTACCTCAAGGTTCTGAGCGGCGTTACGCCATCGGCGGCGTGAATGCCGCGCGGTCGGCAACGATGAGCGCCCGAGCGGCCCGGCCGGCGGCCGCGTCGCGTTCGGTGCGTATGGCGTCCAGGCGCTTCAGCGCGGCGGCCACGATCTCGGGCCGGGCCCGTTCCGGCCTTCCGCAATCGAAGGGGGGTGCCGGCGCATATTCCAGCGCGAGCTGAACCGTTTGTGCATAGTCATCTCCCGCGATATCCGCCATGACCGAGAGCGCCATGTCGATTCCCGCGGTGACGCCGCCGCCGGTGATGACATTTCCGTCGCGTACGACTCGGGCGGAGTCGGGAGTCGCCCCGAATTCCACCAGCAACTCACGCCAGGCCCAGTGGCAGGCCGCGCGTTTTCCCTGAAGCATCCCCGCCGCGGCCAAGAGCAACGAACCCGTGCACACCGAGGTGACCAGCCGAGCCTGCGCGCCCAGACGCCGCAGCTCCGACAGGTAGGCGCGATTCTCCATCGCCGCCACCGTGCCGAAGCCGCCGGGAACACAGAGCAGCGCGCAGTCCGTGACGTCGGCCAGCCGCTGCACACCGCCAAAGGTGATGCCGCCGTCGGCCTG
>Ga0210408_10001334_pt1 | contig 26205 bp, 23 predicted proteins | sample IncBWH4MmetaG_FD_155471 | JGI IMG/M metagenome (GOLD analysis project Ga0210408, IMG submission 155471) | Forest soil microbial communities from Barre Woods Harvard Forest LTER site, Petersham, Massachusetts, United States - Inc-BW-H-4-M | ecosystem: Environmental > Terrestrial > Soil >...
TTGTCCGCCGAAGCTCAACGAGCGAAGGCGGAAGCGAAGCAGTCCAGTCTCGGTGAGACTGGACTGCTTCGTCGCTTGCGCTGTCCGCAATGACGACGGTGTCTCACCGCCCCAGCCATTGCGGCGGACGCTTTTCCGCAAACGCCTTCGGTCCCTCGACATAGTCCTGCGATGCGGCCATCGCCTTCACGGCCGGGTAGTCGCGCTGCTCGGTGATCGCCTGCTCCAGCGACACGGCAAGGCCCTTCTGGATTACCTGCTTGGAGGCGCGGATCGACATCGGCGAGTTCTTGCAGATCGTCTCGGCCCAGCGCATCGCGCTCGCGAGCGCATCGCCTTGCGGCACCACCTCGTTGACGAAGCCGAGCTCGAGACCCTCCTTGGCGCTGACATGGCGGGCGGTCAGGATCATGCCCATCGCGCGCTTCAACCCGATCTGGCGCGGCAACCGCTGCAGGCCGCCCGCAAGCGCCGCCAAGCCCACGCGCGGCTCGGGCAGCGCGAAGGTGGCATTCTCAGCGGCGATGATGAGGTCGCAGGCGAGCGCGATCTCAAAACCGCCACCCATTGCAACGCCATTGACGGCGGCGATGATCGGCTTGTCGCAGTCGAAACGCGAGGTGAGGCCTGCGAAGCCACCCTTGTCCCAGCCGCGCTTTCCCCCTGCCGCCTGCCATTTCAAATCGTTGCCGGCGCAGAACGCCTTGTCGCCGGCGCCGGTGACGATCGCGACCCATTGCTCGGGATCGGCGCAGAAATCGTCGAACACCGCGTTGAGCTCGAAATGCGCGTCGATATGCAACGCGTTGTAGACTTCGGGCCGCGACAGCGTCACGATCGTGACCGGCCCCTTGCGCGTCACCGCAGAGAATTTCAGCTCCATGTTTCCTCTCAGCATTGTTTTTCATGTCGTGGAATAGGGTGCGCAACTCTAGCGCGGCCGCGCCGCCTGATGCCATCCCAATCCGCGCAGAGCCTGCGTGCGATCGGCGCGGCTGATCGGCTTGATCGGAACCCGCGGCGTTGCGTGCCGACAATGACGACAATAGTGACGACAATAAAGACAAACGGGAGTGACCGCCTTGGATTTCGCGCTGCCTGCCGACCTCATGGCCTATCTCGACGAGCTCGACCGTTTTGTTGCGGCCGAGATCAAGCCGCTGGAGCAGGCCAACGACAACATCCGCTTCTTCGATCATCGGCGCGAATGGGCGCGCACCGACTTTGAGAATGGCGGCTTACCGCGCCGTGAATGGGAATTGCTGCTCCGCAAGGCAAAGGACCTCGCCGACGGAGCCGGCCATCTGCGCTTTGCGATCCCGAAACGCTATGGCGGCAAGGATGGCTCCAACCTGTGGATGGCCGTGATCCGCGAGCATTTCGCTTCCCAGGGCCTCGGGCTGCACAATGATTTGCAGAACGAGCACTCGGTCGTCGGCAATTTTCCGCTTGTCACCATGCTCGATCGGTACGGCCGTGACGACCAGAAGGCCATGATCGAAGGCTCGATCACCGGAAAATACCGCATCACCTTTGGCCTCACCGAGCCGCATCACGGCTCGGATGCCACGCACATGGAGACGCGCGCGGTTCCCGCGACGCGCGACAACGTCAAGGGCTGGGCTATCCGCGGCGAGAAGATGTGGACCACCGGCATGCATGTGGCGACCCACTGCGCGCTGTTCGCGCGCACCTCGGGCAATGACGGTGATGCGCACGGCATCACCTGCTTCCTGGTGCCGGCGAAGAGCAGTGGCGTCAAGGTCGAGGAGTATATGTGGACCTTCAACATGCCGACCGATCACCCGAGGGTCAGTTTCACCGACGTGTTCGTGCCGGAGGACGCGCTGTTCGGCGAGGTCGGACGCGGGCTATCGCTCGCGCAGTGCTTCGTGCACGAGAACCGCATCCGGCAGGCCGCGAGCTCGCTCGGGGCCGCCGTCTATTGCATCAACGAAAGCGTGAAATATGCGCGTGAGCGAAAGCCGTTCGGCAAGGCGCTGGCCGAGAACCAGGCGATCCAGTGGCCGCTGGTCGAGCTTGCGACGCAGGCCGAGATGCTCCGCCTTCTGATCCGCAAGACCGCCTGGGAGATGGACCTGTTAACGCAGGCCGACGTCGAGCACACGCTCTCGGACAAGGTTTCGATGTGCAACTACTGGGCCAATCGGCTGTGCTGCGAGGCGGCCGACCGCGCGATGCAGGTGCATGGCGGCATGGGCTATTCGCGCCACAAGCCGTTCGAGCACATCTATCGCCACCACCGCCGCTACCGCATCACCGAAGGCAGCGAGGAAATCCAGATGCGCAAGGTCGCAGGCTTCCTGTTCGGCTATATGGGCGCCGGAAAGCGATGAAGGAGGCTTTCGACCTTCACGCCCTCTCCGCGGTCTTCGCCATGAGCTCGGTTTCGAACAAAGTGAAGACGTCATCGTACTGGAGAATCTCTTCGTGAGGTCCGGGACGGCCGAGCAGAAAGCCTTGCGCTTCATCGCAACCCTCGCGGCGGAGCAGCTCGAGCTGATTGTCGGTCTCGACGCCTTCGGCAAGAATCGGGACGTCGAGGCTCTTGCCGAGCGCAAGCACGGCGCGGACGATCGCCCTGGTCTGCGGGTTGGTTTCGACCTCGTTCATGAACAGCCGGTCGAGCTTGATCTTGTCGAACGGGAACGAGCGCAGCGTATCGAGCGAGGAATAGCCGGTGCCGAAATCGTCGAGCGCGACGGTGACGCCAAGCGCCTTGATCTGACGCAGGATGTGCAGCGCGCGCGGCTTGTCGGCTATGATCGTCGATTCCGTGATTTCCAGTTCGAGCCGCGCGGCCGGCAGGCCGGTCTCCATCAGGATCTCGTGCACCAGGCGCGGCAGCTCGGGCTGGCCGAATTGAACCGGAGACAGGTTCACCGCGATCCGGTGTGGAATCTGCCACCCGGCGGCGCGCCTGCAGGCTTCGCGCAGCACCCATTCGCCGATATCGAGAATGGCCCCGCTTTCCTCCGCGATCGGGATGAAGTCGAGCGGTGGTATCAGGCCGCGCTCGGGATGATACCAGCGCAGCAGCACCTCGTATCCGCAGATCGTCGCATGCGTGACCGAGATCTGGACCTGGAAGTGCAGGTCGAACTGCTGCAATTCGAGTGCGCGGCGGAGCTCGCGCGCGAGCGCCTGCCGCTCGCGGGCGATTTCGTCGAGCCGGCTCTCGTAGAAGCAGACGGCGGTGTTGAGCTCGGACTTGGCGCGATACATCGCGAGATCGGAGTTGCCGATCAGCGTTTCGGCGGTGATGCCGTCATGCGGATAGACCGCAACCCCGATGCTGGCGCCGGCCGACGCCCGGAAATCGTCGATCTCGAGCGGCTCGAACAGGGCGACCTCGAGCTTGCCGAGAAAATCAAGCAGCACGTCCTCATCGCGAAAATCTTTCAAGGCGGCGAATTCGTCGCCGCCGATCCGCGCGACGAATTCACCGCCTTCGACGCATTCCGTCAGCCGGCCCGCGATGATCTTCAGGGCCTGGTCTCCGGCGCTGTGCCCCCTGAAATCGTTGATTTCCTTGAAGCGGTTGAGATCGATCCCGATCACCGCGAGCTCGTGGCCTTCCTTCTCGGCTCTCGCAAGTTCGCGGTCCAGACGTTCGGAGAAGCTCGTGCGGTTCGGGAGGCCGGTCAGGGGATCGTTCAGCGCCATATGGTGGAGGCGTCGGTTGTTTTCGCTCCGGGCGCGGGAGTCGATCATCTGGCTGGCCACGCCGGTGCCGACGATGAACAGGGCGACACCTGCGGTCGCAACCGCCATGGCCTCGAAGACGGCGGCGTTCGTGGCAGCGGATGCGAGCGGTATGACCGAGATGGCGGCCATGCCGGTGAAGTGCTGCGAGAGGATCGCAAGCACAAAGGCGAACATCGCAATCGGCGCCGCATAGGCGCGCTCCGTTTGCATGATCGCGGTGAGTGCCGTGACCGAAAGAACGACCGACAGCACCACCGAGGCGGCCACGTAGGCGCCGTTCGACGCGACGATCCCGCTGACATGATAGGCGGCCATTCCGACATAGTGCATGAGCGAGATCGTGAGCCCGGCCAGGGTCCCGCTCGCCACCGCGGTCAACGCGCCTCTCGTGGCCGCGGCGATCGCAAAGGCGAGCACGAGGCCGAGGATCGCGATCGCAAGGGACGCGACCGTCAAGATTGGATCGAAGGTGACCGGCGTGCCGGGCTGATAGGCGAGGATGGCCACGAAATGCGTGCACCAGACCGAGGAGCCTCCCGCGGAAGCCGCCTGGAACAGCCAGCCCGAGCGCTGCAGCCCCTCCGTTCGCATCGCGCGTTCGAGCAGCCGCACGGTGACGGTGCTTCCGGCGATGCAGACGACAGCTGCAAGACAGACGAGCCACAGATTGTGGCCGGCGATGATGCTGGAGATGACACGCATGACGAAACGCCCTGGTTTTTCTGGTGCTCGATTGCGAACACCCGTCATCCGAACAATGCGTTGCGATCGGATGTTTTGATTGTTGTGCCGCCTTCGATGATGCGTGTCATCAGTGAGTCGGTGATGACTGAAAGGAATAGTTAAGGGGCGATTTGCGATTCCGGCTGCTGACTCCACGAGCTTGAATCAAACACACGGAGGATGCGCGACGCCCGCCACAATAATGAATTTCGACATTTTCAGGGCAGCGCGAGGATTGGACTTTTCCCTGCCGGCACAATCGCTTCTCGAGCGTCGAGCAAGAGGTGTTTCGGCCGAGCGGATTCGCGCTGCAATGAGGGATTTGGCGGGTCGTCGGCGCGGCCGAGAATCGGAGGATTCACGCAGGCGAGGCTTGTCCTGGTTGCAACTCGTAGCATCAAGGCGACGCGGGCCGGGCGCATTCCGCCTAAATCAAGGCAAGATGGCGGTCTGCCACTTTCTCGCCGCAAATCGGGAGACTTTCCGCGCGGCTCGCGTCAGGCAACTGTCGACCACCTCGACATCGGGATCATCGGCGAACAGTCCTTCGACTTGGGTGGCGCCCCCTGCTTCCTTTGGGCTCGACCTATTGCGATGCGGCGGACATTGTGCTGACAAATTTCCATCAAGAGTTGTGAGTGGCCTGCCGCTCCTGATCCAGGCGATTGCGGTGGTCGTCGGAACGCGCGGGCGCGCCAACAAGTACCGACACATGAGCGACAGGTGGCGATAGGAGGATAGCCATGACCGTCAGGCTGAATTCCACGGCGGAGATATCGCCGCTACTTGGCGATCATGGAGGTGTGGAGGCCAAGAGCGAACGTTCGGTTCTTCCGGGCTCGGTCGTACCGATCAGACCGACGGCCCAGGAACTGGGCGAGAAGCTTTCGCTCGAACGACTGCACCAGATCGACCGCGCCTTCTTCGGACCCTTCTTCAGAGACAAATACGGGACGGGAGGAGACAGGGCGCTGGAGAATGGCCGTATTCGCTACTACGGCCCGGTGCAGCGTGCGACCGGCGCAGGTGAGTTGGCCGGGCGCCGCTACGTGCATGAGTTCGACACCATGACGGGGTGCATACGCGGCTGGCATGAGACCGTGGATTGCTCTGGCAATGTTCGGCAAGTGCGTCCCGAGCGGGAGAACGGAAGCGTGAGACACTATCAGTTTGACGGGAACGGCAGGTACGAGGGGAGTTGGTAGATGGAAGTCGATCTTCTAGCTGTCCGTCGGGTGTTCAAGGACGTATTGAGCGGCCGCATCACGCGAGAGCAGGCAGACCGCTGGGCGTATGTGGTCATGCAGAAGGAGGATGCCGGCGTCCTTAAATATATGCCACCCGGTGATCGGGAATGTATCTGGGCTGGCGTCATGTATCTTTACGGGGTGGACACCCGGAAAGGGCCGAACGAGTATCTCCACACCAACGACGACGTCATGACGGCGATGAAGGCAAAGCTTGGCGCAGCTTCCGAAACGGAGGACGCGATGCCGGTTCTCACCTCGATGACCGGCGGCCGCGGCGCCTAGCCAGAGGACCATGAACGAAACCGAACTCGTCCGGAACTCGGCTAGCCGCGCGCCGCCTTGTCCTTCTCGTTCTGCGCCTTGATGGAGTCACGCGCCTTGGCCCAGTCGTCGTCGCTCCAATCGCGCAACTGATAGAAGTTGCCGCCCATGGCCAGCGCCTGGCCGCCATCCATCGCGATGGTCTCGCCATTGATCCAGTCGCAGCCGCCGGAGATCAGGAAGACTGCGAGGTTCTGCAACTCCTCCATGCTACTGACCCGGCCCATCGGATTCATCGCCTTGGTGCGCGCGCCGGCCTCGTCGCCCGGCTTGATGCGCTTGCTCATGCCTTCGGTGGGAATCTCGCCCGGCGCAATGGTGTTGAGCCGGATGCCATAATGGCCCCACTCGGTGGCGAGCGACATGGTCATCGCATGCACGGCCGACTTGCTCATGGCTGACGGCACCACATAGGGCGAGCCGTTGCGGACCCAGGTCACCGTGATCGACACCACATTGCCGGGCTGTTTTGCGGCAATCCAGCGCCGGCCGACCGCCTGGGTCACGTAAAACGTGCCATGCATGACGATGTTGGCGACCGCATCGAAGCCGCGCGGGCTGAGCTCTTCGCTCCGCGAGATGAAGTTGCCGGCGGCATTGTTGATGAGGTCGGTGAGACCGCCCTCGCGAAAGATGTTCTCGACCATCTCCTCGACCGCGAGCGGATTGCGAATGTCGACGCCATGGCTTGTGACCTGGCCGCCATACTGGTCCATCAGTTCGGTTGCGGTTTCGTCGCAGACGATCTTGCGTCGTCCGCAAATATGTACCTCGGCCCCGAGCTCGAGGAAGCGCGCTGCCATCGACTTGCCAAGTCCTGTCCCGCCCCCGGTGACCAGGATGCGGCGGCCGGCCAACAGATTGTCTTTGAACATGGGAGGTTTCCACCTGAAGGGATTGTTGGTTAATTGGCCGATTGACTAAATCCGGATGGCCGTCCTGTAAAGCGGATAAGAGAAGAGCAGGGAGAATTGATCCATGGAGAGCCGGGTTTCGATATCGATCACCGACGGCGTTGCCGACGTCCGCCTGGTGCGGGCGGACAAGATGAACGCGCTCGATCAGGCGATGTTCGAGGCGCTGGTAGCCGCGACTGAGCGGCTTTCGCACGAAAAAGGTCTTCGAGCGGTAGTCCTGTCGGGCGAGGGGCGCGCCTTCTGTGCCGGCCTCGACATGGGGCGGTTCGCCGCGATGAGTGAGAACGGCGGCAATGGAGTTCCGGGTGGCGAGAAGCGCGATCTCACGCAGCGTACCCATGGGCTCGCGAACTTTCCGCAGGCCGCGGTGTGGGGCTGGCGCCAGGTCCCAGTACCGGTGATCGCCGCGGTGCAGGGGGTGGCCTTCGGCGGCGGCTTCCAGCTCGCGCTCGGCGCCGACATGCGTTTTCTCGAGTCCGATGCGCGGATGTCGATCATGGAGATCAAGTGGGGCCTGGTGCCGGACATGGCGGGGACGCCGATCCTCGCGAGTCTCGTTCGTGACGATCTTCTGCGCGAGCTGACGTTCACGGGCCGGATTTTCTCGGCTCAGGAGGCGCTGTCTTACGGTCTCGCGACGCGGATCTGCGAGGATCCGCGCGCTGCCGCCTTCGAGGTCGCGCGCGAGATCGCGAACAAGAACCCGGACGCCGTCCGCGCCGCCAAGCGCATGCTGAACAAGCTGTCGGTCGATCCCGGTCCCGCGCTGCTTGCCGAGTCGGTCGAGCAGCAGAAGTTGATCGGCAGCCCCAATCAGACCGAGGCTGTCAGGGCCAATCTAGAGACGCGCGCGCCGCGCTTTGCGGATGGCTAGCACCGTCATTCCGGGGTTTGGTCGAGCGGAACCGCCCTGGAATGCCCGAAACCCGACGAAAGATCGGACAGCGACAATGAGCGAAACGTCCTCACTCTTCCTCGGCATCATCTCCGGCGAGCGGCGGCGCTCGCATGCGGACGTGGCGAGCCGCGCCGCGCGCATTGCGGGCGGACTGCATAAGATCGGTGTCGGCCAGGGCGGCAGCGTCTGCATCCTGATGCGCAACGACATCGCCTTCATCGAGGCCGCCTATGCGGCGATGCAGCTCGGCGCCTATGGGGTGCCGGTCAACTGGCACTTCAAGCCGGAGGAGATCGGCTACATCCTCAGGGATTCCGGTAGCTCGGTGCTGATCGGGCATACCGATCTCCTGCATCAGCTTCGTGATGCCATCCCACCTGGCGTGACCGTGCTCAGCATCCCGGCTCCGCCGGAGATACTGCAGATCTACAAGATCGACTTCGACCTGCTCGGTAGGCCCGATTTCGCCATCGATCTGGAATTCTGGCTCGGCGAACAAGAGCCCCGTCAAGGGCCGACCGTGCCGCAGCCACAGAACATGATCTACACCTCTGGCACCACGGGACATCCGAAGGGGGTGCGGCGCAACGCCCCGACGCCGCAGCAGAGCGCGAATGCCGAGCGGATGCGCGCCATGATCTATGGCCTGAAGCCGGGGGCTCGCGCGCTGCTGCCGGGGCCGCTCTACCATTCGGCGCCGAACTCGTTTGGGCTTCGCGCCGGCCGGCTTGGCGGTGCGCTGGTGTTGATGCCGCGGTTCGAGCCTGAGGATTGCCTGCGGCTGATTGAGGCGCAGAGGATCGACACCATCTTCATGGTGCCGACCATGTTCATCCGCCTGATGAAACTGCCGGAACCTCTGCGAAGGAAATATGACGTTTCCTCGCTGCGCCATGTGATCCATGCCGCCGCACCCTGTCCACCCGACGTCAAGCGCGCCATGATCGAGTGGTGGGGACCCGTGATCTACGAATTCTACGGCTCGACCGAGTCGGGGGCGGTGACCTTTGCCACCTCAGAGGACGCGCTGAAAAAGCCCGGTACGGTCGGCAGGATCGCGCCTGGCGCCGAGCTGCGCATCATCGGCGATGACGGACGGCTGCTGCCGCCAGGCGAGGTCGGCGAGGTCTATTCTCGGATCGCCGGCAATCCCGATTTCACCTATCACAACAAGCCGGACAAGCGCACCGAGATCGACCGCGGCGGGTTCATCACGTCAGGCGACGTCGGATATGTCGACCAAGACGGCTACGTCTTCATTTGCGACCGCAAGCGCGACATGGTGATTTCGGGCGGCGTCAACATCTATCCGGCCGAGATCGAAGCCGTTCTGCATGCCGTCCCCGGCGTCCATGATTGCGCGGTATTCGGCATTCCCGACGCGGAATTCGGCGAGGCCCTGATGGCGGTGGTCGAACCGCAACCAGGCGTGGCACTGGATACGATTCACATCCGCAGCCATCTGAAAGCCTCACTTGCCGACTACAAGGTCCCCAAGCACATCGAAATCCGATCCCAGCTGCCGCGGGAAGATTCCGGCAAGATTTTCAAGCGGCGCCTGCGCGATCCCTATTGGGACAAGGCTGGCCGGCGGATTTAGCGGAAAATGATGCGCCGCATCCATCTTCATCTTGCGCTGCGACAGAAAAATTGCAGACTGGGCAACTGCCGGGCATTTCTGGAGTAGTGAAAAATGTCCTCCCAGATCATGCCAACCGAGACCGACACCCGCACCAACCGTCCCGACGACGCCCAGGCGCTCGAGGAGGACGCGCGGCTGCGCAACGATATCCGCCTGCTTGGGCGTATCCTGGGCGATACCGTACGCGACCAGGAGGGCGCTGACGTGTTCGACCTGGTCGAGCGCATCCGGCAGACCTCGATCCGCTTCCACCGCGACGAGGACCGGCAGGCGCGGCGCGAGCTGGAGACCATCCTCGACAGCATGTCGATTTCCGAGACCGTTCGAATCGTCCGCGCGTTTGCCTATTTCTCGCATCTCGCCAACATCGCCGAGGACCACAACAACATCCGCCATATGCGCGCGCGCAGCGCAAAGAATGGAGTCCGGGCCGGGATGCTGGCCGAAACGCTGGCGCATGCCCAGGCCAAGGGTTTCAGCGCCGCCGATCTTCGCAAATTCTTCGCAGGCGCGCTGGTCAGCCCGGTGCTGACGGCGCATCCGACCGAGGTCCGGCGCAAGAGCACGATGGACCGCGAGATGGAGATCGCGGCACTTCTGGACCGGCGCGAGCGCGTCCAGTTCACGCCCGAGGAGGCCGAGGCAAACGACGAGCAGTTGCGCCGCGAGGTGCTGACGCTGTGGCAGACCAACATGTTGCGCCGGACCAAGCTCACCGTGCTCGACGAGGTCGCCAATGGTCTGGCGTTCTACGACTACACCCTCCTGCACGAGGTGCCGCGGCTGCTCTGCGCGCTGGAGGACCGGTTGGATGGCGGCGAGGAGGCCGAGGGCGAACTCGCCTCGTTCCTGCGGATGGGAAGCTGGATCGGCGGCGACCGCGACGGCCATCCGTTCGTGACCGCTGAGGTGATGCGCGGCACGCTCAGGCTGCAGTCGAGCCGCATCCTGCAGTTCTATCTGGAGGAGCTCCACACGCTCGGCGGCGAGCTGTCGATTGCGGCGCATCTGGCCGATATTTCCGAGGAGCTGCGGGTGCTGGCGGAGCGATCGCCGGACACCTCGCCGCATCGCCGCGGCGAACCGTATCGGCTGGCGGTCTCGGGCATCTATGCCCGGCTGACCGCGACCGCACAGCGGCTCGAGGTCGAGATCAGCCGCAAGCCGGTGGGCGCGGCGGCGCCTTACGCGAGCGTGGACGAACTCAAGGCCGATCTCGACGTGCTCGATCGCTCGCTGATCTCCAACAATGCGCGCGTGATCGCGCGCGGGCGGCTCAGGCTATTGCGCCGGGCCGTGGACTGCTTCGGCTTCCATCTCGCCCGTCTCGACATCAGGCAGAATTCGGCCATTCACGAGCGCACCGTTGCCGAGCTGATCGATGCGGCAATGCCCGGAATGTCGTACCTCGCATTGAGCGAGGAGGCGCGCATCGCGCTGCTGTTGGGCGAGCTGCGCAGCGCGCGCCCGCTGATGTCGAGTTTCATCAAATACAGCGACGAGACCCTGGGTGAGCTTGCCGTGTTCCATGCTGCCGCCGAGGCGCACGCCAAGTTCGGCCCGGACGTCATACCCCAATGCATCATTTCCATGTGCGACGGCGTGTCCGACATGCTCGAGGTCGCGCTCCTGCTCAAGGAGGCCGGCCTGATCGATCCCTCGGGCCGCAGCGCGATCAATATCGTGCCGCTGTTCGAGACGATCGAGGACCTGCAAGCCTCGAGCGCGATCATGCACCGCATGTTGTCGCTGCACGATTATCGCCGCCTGGTCGACAGCCGCGGCTCCGTGCAGGAGGTGATGCTGGGCTATTCCGACAGCAACAAGGATGGCGGCTTCGTCACCTCGGGCTGGGAGCTCTACAAGGCCGAGATCGGCCTCGTCGAGGTGTTCGAGCGCCATGGCGTGCGGCTGCGCCTGTTCCATGGCCGCGGCGGCTCGGTCGGCCGCGGCGGCGGGCCGAGCTATGAGGCGATCATCGCCCAGCCAGGTGGCGCCGTGAACGGCCAGATCCGCATCACCGAGCAGGGCGAGATCATCTCCAGCAAATATTCCAATGCCGAGGTCGGCCGCTACAACCTCGAGATCCTCGCGGCCGCAACCCTGGAGACGAGCCTGCTGCATCCAAGGCAGAGCGCGCCGAAGCGGGACTATCTCACCGCGATGGATCAGCTGTCGGCGCTGGCGTTCAAGGCCTATCGCGGTCTGGTCTATGAGACCGAGGGATTTGTCGATTACTTCTGGTCGTCAACCGTCATCAACGAGATCGCAACCCTCAACATCGGCAGCCGCCCGGCCTCGCGCAAGAAGACGCGCGCGATCGAGGATTTGCGCGCGATCCCCTGGGTGTTTTCCTGGGCGCAATGCCGGCTGATGTTGCCGGGCTGGTACGGTTTTGGCAGCGCGGTCGAGACCTGGATCGCGGCGCATCCCGAGCAGGGCATGCCCTTCCTCAAGGAGCTTTACCGGGAGTGGCCCTTCTTCCGCATGCTGCTGTCGAACATGGACATGGTGCTTGCGAAAAGCTCGATTGCCATCGCTTCGCGCTACGCTGAGCTGGTTTCCGACGAAGCCTTGCGTGAAAAGATCTTCGGCCGCATCCGGCGCGAATGGCACGCCTCGATCGAGGCGCTGCTCGACATCATGGGGCAGGAGCGGCTGCTGCAGGGCAATCCGCTGCTGGAGCGCTCGGTCCGTCAGCGTTTTCCGTATCTCGACCCACTGAACCACGTGCAGGTGGAACTGTTGCGGGAGCATCGCGCGCAGAACCCTGACGAACAGATCCTGCGCGGCATCCAGATTACCATCAACGGCATTTCGGCGGGCTTGCGGAATACGGGGTAGCCGTCATTGCGAGAAGCGGAGCGACGAAGCAATCCAGCTCGACCGAGCAAGAACTCTGGATTGCTTCGCTTCGCTCGCAATGACGAAACTCAGCAAGGGGCGATGGCAGACATGCTCACGGCTTCATCGAACCCTGCGCGCTGGTATAGACCGCATAGAGCGAGGTCGAGCCGCAGATGTAGAGCCGGTTGCGCTGCTGGCCGCCGAAGCACAGATTGGCGACCGTCTCCGGGATATGGATCTTGCCAAGCAGCTCGCCCTGCGGTGAGTAGCCACGCACTCCGTTCTCATTCGGATCGCCCCAGCCCACCGAAAGCCAGACCCGGCCGTCTCGGTCGGTGCGCACGCCATCGGTAATGCTGGGCTTGGGCATTTCCGCGAAGACCTTGCTGTTCGACGCCTTGCCGGCCGTGACATCGAGATCAAACACGCGGATATGCGACGGATTGTCCGGCCCGTCGGTGAAGCCTGTATCGATGACATAGAGCTTCTTCTCGTCGGGCGACAGCGCAATGCCGTTGGGCTCGACGAAGTCATCCGCGATGACCCTGATGTCACCGGACTTCGGATCGACCCGGAACACATTGTGCTTCTCCTGCTCCGGTTCGGCCTTGACGCCCTCGTAATAGCCGCCGATGCCGTAGATCGGATCAGTGAACCAGATCGAACCGTCGGAAGCGACCACCGCGTCATTCGGTGAGTTCAGCTTCTTGCCGTTGAACTTGTCCGCTATGACCGTGATCGAGCCATCGAGTTCGGTGCGGGTCACCCGCCGGCCGCTGTGCTCGCAGGTGATCAGGCGTCCTTCCCGATCGATGGTGTTGCCGTTCGAATTCATCGACGGCTGCCGGTAGACGCTCAAATGACCGTCGTCTTCGGAAAAGCGCATGATGCGGTTGTTGGGAATATCGCTGAACAGCACGTAACGTCCGGCCGGGAAGTAGACCGGGCCCTCGGCCCAGCGCATCCCCGTCGCGACGCGCTCGACCGCCATGGTGCCGGCGAAGGCCGGGAAGCCGGGAGGTCCGAACGTTGGTTTCCCTGACTTGTTCGCAGATTCCAGATGAGAGTCCGGATAAACGCTTCCGGGCAATGGCCCCAGCGGGAGCGGCTGGGTCGACATCGTTGGGGCGCCCAATTGGCCGAGTGGCGCCTCGGTCTCCAGCGCGGAGGCCGTGGTCGCAGTCGCAGCCGTTGCGGCCAGCGCCGCCGCACCTTTCATCAGGTTGCGACGGTTGAGAGCATGCGTAGGAAGGGTCAGCGGGGTTGCCATGATTTCCTCCAAACATTTTCGTTGGGATGGAAATCATGTGCCGGCAATCCGGCATAAAGCAGGCGAGCAACCTCAGATCGTGTCAACCTCGCCGTATTTTGACGCCCGCACTCGCGCCGCTTCGCGCCTCTTAGATCGCATCCCAGTTGAAGACGTCAGCCGAGCGGTCGAGCTTGTAGAACGATGACTTCAATGCCGGCATGGCATGTTCGGCAATGGTCTGCGGCGTCCAGCCCTCGCTGCGCTGCACCGAGCGCAACGGACGTGATTGACTCATCAGGAAGATTTCGTTCATGCGCACCGCAAAGATCTGTCCGGTCACGTCTTTCGATGCCTCGCTGAGCAGATAGGCGACGATCGGCGCGATCTTTTCCGGGCCCATCTGCTTGATCTTCTCGACGCGCGCTTTCTCGGCGTCGGTCTCGGTCGGGATGGTGCCGATCAGGCGGCTCCAGGCAAAGGGCGAGACGCAGTTCGAGCGCACATTGAAACGGTTCATGTCAAGCGCGATCGATTTGGACAGCCCCACGATGCCAAGCTTGGCGGCGGCGTAGTTGGCCTGGCCGAAATTGCCGACGAGGCCCGAGGTCGAGGTGAAGTGGACGAACGAGCCGCTCTCCTGTTCGCGGAACAGCCGCGCGGCCGCGTGCGAGACATAGAACGAACCCATCAGATGCACCTTGATGACCGACTCGAACGCCTCGACACTCATGCGATGGAAGATCATGTCGCGCAGGATGCCGGCATTGTTGACGACGCCGTCGAGTTTGCCGAAATGATCGGTCGCGGTCTTGACGATGCGGCTCGCCGGAAGCGCTTCCGCCACGGTCTCGAAATTGGCCACCGCCGTGCCGCCGCGCTTCTTGATTTCCTCGACCACGTCTTCCGCGGGTGCGGCGCTGGATCCCGATCCGTCGGCAGCGCCACCGGGGTCGTTGACCACGACCTTGGCGCCTTCACCGGCGCAGAGCAGCGCGATCTCGCGCCCGATGCCGCGACCTGCGCCTGTGACGATGATGACTTTGTCTTCGAGTGAGTTGGCCATGATTGTTTCTCCAATGAGGCAGCTTTCTTAACCTCTCCCCGCAAGCGGGGAGAGGGAGAAGAGGCAGCGCCGCGCTTCTCACCGCTCAGCGTTCGTTCGTAAAGATGATAGTGCCGGACGCTGCGAACATGCCGCCGACGCCGTGACACACCGAGATCTTTGCGTTCGGCACCTGCGCCGGCGCGATGCCGCGCATCTGCCGCACGCTCTCCTGCAGCGCATACATCCCGTACATGCCGGAATGCATGTAGGAGAGGCCGCCGCCATTGGTGTTGAGCGGCAGCTTGCCGCCGGGGCGGGTGTTGCCGTCGGCGATGAATTGTCCGGTCTGCTCGTGCGGCATGAAGCCGAGATCGCCGAGCCCGAACAGCGGCAGATGCGCAAAGGCATCGTAGATCATCAGGTGGTCGACATCCTCATGCGCGATGCCGGCCTCCTTGAAGGCGAGGGGGCCCGCGACCTTGAACGCGCGCGAGGAGTTGAAAGTCTCCATCTGGCTGACCATCGGCGTCTCCACGCTCTCGCCGGTACCGAGAATATAGACCGGCTTGCGCGGAAAATCCGTGGCGCGGTCGGCGGAGGTCAGGATCAGCGCGCCGCCGCCATCGGTGACGAGACAACATTGCAGGAGGCGGAACGGATAGGCGATCATGCGCGAGTTCAGCACGTCCGCAACCGTGATCGGATCCTTCATCGTCGCCCGCGGATTCTTTGCCGCCCATTCGCGCTGCACCACGGCGACCATGGCAATCTGTTCATGCGTGATGCCATAGGTCTTCATGTAGCGCAGCACTGGAATCGGAAACATGCTGGGCGGCCCGAATATGCCGAACGGCGCTTCGAACTGGCCGTTGAGGCTGTCCGGCGCCGTCGAGCGCGGCTGCTTGCCGATCATCGACTTGCCGCTCTCCGCATGCGTGATCAGCACGGTCTTGCACAACCCTGCCTCGATCGCGGCCGCGGCATGGCGGACATGCAGCATGAACGAGCAGCCGCCGACCGAGGTGCCGTCGACCCAGGTCGGTTTGATGCCGAGATAGTGGCAGACCTGCTGCGGCGTTTCGACCGCGGTGGCAAAACCGTCGATGTCGGAGAATCTCAGCCCGGCGTCTTCAATCGCGTTCAGCGCGGCATCGGCATGCAGCTGGATCTGCGACATGTTCGGGATCACGCCGAGCTCGGTGGTCTCGGCCGCGCCGACGACGGCAACTTGGCTTCTGCGCATGTCGCCTACCCCTTTGCTGGCCGGAACAGGGGCAGGGTGATCTTGTCATCGAGCTTCTCGAACTTGACCTCGAGCTTCATGTCCAGCTCGAGCGCCTCCGGGGTCTGCGGACAATCCACGATGTTGCTCATCATGCGCGGGCCCTCGTCGAGCTCGACCACGGCGATCGCATAAGGCGGGGTGAAGCCGGGCGCCGCGGGGCGATGGTTGATCACATAGCTGTAGAGCTTGCCCTTGCCGCTCGCCTTGAACACGCTGACCTTGCGCGACCCGCAGGAGGGGCAGAACGGGCGCGGCGGGAAATAGATGTGGGCACAGGCGTCGCAGCGTTGCAGCCGCAACTCGCCGGCCTGCGTGCCATCCCAGAAATGCTGCGTCTCGGGTGTGGGTTTTGGGCGCGCACGCGCTGGTTCTGCCATATCGGTCGTTTCCTCGTTCATGATTGTTGGAGCGCGAGCTCGCCCTTGTTGTGATCTTGATGCGCCATTTGACTATTTGGCGTCAACGGTCCAAGCAAAGCTTGCGCGCATGCCGCCTATTCCGGCCTGCCGATAAGGGATGAGAGAGGTGCGCTTGTATCCCGGCATGACAGCACGGTAGATTACCGCACGACGAAAAATTCGGAGGATTCGATGTTCAAGATGACGGGCGTGGCATTGGCCGCAGCCTTGAGCCTTGCCACTTCCGCACTTGCTGCGGACGCACCGGCAGAGATCAAGATCGGAACGCTCTATGCGTCCTCGGGCCGCTTCGCCTCGATCTCGATGCCGGTCCACAACGCGCTGAAACTCTGGGCCGAGCAGAAGAATGCCGAGGGCGGGGTCTATGTGAAGGCGTTCGACAAGAAGATCCCGGTCAAGCTCGTTGCCTATGATGACCAGAGCAACACGGCGACCGCCTCGACGCTCTACAACCAGCTCATCACCCAGGACAAGGTCGACCTCCTGGTCGCCGATTCCGGCTCGGTGCTGACGGCGCCGGCGGTTGCGATCGCGCGCGATCACAAGATGTTCCTGTTCGATCAGACCGGCACCGGCGCGAGCTTCTTCTCCAAGGACAATCCCTATGTCGCGCTGATGGCAGATCCGGTTTCCACCGTCTGGCCGAAGCCGGTGGCTGATTTCGTCAGCCATGACGGACCCGCGCTCGGCATCAAGAAGATCGCGATCCTCTACGCCACCAACGAGTTTACGGGCACGCAGGCCAACGCCTTCCGGAAATTCGTGAAAGAGTCCGGCGCGCCGATCGAGATCGTCTACGACCAGGGCATCCCGACCGAGACCACGAACTACACGGTGATCATCAACAACATCAACAACACCAATCCGGACGCGGTTTTCCATTTCGGCTATGCGCCGAACGACATCGCCTTCCTGCGCAACGTCCAGGACGTCGGCATCAAGTTCAAGATGCTGTTCTGCATCTATCCGGGACTCGAGACGGAGCTTCTGGAGAAGAACGTCGGCGAAAAGGGCTTGGAGCACGTTTTCACCTACGTTCCGCCGTCGGAGCTGGAATATCCGGTCGACTTCGGCATGACCATGAAGGACTACAAGGCCGCCTGGGACAAGAAATATTCCGACGGCAAGGTCGAGTTCGGTTTCAACGCGATCGCGGGCTACACCACGGGCCTCGTCATCGAGAAGACGCTGTCGGTTGCGACCAGCCTCGACCAGATGGAGTTGCGACGCGCGGTGTTCTCGCTGTCCGGCCAGCTCAAGACGCTGGACGGCTCCTTCGCGCTCGACGAAATGGGAGGCCAGATCGGTGAGCTGACGCCGCTCGGACAGCTCGCGCTCGATGATCAGGGGCACATCAAGTTCGTCTCGATCTACCCGCATGAGACCGCGACCGGCAAGCCGGTCTATCCGGCGCCATGACGCGATCCCTTGACGGGCTGAGGACGCCGGGGGCAGGGCGCAGATGCTGACTTACGCGCTGGTTGCCGGCGTTCTCTTCGGGCTCTATTTCAGCCTGGTCGGAATAGGTCTTAATCTCGTATTCGGCGTCATGCGCATCGTCAATCTGGCGCATGGCGACATCATCATGCTCGGCGCCTTCGTCGCGCTCGGCGTGGTGACGCTCGCCGGCATCGATCCCCTGTTCGCGGTGCCGCTCGCTTTCGTGCTGTTCCTGCTCGCGGGCGTCGTGCTCTATTGGCTACTGGTTCCGCGGCTGCAAGCCTCCAGCAATCCGGAGATGCTGTCGATCATCCTGTTCTTCGGTCTGTCGCAGGTCGTCGAGGCGATCACGACGATCTTCGCCGGCACCAGCGAGCGCTCGATCCAGAGCCGGATGCTCGGCACGGTCTTCTCGACCATCAAGGTGAAGATATTCGGTGGCAAGGCGGGCGCCTCCGGCCCGATCCAGATTTTTGGCCAGAGCTTTCCGGCGCCGTGGGTGATTGCGGCCGCCACCAGCCTGATCGCGATTGGGCTGGTCTATGTCTATCTCTACCGCACGCGGCTCGGCACGCTGACCCGCGCCGTGATGTCGCGCCGCGACGAGGCGTTGGCCACCGGGATCGACGTCGACCGGGTCTCGGCGGCCGCGTTCGGCGTTGGGCTGGGCCTCGCCGCGGTGGCCGGCGTGTTCGCGCCCTTCATGTTCGGCTCGGTGACGCCGGCCTTCGGTGCAGACGCCACCGTCACCTCGTTCGCGATCGTCGTGCTGGGTTCGCTCGGCAATCCCTTGGGTACCGCGCTCGGCGGCATCGTCTATGGCGTCTGCTACATGCTGGTGCAGACTTACCTGAGCTCCTGGGCGGACTTGCTGCCTTATGTGCTGTTGATCCTGATCCTGTTGCTGCGGCCGAGCGGCCTGCTCGGAAGGCGGGTGCGCGTTGCCTAGTTTTGTGAAGCACACGCTGTTCGTGCTGGTGCCCTTGGTCGTCGTCTTCGCATTGCTGCCAGGCGTCTATCAGAACCACCTCCTGCTGTTCAATTTCGTGATCTTCCTGATCCTGGCACAGGGCGTGAACATCATCTACGGCTTCACTGGCTATCTGCCGTTCGGCTATGTCGGCTTCTTCGGTGCCGGCGCCTACGGCTTTGCGATCATGGTGATGCATCTGCAATCGCCGGCCATGCCCGCGGTGCTGGCCGCAGGCCTGGTGGGGCTTGCGCTCGGCCTGTTGCTGACACCGCTGCTCCGGCTCTCCGGCGCCTATTTTGCGATCGCCAATCTCGCAGCGTCGCTCGCGGTTCTGCATTTTGTCGCCAATCCCGCGCTGGAAAACATCACGAAGGGACCGTATGGCGTCTCGCTGACGGGCACGTTCAATCCGGACATGGCCTACGCGGCTGCGATCGTCGTGCTGGCGCTGACGGTCGGCTCGGTCGTGTTCCTGCGCAATTCCAGCTTCGGCCTCGCGCTGCAGGCGGTGCGGGAAGACGCGGTCAGCGCCGCGATGGCTGGCGTCAATGTGGTGAAGATGCGGGTGATCGCCTGGCTCGCCTCTGCGCTCGTCGCCGGCCTCGCCGGTGGCATCTATGCCTGGTACGTTTCGGTGTTCTATCCGGACAACGTGTTCTCCGGCGAGTTCTCGATCTTCGCGATCGTGTTCGCGCTGTTCGGCGGGGTTGCGACCATCACCGGGCCGATCGTCGGTGTCATCATTCTCTACGGCATCTACAATCTGATCGGTTTCACCACGCCGCAATATTTCCAGCTGATCTACGGCCTGTTGATCATGGGACTGGTGCTGTTCCTGCCCGCGGGCCTGGTTTCGCTGGCGACGCGACGGGGGTGGGATGTCCCCTGAACAGAAGCCCATTCTCGACGTCGCCAGGCTCGTCAAGCGCTTCGGCGGCTTCACCGCGCTGGACGGCCTGAGCTTTCACGTCGCGTCCGGCGAAATTTTGGGCCTGGTCGGACCCAACGGCTCCGGCAAGACCACCGCGATCAATGTCGTCTCGGGCCTCTACGCACCTGACGGCGGTGAGGTGGCGCTCGACGGCCACGCCATCGGCGGCATCGCCTCGCATCGGCTCGTCCATCGCGGCATCAACCGGACCTTCCAGATTCCAAAGCCGTTCCTGTCGCTCTCCGTGCGGGAAAATATCAGGGTCGCCCTGGCCTACGGGCGTGCCGCGGTCACGCCGCCGACGATCGAGGCGCTGCTTGACGAGTACCGGCTGGCGGAACTCGTCGACCGCCCTGCCGCGGATCTCAACAGCGCGCAGCAAAAAATGCTCGACCTCGTCCGCGCGCTCGCCACCCGCCCGCGGCTGCTGCTGCTTGACGAACTGGCCGCCGGGCTCAATCCGGCGGAGCTCGACTGGATCGCCGGGCGCATCAAGGCGCTCGCCGCGACCGGCATGGCGATCATCGTCGTCGAACACCTCATGGGCTTCATCGAGCAGATCACCGATCGCGTGATCGTGCTCAACGCCGGCAAGGAGATCTTTGAGGGCAAGCTCGCCGCCGCCGTGCAGGAGCCGCAGGTGATCGAGGTGTTTTTGGGAGGCGAGCATGCCGCCTGAAGCCGATGCGCTGTTGCAGGCAAGCCGCATCGATGCCGGCTATGGCACCATGCAGGTGCTGTGGGGCGTCGACCTCGACGTGCGCCCGGGCGAAACCGTGCTGCTGCTGGGTGCCAATGGTGCCGGCAAGACCACGTTCCTGAAATCGTTGGTCGGGCTGGTGGCGGTCCGGCACGGCAGCATTCGGCTTGGTCATGCCGACATCACGAAGATGCGTTCCAGCGCGCGCATGCGCCTCGGCATGACCTACATGTCGGAGCTCGCGGTGTTCCCGGACTTGACCATCGAGGAAAACATCCGCATCGGCGCGCAGGCGCTCGGCCATCCTGATCCAGGCAGCAGGCTTGACGAGCTCTATGGGCTGTTTCCCGCCTTGCGCGACAAGCGCCGCGACGCGGCCTCCAGCCTCTCCGGTGGCCAGCGCAAGATGCTCGGGATCGCCAAGGCGCTCGCGGCCGAACCAAAACTCCTGGTGATGGACGAGCCCTCCGCCGGTCTGTCGCCGCTGTTCGTCAAGGAAGTCATCCGCATCCTGGCGAACTTGCGCGGTCGCGGGCTCGCGCTCCTTGTCGCGGAGCAGAATATCGGCTTTCTTGAGGTCGCAACACGCGTCTTCGTGCTGGAGGGCGGGCGCATCCGCTTTTCCGGCACGGTCGCGGAGATGAACGACAACGAGGCCTTGCACCGTGCCTATTTCGGGCTGAAATAGTGCGCGTCATGCCGGCGAACGACGAGAGCTATCCGAAATGAATAGTCGTCCAACCCTTGCCGCGCTCGCCGATGCTCTCGCAAGCGGCCGCACCACCGCCTGCAAGCTGGCGGAAGATTGTCTGGCGAGGATTGCCGACCCGAACGGGGAGGGCCAAAAAACCTTCATCCATGTCGACCGCGACGCTGCGTTGGCCGCCGCTGCGGCCATGGATACCCTGCGCAAGGCCAATGCCGCGCCGTCGCGCTTTGCCGGCATTCCCGTCTCGATCAAAGACCTGTTCGACATCAAGGGGCAGGTGACGCGCGCAGGCTCGCGGGCGCTGGACGACTCGGCACCGGCGGACGCCGACGCGCCGGTGGTCGCGCGGCTGCGCCGCGCCGGGTTCGTCGTCATCGGCCGCACCAACATGACAGAATTCGCCTATTCCGGCATCGGCATCAACCCGCATTACGGCACGCCGAAGGGGGCCTGGAATCGCAGCGTCGGTCACGTGCCAGGCGGCTCGTCGTCGGGTGCGGCGGTCTCGGTCCTCGACGGCATGGCTCATGGCGCGCTCGGCACCGATACTGGCGGCTCCTGCCGGATTCCGGCCGCGTATAATGGCATCGTCGGCTACAAGCCGACGCAGCGCCGTATTCCCCTCGACGGTGGTGTGCCGCTCTCCTCTACGCTCGACAGCTATGGGCCACTCGCGCGTTCGGTCAACTGCTGTGCTGCGCTCGACGCCGTGCTGGCGGATGAACCGATCGTTGCCGTGCAGCCGCGTCCGATCAAGGGCATGCGCCTCGCGGTGCCGATGACCGTTGCGCTCGATGACCTGGACGACGCCGTGGCGCGGACATTCGACCGCGCCTTGGAAGCCCTGTCGCGCCACGGCGCCTCGATCATGCGCATCGAGGTGCCGGAATTTCTCGACGTCGGCGTTATCGGCGCCAAGGGCGGGTTCGCGGCCGCCGAGAGTTATGCGTGGCATCGCTTCCTGATCGCAAGCAAGGGCGATATCTATGATCCTCGTGTGTCGGAGCGCATCCTGCGGGGCGAAGCCCTGACGGCCGCCGACTATATCGACATGCTGGGCGCGCGGCGTTCCCTGGTCGCGCGCGCTGCGGCGCGCCTTGCGCCCTATGATGCCCTGGTGATGCCGACCGCGGCCAATACGCCGCCGCGCATCGCCGATGTCGCCGACGACAAGGCGTTCGGCGTCGCCAACCTGCGCTCTCTGCGCAATTGCACGCTGATCAACATGATCGACGGCTGCGCGATTTCGTTGCCCGCGCATCGCGAGGGCGAGGTGCCGGTCGGGTTGATGCTCGCGGCGCCTGGCGGCGCGGATCGCCGCATCTTCGAACTCGCGGCCGGAATGGAGAACACCCTTCGTGTTTGACCTCACCTTCACCATCGACGCGCAGGACACGACGACGCCCCTGACGCTTCCGATCGATCAGGCCGTCATCGCCGGCTGGACCGGTCGCGATCCGGTCGCGCGCGACAAGCATATCGCCGAACTCGAAGCGCTCGGGATTGCGCGGCCGGCTTCGACGCCGATCTATTACCGGGTCTCGGCACGGCGGCTGACGCTCGAAGACCAGATCGAGGTCTGCGGCACCGAGTCGAGCGGCGAGGTCGAGTTCGTGCTGATCGGCTGGCAGGGACGCATCTTCGTCGGCTGCGGCTCCGATCATACCGACCGCAAGGTGGAGAGCTACGGCGTCACCGTTTCCAAACAGATGTGCGACAAGCCGATTGCGTCGGTCCTGTGGGAGCTCGAGGACGTCATCGGCCACTGGGATCGGATGATCCTGCGCGCCCATGCGGTGATCGGCGGCAAGCGCGAGCTGTACCAGGAGGGCACGCTCGACGCCATGCTGCCGGTCGACGAACTGATCAAGCGCGGCTTCGAGGACGGGCGATTGCCCGACGGCTGCGCGATGTTCGGCGGCACCTTCGCCGCCAAGGGCGGGATCCGGCCCGCCAGCCGCTTTGAGTTCGAGCTCGAGGATCCCGTGCTGAAGCGCAGCATCCGGCACGCTTATGACGTGATCACGCTGCCGGTGCGGGGTTAATTCGGCGTTCTTGCAAGGCGTGCCAGCGCCGAAGCAATCGAGTTCTTTTCGGCCCCTGGGTCGCTTCGCTGACGCTCGCGATGACGACCGAGTGACCGGAAATCGGGTGGCGCAATGCACTGTGGTCTGCGAGGCTGCCGCCATGAAAGCCGACGCGCAAATCCGTCCTGTTCCATCCTCCGACTTCGCCGCCCGCGTCGATACCATCGACTGGGCCCAGGCCGAGCGCGATCTTGACGCGCAAGGATGTGGCGTGTTGAAGGGCCTTTTGACATCAGAGGAATGTCGCGCGCTCGCCGCGCTCTACGGCGATGATGAGCATTTCCGCAGCCGCGTCGTGATGGGTCGTCACGGTTTTGGCCGCGGGGAATACAAATATTTTTCTTATCCGCTTCCTGACCTCATCGCAGGCCTGCGTCCAAGCCTTTACGAACGCCTTTATGGCATCGCGAATCGGTGGAACCGGGCGATGGGGATCGACATCCTCTATCCCAAAAGCCATGCGGCATTCCTGAAGCGCTGCCACGACGCCGGGCAGGCAAAGCCCACGCCCCTGCTGCTGCAATATGGGGAGGGCGACTACAACTGCCTGCATCAGGACCTCTATGGCGAGCATGTCTTTCCACTGCAGGTCGCGATCCTGCTGTCGGAACCGGGGCGCGATTTCGAAGGCGGCGAGTTCGTGCTGACCGAGCAGCGTCCGCGCATGCAGTCGCGCGCCGAGGTGGTGCCGCTTCGGCAGAGCGACGGGGTCGCGTTTGCCGTGCATCACAGGCCGGTTGCAGGGACGCGCGGAACGTACCGTGTCAACCTGCGCCACGGCGTCAGCCGCGTCCGCTGCGGCCGGCGTCATACGCTGGGTGTGATCTTTCACGACGCAAAGTGAGTGCTCGTTGACATCAGACCTGTTTGACAGCGTTCCCGACACACGGCCCGTCCGCGAAGACATGGCGGAAGGCGCCGTGCTGCTGCATGGCCACGCCAAGCCGGTCGAAGGCGAACTCATCGTGGCGTTGCGCGAGATCGTTGCGCAGGCGCCGTTTCGCCGCATGCATACGCCCGGTGGTCATCAGATGTCGGTGGCGATGACCAATTGCGGCCAGCTCGGATGGATCACCGATCGCAGCGGCTATCGATACGACGGGAACGATCCCGAAACGGGACAGCCGTGGCCGGCGATGCCGGCAGCATTCCTGCAATTGGCCATTGAGGCGGCCGCGACCGCAGGCTTCAAAGATTTTATGCCCGACGCCTGCCTGATCAATCGCTATGAACCGGGCGCACGGATGTCGTTGCACCAGGATCGCGACGAACAGGATTTCGGCGCGCCCATCGTGTCGGTCTCGTTGGGATTGCCCGCGATCTTCCTGTTCGGTGGCCTCGAGCGCAGCGAAAAGCCGCGGCGGTTCCGGCTGGAGCACGGCGATGTCGTGGTGTGGGGCGGGCCATCGCGGCTCGTGTTTCACGGCGTCGCGCCGCTCGTGGACGGCGAGCATTCGCTGTTGGGGCGGCAGCGGATCAATTTCACCTTTCGCAGGGCGCGCTAATCCTCACTCAGAAGTGGACGAGATCACATTTCCTAGCAGCGCTGTCGTGCTTTATGCTTCTCGGACCGGAGACGCATGATGGCCACGACCGAGCTTTCCACCGAGACCGACGCAAGCAGCAGCCGCCTCGGCATCTATCTCGCCTTCCTGCAACTGGTGTTCACGCTGCTCTGGACCACTTATGTCATCTACCTGCCGAAGCTCGCCGGGCAGGTCGGCATTGCGCCGGCCTCGGTCATTCTGCTTCTGATGATGGATCAGGCGATCTTCACGATCACCGACACCGGGATGGGAATCGTTGCCGACAGGATGGCGCCCGTCGTCGGCCGGCTCAGCCTCGTCGTCGCTGTGTTGACGGCGGTGTCATGTCTCGCCTTCGTCGCGCTGCCCTACATCGCCGCCAACGGCGCCGGTGGCAAGCTCTGGTTCATCGGGACCATCGCGATCTGGGCGGTCACGTCGTCGGCGCTGCGCGCGCCGCCGCTGGTTCTGCTCGGCAAATATCGCGCCAGGCCAAGAATTCCGTTTCTCGCCGCGCTCGCCATGCTCGGTTACGGCGTCGCCGGCGCGCTGGCGCCGTATCTCGGCGTGGTGCTGCGCGATCAGGACCCGCGGCTTCCGTTCATCATTTCAAGCGCGGTGCTGCTGCTGACCGCGCTCGGCCTGTCGAAGATCGAGCACGAGGTCGCCGACCCCGTGGTGAGGCGCCCGGCCGAAGCACCGAAACCGCTTGACAACCTGCCGATCGTCTTCATCGTTGCAATGGTGCTGCTGTCGCTGGGCTATCAGCTGCATTTTTCCATCAACAGCACCCCGTTCCTTCCTGCGCTTTGCCAAGCCCGATGATCTGCAGTGGCTGCTGCCCGTGTTCTGGATCGGCTTCAACATCGCGATGTTTCCGGTGAGCCTCATCGTCAAGCATCGCGGTGGGCTGATCGTGATGGGCGGCGCCGGCCTGCTCGGCGCCGCGGCGATCTACATGGCCGAGACCGCGGGCGCGCTCAACACGCTGATTGCGGCGCAATTCGTGGCCGGAGCGGCCTGGGGCTGCATGCTGATGAGCGCCGTGTCGGCGGCGATCGCGATCGGGGACGATGGCGCCGAGGGCAAGCTGTCGGGGCTGGTGTTCTCGGCGCTTGCGCTGGCGACCTTTGCGCGGATGTCGGCAGTCGCGGGCGGCCTGCAGAAGCTGCCGGACTACGCGCCGCTGTTGCACTGGGCGCCGGTCGCCTGCTGGTCGGTCGCTGGCGCCGGGCTTCTGGCGGTCGTCGCCGCGCGAGTGCAGGGCGCGCAGCGCGTCTAAGCTCGTTGACCCTCATGGTGAGGAGACGCGCACCGCCGTCTCCGGACGATGCTTCGCATCGCTCGGAGAACCATGAGGCCGGTGTCGGCCTCATCCTTCGAGACGCGCGTCAGAACGCGCTCCTCACGATGAGGGTCAAGGTCTCGCCGGATGGATGAATGTCCAGGGCGTCGTTTCCGAGTCCTTCGGCACCTCGATCGCAATCAGATAAGGCCCGCCATGCGCCAGC
>Ga0210408_10001335_pt1 | contig 26203 bp, 24 predicted proteins | sample IncBWH4MmetaG_FD_155471 | JGI IMG/M metagenome (GOLD analysis project Ga0210408, IMG submission 155471) | Forest soil microbial communities from Barre Woods Harvard Forest LTER site, Petersham, Massachusetts, United States - Inc-BW-H-4-M | ecosystem: Environmental > Terrestrial > Soil >...
GCGCGGCGCGTGTCGGTGCGTGATTACTTTTTCCGTGCTTGCGCAAGCTGTTCCGGACGCATCGCGCGCGATCGCGGCGCGTGCCCGATTTCGGCCCAGCTTCGACCTCATATGGGGCATTTTTGACCGACTGAATATTATGTAAACTATTGAATTTATTTGATAAATTTGCCTCCTGCAGGTTGCGAGATTCGCGCGGCTTTGTTGCCGATCGTTGCCCTTCAAGCACAGCCTCGCAGCCGCATGGCTGCTAGTGTTACCGCGTTCTCGGGCTGGAGCAGCTTTGAGTTTTTCGGGTGGTGGGATGAAGAAGCTTTTCCTGACAGCGACCGGCCTTCTGACGTTGGCGACATCCGCCTTCGCCGCCGATCTGCCAGCCAAGGCTCCGATGGCGACGAAGGCGCCCTACATCGCTCCGGTCATTTTCAGCTGGACGGGCTGCTACGTCGGCGTCGAAGGCGGCGGCAACTGGGGACGGAGCTCGCAAGTCTCGCGATCGGGCCCCACTACGGGTCTTCCAATTACAGGCAATTTCGACCTGAGCGGCGGCATCGCCGGCGGCACGGTCGGCTGCAACTATCAGGTCAGCAACGTTGTGGTCGGTATCGAAAACGACTATTCGTGGACCGACAAGCGCGGAAGCGCGCATGACATGCTGCCGTTCAACACGACGGCCATAAGTGCAACGCGCGAGAAGTGGATCGATACGCTGCGCGGCCGCGTCGGCTTTGCGTTTGACCGGTTCATGATCTACGGCACCGCGGGCGCCGCCTTTGCCGGCACCAATGTGAGCGTCTCTAATCCGGCGTTCGGCACACTGACGAGCTCGCAAAACCGCACCGGCTGGGCTGCGGGTGTTGGCGGCGAGTATGCCGTGCTGGCCGACAGCTGGGGTGCCGTCAGTCTGAAGCTCGAATATCTGCATGCCGATTTCGGCACCAAGCAATATTTCAATCCTGCGGTCGCCACCCCGGTGGGCACCACGATTGTGACGCGGGACGTCAAGCTGTCCGACGACATGGTGCGCGCCGGCGTGAACGTGAACTTCAATTGGGGTGGTCCGGCGATTCCGAAATATTGATCCGGCCGCATGTGACGGCTCTCGCCTTGAGGGGGGCGTACGCCGACGGGGAAGAAAGGCCCGGTCTCACGACCGGGCCTTTTTTCGATGTCATTGCGGGCGAACCCGAAAATCTCGAAGTTGTACGGCGAGACTTGAGCTCTGTTCGGCGCATGATAGCGGAACTTGCGGATCGAGATCCCCGGTTCGCGCTCTACGCACCCGGGGGATGACTGGCTTGCGCGGGTCAATCCACCACGATCTTGACGCGGTCGCGCACCTTGACCTGGGCATGGGCATCGAGCCCGTTCAGCACGCGGAAGCGCTCCATCGGATGATCGACGCCGGACATGCGATGCGACAGCGATTCCACGGTATCGCCGGGCTGCACGGTGATGATCTTGATGCGCAGGGGGCGGGCGGCCTGGATCTCCTCCAGCGCGAGGCGACGGAAGGAATTGACCGTCTCCTTGGCATTGCGCTCGCTCTCGGTCGTGGTCTGGTGGCCCGCGAAAATGAAGCGGTAGACGTCGCCGTTGAAACGCAGCACGTAGATCCTGAACTGCCACTGGTCGCCGCGCGCGGTCGCGGTCGCCGCCGGGAAGCCGTTGACGAGGATGTCCTCGATCGAGGCCTTGTCGACGTTCTCCATCCAGCCCGAATTGAGATATTCGCCGAGCGACTGCTCCGCCGGCACCCGCACCACGTCGAAGCGCATCGCCTGGCTGCCGCCCTCACGCACCCCGATCACGGCCTGCGCGGTGTTGTCGAGGGTAAAGGTCTCCGGCGCCATGAAAGTGAAGCCGAGCTTCGGGTGCAGGAAGCGGTGGGCGCGGACGAATCCCTCGCTCGGGTCGTCGCCATAGACCATGTTGTCGATGGTTTCGAGATAGGCCTCGCGATCATGATCGGTGTTGTCGGGCGAGGCATATTGCTTGGCGATGGTTTGCGCGTTCTGCACCCGCTCGGGCGTCGCCGGATGCGACGACAGGAAATCCTGCACGCGCGGATCAAGCCCGGGGCTGCCGGCCTTCAAGGCCGCGTTACGCTCCATGGCAGCCAGGAATCTCGCGGCCCCGTAAGGATCGAAATGCGCCTTCGCCGAAATCCCGACGCCGATGCCGTCGGCCTCGAATTCCTGGGCACGCGAAAAGCTCGCCAGGGTCAGCTTGGTCTTGGCGAGCGCGAGCGCGGTGAGGTCCGGATCGTTGCTCATGTCGGAGACGACACGGGTGACGATCGCAGCCTGTCGCGCCTGGTCCTCTCGGATCGCGGCGTGCCGCGCGATCACATGCGCCATCTCGTGGCTGAGCACCGACGACAGTTCCGAGGTGTCGCTGGCGAGCGCGATCAGGCCGCGCGTCACATAAAGCTGTCCGGTCGGCAGCGCGAAGGCATTGACCGCGCCGGAATTGAGGATGGTGACCTTGTAGCCCTGGTCGGGCCGATCGGAGGCTGCGACCAGCCGGTCGACGGTCTTGCCGATCAGCGCCTCGAGCCTGGGATCCTCATAGGCGCCCCCATAGGAGGTCAGAATGCGCTCATGCTCGCGCTCGCTCGCGGGCGTCTGCAGCACCGCGCGGACCGGCTTCGGCGAGCTGCTCGGCACGGGCACCGACGCGGTCTGCAAGCGGCCCATGTCGCCGCAGCCGGAAAGCGCGAGGCCAATGCACAGGATCGCCGATCCAGCCCAAAGGCGGCGGCCCATCCCCCATCTGTGCCGTCCTGCTAGCTCATTCACCTTGAACTACCTAGATACCTTTTCGTCAGTTCTCACCCAGGATTTCGATCTGCGACGCACCCTGAACATCGATTCGCGGGCCAGGACGTCCCTCGACCCAGCCACAAATCCGAATCTTCCGGTTCTCGAGGGACTTAGGCGCGATCCCCGCGGCCCCTACGGCCGGCATTGCGCGCCTTGAAATAGTCACGGCAAAGTCCCGTGTCCAGTTCCGCCCAAAGTTCAGATAAGTCGTTGCCCCGGCTTGGCGGACAGACAAAACCTTGCCTTCGACTATCGTGAACCGCCCGATCCCAGCCAGAATATCACCGGAACTTTCCGCGTTTTTTATGACATCGGAGCCATTCCAAATACCTTTATGCGCCCGGCGGGCCTCGGCTTCGGCTGCGGCCAGCGCCGTCGCGCAATCCTTTTCGACGGTCTCCGCCGAAACCAGCGCCTCGCCCTGGGCGAGGCGCAAGCTCTGCACCGGGACCTCGGATCCGTCGAGAAAAGCGAAGGCGAGCTGCCGGCCGTAGCGGTCCGGCGCATCGTCCACGCCACGCAGCGTCACGTCCTGACCGGACAGCATGGCTGCAAGCGCCGCCTTGTCGATCCCATCGGTCTCGATACCCGCAAGGCGGATCTCGCGCCCGTCATCCAGCCGAAAGCTGCGGCCATCGACGACGCCGGCAACGCGTCCCTCGCCGATCGGCTCGAACAGGCAGGGTGAGGCGATCGCGCGATCGGATGCGCCCGTGAGCAGAGATGCGCACCAGGCGAGAGCGGCAACGCAGGTGATCGGCTTCCTCACGACGGGCGCCAATTGATGTTGAAGTCGAAGCAGCCTAGCACGTCTCGTCCTTTCCTTTTTGCGGAAAATGCGTGCAACGCAAGCTCCCTGCGCATTGCTGCATGCGGCGCGAGCTTGCCGGGTCACCACGCGTGCGGCATGATCGCGGGCAAAAGGTCGAGGCAACGACAAGAATGTCCGCGACGAGCGGATGTCGGTCAGGGAGGGTCTCTTGCACAAATACGTTCTTTGCGGCGTGCTCGCCGCATGGCTTGCGCTCGGCCCAACCGCAGCCACGGCGCAAAGCCAGCCACCGCTGAAGATCGGCGGCATCCTCGACATGTCCTCGCTTTATGCTGATATCACCGGCGCAGGCAGCGCAGAGGCCGCGAAAATGGCGGTGGAGGATTTCGGCGGCGAGGTCCTGGGCCGCAAGATCGAGGTGCTCGCGGCCGATCATCTCAACAAGGCCGATCTTGCCGCCAATATCGCGCGCGACATGATCGATAACCAGGGCGTCGAGATGATCTATGACGTCGCGGCCTCCGCGACGGCGCTGGCCGCGGGCGAGATCGCGAAGGCGCGCAACAAGATCATCATCTTCAACGGGCCGGGCTCGATCCGGCTCTCCAACGAGGCCTGCGGTCCTTATACCGTGCACTATGTGTTCGACACCTACGCGCAGGCCAACGTGACCGGGCTTGCCGCGGTGCGCAGCGGCCTCGACAGCTGGTTCTTTCTCACCGCGGACTACGCCTTCGGACAGGATCTGGAGAAGGACACCACCAACGTGGTGATGAAGTCAGGCGGCAAGGTACTGGGCAGCGTGCGTCATCCGCTCAACACCTCGGACTTCTCCTCGTTCCTGTTGCAGGCGCAGGCCTCCAAGGCCAAGGTGATCGGGCTTGCCAACGCCGGCGGCGACACCATCAACGCGATCAAGCAGGCCGCCGAATTCGGCATCATGAAGGGCGGCCAGAAAGTGTCGCCGCTGCTTGCCTTTGTCACCGATATCGACAGCATCGGGCTCGAGACCGCGCAGGGCCTGCTGGTCGCCGAGGCTTTTTATTGGGACAGCAATGACGAGACCCGCGCCTTCTCCAAACGCTTCATGGAGCGCATCAAGCGGGTGCCGACCTCGGCGCAGGCCGGCGTCTATTCCTCGGTCACGCATTACCTCGAGGCGGTCAAGGCTGCGGGCACGACCGAGTCCGCGGCGGTCATGAAGGTCATGAAGGAGACGCCGATCAACGATCTGTTCGCCAGGAACGGTCGCATCCGCGAGGATGGCCGCATGGTGCACGACATGTATCTGTTCGAGGTCAAGAAACCATCGGAGTCGAAAGGCCGCTGGGACGACTACAAGCTGCTGGCGACCGTTCCCGGCAACGACGCATTCCAGTCGCTCGAGCAGTCGCGCTGCCCGCTGGTGAAGAAGTGACGGCCCAAGGCCGATCATAACAATAACGAAAGCAACCGCATATGAACAGCAATGACATGGTCCTGCAGCATCTCGAAGCCGGCCTGCTCACCATCACCATGAACCGCCCCGACCGCCGCAACGCGCTCAATCCCGACATGACCCGCGGCCTGGTCGAGGCGGCGCGGCGCGCGGCGGAGGATCACGAGGTCCGTGCCGTGCTGTTGAAGGGTGCGGGCGGCACCTTCTGCGTCGGCGGCGACGTCAAGGCGATGGCGGAGGGCCGCGCGACGCTGCCGTTCGAAGCCAAGCTTGTGAACCTGCGCCGCGGCATGGAGGTCTCGCGCATCCTGCATCAGATGCCGAAGCCCGTGGTGGCGCAGCTTGACGGCGCCGCGGCCGGCGCGGGGCTCTCGATCGCGCTGTCCTGTGACCTGCGCGTGGCCGGCGAAAGCTGCAAGATCACCACGGCGTTCGCCAAGGTCGGTTTCTCCGGCGACTATGGCGGCACCTATTTCCTCACCCAACTGCTCGGCAGCGCCCGCGCGCGGGAACTCTATCTGCTGTCGCCGGTGTTGTCGGCGCAGGAGGCTTTTTCGCTCGGCATGGTCACAAAGGTCGTTCCCGACGCCGAGGTCGACGCCGCCGCGCACGAGCTCGCGCTGTCGCTGGCGCAAGGTCCCTCGGTCGCGCTCGGCTATATCAAGCGCAACATCAACAATGCCGAGCATCTGTCGCTGGAAGCCTGCTTCGATGGTGAGGCGATGCACCACACCCGCGCCGGAGAGACCGCGGACCACAAGGAAGCGGCCAAGGCTTTTGTCGAGAAGCGCAAGGCGGCGTTCGTGGGACATTAGTGCCATGTCGAGCTATGTCCGGCTGCGGCAGATCTGTCTGGTGGCGCCGCATCTCGAGCCTGCGATCGCCGACATCTGCGCCATCATGGGCCTCAACGTCTGTTACCGTGACGGCAACGTCGCGAAGTACGGCCTGGAGAATGCACTCATGCCGGTCGACGCGATCCTGTTGGAGGTCGTGGCGCCGACGCGGCCGGGAACGGCCGCCGGCCGCTTCCTCGACAAGACCGGCGGCCGCGGCGGCTATATGGCGATCCTCTCGTGCGACGATCCCGATGCGCGCGGCGCGCAGGCCAACGCGCTGGGGGTACGCACCGCCAATGTCATCGCGCATCCGCCCTATCATGGCGTGCAGCTGCATCCGCGCGACTGCCGCGCCGCCTTCATCGAGTTCAACCACACCGACGGCAGCGACGACATTCTCGGTGCCTATCCGCCGGCCGGGCCGGATTGGCAAAACTCGGTCGCAAAGGACGTCACGCAGGCGCTCACCGGGGTCGAGATGCAGAGTCCTGATCCGGCAGGCCTTGCCGCGCATTGGGGCAAGATCATCGGCGTCGCCGTCAGCAAGGGTGCGGCCGGCGAAGCGGAACTGAAATTACCCAATGCCAGCCTCCGCTTCGTGCGCGGCGAAAGCGAGATCATGAGCGGACTCACATTCCGTGTCTGCGATGTCGCGAAGGTCTGCCATGCGGCGCGGGCGAGGGGATATGCTGTCTCGGACAACGCTTTCCTTCTGGGGGGCGTCACATTCCGCATAGAATCGTAGGGTGGGCAAGGGCGCACCGGCGCCATGCCCGCCACATCTCCACAAGCGCCGGCTTGATGGTGGGCACGCTCCGCTTTGCCCACCCTACAGGTCAAAGTATGCGGCAAGGTTCGTGATAACAAGAACAAGAGGGTCATTCGAATGCCGCACCCGCTCGACAGTTTCTTCGCACCCCAGAGCATCGCGCTGATCGGTGCCTCGCGCGACCATGAGAAGATTCCGGGCCGGCTCCTGTCGATGCTGCGCAAGAACGAGTACCCGGGAAAACTCTATCTGATCAATCCCAGCTACGCCGAGATCGACGGGCTCGCCTGTTACAAGGGCGTCGCGGATGTCGGCATGCCGATCGACCTCGCGGTCATCGTGATTCCGGCCCGCGCGGTGCTTGCCGCGCTCGAACAATGCGCCGCGGTCGGCGTCAAGAATGCCGTGATCATTTCCTCGGGGTTTGCCGAGGAGGGCGGCGAGAGTGCGGCGATGCAGGACGCCATCGCCGCGCTCGCCAAGAGAACAGGGATGCGGATCTCCGGGCCGAATGCCGAGGGTTTTTACAGCCAGGTGCAGCGGGTCGCCGCGACCTTCAGCCCGGCCGTCGACGTGAAGCCGGACGTTGCGCCGCTGGTCGCGACCACCAGGCGTATCGGCATCGTGGCGCAGAGCGGCGGCATCGGCTTTGCGATCTACAACCGCGCCAAGGCGCTGGGCGTCGCCTTGAGCTATGTCGTCAGCGCCGGCAATGAAAGCGATCTCGGTGCCGGCGAGCTTTTCGACTATATGGTGCAGGATGCATCTACCGACGTGATCCTCTTGTTCATCGAGGGCATCCGCGACGTCGAAAAGTTTCTCGCTGCGGCCCGTCGTGCTGCCGAACTCAAGAAGCCGGTCATCGTCACCAAGGTCGGCCGCTCTCACGCGGGCTTCCGCGCGGCGGCATCGCATACTGCGAGCATGGCCGGGTGGTCGGGTGCCTACGACGCGGTGTTCGCGAAATTCGGCTTCATCGTTTCGAATGATCTCGACGAGGCCGTGACCATTGCCGCGGTGCTCGCGAGCAATCCGCTTCCGAAAGGCGATCGCGTCGCGGTTCTCACCGTGTCTGGCGGCGCGGGAATCTGGGGCGCGGACAGCGTGTCGGCGCAGGGCCTGCAGGTGCCCGAGCTGCCGCCGCCGATCCAGGCCGAGATCATGACGCTCTTGCCGTCTTACGGCACGGCTAAAAATCCGATCGACGTCACCGCGCAGGGCGTCACCACCGGTGGGCTGCAGCGGAGTGTCGATCTGCTCACGGCGTCCGACGTGGTCGATGCCGTTCTGGTCGTGCTGTCGCTGTCGAGCGATGTCCGGATGCCATTCAAGGAAGCCGAGCTGAAGCCGCTGATCGCGGCGCAGAACAAGCCTGTCCTGTTCTATTCCTACACGCTGCCGTCGGACTTCGCGCGCCGCACGCTTGCGGCCTGCCATGTGATCGTGTTGTCGGGGCTGACCCATGCGGCGGTCGCGTTGCGACGGCTGCTCGATTATTCGCGGTTCAGGCTGGCGCCGGAGCCGGACATGACGCTGTTGCCCGCGCGTGATCTCTCGGCGCATCTGAAAGGGCGAATGCTATCCGAGGCGGACAGCAAGGCGCTGCTGCGGGAGGCCGGCATCGCTATCCCGGATGAGGTGCTGGTGACCGAGCGAGAGGCGCTGGATGCGGCGATCGCCAAGGTGGGCTTCCCGCTGGTGATGAAAATCCAATCGCCCGATATCGCGCACAAGAGTGACATCGGCGGCGTTCGCCTCGGCATCACCACAAAAGGAGAGGCGTTTTCGGCCTATCGTGACATCCTTGAACGCGTGAAGACACTCCTGCCCGATGCGAAGATCCAGGGCGTTCAGGTCAGCCCGATGGCGAAGAAGGGTATCGAGATCCTCGTGGGCTCACTCCATGACGAGACGTTCGGTCCGCTCGTGTCGGTTGGCCTTGGTGGAGTCGCGACCGAACTGTTCCGGGACGTGACCTATCGTCCGGCACCGGTCAGCACGGCGGAAGCGGAAACCATGCTCGGCCAATTGAAGGCGGCGCAATTGCTGCGAGGCTTTCGTGGCGCACCGAAAGCGGATATCCCGGCGCTGTCGAAGCTGATTTCGGAGGTCTCCGTGCTCGCCGCGCGGCTGGGAGACCAGGTCGCTGACATTGAGCTCAACCCGGTGCTGGCGCATCCTGAGGGGCAGGGCGTCACCATCGTCGACGCGCTTGTGGTGCGAAAATCGTAAGGTGGGCGCTGTTGCGCCGTGCCCACCCTGGATCGAAGACATCATGCGCAATGGTGGGCACGCTTCGCTTTGCCCACCCGACCCGACGACACTTATCGTCCCCGGAAATTCGCGGCGCGGCGCTCAGCGGTGGCCTTCACGCCTTCCTTGAAGTCTTCCGTTGCGCGCAGTTTGGTCTGCTCGACGAGCTCGTGATTGGTTGCGGCCAGCACGCGCTCGGCGAGACCGGCGCGCATCGTGGCGCGCGTCGAGACCAGCCCGAGCGGTGAGCATTCGGCGATCTCGGACGCGAGCTTCATCGCTGACGCACGAACCTGATCCTGCGGCACCAGCTCGTTGGCGAGGCCCCAGCGATAGGCTTCCTCGCCGCTGACGCGGCGGCTGGTGTAGAACATCAGTTCGGCATTGTTCCTGCCGATCAGCTCCGGCAGCGTGGCCGTCAGCCCAAAGCCCGGATGGAAGCCGAGCTTGGTGAAATTGGCCGAGAAGCGCGCCTCCGGACATGTGACGCGAAAATCCGCCGAGACCGCGAGCCCCAGGCCGCCGCCGATCGCGGCGCCATGGATGGCAGCAACGATCGGCTTCTGGTTGCGGAAGATGCGCACCGCTTGCACATAGAGATGGTTGATCGGCAGATTTGCGGCCGGATCATCTTTCGCGCGCGCCTCCTGCTCCTGCCGTGCAGGATCACCAAAATTGGCGCCGGCGCAGAACGCCTTGCCCTGCGCGGCGAGCACGGAAGCGCGGATCTCGATGTCGCGGTCGAACTCTTCCAGCGCATCCGCGATCTGGTTGATCAGGGAGACGTCGAAGAAGTTGAGTGGCGGCCTTCGGATCTCGATCAGGCCGACATGGTCATGTCTCTCGACGCCGATGTCCGTGTATGTCGTCATGAGCGATCCTCGTTGAATTACCGCAATCCCAGCCCGCGCGCGATGATGCCGCGCAACACTTCGGTGGTGCCGCCCTGGATGGTCAATTTCGGCGCGGTCTTGATCGCAAACGCAAGCTGAGCCTCCAATGTCTCGCGGTTGCCGGCGTTCTCCTCGACGAAGGCCGCGAGCTCGCGCACGCGGTGCGGCAATTGCTGCTCCCACACGGTGCCGATGTCCTTGACGATGGAGGCTTCCACGACCGGCTCCTTGCCGGCCTGCAGCATGCCCGCGACCGAGACCGACATCCGCCGCATCGTGTGCAGCTGCGCCACCAGCCGGCCGATGCCCTCGGCACTGCGCGTATCCGGCTTGTCGCCGACCGCGCGCACCAGCTCGGTGAGCACGTAGTAGGTTTCGAGAAACCGTTCAGGCCCGCTTCGCTCATAGGCAAGCTCAGACGTCGCCTGCTTCCAGGCGCCGTCGATCTCGCCGAGCAGGTGATCGTCGGGAATGAAGTGGTCGGTGAACACCACCTCGTTGAACTCGAACTGCCCGGTGATCTGTCCGATCGGGTTCACCTGGATGCCGGGTTGCTTCATCTTGACCAGGAACTGGGTCAGGCCGTGGCGACGGTTTTCCTTGGTCGGCTGCGAGGTGCGGAAGATCGCGATCATGTAGTCGGCGATATGCGCCGAAGAGGTCCAGATCTTGGTGCCGTTGATCAGGTAGCCGCCGTCCGTCTTGGTCGCCCGCGTCTTCGCCGCGAACAAATCGGAGCCGGAATTGGGCTCGCTCATGCCGATCGCAAAGCACAACTCGCCGCGGCAGATGCGCGGCAGGATGTCCATCTTGATGTGCTCGGGCGCATGTTTGATGAGGATCGGGCCGCTCTGCCGGTCGGCGACGAAGAAGCGGCGCGTCGGCGCGTTGGCGACCCGCATTTCTTCGGTCACCACATAGCGCTCGAGGAACGAGCGTTCGTGGCCGCCGTATTTCTTGGGCCAGGTCATGCCGATCCAGCCGCGCTCGCCGACCCTGCGGCAGAACGCCGGTACGTCGATATCCTCGCGGTTCGGCTTGAAGGGGTTGAATGTACCGCCTGCGATTTCATCGGCGAGAAAGGCGCGTACTTCCTCGCGCAGCTGCTCGCATTCGTGGGGCAGGCGGATCGGATCGAAACGGAGGGCTGCGGTCATGGGCAATCTCGATAGTCGTGCATGCTGTCTTCAGCGGGAAGCGACCAGCGGCCACAATTCATCGGCGCCGCGGGCCGCGATGCGGTTGCCGAGTTCGACCGCCCAGAAACTCTCCGAGCCGAAATCATCGCGCCAGGCGAGTGCGCGCAGGGAATAGCGGTGCAGGATATGCTCCGTCGTGAAGCCGATCGCGCCATGCACCTGATGGGCGATCGCGCCGCCCTTCTCGGCCGCCTCAGAACAGCGGATCTTTGCCGACACGGCTTCGAGGAAGACGGCGTCGTCGAAGGCAGCGGCATTGGCGATCGCGTCGGCAGCCGAGGTGGCGGCAGCGAGCGCGGCGGCGGATTCGCCGGCGAGCTTAGCGAGGTTGTGCTGCACCGCCTGGAATTTGGAGATCTTCTTCTCGAACGCGACGCGTTCGTTCGAATAGCGCACGCTGATGTCGAGCATCGATTCCAGCGCGCCCGCGATCTGCAGGCTGCGCACGACGCCGCCCATCAGCATCAGTGTGGTCTGGTCGAAGCCCGCAGGCGCGGGCTTGACGATCTTCGGCACGGCCTTGTCGAAGATCACGGTGTCGCTGTGATCGCCGCCGAGATTGAGCCCGCTCTCGATCCGCGCCCCCGCTGCATCCATCAGCGCGATCGCGACGCCATCAGCGCCGTGCGCCAGCACCGCGATATGCCCGGCGGCTTTCGCGAACGGCACACCGCGGGCGCGACCTGTGAGCGTGCCGTCGGGGCTAAGCGTGATGCGATCCTTCGGGCTCGCCGGCGCAACCGTCATCTCGCCGTCGGGAGAGGCGATCGTCGCCCGTGCCAGGAGCCATCCGGCGAGCATGGTTTCCGCCAGCGGCACGGCGATAGCGAAGCGGCCGGCCGCGCCGAGCACGGCAAAGCCATCGGCGAGGCTCGCGCCCGCGCCGCCGCAATCTTCGCTCACCCAGGTGAGCGGCAAGCCGGCCTCGGCGAGCGCCTGCCACAACGGCGCCTTCCAGGCACCCTGCTTGTCGCGGTTGATCTCCTGGGCGTCGGCGAGATCCGCAAAGATCTTCTCCGCAGTCTCGACGACGATGTTCTCACTCTCCGCCACGGCGCTCCTCATCTCCTGCTCGCGCCCGGCCCGATCGGCCGTGGGTGGACGCGATCTTGTTCTTGGCGACATGATGGGGAAAAGCGCCTGGCCTGACAAGCGCTCATGCCGTCATGGCGGCATGCGGTGTGTCGTGGCCAATTCCGCAGCGCGAAGTATGGTTTTCCGCGCAACGATGTCCTGCGCGAATTTGCCGTGATCCGTCTGCCCGATATGGTAATTCATCTGCGAGCTCAAAACAGGTGAGGAAACGATGATGTCGAAGGATGGTTTGTGCGCGATCGTAACCGGCTCGGCGTCGGGTCTTGGGGCTGCAACGGCCGCGATCCTGGCCAAGGGCGGCGGGCGCATCGTCGTCAACTATTCCTCGAGCAAGAGCGAGGCCGAGCGGACCGCCGACCTCTGCCGCACAGAAGGGGCCGAGGTCGTCGTGGTGCAGGGCGACGTCGCGCGCGACGAGGACTGCAAGAAGATTGTCGCAGCCGCGGCATCGTGGGGACGGCTGGACGCGCTGGTCAACAATGCCGGCACCACCAAGCATGTCGCCCATGCCGATCTCGACGGGTTGTCGGCGGAGGATTTCCAGCGCATTTACGCCGTCAACACCATCGGTCCCTTCCAGATGATCCGGGCTGCGCGCGCCCTGCTGGAGGAAAGCGCTGGCGCATCCGGCCGCGCGGCGGCGGTGGTCAACGTGTCGTCGATTGCAGGGATTTTCGGCAACGGCTCGTCGGTGGCCTATGCCGCGAGCAAGGGCGCGCTCAACACCATGACCTTGTCCCTGGCGCGCGCGCTGGCGCCAAAGATACGCGTGAACACCATCTGCCCGGGCTATATCGATACCGATTGGTTCACCAAGGGCCGCGGCGAGGCCGGCGCCAAGCAGGTTCGCGACGCCGTCGTGGCGCGGGTGCCGCTCAAGATCGCCTCGTCGGCGGAAAACATCGCGCAGCTCGTCTGCTTCCTGGCCTCGCCGGCCTCAGGCAGCATGACCGGCGAATGCGTCCGCATGGATGCGGGAATGCACTTGATTCAGTGAGACCATCATTGCGAGGGGCCTCGGCAACGACGCAGTCCGGAGCCTTGGTCGCCGGCACGGCCATGCTTCGCTTGCGCTCGCAACGCGGGGTGACCCGCTCGCCGTCACCTGTTGAAGTCGCGGATCATCCCGCTCGCCACCAGCCGGTTCCAGATGAACAGCACCACGATGGCGCCGATGGTCGCGGTGATGAAGCCCGCGCCCTGATCGGGCCCGTAATGGCCGATCGCCTGGCCGACGAGGGTGGCCAGAAACGCGCCCGCAATGCCCAGAATGGTGGTCAGAATGAATCCGCTCGGATTGTTGTTACCCGGCGAAATCAGGCGAGCGAGGATGCCGGCGATGAAGCCGACGATGATGACCCAGATGATGCCGCCCATGTTGGTCCTCCGTTGAAAGACAGCAGCGTTGAAACGAAGTCACTCGTGCCCGTTCCTTGAAGTCCGCCTGCCATCGCGCCAACGGCTATTCGCGGACTTCGGAATAGTCATGGGCGCGAGCATAGCTTTAGCACGATTCTAGTGTCGCTCCTGAGCCCAGCGAGACCTGAGATCGACGGCAGTTGCTCGCCGGCTTCACAGTCGGCCTGAGACCTCGTTTTCGCTCGGCAGCCGTCCGTCCGGCGTCAGGTGGTCGACCACCTTCGGCAGATACTGGCTAAGGCCTTGCAGCAACTCGTCGCGCGACATCCCGCTTTGTGACGTAAGCTGTTCGAGCTGATCGGCGCCGAGGGCCTTGGCGAGATCGCCGGGCGAAACCTGCTTGTTCGCGCCGCTGCCGACCCAGGAGTTGGCGGCGTCGCCGAGCCCACCCTGCTGGAGCTGCTTCATCAGGTCGCCGAGCCCGCCGGACAATGCTCCGCCGGCCGCGCCGGCTCCGAGCAGGCCACCCAATCCGCCGGACAGGATGTTGCCAAGCCCGCCGCCACCGCTCGGGCTGGCCGGGGCAGGTGCGGGCGCCGGCTGAACACCGGGTTGGCTGCCGCTGAAATGCTTGACTGCTTTCCATGCCAGCAAGCCCAGGATCGCCATGGTCATTGGCGACATGCCGCCATTGGACTGCGTCGAGGGATGGCTGGGGCCGTGCGGGCCGTTCTGCATTCCGTTGAGGACGTCGAGTAAGCCCATTGCTATCTCCTGAAATCAGCCCCCGGAAAACACCGGAAACATATTGGCAGCCCATGACGGTTACAAGGCGCCTTCGGCAGGAATGGCACTCCAGTCCAGTGTCCCGGCGCTGACGTTCGTATCATTTTGCGGCAGCCTCGCTTACGAATGCGAGCGAAGGACACCAGCAGAATCAAGATTCTAGTGCCGCCTGGATCTGACATTTTGCCATCAGATCTCGCCGCAATATTGTGCCGAATGTCAGATCCGCCACACTCGCTTGCTCCGCCCTTGCGATCGCGACAAAGCCGCGCGACTGTCGCGCAGCACGATCAAGGGAGAGCCGGCATGAGGATGAGCGGAGCCGCGATGGCGGTCGTCATCGGCTGTTGGACCTTGCTGTCGACGGCTCAGGCCGCGCCACCGACGGTGACGCCATCGCCGGGATACGATGCAAGGCTACAGCAGAGCCGTGATGCAGGCGCGCGAGAGGAGCGCCTGGCGCGGGTACGCCCGCTGGCGAGCCGACCGCATCAGCCTGGCCGCCCGCGGGTCCACCACTGATCCGTCGTCGCTGAAGCCAAGTTTTCGGGTGTGTTCGGCGTGGTCGCCGTTACCGGACCGACGGGCCTTTGCCTTCGTTCGGCCGGTTCGAAGTCATGTTCAACCACTTGGTCAGCCTGCTGAGCCCCTCGGACAGCCGCGTCCCGTCGAACAACGAGTAGGGACATTGCAGATTCTTGTCGTGATACTTGACCTGGCAGGCGGCGGTGAGCGCCGCGGCCATCTGCGCTTTCGTCGGCCGATTCTGTGGCAGCGGGATTCGCTCCGCATCGCTGTTCAGCGATGCCTGCTGTATTTGCTCCTGCTCCTGCTCTTGTTCCTGCTGCTGCTGTTGCTGCTGTGCAGCGAAGGCGGCCGCGATGTTCTTGCGCCGCTGCTTCTCCAGGAACAAGGCATATTGCTCGTCGATATATTTCTGCTCTTCGGCGGTCGGATTGGGTCCCGCAATGTCGAAGGTGCGGTCCTGCATGAAGTCGTAATAGGTGTACCCGCCGCTCACCTTGCGCCGGCCGGCGAACTTCGCGTTGCATTCAGCGAGCGCGTCCGTCCGCGCTTCCTTGGCCGGCAGCTTCTCTGCGTTGTCGGCACATTCCTCGAAATCGGCGGGCGCGCGAGACCACCACTCCGCTGACGCGCGAGCGGGCAGGAGCGCAGCAAAGCCAGCCGTCGCGCAAACCAGGAGCACGGACTTACGCAGTACAATCACAGAAACTTCCTCGCTGAGTCGAGCAAACGATTGCCATGGATTATTACCATTTTACGGCGGTATTTCGGCCCCGTCCTGATGTTTTCCCGATGCTGCCGCCAAGATTCTTTTTTAAGCCACCGACATCAATTTGTCGCGTGACAAACTGCATTGAGGGGATGCAACACAATCCCCCGACCGTGTTCCCTCCGAATCAGTTCAGGGTATCATGCTGCCGTCGCGCGTCAGTTGCGTTCATGCCGCGATCGGGCGAGCCGTTCGCCTTGTTTTCACACGGTGATTGACATCGTCATCCTTTGCCTCGTCGGCCGGGTACAACTTGCTGACGCAGTCATTGCTTCAACCCGATCACCATCGAATCGGGACCTGCGAGGTGCTCGAGGCGGGTCTCCGCAAAGCCGGCGTCGCGCATCCAGGCCTGACAGTCCGCGCCGGTGTAGTCGAACCCACCCGCCGTTTCGATCAGCATGTTGAGGCTCATCAGGAGCCCGAAGGCATTCTCACGCCGATCGTCGTCGATCACGGCGTCGTAGACGATGACGGCGCCGCCGGCCGGCAGGGCGTCGAACGACTTCTTCAGGAGTGTCTTCTTGGCCTCCAGGTCCCAGTCATGGAGGATATGTCCCATGACGATCACATCGGCCATTGGCAGATCGTCCTTGAAGAAATCGCCGCCCCGAAACCGCACCCGATCGGCCAGCCCCTGTTGCGCCACGAATGCTTCGAACGCCGGCTGGACCTGGGGCAGGTCGAATCCGATGCCGCTCAGGTGGGGATGTTCGCGGGCCAGCGTCACCGGAGCCATGCCCTGGGCGGCGCCGAGGTCCATGAAGGTCCGGTATTTCGTCCAGTCGAATTTCGTGGCGATCAGCTTCGCCGAGCCGGCGCTGACGGCGCTCATGGCGGCGAGAAAGCCGTGCAGCCGTGCCGGATCGGCATAGGTTGCCGCAAAGAAGTCGGTGCCGTGCTTGGCCTCGCTCTGATGCTTGCCGGTTTGCAGCGCCTCGGTGAGCGATCCCCAGAAGCCGTAGAGCCGGGCATTGGCCATTTCGAGCAGGCCGCCGAAATAGGAGGGTTTTGCGCGATCGAGAAACAGGTCGGCCTCCGGCGTGTTCGAATAGATGCCGCCGTGGCGGTCCAGCAGTTTCAGCGCCACCAACGCATCGAGAAAATCGCGCGCGGCGCGCGGATGCAGTCCCAATTGGCTCTGCAGCGTTTCGAGATCGGCCGGCGCCTTGGCCAATGCGCTGAACACACCGAGCTCGACGGCGCTCAGAAGTGTCTTCGATGCCCAAAATCCCAAGCCGAGCTGCATGATATGTTCCGGCGTGACCGCGCGCATGACTTCGTCTCCGTGCTTTTCGATGGTTTGCATACGGCATCAATGTGAACCGCATACGAATCTTTGCAACGGAGCTGCCGAGTTAATTGGGTTACAGATGTCGCGAACATGCTCACGGCAGATGGAGATATTGCAACAATGTGCCGCCGACCGCCTCCAGGCTTAGCGGATGCCAATCCGGGTCGTCGGCGCCGCCCAGCGCGATTTTTCACGACATTGCGGTTGAGCTCTTTGTGACCTCGCTCAGCCGAAGCGAGCTCTTTGGACCAGTTGCTTGAACCGTTCCTCGTCGCGATACTTGTTGATGTCCACTTCCTGGTCAATCCACACAAGCGTCGCCTGACGGTCGACCTGGAGTGATCTTGCGAGGGCATCGTAGAAATCCGCTTTGCGATCGGCGACGGAATAAAACCACGCAAGATTGGTGATGAAATTGTCGATTGGCTGAAGCCGCGGCCTGAGCGCCTCGAAACGCCCGATGCCTTCGTCGCGCTGTCCGTTGTGGATCAGATAGCCCGCGGTTACGAGTTCGATTTGCAGTTTGAATTGCGGGTCGGCGGGGAGGTCAGCCACCTTGCCCAGGCTCTTGAGCGCCAGGTCGAGCTTGTTGTCGTTCTTCTGCATGATCGCGAGCCTGAACAAGCTGTCTGCGGTCGGGGCGAGGTCGACTGCCTCCTGCATCGTCTTGTCGGCATTGGCAAGGGTGCCCCGGGTGGTGTTGAAGTAAGGCCGTAGTCAGAATCGATCACCAGGAAGCTCGGGATGCCAGCCTCGTTCAGTGCAGTGTGGTCGTCGCCGTGCGACCGGCCCTGGGTGTGTTAAGTGCGTCACACATTGTTGAAGGCATGATAGGCTAGCCTGCATTTTGATGGGTTGCGATTTCGATTCTCGATCTTTCGGCGCGGCCGCATGGGGGATGGCAATGCAGTGGGAGCGATGGAAGCTTGCTTGTCTTGCGCTAATCGTCATCTTTGGTTGCTTGGCGGAGCCGGCGTGCGCTGAGAAGCGCGTCGCGCTGGTGATTGGAAACTCCGCCTATCAGAACGTCGCGGCGCTCTCCAATCCCCGCAATGACGCACGGCTGATGGCCGATACGCTGCGAGGACTTGGCTTCGCGCTGATCGGCAATGGGCCGCAGCTCGACCTCGACAAGCAGGCATTCGACGGCGCGCTGCAGAAATTCGGCAATGCGGTGTTGGGCGCCGACGTCGCCCTGTTCTATTACGCTGGCCACGGTATTCAGGTCGCGGGACGCAATTTCCTGGTGCCGGTTTATGCCAATCCGACCAAGGAAGCCGACATCTATCTGCAGATGGTCGACACCGCGGTGGTGCTGAGCCAGATGGAGGGCGCCGGCACCAAGCTCAACATCGTCCTGCTCGATGCATGCCGCAACAATCCATTTGCCGGACGGGGATTGCGCGCGACCGGCGGCGGACTTGCGCAAATGCAGGCGCCGGAGGGCACCCTGATCTCCTACGCGACCCAGCCCGGCAACGTGGCGCTGGACGGCGATGGCGGCGACAGCCCCTATTCGACGGCGCTGGCAACCACGCTCCGCCGGCCCGGGCTCGGTCTGTTCGAGGCTTTCAACGAGGTCGGGCTCACTGTGAAGCAGGCGACGGGCGGCTCGCAGCAGCCCTGGGTGTCGTCGTCGCCGATCGCGGGCCAGTTCTTTTTCGCCAGTTCGCCGGGAGGCAGCGTCGCAGCCGAGCCACGCAAGGAGATGTCTGGCGACGACATGGCGCGCGCCGATTTCGTGCTTGCCGACAAGCTCGACAGACCGGAGGTCTGGGACACGTTCCTGAAGAAATATCCTGACGGCCTCTATGCGAGCATGGCCAGGGCGCGGCTCGCGGATGCGAAGAACAGGCAGCTTGCGCTCGCATCCCCGCAGCAGCCGGTCCCGACGGCACCCACGCCGCCCCTGACCGGCAGCCTCGCAGGGAACTGGAACGGCAGCTTTTCCTACGCGGCTGGCAACCTGCAGCCGGTGGTGTTCACCTTCTCCTTCGCGGCCACAGGCTGCAGCGGGCGCAGCGAGGAGCCGAACACGTTCGGCAACAAGAGCGCGCCGAAGCTCTATGCGAACCTGATCTGTTCGGTCGCGGCGCTGGCGCCGGGGCAGGAGATCACGATCAAGAAGACCTATGACGGCAGCGGCGGGGTGTCTCATTCAGTGGCGTATGTCGGCACGGTGTCGGCGGACTTGAAGACCATTTCCGGACGCTGGTCGGTCAACACTGCCCACGGCAGTTTCACCATGTCGCGGTGAGTGGAGACGTTGCGAGTACAGCGGAGGCCTGATGGCTCGAAACGCCGCGCAAGAGATGCGCGGCACCTCACCGTGAGGGTTTCCATTCTCGCCATGAACAAAACCCTCATGCCGACCAGCATCGCGAAACGATGCGTCTCGATGGCTGGATCACGGAAAGGCTGTTGAGGCTCATGGCAAATACAGATACCGCAGCAACGTCCGCCCCACGGCCTCCAGGCTCTGGGTCGAGCATTTGTCGAGCGTGTCCTCCGACGTATTGAAGTAGGGCTCATACTCGAAGTCGATCACCAGGAAACTCGGAATGCCGGCCTGGTTCAGCGCGGTATGATCGTCGCTGATCGGATAGCTGACCGTCTTGGTGACGAACGCCGACGGCGTGATGCCGATGCCAAGGCCCCAGAACTTCTTCACCTCCGGCAATGCGTGCTGCAGCGACGACGGCTCCGGCATCAGCTGGATGTCCTTCTTGCAGACCATGTCGAACACGACGGCCTTTTCGGGCTTCCCGTTCGGATAATAGTCCTTGAGATGCTCGACGAAGTGCGGCGAGCCGAGCGCCCGCCATTCCGGATCGCCGGCGCCGAGCGATTTCGGTCCCTCCTCGCCGTCGAAGAAGATCATGTCGATGCCGACCGGAGGTGCGGGCGAGAGCGACAGCACCCGCGCGGTCTCCAGCAACACCGCGACACCCGAGGCGGAGTTGTTCGCACCTGGCATCGGCGCTTGCGTGTTCTTCGAATCGCGATAGGCGCGGACGATGCTGTCGTAATGGGTCGCGGCGATGACGCGACGCGGATTCTCGGGGTTCAGCCGCGCCACGATGTTGAAGAGGGGATGCGTCTTGCCGTCATTGCCCCGATAGACGAAGTCCTGGGTCGTCACTGTGGTGACGCCGACCTTGGCGAGTTCGGCCTTGATGTAGTCGATGGTCTTCTGGTGTCCCGGCATGTCGAGGGAGCGCGGCGTGAAGCGCAGCTGCGCTTCGATATGGGCCATTGCGCGGCTTCCCTCCCACAGGGCGATGTCGGGCTCCGCATGCGCGGCAGCAGGCAGCGACAGCGCGAGCGCGATTGCAACGGCGAGCGATCGGAAGTGCTGGACGTTCACGGTGAGCCTCATCGCTGCCCTGACGATGTCAGGATATTCTCTTGCCGGACGGCAGAAACAGGATGCCGGCGCAGCAGGCGAGGACGACGGCAAAGACGTAGGTGATGGAGCGCGACCCGATGGTCGGGATCAGCGTGAAGGTCGTGAACAGCGTGCCGACCACATTGCCGATCGTCGAGACGCCGTAGACCAGTCCGGATACGCGTCCGGCCTCGGCGGCCGAGCGGGTCAGGATCGCGACTGCGATCGGCGAGAACGTGCCCAAGAGCGACAGCGGCGCCAGCAGCAGCGCGGTCGAGGCGAGCAGGACCGCCGACGGTCCGTCACCGAGCCGGTCGAGGATGCCCGACATCACCGGGTCGGCCGACAAGGGCACGAAGGCGAGATAGGCCGCGGCGATCAGGATCGCGAGCGCGATGGTGCGCGGCGTGCGCAAGCGATCCGCGATGGCGCTGGCGGCGAAATAGCCGATCGCCAGCGCACACAGCACGGTCGAGATCAGGCTCGCCCAGGTGCCGATGCCGCCGCCGAAATAGGGAAACAGATAGCGGCTGCCCAGCATCTCGAAACCCATCAGCACGCCGCCGACGACGAAGGCGCAGAGATAGATGCTGAAAAGCAGGGCGCGGGATACCTCGGTCAAGGCAGTTTCCTGTTGTGCCGCTCGATGGTCTTGAGTGTTTCGACCGGCGCGAAATCATCGGTCAGGACCTTGGCATTGGCGTCGATGACCTTGCCGCCGTCGATCTGGATGCGCCGGCGCTGGGCCAGCATGTCCTGCAGGCCATAGCGCAAGCCGAACGCCGTGTCACGTTCGCGCGCGGTCGCGGCGAGATCCTCGGCGTTGCGGGTCGGACCGTCATAGGCGACGGTGACGATGTTGCCGTCGGCGCGATAGAAGTCGAGCTCGGGGAAGACGGAAGCAATGGTCTTGACCGCGGAATCGAACAGCATGGTCGACGGCTCGACGTTCTGCGCGACCACGCCGCCGTCGGCGAGGTGATCCTTGACGATCTGATAAAACTCCTTGGTCAGGAGATGAAACGGCACGAAGGGGCCGCGATAGGCGTCGATCAGGATGATGTCGTACTTGTCCTTCGACTCCGACAGGAACAGCCGTCCGTCGCGGTTGACGACCTGGAAGTTCGGTTCTTCCTTGATGCCGAAATATTTTTTTGCGAGATCGAGCACCGCCGGATCGAGCTCGACGGAGGTGACCGGCACTTTTGGCAGGAAGCGGTGCAGGTACCACGCGGTGCGGCCGCCGCCAAAACCGATCTCGAGGATCGCGTGCACGTCCTTGGCGTACATCAGCGTTGCGGTCATGTAGCGGGTGTAGTCCACCGGCAGGTCGCGGTCGTCGCCGGTGTTGTACATGCTTTCGGTGTAGATCCGCTTGTTGTGACCAAAGGTCATGCTCCGGTAGGGCGGATCCTCGTACACGTAGATGTTATTGTAGAGCGACTCCTTGGAGTCGAGGAGATGGCGGTTGTCCTGCGCAAAGCCGGCTGGGACCAGGCTCAGGCACGCGAGCACGCCGAAAATGACCGAGCGGATGATCATCGAAAGTCTGTTTCCCTCGAGGCGGTGAAAAAGCTGGTTGGCGCGGGGATCGCTGCCCGGAAAAGCGTGAATTGCCGGCTCTCATAGACTATTGCGCCCTGTTCGGATAGAAAAACCTCCATAGGTCGTGGGGTGTCGACGTGGTGAGATGGCGCATGATCTGGTTGACCGCGATCGCGATCGGCGGAACTGGACTGGCGGCCGCGCAAATGCCCCCCGAGCTGGCGCCGTTCCATGACAAAAGGGACAGGATCGCCGCCGAGCTGGCGCGGCAGGTGGCTTTTTGCAGCAACCGCCAGGACACGGGCCATCCGGCATTCAAGGGCTGCGTCGACTGGCATTCCGCTGTTCATGGTGTGTGGGCGCTGGTCGCCTATCAGCGGGCGACCGGGGACGCGCAATATTCCTCTGTCGTGTCGTCGATCCTGAACCGGGAGGCCTTGCGTGCAGAGCGGGCGCATCTCGCCCGCTCACCGCAATTTGAAATGCCGTATGGGCGTGCCTGGTTCCTCAGGCTGGCGATCGATCATCACGAGCTGACCGGTACGGAGGATTTGCTCCCCTTCGCCGACGAGGTCGCCTTGAGCCTGCGCGATCATTATCGCGCCCACGGCGTCGATCGCTTTTCTGGTGCCTATGCGAGCGATTCCTGGGCCATGATCAATCTCCTGGACTACGCCCGTCGTCGGCATTCAACCGAGCTCGAAGCAGAGCTCGTCGGCTGGATCAGGAAGGGCTTCGTCGAGGCCGGGCCGGCATGCGGCTATGAGCGCGAGCGCGGCGAGTTCATGGCGATCTGCACCAACATCGCCGCGCTGGTGTCGCGTGTGCTCGATCGTGACGCCTATGCGGTGTGGCTCGACGGTTTCATCGCCGCCAACGGCCTTCCCTCGCCCGTCGTGCGCGCAAACGATGACCACGAGTACGGGCTTAATTTCAGCCGCGCCTGGGGCCTGTGGGACATGTATGCGGCGAGCGGCCGCGCCGATGTCGCCCGGTGCTATGCCGAACATCTGGACCGCGGATTGACGCCCGCCACGAACTGGCGCGGCAGCTACATGGCGGTGGGCCACTGGGTCGCGCAGTTCGCCATGTTCGCTCTCCAGCCGCTGTTTGGAGCGGAAAAGGGAAGGTAGGGAAAAGCCAGCGAGCATTTGCGCGGAGCATCTTCGAGCGTACTCGGTTCATCTGTCCCGCCTGCGGGAGAGTCGTTGCGCTCGGAGAGTGCAGCCGGGAGGGGGCCTTGCGTTGCCGTTCGGACGGTTACCAATGAATGCCCGCTCCCCAGCCCTCCGCCGCAGGCGCGGGAGGGAGCGCTCCGCGGATGCGGCGGCTCGATCTCCACTCCATTCGCGCTACCCCGTCCTTGCGCGGGGCAGGCTGACGACGCTGCCGGAGAGCGCAGCGCGCCGGTCGGCGACCGCGTGATGAAACTGGCCGAGCACGAGGCTGTAGGCGGCGAGGTCGGCTTCCTCGATCGCGCCGTCATCGTAGCATTGCAGCGTTTCGCGCAGGATGTCGTCGGCCTCGTGCTGCATGACGTCGAGCTCCTCGACGGTTTCGATCTTGCGCACCTGCGCGATCGCGGCGACCAGCTTCTCGCGATGCAGGACGTTCAGCCGCCGCTCGTCGCGCTTGATGTAGTGGCGCGCCGCCGCGCTGATCGAGCCGAGCACGGACAACAGCAGCACCCCGCCCCAGATGTAATCGCTGTATTTGTCCATGAAGCTGCGTTCATTGCCGTCGATATAGGCGGCAGCACCAGGATGCGCCGGGATCGCGGCGTCCTTGTCGGTGTCGGGCTTCTCGATCCTGGCCGCGGCCCGAATTTCCCGCGCGAGCGCGGGCCTGGCGGAGAATATCTGCCGGGTCAGCGCGGCCACGGTCGTTTCCGACAGCGACTTCGGTGCCACGATCAAATGATCGACGCCGACGGTCTCGACCTTGTCGTCGGGCCGCGCCGGCTGCGAGGTGAACGCACTGCCGGGGATCTCCTCGGACTGGTACAGGGGATGGCGCGAGGCGATCGCCTCCGACACGTCGACGGGCAGGAATGTCGGCTCGCCCCTGGCGCGGGCGCTCGCGACGATCGCGTCGGCTGTCGGCTTGCTGTCGAGCGGGGCTACGGTCATGAAGGCATCGATCGAGGCGTCACGCACCATGTCGCCGAGCTTGTCTGGATTGAAGCGCGCGATCTCGACCTTGTCCTGATCGACGCCCGATTCCTTCAAGATGACGCGGAGCAGCGCAGCGTTCACCTCGGTGCGGCCCACGACGCCGACGCGGTGGCCCGGCAGGTCGGAGATCGCCTTGATCCTCTTGCCCCGTCCGCGGGATGGCCGCTCCGGCGCCCACAGCACCACGACATTCTTGCGCAGAATGGCGACGGATCCGGCGTTGTCCGGCAGGTCTTCGTCGGCGCGCGCAATCGCGAGCTCCGCCTGCCCATCCCTGAGCACATGGATACTGTCCACGGGGCCGGCGGTCGTCACGACCGAGAGCCGGACCGAGCCGCTCTCGTCGGCAAAGTTCTGCGCCATGGCCTGGATGATCTTGTGATCGTCGCTGCCGGCCGGCCCGACGGCGATCCGCAATGTCGTCGGACGCAGCAGGAGAAATGCCGTTCCGACCATGGCGGCAAACAGCAGCAGTCCCGCAGCCAGCACCAGAAGCGGGGCGCTTTTCCGCGTCCGGCCCTGAAAGGAAAGACCGGCTGCGCCGGTCAAACCGTCTGAAGAGGCCATGTCGTTCATCCCTGGCGCTAAGGCGCCCGCCGACAGATTAGCATGGTTCGAGGAGGGCCAGCGGGACGATCTGTCCGCAATCTTAAGGACAGACGGAACCCCGCATTCGTCCTATCCTTGGCAGACTGGTGCCTGCGGTGATGCAGGCAGTAAAGGGGAGGCCGTCCATGTCGCAGAATAGCTTGCCATTGCTCGCCTGTTCGACCGTGCTGGCAGGGGCCGTGTTGCTCGCCGCGACAGCGGCGCGCGCCGTAGATGCCTTCAATCTGGACACGCTGACGGCGGCCGAAGCCGCAGCCGACCTCTGTGCCGGGAAATACAGGAGCGAGACTCTGGTCGCAGCAGTGCTGGCCCGGGCCAAGGCGCAGCCCGAGCTCAACGCCTTCATCACACTGGATGAAGCCGGCGCCACGAAGGCGGCCGCCACCTTCGATCGTAAACACCGGCGCGGCCTGTGCGAGCCGCTCGGCGGCGTGCCGATCGCGATCAAGGACAATATCGAGGTCGAAGGCCTGCCCACGACGGCCGGCACGCCGGCATTGAAGAGCTACGTGCCGGCGAAGGATGCGCCGGTGGCGGCAAAGCTGCGCGCGGCCGGCGCCATCATCATCGGCAAGACCAACATGCATGAGCTGGCCTTCGGCATTTCCGGTTACAACGGCGCGTACAAGACCGGCACGGATTATGGCGTCCGCAACGCCTATGACCCGACGAAGATCGCGGGCGGCTCGTCGTCGGGCAATGGCGCGGCGCTGGGCGCGCGGATCGTGGCGATTGCGGTGGGTACCGATACCGGCGGCTCGGTGCGGGTTCCCTGCGCACTCAATGGCTGCGCCGCGCTGCGGCCGACCGTCGGTCGTTATTCGCAAACCGGCATCGCGCCGATCTCCCATACCCGCGACACCGCCGGGCCGATGGCGACCAGCGTCGTGGATGTCGCGCTGCTCGATCGCGTGATCGCCGGCGGCGGCGCGCTGGGGCCGGCCGATCTCAAGGATGTTCGCGTCGGCGTCGTGGCGGCGACGCTTGCCAATCTCGACGACGACACCAAGGCGGCGTTTGCGGCGGCGCGGGACAAGCTGGCCGCGTCCGGCGTCACCGTGCTCGACGTCGACATGCCGAACCTGGTCGAGCTGAACGGCAAGGTCTCATTCCCCGTCGCGATCTATGAAGCCAATGACGACATGGTTGCGTATCTGAAGCGCGGTCCGAAGATCGCGATCGCCGATCTCGCCAAGGCCATTGCGAGCCCCGACGTGAAGGGCACCTATGACGGTCTCGTGCTGCCGCGCAAGCTGCCGGGGCCGGACAACGGCGTCGTCGACGGCAAGCCGGCCTATGATGCCGCGATCAAGACCGGGCGGCCGGCGCTGCAGGCGCTCTATCGCGACACCTTCGCCAAGAACCGGCTGGACGCGATCATCTTCCCGACCACGCCGAAGGTCGCGATTGCGTCCAATCCGGACGCCTCGAGCCTGCAGAACTTCCTGCTCTTCATCCAGAACACCGATCCCGGCAGCAATGCCGGCGTGCCGGGCCTGCAGCTTCCGATCGCGCTGGGCGCTTCGAGCAGACTGCCGGTCGGCCTCGAACTCGACGGCCCGGCAGGCAGCGACCGCCGCCTGATTGCGATCGGCCTTGCGCTGGAAAAGCTGTTCGGCCGCCTGCCGCCGCCCGCGAAGAGCATATGAGGTGCAGGGCCCGAGTCGAAGC